>OGXE01000048.1_pt1 | contig 78858 bp, 68 predicted proteins | sample 1576181 | NCBI WGS metagenome assembly OGXE01 (sample SAMEA3541478, study PRJEB24748) | human gut metagenome | biome: human gut; feature: human-associated habitat; material: faeces | place: China | collected 2012 | reverse complement strand
TAGTAATTAGACTGATTATAACGATACAGAAAACAGATTGAAAAACAGTATACGGGGTGTAGAGTATGGCCGGGGTGACGAAAGAAGAAATCGCACGGGCGAAGGAGCTGGACCTGCTGACCTACTTCAAACTCGTTGAGCCTAGCAACCTGAAGCTCGTGGGCAAGGAATACCGCCACAAGGTACACAGTTCGCTGACCATCAGCAAGGACAGCCTTTGGTGCTGGCACTGCATCGGCCTGCGCGGACGCACGGCGCTGAAGTATCTGATCGACGTCGAGAAGGTGCCCTATGTCGAGGCCGTGCGGGAAATCAACCGCATCCAAGGCGGCGTGGTTCATTCTTCCCAACCTGTAAGCCTGCCGCAGCCGCGCGCTGAACCAGAAGCACCGCGAGATTTCAAGCTGCCCAAGCCAGACGCAAACAGTTATGCAGCTATGGCGTACCTGCGCGGGCGCTGTATCCACCCCAATGTACTGGCGTTCTGCCGCAAGGAGGGCATTTTGTACCAGACCAGCTTCAAAAATCACCCGAACTGCGTATTTGTCGGGCGCGACGGTGAGGGTGTTGCGAAAGGCGGCAGCTTGCGCGGCTGTACACAGCTGCAATTCCGGCGTGATATTCCCGGAAGTAAGAAGATTTACCCGTTCTACATACAGGCCAGCACTAAGGCCGACACGGTTGAGGTATACGAGGCCCCCATTGACGCTATGTCCGGTGCGACTCTAAAGCTCATGCAGCACACCGGGCCGTGGCGAAGCGTCCACTATCTGGCGCTGGGCGGCACAGACTATGCCGCGCTGGATGCGTTTTTGAAGTATTTCCCGGCAGTCCGCAAAATCGTCCTCTGTCTGGACAACGACAACGCAGGGCGGACGCGAACACAGGAAATCATGGTGCATCTTGCGGGCAGCGGCAAAGCCGTGGAGGACCGCCCGCCACCGGTGGGCAAGGATTACAACGACTCACTGGTGCAGTACATGCAGGAATACCGCGCACACTGTATCAGCATGGATGATATTTTGGAGGAAACAAGATGAAAACAATCGCAATCGCAAACCAGAAGGGCGGCACGGGGAAAACGACCACAACGTATAATCTCGGCATTGCCCTGACCCAGCAGGGCTACCGCGTCCTGATGGTGGACTTTGACCCGCAGGGCAATCTTTCCTGCTACTGCGGTATCCCACCGGAAAAGGACCTTGACCAAACCATTACGGAGCTGCTGATGAAGACCTCCTGTGAGAAGCCGATAGGAAATCGGGAGTGTGTCTACCAGACCGGACGCAAGGAGGCTGCCGCACGGGTGGATTTTATCCCGTCCAATCTGCGGCTGGCGGGCTTTGAACTGGCCATGGGCACGATGATGTGCCGCGAGGTGCTTCTGAAATCCTGCCTGGAGCAGTACAACAATCAGTACGACTACTGTTTGATCGACTGCTCCCCCTCTGTTGGCCTGCTGCTGACCAATGCGCTGGCCGCCGCGAATGAGATCATCATTCCGATGCAGGCGCAGCCATTCTCCGTTGTGGGCATGTCTCAGCTGACGTCCTCCATTGCCAATGTGCAGCGTAAGATCAACCCAGAGCTGCGCGTGAAGGGCATCCTGCTGACCATGACCGAGCACACGAACGTTTCCGACCACTACTGCGGGCAGGTCCGCAGCACTTACGGCAATAAGATTCACGTTTTTGCGACGGAGATTCCCAGAAACGTGAAGGTACAGGAGAGCCAGGCCAATGCAGAACCGACGATTCTGTACGACCCGAAAAGCAACAGTGCAAAGGCTTATATTGAATTTGCGAAGGAGGTATCCGGCTATGGCCGCGAAGAACAAGTTTTTGAACGCGATGAAGATGCCCTCAATCGATGATATGTTTTCCTCGGAGGCTGACAGGCAGCGGGAAAGCGGCGATTTGGTCACAGAGGTGCCGCTTTCCGAGTTGCATCCGTTCGTCGGGCATCCGTTTGAGGTGCGCGACGATGAGGATATGCAGAAGCTGGTGGACAGCATCCGGGAGAACGGTGTGCTCACCAACCTGACCGTGCGACGCCGCACCGAGGGCGGGTATGAGATCATCAGTGGACACAGGCGGTTTCATGCAGCACAGCGGGCAGGGCTGGATAGGGTCAAGGTTCAGGTGCGGGATATTGATGACGACCAGGCGATTATTGACATGGTCGATTCCAATATCCAGCGAGAGCATATCAGTCCGATGGAGAAGGCTAGGGCGTATGCGATGAAGCTGGAAGCCATCAGCCGTCAGGGAGCACGACGAGATTTAACTTCCCGACAACTTGTCGGGAAGTTGGAAGCGGCAGACGAAGTTGGGCTAAAGACGGGAGAGAGTGGCAGACAGGTGCAGCGTTTTGTTCGATTGAATAGCCTCGTCCCCGACCTGCAAAAGAAAGTGGACGACGGCAGCCTGAAGTTCAACCCCGCCGTTGAGCTTTCTTACCTTTCCCCCTCCGAGCAGAATGATTTTCTCGATTACATTGAATCCCAATCCTGCTCGCCTTCGCTGTCGCAGGCACAGAAACTAAAAGCTGCCAGCAAGGACGGCGCGCTGAATCACGGCAAGCTGCTGGAAATCATGGACACCAAAAAGGCCAGTGTACCGCCCCGTGATCCGATGTTGACCATCAGCGTCAGCAAAATTGCCCGCTACTTCCCCACTGGCTGCACACAAGAACAGATGGTAGGAATCATCATGCAGCTTCTGGAACGAAACTCCCGCCACCTTATGCCGGAAAAACAGCCTAGTCTGGAGCGTTGAAATGGCAGAGTACAGATATTACCTGATTCCCGATTTTATGTCGCACGTCTTTCCGCAGCAGTTTGAAGAACAAGCTCCAACGGAGTTCTTTTCAAATACTGCTGATTTGATGAAGCGCTACAAGCAGTTGAGAGAAATGCCCTACAACAACGAGTACACCTGGAACGAGCGCACCAATCTTCCCTACCCGCGCCTGACTGTTGGAATTGACCGCCGTGACCCGGATGGCGCAGTAACCATCATGCAGGTGCGCAACGGCGTCAATTACCTGTGTGATGATTACCGTGGTCCCTTTGCAGATCGCAATGACAAGCAGCTCATTGAAATGGCAAAGCAGCTTGTGACGGCAGTTGGCGTAGATCGTATCCGGCCTCACTACTACACGGAAGAAAATGGTCACACAAAGGCACATGTTGGCAAAGACATCCACATAACCGAGTGGGCCAATGCACCGGAGCTTTGCAGCGCACTTCGATTTTCACGGTTTCTGAACCGTGATGGGCAGCAGCTGTTTCAGGTGCGCAACGGTCAGCGCATTATTGAAAACTACGCGGATGGTTCACAGCTGGTGAAAGATGTGCAGACAGTTGACGATACGCACTTTTACGTAGGTAGTCGTTTCTGCCACATCCAGCAGTATGCAAATCAGTGCTTCAAAAAAGGCTGTTATGTTGAGCCGGAGCATCCGCAGCCGGGTGATACGTTAGACAGACTGCTGATATATCAAATTCCACATTACACCTGCGAATATCGCTTTACGGATTATGACTACGCCCAAAACAAGCTGAAGGCCACCGATTACCGCTGTGCCTATGTGGCCAACATGCCCCGGGACTACACACCGGACAAGTGCTTCCGGGATTTAAATTATGATGACCGCCCCTGCGCCAACAGTATGCCGTCTTTGTCCGTCAGTGATCTGATCGTCATGGAGCGCGGCGACAAGGCTGAAGCCCTGTATGTGGATGCAGTTGGCTTCAAGGATGTAAGCCGACTGCTGCCGGAGCTTCATGATATGGAAGTTGAGCGACAGGAGCACAATTTAGATGAATTAGAAAGGTAGGTGTCAAGATGCCGAAACCGCAGGATATATTTCAGCTGGCCCGGCAGGAGGCCGTGCGGGTCACAGCATCGCCGCAGGTGTGGCAGAGCTTTTTGTACACTGCCGCCCACAACTATCACACCACCTATCTGAACCAACTGCTGATTCACGCCCAGCGGCCCGACGCCGCAGCCTGTGCCAGCATGGAATACTGGAACAAGCAGGCAAACCGGCTGGTCATGCGCGGCAGCAGAAGCATCACCGTGCTGCAGCGCCGACAGGGCATGGCGGTGACAAAGCCGGTCTTTGCCATCGGCGATACCACACTATTGAGCCAGACGCACACCGGCGGGCCGTGGGAGGTCACGGACACAACGCGCCCGCTGCTTCTGCAAGATAAATCTGATGACTGGCTGACGGCGCTGGCACAGGATGGCGTCTCCAACGAAGCTGACCGTGCCCGCCGCATGCTGGAACGCAATGTGGCGGACAGTACGCTGCAGTGGGCGCAGCCTGACGAGCGGATGCAGCTCTTGCAGGCGCTGGTCACGCAGAGTGCTGTCTACATGGCACGGCTGCGGATAGGGCTGCCGATGCGGGACGAGGATTATCCGGCATTTCAAAGCGTCAGCCAGTTCGACACCTATCAGATTTCACTCTGCCTGGGTGGCTATGTACAGGCAGCCGCGGAGCCGATGCTGGACGCCATTGGACGCGAAGCCCTGCAACTGAGCCGTGACAGCATTGCAATATCATACGAACCAGTTCATAATGAAAGCACACGAACACAACTGAACAGCCGAGAGGAGGCTATACACCATGACGTACACGAAGAACCGCGAAGGCTACCTGATTCCGAGCCTTTCCCTGCCGAACCAGCCGAACCCGTACCTGAACCGCTACGCGAGGCTGCGTCTGGAATATCTGGAGCAGAACGAGCCGACGCTTTGCGACCAGCTGATGCTGGAGGGCACGCTGCTGACGAGTTGCAATCGAATCGGACGGACAGCACAGCAGATGGTGGACAAGACCCTGCGCGAGCTGATGCAGACCACCCCGATGCCGGACCGCAGGACGAACCCGCTGGGCTGGGCACAGCTGACCAACAGCTTGAAGAAGCAGGCGGAGGAAGCAGTCCTTCCGATGCTGTACGAAATCTGACAGAATCCCCCGCACAGGCGGAGAGCGAGCAATCGCCCTCCGCTTTTGCTTTGCCTGAATTTCCGCCCACGCTGCTGCCGCAGCTGCTGGCAGCGGAGACTTCTTCCCGAGCATCCAACGCCGAATATCTTACCTATTATAATAAGAACTCTCTGCTCATTGACCGGTTGCGCTTTGTGCGGGAAAGCTACAAGGATATTTTTACAGAGCTTTTGCTGGCCGATGATACCCGCGTGGGCTTTCACAGGCAGGACAATGGCCTGCTTGTCTGGCAGGGCGCGTATCTGACCCGCAGCGCGGAAACGCTGCTGCCGTGGCGTGCCGTGGCCAATGCACTGAACGACTTGATTGAACAGCATGAGCTGATTGCGGCCATTGACCCGAAGAAACTGCCACAGGCAGAGGAACAGCTTTCCTTTGAACTGCCTGACGGTTCGCAGCCGAGTGCGGAAGATGACAGGTTGGAAAAGGATGATTTTCTCACCCCGGAAAAGCAGGAAACCGTCATTCGCTCTGCCCTGCCTGTTGCCGAGTACAATGCACCGCAGATGGATGACGGCAGCGTTATCACGGACGAGGAAATTAACCTGGCCCTGGCAGTGGGCAGCAATTTTGAGAACAGCAAATTCCGCATTTATCAGCAGTTCACAACCACGCAGGGCGACCACGCCACTTTTTTGAAGAAGGAATACGGCAGCGGTGGTCGGTCATGGGATTATCAAAGCGGTGCTCACGGCTGGGTGGACCACGGCCCTGCCGGACTGAAGCTGATTTTGACAAATGAGGAAGGCCGTTTTGAACGCAGGCTGCCATGGCGGGCCGCAGCCAAGCGCATTGCTTATCTGATCGAGATGCAGCGCTTTCTGACGCAGCAGGAGCTGGAGCAGTATCCCGCATGGGCTGCTGAGCAGCACGAGGCTGCCAGTGCGGTGCGTGATGAGCCCGAAACCATACCTGATACCAGACCGATTTGCGCCGAGGGCAGCGTTGTCTACTTGGAGGATGACCACCGATTTACGGTGGAGCGCATCGGGCAGTTTGACGTGCATCTGCGGGACGAGGAATTTCCCCTGGTTGGACGCGCCATCAGCCGGGAGGAGTTTCAGCGGCAGCTGGACGCCAACCCGCGCAACGGCGGCATGATGCTCTCCGAGCAGCAGCACGAAGCTCTTGTGCAAGCGCAGACGGAACAGGCGCTCTCCTACATTGAGGATTATCTCAAGGACGAATTTGAGATCACCGAGCCGGACTTTTCCGACCTGACGCGAATCGATTTGGGCTATACCACCACTGAGGATGAGAAGCACGTCATTCAGGTGTATGCTGATTTGGAGCACTGCACTGTCACCAAGCTGGTGGACGATACTCTCTACGCACAGGAACGGTATGGCTCGCTCGATGATCTGAACCAAGCGGTGCTCTCCAATCTCGATTTTGACAGCCTCATGGAAATAGACCTCGACGAGGCGGAAGGACACGAACCGCAGGAAAACGTCCTTCCTACCGACGAGTCCGCCGCGCAAGCCCCCACCAACTACCTTGCACCCAATGAGCCGGAGATTTCCATAGGGGCTAAGGCCAAGTTCGCTGCGAACTTAAATGCAATTCGGACACTCAAGCAAATTGAGCAGCGCGGCACACCGGCCACGGAAGCCGAGCAGGATGTTCTGGCCGGGTATCTCGGGTGGGGCGGTCTGGCCGATGCCTTTGACCCCAACAAGGACAGCTGGAACAGCGAATATGAGCAACTAAAGGCTCTGCTGACGCCGGAGGAATACGCCGCCGCACAGGAATCCACGCTGACAGCGTTTTATACCCCGCCTGCCGTCATCCATGCCATGTACCGCGCGCTGACCCGCATGGGCTGCGTGGGCGGCAATGTGCTGGAGCCCAGCATGGGTGTGGGTGCATTCTTTGGGCACCGCAGCGGCAGCTTTGATACGAACAATGCAAAGCTCTACGGCGTCGAGTTGGACAGTGTATCGGGCCGCATCGCGCAGCAGTTATACCAGAAAGCAAAAATTCAAATCTGCGGCTACGAAAAAGCCGACCTGCCGGACAGCTTCTTTGATTTGGCTATCGGCAATGTGCCGTTTGGGCAGTATCAGGTTACGGACCGTCAATACGACAAGTTGCACTTTCAAATTCACGATTACTTTCTAGCCAAAACCGTAGACAAGCTCCGCGTCGGCGGCATAATGGCGTTTATAACAACCTCCGGCACGATGGATAAGAAATCCGAAAGCGTGCGCAGGTATCTGGCTGCCCGCTGTGATTTGATCGGCGCGGTGCGACTGCCCAACAATACCTTTACCGCGCAGGCAGGTACAACCGTCACCTCGGACATTCTGTTTCTGCAAAAGCGTGGGCGGGTCTTGGAGCAGGACGTGCCGTGGATTCATGTGGGCGAGACCGCCGATGGCATTCCGCTGAACCGGTATTTCATCGATCATCCCGAGATGATCTGCGGCGAGATGCAGATGGTCAGCGGCCCCTACGGGCAGCGCCCCACCTGCGCACCGCTGGAAAATGGCACATCACTGGAAGGTCAGCTTGACACAGCCCTTGCAAATTTACAGGCCGAGTACACGCTGGCGGATGACCGGGAGGACGCGCAGGAGGAAAGCGACACGTTCGACGCTGACCCCGGCACGCGAAATTTTAGCTATGTTGTTAAAGCCGACACAGTTTATTACCGTGAGAATTCCAAAATGCGCGCCGTGAAGGCCAGCACCTCCGCGTTAGCCCGCATCAGGGCGCTGGTTCCTCTGCGGGATACCTGCCGAGAGCTGATTCGGGCACAGCTGGACAATCTGCCCGATGAAACGATTGCCGCTTTACAAGCGCAGCTGACCGCCGAGTATGATTCCTACCACGATACGTATGGGCTAATCAACAGCCGCGGCACGGCTTCGGCGTTCCGTGAGGATTCCGGGTATTTCCTGCTCTGCTCGCTGGAGGACATCGACAGCGAGGGCCATTACAGGGGCAAGACGGATATGTTCACGAAGCGGACCATCCGCCCGGCCCAGGTGGTGGACCATGTGGACACCGCCGATGAAGCGCTGGTGCTGAGCCTAACCGAGAAGGCCCGCGTGGACCTTGCCTACATGGCACAGGTCACGGGAAAATCGCAGGACGAAATCGTCCGCGATTTGACCGGCGTTATCTTCCGTGACCCGGAGCAATCCGAGGCGGTTTATCTGCCGGCTGACGAATATCTTTCCGGCAATGTACGGCAAAAGCTGGCCGTTGCCCGGCTGGCCGCTACGTCCGTCCCGGACTATCAGGTCAATGTGAAGGCGCTGGAGCAGGTACAGCCGAAGGACCTCGACGCCAGCGAGATTGCTGTGCGGCTGGGTGCCACCTGGATACCGCCTGAATATATTCAGGATTTTCTCATGGAGCTGTTGGAGCCGCCGTTGTCAACGCGACTTTCCGTGAAGGTGCTGTTTGCGTCGTTCACCGGTGAGTGGAATATCACGAACAAGCGCTACGGCAACGGCAGCATCAAGGCAACCGTCACCTACGGCACGAACCGCAAGAATGCCTATGAAATCACAGAGGCCGCGCTGAACCTGCGGCCTGTGCAGGTGTTTGATACAGTTACCGACGCAGAGGGAAACAAAAAAAGCGTGCTGAACCACGCCGCCACCGAGGCTGCCTATGCAAAGCAATGCTTGATAAAAGACAAGTTTGAAGAATGGATTTTCAAGGAGCCGCAGCGGCGGCAGGCGCTGGTAAGCCTGTACAACAGCAAGTTCAACTGCATTCGCCCGCGGGAATATGACGGCAGCAACCTGCGCTTTCCCGGCATGAACCCGGAAATTACGCTGCGGCCCCACCAGCGCAATGCCATTGCCCATGTGCTGTACGGCAACAACGTACTGCTGGCACATGAGGTGGGGGCTGGGAAAACGTTCGAGATGGTCGCCAGTGCCATGGAGAAAAAACGTTTGGGTCTTTGCAATAAAACGCTGATCGTAGTGCCCAACCATTTGACCGAGCAGATGGCGTCCGAGGCGCTGTTGCTCTACCCCAACGCGGAAATTCTGGTAGCGCGCAAGACGGATTTTGAAAAGGCCAACCGCAAAAAATTCTGCGCCCGCATTGCTACCGGCAATTTTGACATCATTGTGATCGGGCACAGCCAGTTTGAAAAGATACCGCTTTCCGATGAACGGGAGAAAATGTACCTGCAAAAGCAGATTGACGATGTAGTGGCACAGACCGCTGCATTGAAGGCCCAGCGCGCCGAGAATTTTACCATCAAGCAGATGGAGCGCATGAAAAAGCAGCTGCAACGGAAGCTGGACAAGCTCAACGACCAGAGCCGCAAGGATGACGTCATCACCTTTGAGGAGCTGGGCGTGGACAGCCTGATGGTGGACGAGGCGCACTATTTCAAGAATGCGATGGTCACCACCAAGATGACCCGCGTTGCCGGTATCTCTCAGACCGAAAGCCAAAAGGCCAGCGACATGTACATGAAGTGCTTGTACATGGACGAGCTGACCGGCGGGCACGGCATCGTGTTTGCCACCGGTACGCCGATTTCCAACTCGATGACCGAGATGTACATCATGATGCGGTATCTGCAATATGGGCTTTTGGAGCAGGAAGGCCTGCTGAACTTTGATGCGTGGGCCTCTACGTTTGGCGAGAGCGTTACCGCGATTGAACTTGCCCCCGAGGGCAACGGCTACCGTTCCAAAACACGGTTTGCAAAGTTTTACAATCTGCCCGAGCTTATGAATATGTTCAAGCAGTGTGCCGACATTCAGACCGCCGATATGCTGAAGCTGCCGGTCCCCGAAATCACAGGCGGCAAACCCACGATTGTAAAGCTGCCGCCCAGCGAGCTGCAGCGCCAGATGGTGGCGACGCTGGGTGAGCGGGCCGAAGCAGTGCGCAACCGCCTGGTTGCCCCGAATGAGGATAACATGCTGCGCATCACGAACGATGGCCGAAAGCTGGCGCTGGATCAACGGTTGATGAACCCCCTGCTGCCCGATGACCCCGACAGCAAGGCGAATGCCTGCGTGGAGCGGGTCTTTACCATTTGGGAAAGAACAAAGGCGCAGCGCTCCACGCAGATGATTTTCTGCGATTTGAGCACGCCCCGCGCGGACGGCTTTGATGTGTACAACGATATTCGGGACAAGCTCGTGGCGCGTGGCATTCCCAAAGAGGAGGTACAGTTCATCCATGATGCCGATACGGAAGCCAAGAAGGCTGAGCTGTTCGGCAAAGTCCGCAGCGGTGCGGTTCGCGTGCTGATGGGCAGCACCCAGAAGATGGGAGCAGGCACCAACGTACAGACGCGGCTGTGCGCACTCCATCACCTTGATTGCCCATGGCGGCCTGCCGACATTGCCCAGCGCAATGGACGTATGGTGCGGCAGGGCAACATGAACAAAGAGGTTTCTATCTTTATTTATATAACCGAAGCCACATTTGACGCCTACAGCTATCAGTTGGTCGAGAACAAACAGAAGTTTATTTCGCAAATCATGACGTCGAAATCCCCTGCCCGAAGCTGTGAGGACCTGGACGAGGCTGCGCTCTCCTACGCTGAGGTAAAGGCACTGGCTGCTGGAAACCCGATGATCAAAGAAAAGATGGACCTTGATATTCAGGTTGCACGGCTTCGCACGCTGAAGGCCGCCTACAACAGCCAGCACTACCGGCTGGAGGACGCCGTGACCGGCACCTTTCCGCGGGAGATCCGCGGCACCGAATGCCGGATTCAGGCGTTTGAGAAGGATATGCAGACCGCTAAGGACAGTCAGAGCTATGACAAGGACGGCAAACTGGTTTTCAGCATTGAGCTGGACGGCACGACCTACGACAAGCGCGAGGACGCCGGTAAAGCACTGCTCGGGCTGGTGGGTGCTGCTGTGCGGGCTGACCATCCTGTTTTGGTGGGGCACTATGCGGGATTTGAAGTCACCGTTGCCTATGTACCGCTTTCCAAGGTGTTTGTGGCACATCTGGTCGGTCAGGCCACCCATACCACAGAGCTGGGCAGCGACGCTGCCGGCAATATGGTCCGCCTGCAAAACGTTGTTGCTGCCCTGCCGCAGGAGGTCAGCGGTCTGCGCAACAATCTACAGCAGCTGCGCGTCCAGTTGGACAGCGCCAAAGAGGAACTGCAGCAGCCCTTTCTGCAGGAACAGGAACTAAACGACAAGAGTGCACGTCTGGCCGAGCTGGATGCCCTGCTGAATGTGGGCAATGATGCCCCGGTGCTGGAGGGTGAGGCCGAGGTCGTAAACGAGGACGATTCTGTGCGAACGTCTAGAGAGGAAAACGAACTGGAACGCTGAAATCGACAGCCTTGCATTATTTCGCCGACCATGTATCATAGAGGTAGGAGGTGGCCATTATGCCCATTCAACGTAAAAATCTGTTTCTTACCTGGGGTATCCGCATTAGTCTCGTGCCTGTCATTCTGGTACTTCTTGCGCTGGGCCTGATTGCAATCGTTCTGTTTGCTATCTGCGGAGTTTGCGGTAGGTTTTTGGCGGCACTGGGCGGTCTGGCTGCTCTGTTGGCGCTATTCGATAAGTGCTACCAAGAGGCGGCAGTATCCGTCATCGTGGCATTCTTGCTCAGTCCTTACGGCGCGCCGCAAGTGCTGTTCTGGCTGGGCAGAAAGCTGCTCGAGTTTGCTGGTAGTCTGTATGATTTATACTACTGATTGGAGAAATTTATTATATGAAAAAATGTCTGTTATCCATTCTTTTAGCTACGGTGTTACTCTGCGCCTGCGCACAGCAGACCGATAACACCTTGCAAACGCCGGAAAGCAGTACGCTGGTAGAACTTACCGTTGCTACTGAAGAGACTGCCGTTGAAACACCTGCGCCGCTTGCCACGGAAAGCCCGGCACCTGCGCCTACACAGACTCCAGAACCGGCTGCCACACCGGCACCGACTGAAATTCCCATACCGGAGCCTACTGCAGCGCCTACCGAAGCGCCGGCAACAGAATCAGCTGTAACAGCAAGTCAGCCTGAACAGGTCAGTATGAACTACGGTGCTGTCCCCTTTGACCTGGCGGCGAGCAGTGAGGAGTGGTGGAGCATCGACAGCTCGGACAGTGCCTACTGGTCTGTGCAGGAAAACATCAATGCTATGCTCACAGCAGCTGGTCTGTCCCCTTTGACGATGGACAGTGGCCTGAGTGCTGCCGCCGATGCACGCTGTGAGAGCTTTGTTGCGGGCGGGCCGTTCGATCACAGCGGCATGACGACCCGCAGTGAGATCTGCGCCGCAGGTCCGATTGGCTCGGCCAGCAGCGTTTGCACCTACTGGCAGGGCAGCTCTGCCCACTATGCCAATATTATGGAGCCCAGCTTCACCAGCATGGGCGTGGGTTGCTGGTTTTGCAGCACCGCCGAGGGCCAGTACACTTACTGGACCGTAACCTTTCAGTGATTGGAGAATGGATATGAAAAAGCAAAACTCCCTGTATCGGATGACTACATCCGAAATGCAGATCATGACCTACCTTTGGAATTCCAAGGAGCCTGCAATCGCCAGCCAGATCGTTTCCGATTTGATCCCGACCCAGAACTGCACCTGGAAGCCGCGTTCGGTCTTTACCATCCTGAAAAGCCTTTCGGAGAAGGACCTGATCCACGATGTTGGGTACGTGAGAACCGGCAAGACCTACTCCCGCAAATTTGCTCCCAAGGTGAGCCGCGCAGAATACCTGGCCATGCAGGTCATGAACGAACTGCCGGACCAGGAACTGCCGGAATTTTTGGAGTTCTTTCAGGGAAAGTTCGGTTGAGCGTTACAGGTAAATCAAACTCTCAAGTGTCTGCTGTTTGTTCGGCAGGCACTTTTTTATATAGATAAAATTTAACAGCAGGAGGAAGTATGTTCAATGAATTGCAAATTTAAGCTCAAGCAGCGCGTAGCGGCCTTGTGTATGGCGGCTATGATGTGCTGCTCCCTGTTCCCAGCTGGGGTGTTTGCGGAGGCTGCGAGGGCTGATGCAGACGGCACGCTCATCTTGGAGCAGGACAAAGAGGCCGTCACAGATGACAGCCATCAGACCGAGGCAAGCGACCCGGACCCGGGTGATGAAAGCACGCCCAAAAGCAGCGAAGTTGCCGCAACATCCCAAAGCGCCGACGAGGATGCGCCGGTGGAGACATCCACCGACTATACCTTCGACGGCGCTGTTTTGTACACAGACTTACCGGATACGCCGACTGGTTCCTATATGGGCAGCCAGGGCTTGCCGGTTGCCACAGGTGAAACAAAAATCGGCATTTCGGCCTGGCCGAATGACCAGTCGGAAGAAAGCACGGACAGTTACCTGAGTGCGGACACCCTGAACAGCGACGACCTGACGTTAATGGCTCCGTTGCTGGAGGGTACCGACTATGCCGTTGCACCCATTCTGGCACAGGTGGAATACCCTGCAGACGGCAGTAGCTTGGATGTGGTGCTTCCCAACGAGGTGACTGTGCTGGACTTCTACGGTGTTCCTGCCGATGAGACTACGCGCAACAGACTTGTGCATAGTGAGTATACCGAAACATCCGCCGCGGTCATGGGGCTGTATGTTCAGGCAGATGCCGACTTTTCCGCGCAGCTTGTCTACACCGCCCCGGACGGCAACACGCTGACGAAAGCGCTACACGTTGTAATTGACTGCAGCCGCACCATGGCCGCACCGTTCGCAGAAACTACAGATGTTGCCGCCTACGCCGAGCGTCCCACGCCTGCCGTTACCAGCGGCAAAATCACCAAGGTCGAGAAGGTCAACGGCACATGGCTGATCTGGTTCAATGGCGAGGAAGCCTACTGCTGCACTCACGGTGCCAACGGCCAGCCTAAAGGCTGTCCGCCGTACACTTATACGAACACTTCTCTGGTCAGCGCGGATCAGTGCATTCCCGGTGATCACTACGGCAACCAGTACCGCATCTGGGGCGGTCTGGACCAGCTCTCTATGGAATTGCTGACCGATACGCCCGTCGCTTTTTCCTCAGAAGATACTGAAAGCATCTCTCTTTTGGATTTCTGCCGCACGATTTACGATGACACCCAGTTGTGGCTGATTGAAAAGTATCCCGAGAGCACTGCTGCAAAAATCTATCTGGCATCCGCGCAGGCCCTGCTGGACGGCGCTGTTGCCTATGCAAAGCCCCGCGGCTACTACACCTACATTTATACTCCTGCGCGCAGCGGTTGGCAGACCGTTGCCCTGATTGGCCCTGAAATCAGTGAGGAGGAAACGGAAGAGCCGAAGCCTGTCGTACAGGAGTATTATGCCAGTTGGGAAGCCCCTGCACAGTCCGCCAGCGGCACCGTAGATCTGACCTATGGTATCACCACAGATAAGATCCAGCTGAAAACGCTGGAAAAGGTGGACGGTGCCACGATTGAAATCGAGCCTATCACCAAATCCGGCACGATTGACGGCGGCAGCTGGAGCATCTCCCCTGCCGGTGTGCAGACCGTCACTACAGGCGGCCACACCAACGACGACAATTACCAGAATAACGGCGGTGCAGCATCTGCCAGTTGGTCTGTGCATTACACTGTATCCAAGACCGTAGATGGCCGCAGTGGCAGCGTCGGCCCCTACACTACGAAAGAAGCTGCAGACGCAGCCGCCAACAGCGAGCGAGATTCTGCGGTTGCCGCCATTCAGGCCGAAGCACAGAGCGCTGTAAATAATGCTATTGCCAGCGCGCAGGCGCAGCTTGCATCTTTGCAGTTCCGTTATGACGAAGTCACCATTCCCTACGGTTTTGAATCCTACTGGGGCAGCAACGGCAGTCACCAGACCATTACAGTACCGGCCAACTCCAACAATGCCTACGAGATGCGCAATGCTGAGTGGTCACTGCAGATCAACGTCAAAAAGACGGACAGTGAGACCGGCAACCAGATTGCAGGCGATGCCCGGTATGAAATCTACCAGTGGGACGTCGTGACCGGCAAATACCAGCCCACGGGCGGCTACAACACCTACAGCGTTCAGCGCCAGGGTGACGGCACCTATGCCGTCATCAACAACGCCGCCTACGCCACCAATGACACGATGCGCCATACACTGTACTACACGCAGCGAAATGAGGGCAGGTTCATCCTTGTGGAGACGAAGGCCCCCGCGGGGTATTTCGGCGACTGGACAGACGTTGACCATCCCGGCTCGGCGGGCACACCGCTGGGCAAGCGCGCCTACTATGTGGAAATTACGGCTGACAACAACAATTCCGTCCTGTGGCTGGGCAATGGTGACTACAACGTCGACATTGCCACTGGCGATAAGGGCGGCACAAAGCTGGTGACCAGCGGCGGCGTAGAAACCACCGTCACCATCTATGACTCCCCCAAGGATGCCTCCCGGAGCTATACCACCGATGCCAGCGGCAAGGCTGCCAATGAGGACGGCTACACCACCACGGCTGCGGACGGCATCATGAAGAATGACCGCACGCTGGGCGAAATCAGCATCTCTAAGGTTGATTTGGATGCACAGCGGTATGTGACAGGCGACGCTGCTCACGGCAATGCCGTGCTGGACGGCGCAGTGTACGACCTGTATGCCGCCGAGGATATTACCCACCCTGATGGTGTGATCGGCGTCGTGGACTATTCCAAAATCGTAGATTCCAACGGTAATCCCCTCTGGCACACTACGATTCGTGACAACAGCGGGCAGTGGATCAGCGATTACCTGCCCGTGCTGAAAAAGGACAATCTCGTAGCCAGTGCAAAAATCGAGGACGGCTGGCTGACCTTCTCCAACCTGTACCTCGGTAAATACTATGTAGTAGAGCGCTCCACCGGCACGGTCATTCCGCTGCGTGAGGGCGCTCTTGCTGTTTCCGGCACCTATCCTACGGTGGATAGCCGCACCAAGGCAGCTACCGGGCAGGTTGCCGCGCTGGCAGCCAGCAACGGGCACTATACAGATTGGGTATACAAGAACCAATTCAGCACCATCTCCAAGAGCAAGGCTCTGGACGGCACCTGGACCTACGATGCCTATTACCTGTCCTATGCGCCCGGGTATCTCTGCGACGAGCACAACTACTACATCACGCCCAGCTATGCAGACGAGGGCTGGTATGTGGAGGAAACCACCTTTGCCAGTGATACCGCCGCCTACAACGGCAACTACCATATCCACAAGGATAACGGTCTGACCGAAAGTCAGGATCAGGTCGCCAAGGGCAACGTGGAGATCAGCAAGGTCGTCTCCTCCAGCGGTCAGTCCAATGGGCTGGAGCTGGAGGGTGCTGGGTTCACCTTCTATCTTGTGTCCGACTTGTCCAAGGTCGACCAGTTTGACCAGACCCGCACCGGAAGCTACACTCTGCAAAGCATTCTGGATACCTACATCAACAAGGAATACAACAACGAGCACCCCAAGTGGGATTTCTCCGGTGAGACGCAGGCCATTGCCAAGACCTACGAGGTCAACGCCGATGAAATTGCCGCCTATAACAGGACGCTGACCGCGGCGGGCGACAAAAAGAACGGCAAGGGCGATGGCTGGCAGCCCACGGGACGTGCCAATGAGTACCATCTGGCCGAAATTTTCAGCAACGATTCCGGCTGCATCCGCGTGCAGGGGCTTTCCTACGGCACCTATCTGGTCGTGGAGACGACCACCCCGCACGATTTGTTCCAGGCAGAGCCGTTCTTGGTCAGCATCGCCCCCGAGCAGGACAACAACCCTTGGGGCGCGATGGCCACGCCGAAGGACAGTGTGATGAAAGCATCGGATTCCTATCAGAAATTTACGGTACTGGATGAGGAAATTGAAGTGTATTTAAAAATCACGAAACTCGATACGGAAACCGGCCCTGCTGCCGAACACAGCCTTCCAGATCTACTGGCTGGATGACAACGGCAACTATCGGCTGGAAAACGGGAAGCCCAAGCTGGTCACGATGACGGACACGGTAAACGGGCATCTGACCAAGAACGTGGATACATTCTACACCAACGAGGAAGGTATCCTGACCCTGCCTGAAAAGCTGCCGCTGGGCAAATACCGCATTGTGGAGACTGTCGGCCCGGACGGCTTCTACAACGAGTGGGCCGACAGCGGCAACTACTATGTGGATTTCGATATTTCCACGGACCGCATCTACAAGGCCACCGGCGACGACAATGAAAACGGCATGGACACGCTGGTCATTGATGAGGACTACTGGAATGAGGAAACGCTGGGCAAGCTGACCATCCGTAAGACCGGCAATACCTTGACAGGAATGATCGAAACCAACGATTTGATTGACCCCTGGATGACCGGCGAGGCCGATTCCGACTTTGCCTATACGCTGCGCCCGTTGGCCGGTGCGGAATACACCATTACGGCTGCCGAGGACATCTACACGCAGGACCGCCAGTTGGATGCCAACGGCAGCCGCACGCTCTGGTATGCCAAGGGCGACGTGGTAGCGGTTGTTACCACCGGTGATGGCAGTGCAGACACTGCTGTGTTTGCACCGTCCCGCACCAAGGCGACCTATGATTTTCTGTCGGTCATCCACGACGGCACGCTCGGCGAGGTCAGTATTACCCTGCCGCTGGGCAGCTACCATGTGGAGGAAACCAAGCCGCCCTATGGATATGTCGGCACGACAGACAGCTACGATGTGACATTTATCTGGGATAATCAGCTGAACGATGTAGTCATGGCAAAAAGCATCGTTAAAAATGGAGATGATGAACAGCATTTTGATGTTGTACGCGCATCGGAAGCCTCTGCGGAACTGGCTGAACTGCAGACCCTTGGTTTCTACAATGACCGTGAGCATGCCCGCGTGGGTGTGTACAAGATCAATCAGGAAACCGACAAATATCTGGCCGGTGCTGTGTTCAACCTGTACACCCGCGATGATATCTACGACGTGGACGGTAATAAGCTGTTCTCTGCCGGTGATTTGATTTCCACCAGTCCCGAGACCGTTGCGGACGGCTACACCTATTTTAACTGCGATGTTCCCATCCGCGGCGAGTGGTACGGCCAGAGTGACCGGTTGGATGCCTCGACCAACAGCGGCAATTACTTTATCCGCGAGCTGCGCGCCCCGCAGGGATACTATCTCAACGATGCAGAGATGGAAGTCACCTTCACCTATGACAACGAGGTTCTGCAGGTGCTGGACAGCACCTGCGCCGACAAGCCTACTGAAATGTGGGTGAGTAAGCGCGATTTGACCAACGACGAGGAACTGCCCGGTGCGACGCTGATCATCAAGGATGCAAAGGACAACATCGTTGACACCTGGGTATCTACCGATACGCCGCACCGTGTGACGGGGCTGCATTTTGACGAAGAATACACGTTGACAGAAAAACGACCTGCTGATGGTTATACCGTTGCAGACGATATTGTGTTCCGCCTGGAGCGCAAAGCGGACGCCGACGGCCACGAACTGGACGAGGCAGACGTCTACTATCTGAAGGATAAAAAGAAGCTCTGGATCATTTCCTGGGAGGAATGGGAGCTGCTGGACGATGCTACGGTAATCATGAAAGATGACATTACCAGGGTACAAATCTCCAAGGTTGACATTGCCACGGGTAAAGAGCTGCCCGGCGCTGAGCTGATTATCAAGGATAAGAACGGCAACACGGTTGCACAGTGGGTTTCCGAGGACAAGCCCTACTATATTGAAAAGCTGCCTGCCGGTGACTATACGCTGACGGAGATCACCGCCCCCAATGGCTATCAGCTTGCGGAAAGCATTGCCTTTACCGTGCTGCCCACCGGTGAACTTCAGACTGTCGTTATGAAGGATGCACGCATCCCCGAGGAAACACCGCATGAGGACACCCCGAGCAATACGCCGCAGCCGACGCCGGGCAGCAAGCCCGCGCCTACCCCTGCACCGGCAAGCGCACCCACGGCAACGCCTGCGCCGATGCCGATTATTCCCCAAACAGGCGATGTGTTCCCCTTTGCGCTGCTTTCGGCAGCGGTATTTGGGTCTATCGTCGGTTTCGGAATTTTTGCATACAAGCGCCGCAAATCCAAACCGGATGAGAGCGAGTACTAAAAATCTATGAAACACGTACATGGTATGGGCGACTCTCGCGGGCCGCCCTATTTTTATTGGTGAATGACATGAAACATATCATCTGTTCGAGCTTCGGCAAAGACAGCAATGCCACAGCGCTGCTGGCCCTACAGCATGGCGAACCGCTGGACGAAATCATATACACAGAGGTCATGTTCAGCAGGGAGATATCCGGCGAGCTGCCAGAGCATACCAAGTTTATCTATGAAACGGCAATTCCGTACTTTGAAAAGCGCGGCATCCCCACAAGGGTTTTGCACGCTGAAAAGACGTATCTGGATTGCTTTTACCATGTGGTGAGCCGCGGCAATGCACAGGGAAAGCTTGCCGCTTTTCCGCTGGCTGGGCGCTGTGCAATTCAACGGGATTGCAAGGTCCCGCCACTGGAAGCCTATAAAAAGAGTTTACCGCCGGGTACGGTCTCCTATTTAGGTCTTGCAGCGGATGAGCCGACCAGACTGGAGCGGCTAAAACCTGACCAGGTATCTCTTATGGCAAAGTACGGCGTGACAGAGCAGGATGCGTTTGCCATGTGCAGGCAGGAGGGGCTGCTGTCGCCGCTGTATGAGTACAGCCACCGCGGCGGGTGCTGGTTTTGCCCCAATGCGTCCATGACCGAGCTGCGGCATCTGTACCGGGCGCATCCTGATTTATGGCAGCTGATGCTGGAATTGCAGGATGCACCGAATAAAGCGACAGAGCGTTTCAATCGGAATTTCACATTTACCGAGCTGGACCTGCGGTTCCGCTTAGAAGGCGAGCAATTGAGCTTTTATGACCAAGAGCTGGAGGTAGAGAGATAATGCCAAATCAAGAAAAATTGCCCCGTGCATGGGTATATGCGCGCATTCCCGGAGACTGCGCAGCGACCCGCGCGAGCTACGATGCCTGCTGCAGGCAGGCCGGTGACGACGGCTGCACGGTAGTCGGCGGCAACATCGATTATAAAGGGCACGGCCCGCTGCGCGACGGGTATCAGAGTATGCTGCGCAGTATCAGAGACGGCAAGGTCAACTGCGTGTATGTCTGCCGTATGCGGCAGATCAGCGGCAAGGAGCGGTACCTGTACGCCTTTTTCAGGTGTGCAATGAAGCACCATGTAAAAGTCCGCACACTGGAATACAGCCTACCGGATCGCTTGCAGCAATACAGGTTGGGAAAAAGAATCGAAGCATACGCCCGACGCACCGGCGCTCCGCTGCCATGGTGAGGTTGAAATCTTATTACGGAGAAAGCGAGGGTGATACCGTATGATAGAAGAAACGGCCATCCGGGTGCAAATCAACGCAGCCAATCTTGCCGGGCAGGGCATCTTTGGGATATTGCAGACGATTGCCAGTATGCTGCAAGCGCGGCAGTACGGGCAGCAATCAATTCAATCACTGAACCGGCAGTCGCAGGCTCTCGCTTCGGTGGAGCTGAACGACAAAACGCTGCCCTATGTCAGGCACCAGCTCAAGGAATACTCGGTGGACTTTGCCATTACCAAGGACAAGGACACCGGGCAGCTGAACCTGTGGTTCAAGGGGCAGGACGTGGACCGCATCCAGACCGCCATTGAAAACTGCATTGCAGCGCGCGGTAAGGAACGTCCCACCAGTCTGCTGCAGGAGCTGTCCGAACGCGCCATGCAGCGCACGAAGGAGCTGAACCAGCACCGCCCGCCGCCGGCGCAGGAGCGAGGTGAGCGGCTATGAAGGAACAGCACGCAAAGCAAATTCTGACCCGCCTTGCTGCAAGTCTGGGCTGCTTTTGGCTGGGCAACCGGGTGGGACTTCTCTATGTATCAGCTACCGGAACGGTCACGCAAAGGCTGGCCGCTGCGGTAAATCTTAGCAAAATTGTACTGCATCCCTTGCAACTATCCCCTGCGCCGATTCCTGTGGGCTGTGGTGTTGGGGCTATTCTGCTGGCGGGTCTTGCTTATTTCTGCATAAAGTACAGCGGTCATCGGCTGGTGCCGCAGAAGGAGTACGGCAGTGCCCGCTGGGGCACAGCGGCGGACATTGCGCCGTTTCTCCATGAAAAGGAAAACGAGAATGTCCCCCTGACGGCCACAGAGTCCCTGAGCCTTGCCATGAAGATGCCGGTAACAGCGGAGAACAACTATAACCGCAACAAGAATATCATCGTGTTTGGCCCCTCCGGCTCCGGCAAAAGCTACAGCGTTGCCGGCCCGCAGCTGCTGCAGTTTAACAGCAATTATGTACTCAGCGATCCGAAGGGCGAACTGCTTGACACCTACGGAAATGTTCTGGTATCGCAAGGGTATGATGTGAAAGTGTTCAACCTGAAGGACCGTGACAAGTCCGACCACTACAATCCGTTTGCGTACATCCATGATACGGATGACATTGTGGTTGTTGCCAAGAATCTTATCAAAAATATGAAAGAGGAACCGCGCCAGAAAAACACAGCCGACCCGATATGGGAAGAAGGCTCTACTTCACTGCTGGAAGCGCTGCTTGCCTATGTATATTTTGAGCAACCACCTGAGATGCACAATATGAACAGCGTGATGGAGCTTTTTGTGCTGATGCAGCATCGTTACGGACCACAGGGACGCAGCCAGTTGGACGATATATTCGAAGACCTGGCTATGGAAAAGCCTGCGTCATTCGCAGCGCGCCAATATGGACTGTACCACATGGCACCAGACAAAACCGCACAGAGTATTGATGTATCTCTCGGTATGCGTATGAGTGCGTTCAATATTCCTTCCATCATAAAGATTTGCGAAGATGATACCATTCATCTGGAAGAGCTGGCCAGCGACAAAAAGGTGGCGCTGTTCGTTGTCACACCAGACACCACCACAGCCTATAACTTTCTGGCAGCGGTCATGTTCCAGCAATGCTTTCAGATTCTTGTGCATACCGCGGACAATCGTGAAGATCACTGCCTGCCGCGCCATGTGCGGTTTCTCTTAGACGAGTTTCCGAACATCGGCATGATTCCGGACTTCCAGATTCTGATCAGCACCATCCGCAGCCGAAATATCGGATGTACCCTGATTTACCAGTCAATCGCACAGCTGAAATCTCAGTACGGTGATGACTGGGGCACGATTCTTGAAAACTGTGATTCAGAGCTTGTGCTGGGCGGCGGCAATAACCCGGAGTCACTGGAGTTCTTCGGTAAACAGCTGGGCAAACGGACCATCGAGGTGCTGAACACCACAGAGAACCTCGGCGCACAGGGCTCCTTTTCCAAGAACTATCAGGTAGCCAGCCGTGATCTGATGACACCGGAAGAAATACGCACCATGCCGCGAAATCGTTGCTTGTTGATGATTTCCGGTGTTGTGCCATTTTACTCTTACAAGTTTGATCTTAAAAAGCACCCTAATTACGCATTGGTTGAAAAAGAGGGGTATCGTCCCTTCGACTACGAGAGGCGCGCAGAAAATAGCTTTGCAGCCTTTATGAAAAATGTGCAGGAAATCAACAACATCGAACTCGACGATGACGAGTCTGACACATAAACAGAAAAAAGGAAACTCATATGGAAATGGTATCTACAATCACTTCTCTTATCACAAATGTTGTCAATTTTGCAGGCGGCCTGTTGCTGCTGTTTGGCGCAGTCACGCTGGGTACGAACCTCAAGGACCACAACGGCCCCGGCATCAGCAGCGGTGCCTGGTCGATTGCAGGCGGCGTGCTGATCATTGCCGTTGCCACTTATTTTGGCACATTGACAGTCAGCTGATGGGAGGTATGCGCTATTTTTGAGGATACGATACGAAGCCAACTGGCGGGCATTTCGGCCACCGTAAACGCTATGGGGCAGAACTCCGGTCTGCTGAGCAGTCTGACCGATTGGAACAGCACACTGGCCGGCTATGCAGATTCTATCAGCTCCGGCGTAGTCATGCCGATTGCACTTACCGTTCTGGCACTTTTTATGGTTTTGGAGCTGTACAATTTCACCCAGACCATAGCCATGAACGGCAGCAGCACAGCTTTTACGATTCAGCAGGTGGCGCTGGTCATGCTGAAAATCACACTTTGCCGCTGGGCCGTTCTACACTCCACGGAAATTCTAAATGCGATGTTTGAGGTAGCGGCTACGGTGACAAACGGCATAGCCGGTTATGTGGGCAGCGGACAGGTCAACACCGAGGTCGACATCGAAAACGCAATCAGCGCACTGCCGGGCGGCATCGGTAATATGCCTGTGGCCATGGAGCTTATGGTCGTAAGCTGGATGCTGCGTCTTGTCAACATTGTGATCAATACCATCGTAGCGGCACGCTTCATTGAGCTGTATGTTTATAATGCACTGGCTTCCCTGCCAATTGCCACGCTCTGCTATCGGGAGCTGCATGGTATTGCTGTAAACTTTCTGAAAAACTACATGGCGGTGGCGCTGCAAGGGGCCGTTCTCTATCTTGTCATAGGCTTCTACCCTGCCCTGACAGCTTCATTGGGCAGTGGCGGTGACATTACCGAGCAGGCCTGGGCCATGCTGGGCAAATCCGTTATTCTGCTGGTGGCCGTGTTTATGAGCGGACGATTCACCAAAGCCATCACCAGCGCCATTTAATGGAGGAGTTCACCTATGCTCTCAACAAAAACCAATCTCGAAATCACGGAATATCATGAGAAATTTTTTCTCGGGCTTTCACTGCGTCAGCTGGCCTGCTTTGGTGTCGCTGCCGTGCTGGCCATAGCAACCTGCTTCGTTTGCCTGCAATGGCTTCAGCTGGATATTCAGCTGGTTTCCTACATCGTAATGGTAGAAGTTCTCCCCTTTCTTGGGCTGGGCTTTATCAGCCATAACGGGTATCCGTTTGAAAAGCTTGTAAAAATCTACTGGGCATGGTACTGCGGCCCCGCTGAGGTCGCAGTCTGCCCCCGTCAGGAGAAAAATTATGTTTTTACCAAAAAAGCACGCCGACTTGCCCATCGAACCGAGTGTGTTGGAGTCTTTGCGCGCACAGGAGAAATCGTTAAAACGAGAAAAAGGGAAAACCGCCAAAGAACGGCGGCAGCACGCAAAGCAGTTAAAGAAAGCCGAAAAGCATGCAAAAAAGCGCATTGCCGCACGCAAAGCGCCACAGAAAGCCAGTGACTGCCTGCAATACCTGAGTATGTCGCAGGATGGCATCTGCGAGGTGGAGCCGGGACTTTTCTCGATGACGATGGCTTTCACCGATGTGAACTTCCAGATTGCCATGTTGGAAGAGCAAAAGAACATTTTTACGAAATACAGTGAGTTTTTGAACTACTTCGATCCTTCGCTGCATCTGGAAATCAACCTTGTCACCCGCAGCATGGACGAGGAGCAGTTTCGCCGCGACACCTTCCTGCCGCTGCGTGGGAATGACCGTGACCGCTATGCCGAGGAGATGAACCAAGTCGTGGCGGAAAAAGCACTGCGCGGGCAAAACGGGTTGATTCGTGAGAAGTACGTCACCTTCAGTCTGCACGCCGAAAATTACCAGCAGGCGAAAGAGCAGCTGGAGAACCGTGCTGCAGATATTGCCGATCACTTCAAACGTATGGGCAGCAGTACACGCATCTTGTCCGGCATTGAGCGCCTGAGCCTGTTACAAGGCATCATGCGGCCCAATGAGGAAATGAACTTTTCCTATGACTGGCTGCTGGCTGAGGATGACCTTACCACGAAGGACTTTATCTCACCAAGCTCTTACAACTGGCACCCGGAGCATGACGACTCGCGCGCCGTCTACCGTGACCGCTATCAGTTTGGCGATAAAATCGGCAAGACAATGTATCTGCGGGGCATAGCACCGGAAATGAAGAACGGTTTGTTCTCTATGCTATCGGAGCTTCCGTTTGACCACGTCATCACAATGCATGTTGACGCTATGGACCAGGCAGAAGCCGTCCAGGAAATCGAGAAAAAGCTTGCCTATATGCACAAGGAAGAATACGATGCCATTGCCAAAGCACGCGAGCGGAATATGCCTGCCAGCATAGCTGTGAGCTATGATCTGAAATCCAAAATGCACCACACTGAGCAGATGATGGATGACATTACAACCAAAAACCAAAAAATCTTCAAAGTCTGCATCCTCATTCACACCTATGGCGATTCCAATGCGCAGTTGGACGAGCGCGTGCGGCGCATTTGCAGCACAGTACAGCAGCAGACCTGCCGCTTCGACAGCATTTTGTATGAGCAGCGCAATGCCATGAACAGTATGCTGCCGCTTGGCAAGAAATGGCTCGGGTTGGAGCGCACGCTGGAAACCGTCAGCACGGCCATCTATGTTCCGTTCACCACACATGAGCTATTCCAGCCGGGTGGATTGTACGAGGGCATCAACGCCCGCAGTAAGAATCTGATACTGTGTAACCGCAAGCTGCTGCCCGCCCCTGCCGGTATGGTGCTGGGCATGACCGGCTACGGCAAGTCTTTCTCTGTAATGCAGATGGTCACCAATATCATGCTTCGCTGGCCAGATGATGATATTGTTCTCATCGACCCAGAACAGGAGTACACGCATCTCGTTACAGCCATGGGTGGCGTAGTGATTGACATTTCCGCGTCCAGCCCCTCCCATATCAATCCCATGGACATCACGGAAGATTACGGCGATGACGAGGACCCCATCCGACTGAAAAGTCAGTTCTTGCAGAATTTCTGCCAGCTCATTCTACACAGCTCCGAATTGTCGCCCCAGGAGCGAACCTTTATTGATGTAGCTGCCGGCCTGACCTATCAGCGCTATATGGCAAATCCCAAGCGCGAGGAAATGCCAACGCTGCACGAATTTTATAGAAATCTTGCGCTGCAGGGAGAGGAAGTCAAGCCACTGCTTACGGCGTTGAAGCTATATGTAAGTGGCTCCATGGACCTGTTTGCCCACCAGACCAATGTGAACGTGCAGAATCATTGCATCTGCTTCAACACGGTCAAGCTGGGCAAGTCGATGCAGTCTATCGGCATGCTGACAGTGCTGGATCAGGTCTGGAACCGCATTACCCGCAACCGCGTGTTGGGTCGCCGCACATGGGTGTTTACCGACGAGTTCCAGCAGCTGCTAGGCAACAAGGACTGCACGGACTTTTACTTTCAGCTGTCCAGCCGCGCCCGCAAGTGGGGTGCGATTCTGACCTCCATCACCCAGCACGTGCGTTCGGTGCTGGACAACGAGGATGCGCGCCGTATGCTGTCCGACTGCGGATATATCAAGCTGCTGAACCAGTCCCCCGACGATGCCAACGATCTGGCGCGGCTGCTGCACATTTCCAACGAGGAAAAGCGGTACATCGAGAATGCAGAGGTCGGCAGCGGACTGCTGATCGTGTCTAAGACGGTGGTGCCCTTCAACAACGATTTTCCGAAGGATACCGAGCTGTTCAGGCTGATGGATACATCTCCTAATCAAAAGTCTTAATGCGTTATGCTTACACCAGCACATCTCTAAAAACAACCTCACGGAGTCTGCCATGTCAGAACTATTCACGCAAAATTATAGTGACAAACCTTTATTCCATACCGATACTGACATATCGGAAAGCCTGCACAATCAGGTAGATGAAGCATCAAACGGCGAAGAACTGCTGGATAATACTGAAAAGCAAGCCGAATCACTGCTATCAAATGACGATTATGTAAGTGAAACGAAAAATAATATTTCAGACGATAGAGATGATGTAGCAGAAAGCTTATCACATCCCGCCGAAGGCAACCGGAAATATATCACCGGTACCAACACGCCCCGGGCCAGCCGCAGCAATGCCTACTACGAACTGCTGCACGACCAGCAGACAAACGGCTACCGCTCCCCTGCCATGCGCGGCACAACAGCCGCAGCGCACGGCATCACGAGTGCAAGCGGACTGGTCAGCTATCAAGAGGACTTCGCCACCGATGCTGCGCAGGATCTCGGTGTGCACGGCGCGGCGGCGGAACTGATTATGCAGGAGACGTTTATCGGGACTGCTGCGGAGGACATCGGCATACTGGGCAGCTGCGCCGTGAAGGGCATCAAGGATGTGCAGGACGGCACGCGCACCGCCGAGGAGGTCCTGCACACAGGCGGCGACGTGCTGCGGATGGAGTTAGGAAGCTCCGCGGTACAAATCGGCTCTGCCGGCGCCAGGACGGCCTTGCATTATGCGGAGTCGTTCGCGACCAGTGCGGATGATTTTGCTGACCGCACACCGGGTATCATCAGTAATGCAGGCTTTCAGGCCGGTCATAGCGTTATCAGCGTGGCACGGTTCTTTGCCCATCCTGTCAAAGCGCTTGTTTCTATCGGCAGGACGGCGCTTATTTGTGGCGCAATCATTCTATTGTTGCTGATTATTGGGCTGCTAGGCCAGATGGGCGGTTCTGCAACAACCAGCGTGCTGTGTGCCGACAGACCGGAGGATATTCAGCAGCTTGTCGAAAGCATCAATACCTACCGCAATGAAGCTGCCACTGACGAGTTGCGCAGGGCCTTTCGCAACGATGTTGACCCCAACGGCAACCCCTACGGCTACGACACGCTGACCGGCCAGCGCAGCAACAATATGCAGCACGGCGTCACCTGGAGCTACGCCAACGGCATCTACAATGACACTGCAGAGATCATCTCGATGGCCGCGGTCTATTATCAGCAGGACTGGCCCAGTTCACAAGAGCTTTCGGCTTTTACGGACGACGTACCTTTTACCCAATATTGCCGCGCCCTGACAGCCTACGGCATGGAAATCACCGCACGCGAGTCCGCACCTTACTCCTGCATCAGCTATGGCGGCTGCGTCAATGGCTACCGCAGCGAGGGCGAGACTGTGACCATCACAGAGTACCGATGCGAAACGCACACCTGTGCCCAAGGCAACGAAGAATGCGGGCACTACCGCAACGGAATATGGGAATGGAGTGACGACCACGAGGAAGGCGGCAGCCGCCCCGAATGGATCGAAGACGGCACACACAATGTGACCGTCTTTTTTCCTGTCATTTTCCCGGATGGGGCCACCCAGTCAGAGCTGTGTGCTCTGCCGGATGACTACGCCCAAGTTGTCGACGGCAAAATTGCCGCAGAGGATTGCACCGGCAGCATCGTGTTGGATGAAAGCGCGAATCTCTACAAGGGCGAGCTGAACGATTGGTTCTATGCTCCGAATGAGCGCACCGCTACCTTTACAGTGGAAACCATCGACGGCGACGAGGTCATGACGAAGGACTATACCGTGACCTTTTCCAACGCAACTGCTATCCCATGGTGTCCCGGAGAGCTGCACGACGGACAGTATGGCCACTATGATCTGAACTGCACCATTTACCTGACCGGCTATGACCGCTATGCTGACCCGGAAACCGAAGTCCCTAATGGTGCGGACGGCGGCACGGGCAACCTGGAGGCGCTGGCCGCAAGTAGCAACGACGGCACACTGACACGTACCGTCATCAAGCAGGACCAGTACGGCAATGCGTATGCGGGCAATGCGGTCACTGCCCGCTTTACGAAAACGGTAACGCTGCCGCCCGGCGCGGCGGGCTTCAAGGGCTGGTACGAGAACGGCGCGGACGCTTATGGCAACGTGGAATGGGCGTCCTTGCTGTATCGCATGGACTGGGAGGCGCTTTACGGCGTTGCGGACGGTATCAAGTGCCGTTCGGTAGGCTCCGCTTTGACTGCTGAAGAACTGCAGGCATTGCTGGCCGGACTGAACATTGACTCCGATACCGCGCGCGGGCAGGTCGTAGCCTTTGCCATTAGCTGCCAAGGTCATTTTGTGTACGGGCAGCCCTCGTCGCTGCGCGGCGGCCCCGGCAATGCCAGCGTCGGGATGAATTTGGACTGTTCCAGCTTTGTGCAGTACTGCTACTGGGCACAGGGCTTGCCGTTCTCAGCCGGTAATACAGCCGCCTACGGGCGCACCGGTGACTTGCGGGCAATCTTCCCTGCCGAGGTCCAGCCGGGCGACCTGCGGGTCGTCTATGCCGCTGGCGGTGAGCAAGGCCATGTGCAGATGGCACTTGGCGGCGGTGCGTGGATCGAATGCTGTTATGGCTACGGCGTCTGCGTAAACATGTCCAACGCATGGATGGAGAGCCGCGGCTGCCATTACTTTACCTATGCCGGATTTTAAGGAGGCGCTTTTCATGAAAAGAGTTCTGGCAATTTTGCTTTTTGTTCCGTTTGTCATGGCGCTGGCACCGCCCTGCCATGCGGCAGGAAACGGAGAAGTTGCAGTATCCTTTGTAGATGTTCCCGCGGAGCTGCAGAAACGTTCCGTGCTGGTCACGCTGGGCAGCGGTCCCAACGACACGGACGCTGTTCTTGTAACGCTGAACGGCTTGAACCGGTATAGCCAAGCTGTAACGTTGCCGGAGGGCACCTATTACTGCAATGCCGCTGTGCAATACGACGCCCTAAACGATTGGCCGCTGCGCGAGGTTGACGGCACCACCTTTTTGCAGGTCGAGGCTGGTGGTCAGTATGAGTTGCAATATGAGTTTGCAGGTGAGAGTTGGTTCACAGAAGTAACCGGGCAGACACGCTATTATACACCGCTGCCGCTGCACCAACCGCCTGCCGACTATCAGCCAACAACGGTCCAAGTCAGCGCATACCTAACGGCACCAGTCGGCTTTTCGCAACACTGTATCGTCTACCTGCAGAACTTGTACAGCGGTACAGTATACGCGCTGGATGTATACGAATCCAACCAACTGGCCGCCGTTTGCACGGAGGCTGACAGCGGACTGTATGCGTTTCTGTCTGCCCGCGTTGTGGGCGATGCAGCGGAGCGCTACCAGTTCGTGTGCGAGCAGAAGGAGCTGAATACCGATGACGGCGCAAGCTTTCATCTGACGGTAGCAGACACAAAAAATCCAGATGCCGAGTTGTGCACGCCCAGCCGTGACGAGAACGCCACGGTACAGCGCGCGGCAGCCTATAATGCACCGGCTACCGCTGCGCCGTCCGCAACGCCGACACCGGAGCCAACTTCTTCTCAACCTGTCCAGCAGGGCCAAAAGTCAGCAAATCCGTTCTGGAATGTGCTGGACTTTTTGCCCATCGTTTTTATCGGAGCCGGGCTGTTCTGGTTTCGCCAGAAGAACCGCCGCGGCGGCCCGAAGGGGTAACGTGAGCGAAAGCGAACGTTAGCAAGCATTGCATATGAAATTCACATGCGCCATTTAGGGGACACCCTAAAACCCGTTTTACAGTAATCAGCAAAGATGCAGAATGGAGAATTTTGCTTTGTCCACTACTAATCGAACACGGCCCATCTGCAAGCCAGTATACTTCACAGAAGATGAATGGCTATCTGTAGCAACAAAGATGGCAGAAAGTGATATGTCTAATTTTTCGGCTTTTTGTCGGGAAATGCTGCTTACCGGTAAAGTCAAGCATTATGATTTTTCTGTTATAAAAGAAATCTCATCTAGCTTGAGTCATATCTCAGGTAACATTAACCAAGTGGCTAAACGCTGCAACACGAATCAATCAGTCACCACCAATGATGTTGAGCAATTGCGACGTGAATATTTACAGCTGAAATCGCTCTATCAGGAACGATTGGTGAAAGCTCTGCGAAAACTAGTCTAATATGTATGCGGCGAAATATTATGCAAACTCCAATCATGTCTTTCGCATGTGGGCGTGCGAGAGTGGCTATTTGTTTTTGTCTGTTATAGAGGTTTTTCGCCCGGCCCTGAGTGACAATCTTCACCTGTTTCTTACATAGAAGGAATCTACTATGGCTATCACCAAAATTCATGCGGTAAAAGTTCGACTTGGCGATGCAATCAACTACATAGAAAATCCTGACAAAACCGATGGGCAGGAATTGATTTCAGGTTACAATACTGCCCCACAGACTGCTGTGCTTGATTTTTCCATTACTGCAGCAATGGCGCGCAAAGCACGAAATACAAGTGCGAAAAAACACGGGAATCTTGCCTACCATCTCATTCAATCCTTTTCCCCAGACGATGCTATCACGCCAGAACAAGCCCATGAATTAGGTCGTAAACTTGCAATGGAATTTACCGGTGGAAAGTTCGAGTTTGTTGTTGCCACCCATATCGATAAGGACTCAATCCATAACCACATCATTATCAACGCCGTTTCTTTTTATGATTACAAAAAGCTGCGCACTGTTCCCTACCGCACCGCGCAGCAAATCCGTAGTATCTCGGATTGGCTCTGTATGGAAGCACAGTTGTCTGTTATTAAAGATCCGCAACAGCTAGGCCAACTCTACCCCACTTACGTACAGAAGAAACGCACAACCAGCAATCGCACTGAAGTCCGCAAGAAGCTTAACTTCTGTCTGGAGCGCGCCACCAATTACGCCCAGTTCCTGCAAATGGCACAGGAGCTGGGCATTTCTGTTTGCCAGCGAGGCAAGCATATGACCTACCTGCCGGAAGGTGCGGGACGTGCGATCAGAGATACATCACTGGCCGATACCGACAAGTTTACGTATACCGGCCTCGTGGAGCGCTTAGAGGATAACGCTGCCGAGCAGCAATTTATTCGTGAGCGCATAGCTAAGATACTTCCGAATGTCTCAACCTTTACTGACTTTGCAAAACTGCTGCAATCCGAGGGGGTTAAGATACGTGTAAAGAAACTGACTGGACAGCTTTTGTATAAGGCTGCTGACTTAGATGGTGCATGGATACCAGCTGATGCTTTAGGCGATGGGTTTACACTCGCAGGCTTGGAAAGTGCGATAAAGAATAAATCAGGAATCCTTGACGCAAATCATAGTACGTCGATTGCAGAGCTATATCAAGAATTGACTACAAACTATCCGCAGAGTTGTGATACATCTGTCAGACTTACATCACGTCAGATATGTTCTGCCGGCAAGCGAGGTGTTCTGCTGCAAATCCATGACTCAAGTGGCAATCCGGCAAAGCTGATGATTGATAACAGCCATATTCATACGACTCCTGACGGGTCTGTATCTGCCGACATCGGCGCGGCTTTTTCATATGATATAACTTACGATGACGGCACACATGGCACAATTCGAGGCACAGATTTGATTCAACAAATCGATGAAGCGAATCTGACGCAACCCTTGATTGTAAGCTTGACCGCTGATCAGATCATCGCCATGAGCCTGCGTGGCGTAACGGTGCATTTGCCGCAATATGGCATTGAGCGGCTATTCATTCCGGAACATTATGTACAGCGAAACGTCGAGCAAGGAAGCTGTGCAATCAGTCTATATCCCGGTTGGCAGTATAGCTATGTGCCAATTGGCAGCGAGAAGACACGAAAATCAATCAGTGGCGCTGAACTAGCGCAGTCACTAGGAGGTGTGGTGCAGGTTGGCACTTCTGAAAGCAGTTTGGCCCGTCGAGTCGCTAATGTGGAACGCCGTGCAGGAATTGCAAATGCCCAAGAGCTTGGAAAACTCTTGGGCAGCATGGCTGATAATGGTCTACATTCAGCTGCTGACTTTGATAAACAAATCAGTGCATATCAACGCGAAGAAATGAAGCTCCGCAACGAGATTGCAGAGCTTCGTTCCAAAAGCAAAATTTATGCAGCAACGGCTCATAATCTGCAGGCGTGCCGCACCTATAAATCTGTTTGGTTGGAGTATGCATCCAAACCACTTGCCCAGAAGGATACCTTCTACAAGCAAAATGAAGCCGCCCTGCAGGCGTATAGCAGAGCGGCTTCGCAACTTGATAAAATGGGGATTTCACTGGGTACTGAACCTGAAAAGGTAAGACAATTAGTTACAGAAACAGAAAGTCGGATAGCTGATCTTATTGCTGAATTAGAAATAGTTTGCAAAGCCAATCAAGCCATACAGGAAGATAAGGAAAAAGTCGAACAGATACAAGGCTGTTAGGCGTGAGCTAAACATTAGAAAATTAGTCTCTGCGGAACAAATCTCGGGTATATACTTTTTCCCGCACATCGTCAAGACAGCCATCGTAGCGGTTGGCTATGATCGCCTGGCTGCGCTTTTTGAATTCCGCAAGGTCATTCACAACCTCACTGCCAAAGAATGTACTGCCATTTTCAAGCGTTGGCTCATAAATAATGACCGTTGCCCCTTTTGCTTTAATGCGCTTCATAACGCCTTGAATCGAGGATTGCCGGAAGTTATCCGAGTTCGACTTCATCGTCAGGCGGAAAACGCCAACCACAACGTTGTGTTCCCTGCTCGGATCGTAATTTTCGTTAGCCTCGTATGCGCCAGCAATTTCAAGGACACGGTCTGCTATGTAATCCTTGCGTGTTCTGTTACTTTCAACAATAGCCTGAATCAGATTTTCGGGCACGTCGGCATAGTTGGCAAGCAGCTGCTTGGTGTCCTTGGGCAAACAGTAGCCACCATAGCCGAAGCTGGGATTGTTGTAATGGCTGCCGATGCGCGGGTCGAGGCATACGCCATCGATGATCTGCTGAGTGTTCAGTCCTTTGCTCTCGGCGTAGGTGTCCAGCTCATTGAAGTAGGCCACGCGCAGCGCCAGATAAGTGTTAGCAAACAGCTTGACGGCCTCGGCCTCGGTGAAGCCCATAAATAGCGTGTCAATGTTTTCCTTGATGGCACCCTCCTGCAGCAGTGCCGCAAACGTATGCGCAGCCTCCACCAGGCGCGGGTCGTTCAGGTCGGTGCCGACGATGATGCGGCTTGGGTAGAGATTGTCGTAGAGCGCCTTCGACTCGCGCAGGAACTCAGGGCTGAAGATGATATTGTTGCAATGATACTTTTCGCGGACAGCTGCCGTGAATCCGACAGGAATCGTTGATTTGATAACCATGATGGCGTTGGGGTTATACTGCATGACCAATTTAATAACCGCTTCGACTGCAGAAGTATCAAAGAAGTTCTTCTTGCTGTCATAGTTGGTCGGGGCAGCGATTACAACAAAATCTGCATTTCTGTAAGCTGCTTCTGCATCTAATGTAGCAGTCAGTTTCAAGTCTTTTTGAACAAGATATTTTTCAATGTATTCATCCTGAATCGGAGACTCCCTTTGGTTTATAAGATTCACTTTTTCTGGGATAATGTCTACCGCCATAACCTCGTGGTTCTGCGACAGCAACGTCGCAATGGACAGACCGACATAACCCGTACCGGCTACTGCAATTTTCATCCTAACTCTACCTCTTTATGCTATATAGAATTCTTTGTACCATTCTGCAAATTTTCGCAGCCCTTCACGCAATGGCGTGTGAGGTTTAAATCCAAAGTCACGCTCCAATGCCGTGGTATCAGCATAAGTAACAGGCACATCGCCAGGCTGCATTGGTACAAGCTCCTTGTGTGCATCAAAGTCATAATCTGCGGGTAAAACACCGGCACGAACAAGCTCTTCGGACAGAATCTGTACAAAATCAAGCAGATTTTCCGGGTTGCTGTTGCCGATGTTGTAGACTGCATACGGCGGGATAGGCAGGCCGTCTTCGCCTTTTTTCTTCTCAGGCGGTTTTTTCATGACGCGAACGACACCTTCCACAATGTCATCAATGTAGGTAAAGTCACGCTTACAGTTTCCGTAGTTGAAAATTTTGATTGTTTCACCGTTTACCAGCTTATTGGTAAATCCAAAGTAAGCCATATCCGGACGACCTGCCGGTCCATACACAGTGAAGAAACGCAAGCCCGTGGATGGAATGTTGTAGAGTTTGGCATAGGCATGGGCCATAAGCTCATTGGATTTTTTTGTGGCCGCATAGAGTGATACGGGGTTGTCTACTTTATCATCTGTGGAGTATGGCACTTTTTTGTTGCTGCCATACACAGACGATGAAGAAGCGTACACCAGATGTTGTACCGGATAATGGCGGCATGCTTCGAGAATGTTATAGAAGCCAATCATATTGCTCTCGATGTAAGCATCCGGATTCGTGATTGAATAGCGTACACCAGCCTGCGCACCAAGGTTGACAACAATGTCCGGGCAGTACTTTTCAAAGATTTCGTTAATGAGCGCCTTATCCGCCAAATTGCCTTTTATAAAGGTATATTTTTCAAATTTTTGCAGCTCGGCAAGACGTGCTTCTTTGATATGGACATCATAGTAATCGTTCATGTTATCCAAGCCAATGACTTGGGTGCTGGGTTCCGTAGTCAAAATGCGTTTGGCAAGGTTTGAGCCAATAAAGCCAGAAGCGCCAGTTATAAAAACAAACATATTATAGTATCCTTTATAAACCCCATGATGTTAAATCAAGCATATTTCCAACCAAAAGGTCTGCCTCAGGTGGATCAAATGGCATCATTCCAGCACATGGGTAAAAAGTAAGTTCTCCAAAATATACTCTGCCATTGATTTCATATAAATCAACACGTAAAAAAGGAGTCCCGCTAGATAATTTTCTTGAAATTTCCAACATCTCATCAAATTTTGACGGCTTTTGCGGGAGACTTTCCAAAGGCTTGTAATCTGTTCTGCCAAAATTTGCAAAAGTCCAATCTGTATTTACAAATCCAATTCGTGCCGTCGAGTGATTTTCCATACCTTCTGATAAATACAAAAATTTAGGAACGCCATTAAAACAATAAAATTTATAATCCCGAAGTTCATGATTATTCCCATCCTGCATGTATTCCTCGGCAATAATTTGTGGAAGGACATTTTTATATGGCCATTCTCTGTACTGATAATAGTATTTTTTCTTCAGGCATGCATGAAGTTTCTTTTTTGCTGCAAGGATATCTAACGCGTGTTTATCTCTGCAGATCACTAGCCCGCCAGAATCATGTGTACATTTAAGGACAAATTGATTTGGAAGGTCATTGAAATTTATATCATCAAAGGTACTCCAAATTCCAAGTGTTGGTATAATATACTCATTTCCAATCTTTTCTGCGACATAATCCTTTGCATTAGCCTTGTCAGCCATCACTGTATACAAAGGATTTTTATCGTGTAATTTCAGCCATTGAAGCTTTTCATTAAAGGTTTTTGGGTGTACGAGATCAAGTTTTTCCCCCATCTGAGCATGAAATAGCATTTTAAGATACTTCTCATCAGACATGTTATTGTACATTCCCAAATGACAATTTATGACTTTGCGATAGTTAGAATCTTTTAAGTACCTGCATATTTTTTTTTGCATATTCAGATGTACTATTCATAACATCACTCCTAAATTTTAAAACCAAAATAAAAATTTATTTTACGTTGTATTTTTTCATAAAGCGGGCGGGACGCAATCATGATAATAAATGATGTGATGATCCATAAAATCGAATTGCTATGTCCTGTAATTCTTGTTTGCAGTTTTGCACCATACATACAGTACAACAAAATAACTTGGTGTGACATCATATAGTACAGCGTACCATTTCCAAGATAAACCATTACACCAGAAGATAGCAGTTTTGAAATATATCCACTTGAAAGAGAAAAAATGTAAATAATATAAAGTGCACCAGGCAAATACAATGCTGCACGCCTGATAGCAACTGGAACAAATCTGAATACAATTAAATAGATAACCAATACTATGACTCCACAAACCTCGAGGAACGTTCCAAGATTTTTGTTTGGTGTAAAACGATGTCTCTTGTATAGCCGTCCCAGAACAAAACCAGATGCATAGTCAATTACTCTTATTGGAGGGAAAGCATATAACCAATACTTGATATCTACTGTCGAATCGATTCTAGTCGCTATTAAAAAAACCACGGTGCACAAAAGCACTAAGACAGCACTATATAATTTTTGTCTTGAAGAACATCTTTCAATGTAATTTGAAATCTTATGTAATACCCCCGAAAAAAGTGAAAGAAACAACAACGTGGAAAGAAACCAAGAAACGCCATTATAACCAAGCCAAATTGCTTCATCCGGAAACCAGCTTTGTATCAAAAGAATATTTGCAATAAGCGACAAAAAAGAATTGATGGGCGCTTTCATCAGTATTACTATATGTGTTGGTATAGACAGAACAAGAAAGAAAATATGTAAAGGTTTTAATTTGCGATATCTTTTATAAACGCCTTTCCAAGCATTTCCTGTTATTGACGCATGATCATGTATTGCTTCAACAAAACCTGACAAAACAAAGAAAATTGCAACGGCCTCTGTTCCCCCCCCCCCGCAAATAATTTCTGATAAATGGCAGTATTTGCAATGTCCTCAAAAGCGCTTAAATGGAACATAAATATCATTAAAAAAAGTACCATCCGAAGACCCTGCAAGGAATTGATTTTTTGGTTCACAATAATGTACCTCATTGTGCATAGCATAACGCGAATCAATTGACGTCAATTAATAAGGGTGTCGGTTTCTGAAAATGAGTTTTGAAATAAACAAGTGCGCAAATTTATTCCAATAGAATCTATTATATTGGAAATCAACAGCTTCATAATGTTCACTTTGACTATAGGTGTGAATATGCTGAAGTCCTTTGTCTTTGTCAAAATGCACATCATTAATTTTTGTTACACTAACTTCATGCTCATTAAAACAATTGTCATCAAATTGATCAACCTCATAGAACCGAAGATAATCACCATAGCACTCTTTACAATCTTGAATAGCATGATAGTACTTTCCGTTTCTCATAAAAAAGGTTCCGCCAGGACGCTCCATGCAATGATTACCAGATAGGGTGATTTCTGTGGTATCATATTTCTCCATATCTAGAATGAAGTATCGATTTCTTTTTTGTTCGAGATCATATGAAACCATATAGTAACTTGTATCATTTCGCTTTAATATCGCATGGTCAACAAGTTTAGCGTTACAAACAACAGAGCTCTTTTTTTCCCATTTGTAAGGATACTCTACACACTGATACAAGTGGACCTCATTTGTTTGATATGTTTCTGGGAGCATATATAAGACTCCCTTATACTCAAAAACATTTGGGAAAGACATATGATTTGGTTCTGCAATAATCATCCTAAAGTTTCCGAGCTTTCCGTCTTTGATTTCGGAAACAGCAATTGAGCCCCAAACTCTATGATAATCGAATAGTTCAACAAAAAGACAAGGTTTCCCTTCATATTCATACACAAAAGGATCCGCATAAGCATAACGATTTGTTGGATATTGTGTTGAAAACACTTCTGAGCCTTTTTCTCTTATAGCAACACCATAAACACCTTTATAAAATAAGCGATTTGCTAAATTGTTATTCATTACTCATCTTCTCCATCATTACCGAAATATAAACTTAAAAGGTTATTGCAGACAGTCGTTATATCAAAGTCATTCAAGGTCTGTGCACATGGCTCCGCAATCGCATTATTTTCCAATATTACATCAACCCATTCATGAATTGGCTGATTCAATCCCAAGTAGTAAACCTTATTAGATACAACAACATCTTTAGTTACAGTATTAGAAACGACACATTTTTTTCCCGCTGCTTGTGCCTCGAGCAATGAAACTGGCATTCCCTCATATTTTGACGGTAGACAAAATACGTCCATTGCAGCGAGTAATTGCGGAATGTCGCTCCTATTAGATAGGATAATACATTTTTCGGCGAGGCCATATTTTGAAAGCAAAGCTTGAACAGAAGACAGATACACTCCAGATCCCACAAGAAGAAGTTTTGCGTTCTCGCATCTTTCGCATATTGATGCAAATACCTCAACAAGGAATTGATGATTTTTTACCGAGGCAAATCGTCCAACATGTCCTAAAACGAAATCGTTTTCTGATATTCCCAGTTGTTTACGGTAGTGTCCTCGTTCTTTCGCGGCCATTTGAAACCGTGCAATCTCAAGTGGATTATTCAAATAAGTCGTCGTATTAATATTGAAAATTTTGTCAACTTGCAGTGCTGCAGCCTTATGAAGTGCTATAATTTGCAGATTGCCCCTCTTTAGGTATTTACGTATGGACACATTTTCCAGAAGAGATCTCCAACCGGTTTGTTCGAAAACGGCATTCGGTTCACTATGACAAGTAAAACATATTTTCGTATCCTTCAACTCTTTCGAGCAACCCATTATAAAGCGCATACAATTTAAATGAACATGTAAAACTGCAGGGTGGTTTTCATGAAGGTGCTTTTTTAAATTTTTACGAATTTCGATATCTCTATTTATCTTATGTAATATTTCAAAAATCTTGTGCTGGCCCACTTGTTGATTAGAATTTGCGAGCGAAACAATTGGAATACCGGCATTTCTGATTGTTTTCTCATTTGCCGCATTTGGATTCGATAAAAGAACCATTACCTCAACGTTATAGCCTTGGCGATGCAATTCTATCGCATAGTCCTTTACTACCGTTTCTGCTCCACCAGCATCCAATTCAGGAATAAACTGAATGATTTTTTTTGAACTCATTGGCATTGATACTGAAGATACTTCCATATTGCAAATGCTCCTCAAACAAGTATTCATCAATTAATGACTGCCGCTATTTAGATTTAAATGTTGAAATGCTATAAGCATATATCGCTTTAATCTGATTCATATCAATTAAAACAATGAATACAAATAAGATAAGTAAACCAAGTAGTGAAATAGCGACTTTATTTTGATAATAAATATAAATTTCAATGAAAGTCAATATCACAGTTGCAATGACTAGCCTTGCAGGGAGAACCAGTTTAATATATCGACGATTGACGTCCCAGCAACGCCATAAGCCTACAGCAGCATAGCCACAGATAGATGAAATTGGCGCTGCAAGGATCCCAACAAATCGAATCAAAACACAATCAACTATAAAATTTATTACTGCCGCAGCTATTGTAGAATAAGCCACACTTTTTGTATCATTGTTAATTAAATAAATCGGACTAACTAATCCGACGATAACATTAAAAAATACTGCTACAATATATAACGGAATCACCGTATAAGCTTCCTGGAAATTTTCATTAACCATAAACGGAAATATGAAAGGCATCACGGTAATCAGACCAATTGCGACAGCTGAAAAAAAGCGGAATGAGCCTTCGAACGACTTATTGATATAGTCTTTCCCGCCCTCGTCATGGTAGTGGAGTATTAGCTGCTCCGTCCATGATGCATTAAAAAAAGAAAAAATCGTCGTGAAAATTCCAGACAACTTTGATGCTACTGCAATAATTCCATTCGCGGCAACGCCTAATACAGCGTTAACAATCATTCTATCGGATGCGTGTATTACCCACCACGACATTTCATTTGGTACTAAAGGAAGAGAGTATTTAACTATTTTTTTTAAAGTTTTGCTATTAATGTCTCTAAAATCGAAATACTTGTAGAGTTTTGTACTAATCAAGATAAATAGGATTCCACAAATAGGCCCCGCAATGTTACTTACAAGCATTGCCGTAACACCTAAATGCAAATAAGCAACGGCAATCACATTGAGTATGATGGTAACGGCTACTGAAATAAAATTTCCTGCTGCATATGCCTTATTATTACCGATTCCTCGAGATGCTTGCGAAAATGTTGCAAGTAGAATTGCTACACATACATAAATGATGAGATACCAACTATATTCAATATTAAAAAATAAGCGAATACCGCAAAAGCATATTGTATAAATTACAAGCATACTGCAGGAAAAGCAGATTGCAGAAGAAATCACCCTTTTTGATTCCTCCCGATTATCTCTTGCGGTAACCAGAAAACGAAATAATGATTGCTCGACTTGCAAATTTACTATTATCACAAGTATCATTGTGTAAGTACTTAGCAAATCTATTAAGCCATACTCAGATGTCGAGAGCACGGCGGTATATAAAGGAATCAAAAAGAAATTTAGTGCTTTTGTTCCAATATTTCCTAACGCTATAATTCCCGTGTTCTTTAGCAAATTCTTATTTGTTTGTCTAATATCAATACTCGCCATTTTAATCCTCTATTATCTTTTTCCTATATTTTTTCGCATAGCAACGTCTTTATCTTCTTCCGCAATTTTGGGGGAATCATCTTTTTTATTAGTATAATGCCGTCATATATATGTGAACCATATAGCAGCATGTTTTTCATCATAGTTTTTTGTAACGCCCTTGAAGCAGCATAATTATAATCTTGTTTTTCTTCATATAAATTGAGGAAAAATGGTCTATCCGATGATGGAATTGATGGATGTGATAATTGTTTTTCGTATCCAAGAGCTTCTTTTAAGGGGCGTTCATGCATTACCAAAACCTTGTTTTCATCCATTTCATGCAAAATTGTTGCGCCCTTTTCGGTGTTTGATAATATACAAGAAACATTCACATTTTTAATATCAGTATCTGCCACCCTCCCGAGTCCAGAAAAATCACCAATTGTAATATCGCCGCATCGTTCTGCGCATGCGAAAGTACAATTATAACAGTTTTCACGGTATATCATTGCTTTATGATAGCCCTCTTGATAACTATCATTTCTTTTTACACATTTTTTATAAATTAGTTTGCCTTCACCGTCCCGAAGGGAAAAAACATAATTCTGCGTACCAAATTGAGAATCTCGGAAGTAACAGCTATTTGCCATCTTTTTACTTTTCTTCTCTATCATTCGGATGTGTTGCTGAAGATAAACTGTTGGTGCTGTACCATGACAGATAATGTCTACTAAGATTAATGACTTGTCATTGATTCGTTTTGTGTAAGCATAGTTCTGCATAGCTGCTACCTGGCAAGGTAACCCTATAAAAATAACTGCTATCCCCTGTTGAAGTAACTTGCCCACCTCTTTATAAATATATTGCGGATCACTATAGGTGTATTTGGAATTTCTGAATGCTTCTATGTCAGAGGGCATTGTACCAAGACGTAGTGAAACCGAAAAATCTGATTTCATTTCTGCCCCTACGATTATATAGCTGTGATTCAATGCATATCGATAAATAGCAGAAGCCACACCACCAGATGCACTTTTCATTTTATCTTCTTTACTCGTTGACCACGCTACATAACATTTTTGGGGAGTATTTTTTAGAGGAACAGTTATTTGCGGACAAGCGGATTGACACAATTTACAATTAATGCATCGATTTACATCTATTTCCCAATGCGTAAATCCTGTGGAGGAAGTGACCATAGATATCGCGTCTTTAGGGCATACATTTATGCATGCTTTACATGCAGTGCAACGATTAATTTTACATAGTTCCATTTTCTCCACCATTATCGTTCTAAGCCATTATCATTTTAGACCTTGCTCTGCAAAACGAAGGTAATCTTTTAATCTCAGAAGTGCAGCTTTTCTTTGTTCTTCACACTTAGGAGTCACTCTATCATAATCAATGACTTTGTCTGATTTCATATCACTACAGGACTGTGGGATATCTAGCATTTCAGCTACACCATCCATTCTATAACGATGGGCACGCGGGTAATACCTGAACTGCTTTTCGAAATAGAGGGAAAAAAGCATTCCATGGTACGACCCTGTAAATACATACTGAGCATTGTAGATTAATGCCAGAAAATCATATAAATCATGAACAGGCATTCTTTTTGTACCCAATTTGGGTTTCCAGTATGTAATATCCAAAACCTTCAAGTTGTTATTCTTGGCATACCGACAAGCATCTAGCAATAATTCATCGGTTTGAAAATATACTAAAACGTACTTTTGCTTCTGAAACTCGTAAAATCTTGTTGACTTTTGTGCAAGCTTTACCCACACTTGTGGTTCAACTAACATAGTAGGGTCAACCACCACATCGATGCCCCGCTCTGTTATATTTCTAATCTCAATGGCTGCTTCACGCTCTCTAACTGCTATTCTTTGAAAATCTGATAGGTACTCATGAATTGCAAATTTGAGTTCCGGTGTTAGATCAGTATTCATCGATGTGCCAAAGGCGTACTTTTTAGCCGAATTTTTAACGAAATCCAAGAAGTAAGTATAATCATTTCCAGTAATATCTAACGCCCATAAAATATCACCGCCAACTAGGAAGATGTCGTATCGCTCGTTTGCAGTATGAATATTGTCGTGGTTATATTTGGGACTAAGTTTCATACGCTCACAAAGGAAACTGTGTAAATTAAAATATTTGTATTTTATATTTTTGTTGAATAGTATAAATGATATTACATCTTTCAAATTTAAAGAACTTGGTTTCTTTTTTGGTAATTCAACATCATCGACCTTTTTGCATCTGTAGTCTATAACTTCGCAGTCGTACCCGATTTGTTTCACCACATAATATAAGCCGTATGTTTGAAGCAAAGAACCAAAGTTCGTGGTATCATGAAATGTCAATAATCCGATTTTCATTAAATAATCCTTTGTCCTTATTTATTGGTGCTGAACCAAATTTATACAATCCATGTCGCATACATTGTGAAATGATTTCCACCTTGAAGTGTAAGCGCGCTCATACCATACATAGCAATAATCATTAAACCGATTGTCAGCATTCTTCCTCGTGGATATAGTATTTTTAAAGCCCTTGGCATAGCGGCGCAAATTACGCCGGAATAAAGAAATGCCACACGATGAAACATCTGGAATTGATTACCCATAATGGAGAAGCAGACGGCAATACTCAACGCAATTGCATACACCAAATCATCTCGATCTTTCTCTACTACGAATTTATTGTACAAAAGCATAGAAATCGAAAAATAAATCAATACTTTCATCCAACTTGACACTGATCCCTCAGAAGCAAACGAAGATGACGAAACATATTTTGTATATCGAGGAACTATAATAGAAATTAGTCGAAAAAACGTACTTGACCCAATAATTATTAATGCTTCTCCCGATAAATAGAGTCGTATGGCTTTACGACAGTTTTTGCATAGAATCACAGGATAAATTAGAACCGCAAAAATCATCATGGTATGGATTGAAAATGCCAAAAGTATAATTAATGTTCCCCAGAAATAGCGTTTCCTTTTTAGTAGTGTCAATGCATTCATGCATAATGCCATTCCCAACCACTGACGCATCAAGTTATAAGAAGGTAAATATGTCATTCCCAGAAAAACAATGCTTGAAACAATTAGTTGCTCGGAATTATCATATATAAATTTGAAATAGAGGCTGATGGTTACAAATGCTATAAGTAGAAAAAAGTACCCATATGTCGGTAAAATGTAGGACGTCACTTTTGTAAGAATCTGGTAACCAATTTCAAAGGATTGAATTGGATACTGTGAAGGAATTCCCCCATTTTTACAAAAGGTAAAAAAGTTGGCATAATTGGCAGTATCCGCACCGACAGAAGTATTTCTCAGTCCCAGTAGAATAATAGCGACAGCTGCAACCGGAATAAGGTAGGCTTTTTTTTGCTTTTCTGTCCAGTTAAACGACAGAGAAATCCTTCCTTTACATATAATAAGACCCCATATCCACGCGAATGTGATGGGTACATAATAAAGTAGCAACTTTAAATCTTCCTCCATGGCTTAAAGACATTGCAAAAGACGTAATAGCCTCTCCATGTGAACATCTTTTGAATAAAGTTTCTCGCATACCGTTCTAGCTTGTTTTCCTAATTTAATTGCTATATCTTCGTTTTCGCACAACATACGGATACATTTAGCTAGAGCTTCATCATCCTTTTTGGGAAAAAGTAATCCTGTTGTTCCATCTTGAACAATCTCTGATAAACTTCCGATATTAGAAGCTATCACTGGTTTACCATGTGCGTAAGCCTCGATTACTGTGTTTGGCATGTTTTCATACCAGATTGCAGGATTTACAATGCACAGAGATTTATCAATCAAGTTTTTCAAATTATCTCCTGTTTGAAATCCGACAAACTCTACTTTATCCTCAATTCCAGTTTCACGAATAATATTAAGTATGTTCTTACATTCGTCGCTATTGTCAATGTCACCTGTAATCTTGAGTTTTATGTGCAAATCTTTTAGCCTTCCCATGGCTTTAACTGCATAAATTGCTCCCTTTTGTTGATGAAAGCGTCCCAAAAACAGTATGTAGCCTTCATTCTCATAGCACGGTTTTACGGAATCGACTTCTGTAAAAGTAGGAATACATGTAATTTTTTCAGGTGGTATTCCATATTCAATCATTTTGGATTTTGTGAATTGACAAGTTGTTACAAATGCATCTACATCATCGTATATTCGCATCCAGCTGTATAATCGCATAGCTACAATGCGAACAAGGGTTGCTGGGAGCGATCCTTTAACACAACGATTTTTTATAGCCTTACTATAGTTGCCATGCATACATGATTCGCAGACTTCAGTTCCACATAGGAAATCCAATTTGGGGCACATCATAAAAAAGTCAGATATACGGTGAACTACCCGGACACCTTCTTTTTTTGCTGCACGAATAATTGAAGGCGAAAGCGAATTGATTTCATGGAGAATGTAAACTGCATCTGGTTTTTCAGCTCGAATAAGTTGTCTAAGTTTTCGCTCAGCTTCAAAGTTATAAATTGACGACTGAAGCAACCCAACAACGCTTTTGGGTGTCAACTTAATTTCACTGAAATTAAGTACATTTTTTCCACCTCTTGGGGTAACAAAGTACTTTGAATATTCAGTTTTGACCGATTGTTCATAGTTGACCGAAAATGGAATACATGTGATGCCAAGGTTTTTTGCTTCCCGCATAAAATTGAACATATATCTTTCCGGGCCGCCAGCAATAAAGTATCTATAATTAGCAACTATTATTTTGCGATTATTCATCTTTCATTTTCCCGTCTAGAGCATTATTAGAAGTTCTCTTTTTCACGAAAGTATCAAATGATTCAATCACACGAACAGGATTACCCGCCGCAACTACTTCCGCCGGAATGTTCCGTGACACAACTGTCCCTCCCCCGATTACACAATTGGGACCAATTGTTTTACCCGGCAAAATGATCGTGCCTGTCCCTATTAGAACGTTATCGAATATTTCTATAGGGGCTGTAAAGTACTGAAAGTTATTTGTATTATATTTAGTATTTAGAAGCCCGTCAGAAATATCATGGCATATAAATGTAACGTCTGAAGATATTTTTACATTATCGTGAATGAAAATAAGCTTTGGATCACCTGGAACCTTCCATGGATGAAAATAGCAGTTCTTTCCCATTGAGCCAAATAAGTTGTGCTTACGAATGTACTCAGCTCTCCTGTAGCCTTCCATACACAAAAGTAGCCTTAACGAGTGATAGCATTTAATAATCGATTTTGTAAATCTGGACATTTTTTACTTCCTCAGAAACACATTTTCATATTCTTCTACTATCTTTTCCCAACTATATGCTGACCGAACTCGTTCAGTGCTCATTTTATCTAATTGATCAGCCGTATCATTATCCAATGCATCGGCTTTCTCTATCAATGCTGCCAAATTTCCAAGTTCCTTACTCCAGTACAAAGCACTATGTTCGCCAACTTCTTTATTGAATCCGACCCCCAGCAGCAAATTCAAACGAGTGCTGGCCAGTGCTTCCAAAAGACTCGGATTTGTACCGCCCACTTCATGGCCATGCAAATAGCCATAGGCTTCCTCACGAATTTTCTTCAGCAAATCCTGGTCGTATACTGTGCCTACAAATTTGATACGGCTGTCTTTTTCAAACTCTGTTTTTTCACGAAGTTGTTCATAGAACTTGTTATGCTCTACATTCGTGATGATGACCAGATCTTTGGTTGTCTTGCTGCGCATGAATTCTGTAATCATGGTCTCATAATTGTTTTCCGGTACAAAACGACCAACGATTAGGTAATAACTTCCGCGTTTTATGTTGAACTGCTGATACCACTCTTGCAGCTTTTCTTCGCTGCACTGAGAGCGATCTGTATATGCACCATAGGCAATAAATGTTGTATCCTTTACACGGCTTCCATAAGTATCTTTTATATATTTTTCGATATTTACTGAATCGCAAATTGCAAGGTCGCTGTTTTCAACCAAGCATTTTTCGCAGTAACGAAGGAACATTTTGGCTGGTGCGCTCCATTTGCTGCGTTTCCATTCCAAACCGTCCGGATTACAGTAGACTTTTGCTCCCAGCTTGTGCAGTCTATGAGCATGAGGAATCAACAGAGGTCCAATTCTACAGCCTAAAATACAGACGATAACCTTTTCTTGTGGATGGCTTTTAGCCCATTCTTCTACTTGTGTCAAGACAAGGCCAACGTGGAATATGCGGCCCGGTGCCCCCGGGAGCGGGACTCGAACATTGAAACAATCGGCTCCATTATGCTCGAAATGCTTTTCATCATTGTTCATGCAGGAAACATGATACATGATTTCAGAATTCTGCTTTCCCGCCGTCAAATTTTCGACGAAAGTTTCAAATCCTCCGTACTGCGCAGGGATTCCTTTACTGCCTACAATAAATACATGTGTCATTACCGCAAGCTCCTCTTTCTTTAGCTGTTCAAGCTATCTTCAATATCTTTTTCGACATTTTCATTTACAAATGTAGCAAATCCCGGCACTTTAGGTTGTTTGCCTTCTACAATACCTTCCTGTTTGGCCACGTAACCGACAGATTTCAGTAGAATCATTACATCCAGCCGGGCGCAGATGTTGCGGGTATAGGCACGGTCATAGCGCACCTTGTCCACATCGTTCAACGTGTCGCGGCCATTGACCTGAGCCAGGCCTGTAATACCAGGACGGACTTCATATACACCGTAGAACTCTCGTAAGTACTGCGCCGGGTACTCTGACACAATCAGTGGACGTGGACCAATCAGTGACATCTGACCGCAAAGTACATTAAAGAGTTGCGGTAGTTCATCAATGCTGAAGCGGCGCAAAATCTTGCCAAACCTAGAAAGATACATCTCTGCATTTTCTAAATCAGCAGTGGCTGTGTTGTGCGGCGCTGAGGACTTCATCGTTCTGAACTTGATGATTTTAAATACCTTCCCGTGAAGTCCTACGCGATCTTGCAGGAAGAATACGGATTCTGTAGGACTGCTGATTTTTTGCATAATTGCAACCAACAAAAACGGTATTGCTAAAATCAGCAACGCAACAGCCGCAATGCATGTATCAATCACACGCTTAATGCCAACATATCGCTTCTGCCGGTCTGATAAGTGATATTGGTGTTCCTGAATCGCTTGATGAATCACTTCGTTATCCCATTCATTTGAATCGTAAATGGAATAGGCACCTTCTGTGCTTGTCTTTTCTTCTACCGCAACTGCCATGTTCTCCGCCTTATCATTTTTTACTTAACATGCTTTACCTGCCGTGTCCTCATCCAGCAGTTTCCGCAATTTATTTGTCTGTTCGGCGCTTAGCCGGGGTGACTGCTTGCGCAGTAAAACCTTTTGGTCGTACAACCAGCGGCCCAGCCAGATGCCGTCCGCTGTTTTATATTTGGCCGGGATTTGCAGGTTGCCGTGCATTTGCAGATAGTCCCACGCCAAATCGTACTTATGCTGCCACGGGTCGGTCTTTTCCCACTGCATACCGATCTTTTCCAGCAAAGTGACCCTCGCCGGAGTCAGTTTGCAATTGCTATTGTTCGGGCTTTTGTAGGCATACTGCTGGCGGGCCACCCACTTGCCCAAGGCTATACCGTCAGGGGTGGTATAGCCGATGGGCACATTCAGGCTGCCGTTTTCCTCAAAATACAATTTGGCTGCTTCGTAAGCCTCGTTCCACCTGAAGTCGAAATTGCTTTGCTCCCAAAGAATTCCAATGCTTTCCAGCCGTTCGGCCTTTTCAGGCTGCAACGTTCCGTTGGCATAAGTTTGTTTCTGGTTTCTAACCCAGACTCCCAAACGCAAGCCATCCTTTGTTGTGTAGGACACAGGCACGACTAAATTGCCGTGGTCAGCATAATACTTTGCCGCAGCGGCAAAGCCCTGCTCCCACTTTTCACTGAAAGCATCCCAGACCATGCCAATGCGCTCCAGTTGGCTCACCTTCTCCGCGTCCAGTCTGCCAGCGGCTTTTTCAGTGCGCTTGTTGGAAATCCAGTTTCCCAATGGGAATTCATCTTTCGATCTCCATTCCACAGGCACCATGAGGTTGCCGTGCTTGGCGTAATATCGCGTGGCTTCTTCATAGCCTTTTGTCCAGGCCAAGTTGCTGTAGTTGTCCCAGCGCATACCGATGCTGTCAAGGCGTTCAATCTGCTGCTGGGTCAGGCTCCCGGCACGCTTGCCGCTGCGAACCTGCCGCTGAATTTGCAGCCATGCTCCAAGGCTCAAACCCATAGGCGTCTTGTAGCGCCGCGGAATGTCCAGGTTGCCGTGTTCGGCGTAGTAAATGCTTGCCTCGGAGAAGTAGTGATCCCACGTCGAGGACAGGCTGCTTTGCAGCTGCTCAAACAGTACACGGCAGTCGTGTACCTGCTCCACAACCTCAAAACGATCCGTAACGATCTTGTCGCTCTCGCCGTTGGCATAGAGACGATGCACGGCGGCAGCCATCTCGTTTTGCAGACCACTGATGCTTGACAGACCCTCAAAGTTATTGACGACGTCCAGAATAAGCGGTGTCGTGCTATCCCCTGCTGTCAGAGCGCGGCCAATCTGCTGCTTATAGATAATGGGCGAAATCGTCGGGCGGAACAGAATAACACCCGAGATACCCTCAACATGGACACCCTCGTTGAGCATATCAATACAGAACAGCAGCTTTAAGTGCTTGCTGTTGTCTGCTTTAAAGGCCGCAAAGGCTTTATCTGTGGCGGGGTCATCCGACAGTGCTTTGTAAACGGTTGGTTCGGTATCAATAGCCGCGAACCATTCCGGCACATGGGAAATCATCTCGTCCATGTGCTCCTTGCCGGAGCAGAACACGATGTACTTGCCGCTTTTATTGGTGATGTGGCGGGCAAAGACCTTGTCCAGTCCGTCCGCCTGCTCCAAGGCGCGCTTTAGGGCGTCCAGATATTTCTGGTTCACGTCCTGAATGCCCGGGCTGCGCAGATTGTCAACTCGCGACTGATACCGCGCCAAGTCCTGCTTGTATTTAAAAACCGTGGTCACATATTTCGGGGCAGGCAAAATACCCCGGACGATTGCCTCGCCCAGGGTCATTTCAGACGCAACATGGCCATTGAACAGTTCCTCGGCCATGTCGCGGTTATTATCGAGGTAACGCACATTGGTGGCGGTCAAACCCAGCAGTTTTGCACGTGGGCAGAGAGACAACAGCCTTTGCGTGCTCTCACCCCAAAATTCCGCACCAATTCGATGAAACTCATCCAGTATAATGTAGGTAGGGTTCTGTTCTGCTATCTGGTTAAGCTGCTCCGGCGCACTGCACATCAACTTGGCATACGTATAAAATCGTACATTTTGAAGCGGGAAGTCCTGGTCTTGCCGCAGTAAGCTCTCCCGCTGTGTCTTGAAGATGTACTCACTAGGTGACAGCCAGATAATTACCTCATGGGGGTGGTCCTCAATGAGCTTGAACGCGATATAGCTCTTACCCGTACCTGTGGGGTGAACAATAGCCGCTTTGCCGTACTTGTCCATCATCTCGCACGCGGCCACGTAAGCATTCGCATTATGCTCATACAGATCCAGCGCCATATTGCCCACCTCACTTCCTCGCAAGGTGTCTTCCATTTTTATAATGGAGGATACCTCGCTTTTTGTTTATATATGTATAACCTATTTATAGTATAATAACACATAAGCCGACATTTTTCAACAAATCATGTAATATTAAATTGTACCGGATTTGAAATTGTCAATTTCACCAGATATACAGGATTTTTTTGTCAGCAAAGCAACCAATATGTGACAATTGTTATTAAATCATGGCTTAGTATGGGGGAAGTTTCACATGGCAAGACGAGGAGAGAACATTCGTAAGCGTAAAGATGGTCGTTGGGAGGGTCGATATATCAAGGGCCGCAAGCCTGATCGAACAGCAGCTTGGGGATATGTATACGGACACAGTTACACCGAAGTAAAAAAGAAAATGACAATGCGCAAGGCCGAGGTCAGAGTCTGCGCACTGTCGGAACAGAATCCAACATTTCAGGAGCTTTCTCATAATTGGGAAGGCTCCATTTCTTTAGGGGTCAAAGCGTCGACAATTACACACTATCAGTATACTTTGGAGCATTACATTCTTCCTGTACTTGGCGACTATCGTGTGCAAGAGTTGGATGAATATACCTTGGAAAGGTCGTTGCTTGAGATTATCACGCCAACAGACAACAGCCACAAACCATTAGGGGCTACTATGTCGCGCGAATGTCTTGTGCTTGTACGCCGCATTTGCCGATATGCAGCGCACTTGCACCTTATGCGGTCACTTGAGATTGACGTTAAGATGACAAAACCATCTATGGCTACGCCTGCTACGCTCAGCAAATCTGAACAGCAATGCTTGCAGAGCTATGTTGAATTTGCCCCAACTACGCGGAAGCTTGGTTCGCTGCTCATGATGCAGATGGGACTGCGCATCGGTGAAGTCTGTGGCCTACAGTGGGCTAACTTTGATTTAGAACATGGCATTTTATCCATTGAACGGACAGTAAAACGAATTTATGTGGGCGCAGGCCAAACGAGGGTTGTCATTCAGTCGCCAAAAACGCGAAGCTCCGAGAGAAAAATCCCGATTCCTCACGGCATTTTGGGTATGCTGAAGCAGTTGCAGCAGAAAGAAAGCTGCAAAGCCTGGTTTTTGTCGGGCAATGAATCCAAACCTGTTGAGCCTCGTTGCTACCGGAAAAGCTTGCGCTGCTATTTAAAAAGTGCTGGCGTCACGGTAGTGAATCCGCATGCTCTGAGACATACTTTTGCAACGACCTGCCTGCAAGCAGGTTGCAACATAAAAACGTTGAGTGAGCTGTTGGGGCATGCCAGCTCTGACATTACATTAAAGCGTTATGTGCATACCTGCTGGGAGTGGAAGCAGGATGAGATGAACCGCATTTTCCAGTAATTGATGGTCAGTCAAAGGGGCAACGGCAGCATAACCACCTATCTTCGCTGTTTTATGGTATAAGTTTTCCATTATAAAAATGGAGGATACCTCGTTATAATTTTAATTGGCAGTTTTATCGCGGCCTGGCAAAAGACACCGTCAATCTGTCCATCGCCTGCTCATAAGTGTGTCCGCGCTCACAGCGAAATAAGTTTTGACACTTTGCTTTAAGTGTACGTCAATGTCTGCGGCAGAATCTTTTCTAATCCGTTGGCTTCATTATACGATGGCCTCCGCATAGAAGTGCCCCCGATCCAAACGTGAAAACTCCATCCTATGAATGTATCCGCTATCCATGTGGCGCAGCTCTGTTGGATCATCCTCCCTCGGTGCATCCGTAATCGGTACTCGCCCCTCTGCGATCATTTGACCCAGCGCATCCAACCACTCGTGCGCTCAAAGTGCCCGATACAGTAGCTCTGAAATGATCCGATCTCGTCCAGTTCTGTGCAGAACGAATTCACATATTCATCTATTTCATTGGATTTTCCCGTCGAGCCATACGGACAACCGGTCCCATATCATGCGAAAAGCGCTCCAATTCCTCGCTCCCTCGTTTTCTTTCAGCCTCTTTGCTGTTACATCTTTTGCACACTATGAGAAAATAAGCTTCTCGTTTTAACGCAAACCTCTTGACAGGTTATTTTCCCATTGATATAATAAATGCGAAATCAGTTTTCCCATTCCAATTATAACGACGCTCTTAGCTCTTGTCAATAACACATTTAGAGCAAACGTCCAGGGAAAACATCATCTAGGGAAAGGAGCACTAGCAATGAACTTCGGGGAAAAACTAAAAGACCTCCGCACACAGAAGGGGTGGTCTCAGGAGGAACTTGCGAAACAGATGGGCGTAACCCGCCGTACCATTGGCGGTTATGAGGCCGGTACAACCTATCCCCGCACTCGCGATATGTATGCTAAGCTAGCCGAGCTGCTTGAAACGGACGTCAATTATCTGATGACCGAAAATGAGGAGTTCATGACCGAGGTAGGCTCCTTCTATGGGCGGCGCGGTCAGGCTCAGGCCAGCGAGATTCTCAGCCAGACTCGTGAGCTATTCGCCGGCGGTTCTCTTTCGGAGGAAGATCAGAAGGCGTTTGCCATTGAAATGCAGCGGATCTTTATGGATTCCAAGAAGGTGGCACGTGAGAAGTTCACGCCGAAGAAATACCGGAAGAATGCCGAAGATAACGGCACCTGATCTTCTGCCAGAAAGTTGGTGAAAGAATGACACAACTTCAAACCTTTGACGATACTCAAAAACTGATTCAGAAATATGGTACCCGTGACCCTTTTGAATTGATTGATGCGCTGCCCAACACAAAGCTCTGGCCTGCCAGATCACTCGATGCGGATGGTCTGCGTGGCTTCGCTACGATTGTAAATCGTGTCCGATACATAGCCGTTAATCCTCACCTTCCCTACGAAGAGCAGCGTGTCATTGCCGGTCATGAACTTGGGCATATATTTGAACACTCAAACCACCTGCGGTGTCAGGCCATGCAGGATTTCGACATTTACCAGGCCACCGGCAGACTGGAAAGAGAGGCCAATTTCTTCGCCGCTGATCTGTTACTGGATGATGAGGAAGTGCTGGATCTGATTCACTCCGGCAACACCGACTTTTTCAGCGTTGCCAAAGAGCTCTGCATTCCAGCGCCTTTTTTTGCGTTTAAGATGTACAGCCTGATTCGCCGCGGTGAGCACCTCCAACTGCCCGTTGATATCGACAACCGCTTCCTGCGGGCTAAGCACTAAGGATCGGAGGTGACCCACATGGCGATACCCAAACGAAACAAGATCGAGCGTGTCTATGTAAAGGTCGCCTCGGAGTTTGATTCAACCGGCTATATGCAGCCAACATCTATCACTTGGGCGGACGGAAGGACATTCCCTATCGAAACTGTCCGGGACTTCCGGCCGGCTGGGACTGCAGACAACGACTGCAACGGAGACTGTTTCACTGTCCTGATCCAAGGACAGGAGAAGCACCTGTTCTTTGAACATATCGACCCTCGCTTCGCCGGACGGCTTGGCCGCTGGTATGTGGAGCGGACGGCACAATAAGCTCATCCAACAAAAGGGGTTTATCAATGACCATCTTTGAGAAACTGAGTACACTCGCTGAGATTACCGACCAAGATGAAATGATTAAAGCCTGCAAGGTCATTCCAGACGAGGAACTTCGTCTGGCTCTGATGTTTCTTGCTCTGGCCTATAACAAGAACGAGCAAACTAACCGCGAGATTTTCCATCGGCAAACGCAGGAAATCGATTCTCTTAAGTAAAAAATCAAGGAACTTGAAAAAGCAAGCAAATGACATTGCGAAGTTCACCACAGAAAGGGAGTGACACAGCATGGCGCAGCGCACATATCTGGCAATAGACCTCAAGTCGTATTATGCCTCGGCTGAATGCGCCGCACGGCATCTCGATCCGCTGACCACCAATCTGGTCGTGGCCGATGCCAGCCGCACGGAGAAAACCATTTGCTTGGCTGTGTCCCCATCGCTGAAGTCCTACGGCATTCCCGGTCGAGCTCGACTGTTCGAGGTCGTGCAGCGTGTCAAAGAGGTCAACAACGGTCGTTTGCGAGATGCCATCCGGAACAAGACCGCTGTGTACAAAGACGGTGTTCCCTCTCTTTCGGCTGCGTCCTATGATGCCACCGCCCTTGCAGCAGACCCCTCTCTTGAGGTATCCTATCTGGTAGCGCCGCCCCGGATGGCGTACTATGAGAAGATCTCACGGCAGATTTACGGCATCTATCTTAAGTACATTGCCCCAGAGGACATCGTGGTGTATTCCATCGATGAGGTGTTCATCGATGCCACCGCATACCTTACGCATTATAAAATGTCTGCCCACGACCTCGCCATGACCATGATTCGGGAGGTATTGTACACCACCGGCATCACCGCCACCGCCGGGATCGGCACCAATCTATACCTGGCAAAGCTGGCAATGGACATCACCGCCAAGCACGCTGCACCGGACAAGGACGGTGTCCGCATCGCAGAACTAGATGAAGAATCCTTCCGGTATCTGCTCTGGGATCATAAGCCTCTCACGGACTTCTGGCAGACTGGCCCCGGCACCGTCCGCAGACTGGAAAAGCATGGCATCCATACGATGGGTGAACTGGCAAGAGCCAGCATTCACTTTCCTGAGATACTTTACAAGGAGTTCGGCATAGACGCTGAGATTCTCATCGACCACGCCTGGGGGCTGGAACCCTGCGGGATGAAGGAAATCAACGCCTATCGCCCGGAAACCAACAGCCTGTCCGAAGGTCAAGTTCTCTCCTGCCCTTATCCTTATGACAAGGCTCGAATCATCGTCCAGGAGATGACCGACAGTCTGGTATTCCAGCTCACGGACAAGGGACTGGTCACGGACAGCCTGACACTGGACATCGGCTATGACCGGGGAAACTGTGACAAAGGCATCTATCACGGTCCTGTCCACATCGATCACTACGGCCGCACTGTTCCGAAGGGTGCCCATGGCAGTACACGACTGGACGACCCGACTAATCTCAGCAGCCAACTGATGGCCGCTACCACAGAACTGTTCGACCGCATTGCCAACAGAAATCTGACTGTGCGGAGAATAACAATCGCAGCAAACCGTGTGGTCAAGGATCAGGGCATCTTGCAAGTGGATCTTTTCACCGACACCAGCAAACTGGAACGGGAGAAATCGCTACAGGCGACCATGCTCGGTATCAAGAAGAAGTTCGGAAAAAACGCTGTTCTGAAGGGCACCAACTATCTGGAAGGCGCCACTATGCGAGAGCGGAACGGTCAGATCGGCGGCCACAAGGCCAAATAATGCAACAAGGAGGATTCTATGGCAGACTTCAGGAATACCAAAGAAGGACAAAACGTCGCACAGAAGTATGCAGACATCCTCCATCTCAGCCGCCCAGAGCCACCCGTAAAGTATCCCCGGATGGCACTCTCAAACCGGGCAAAGATATTCAGCCCTTTTGCTGCGCTGCGTGGCTTCGATGATGAAATTTCCAGCGAAGGAGCCAGCAAGCTGCTGGTGAAGAAAGTCGAACTTTCCGATGAGGAGAAGGACGCTCTATCCGACAAGCTCCTGCAAGTCAGGAAAGGCATGAAGGTCGTAGTCCGGTACTTTGTCCGAACCACAGAGAACACCGGAAAATACATTAGTATGACTGGCACAGTTGTTATGATCGACCCAGTTTATCGAGAACTGAAAGTCATGCAGAACAGTGATAGAAAAGCTGTGGGCATTGAGAAAGAGCTGTCGGTCATCATTCCCTTCGATGACATTGCCGAACTTGCCGGTGATGGTATCACAAGTATTGAGGACTACCTTGGGATTGAAAAGTATCCCGATGAGACATAAACATCACGAAGATTGGAAGTGCAAGCACTGTGACCTACTATTTCTGCGATGTCTGCCATTACTGCTTTGAGGCAGAGTCGCTGCCCGACCGTTGCCCAGACTGCGGCAAAACGGACTACCAGAACAGACCTGCCATCCGCCCGGCAACCGAGAAAGAAGTGCAGGATCTTCTGCGGGCTAGGGATGAGGAATGGGAATAAACCAATTAACTGCCTTCTGTGGTATCCACGGAGGGCAGTTTTATTTCTGTCACAAACTATACCCCACTCCCTTATCACTTCGCCATCTTCTCCTTGACCTTTTCCGGCACATCAATCAAGCCAAATCGGTAGAACATTCCATAAATGTACGACACACCTCGGATGTCTCCCAGAGCCTTGGGTCTGCCCACTACCTCTCCGATTTTACCGATATTGTGATACGCCAGCAGCACGGAGCTCCAAGCAAGACTCTTGCTGTCCTCTCTGCGGTCGATCCACAGTTCCTTGGTGAACTCATCTCCCCTGCCCTTCTTCAGCTTATAGGTAAAGGGCAAGCCGGACAGGGTCTTGAATTCGTAACCCCGAAAAGCCACCACGCACTTCCAGAGGTTCTCCTCGCACGGGTTCTTCTTCAAAGCTGTAACTGCTCGGTAGTGTCGCTGTCTCTCTGCCCCTGCACTGATATTCGTCGCCTCAGCCTCTTCCGGGAAGTACACACCTTTTGCATACGGCAGATAAGAGGTCACGGAGGGACGGGACAACTGCAAGGCAGACATGGTGGAGGTGACAGCAGTGGAGTAGTCCTGTGTTTCTCTGAAGGAATGAAAGGTCTGCCGGACGAGCTTTGCGGTATCCGACTCGTAGACACCGGCGGTGATGAGTAATTTTCTCACCTTGATGGGGTTGAGGGACAGGGCATCCGCAATGGCTTGGAGCGTCATACCGTCTTTATAGAGTAGTACTGCGGCTTCCATCTGCTCTTTCAGATTCTTCCCGGCATTATACTCAGGCTTCAACTTCTTTCGACCGCCGCCAGGCTTTCTGGCCTTATATGCTCTTTTCTCTCCCATAATTATTCGTGCAGTTCCAGCGGCAGTCCATCCGGGTCATGAAAGAAAGCCATCTTCTTGCCGGTGTAATCGTCAACCCGAATCGCCTCACATTCAATTCCGACCGCTGCCAGCTCATTCACTGTCTGTTCCACGCTATCAACGCAGAACGCAAGGTGACGCAGCCCACATGCTTCCGGACGGTTCACACGCTTTGGTGGATTCTCTTCAGCGAAAATTTCCAGCTCCGTGTGTTCATTGACACGAAGATCCAGCTTCCAATCCTTACGCTCTGGACGGTAGTTTTCTCTGATGACAGAGAATCCCAGCTTATTTACATAGAAATTCTTTGCTACTTCGTAGTCAGATACAATAATTGCAATATGATGAATTTTTGATAAATTCATTTTCGTACACTCCATTTCTTTTATTTCCGTCACAACCTATATGGTGCACTCTAAAATACACCGTGCGAACTTCTGGAGTTCAGTCCACACGGCATATTGCTTTATTTCAGTTTTTCGAGGATCTCATCCGCACTCATGCCGCTTGCCAGCAGTTTCTTCAACACAGCCTCAGCCTCAACCTTCTTAGCAGCTTCGGCGGCCTTCGCCTCAGCGACAGCCTTCTTAGCCTCCAGATTTGCGATTTCTTTTTCGGTCTTCTTGATTTCCGCCTGCTGCGGTTTCAGGCTTTCACGCAGGGACTTGATGTCGGTCTTCAGCTCTTCGATATGGGCGACAGTCTTGGAAAGACCTTCTTCGAGTATTGCCTTGTCTTTCTGCAACTTTGCGATCTGAGCATCGAAGTCGGTAGATGCGGTAACACGGTTCTTGCTGCCTTTGGTTCTGGGCATAGGATGATACCTCCGATAAGATTATATATGATTTGAGGTTAGTATAGCACTGTGGAAGTTGGATGGCAATATCAGAAATATTGCTTTCATCGTTATGTATATTTTTTCTTATTAGTCAATAACATCTAATTCACTTAAATATTTCCTAAGTTCGCAGTTTAACTCTTTGAACTTTTCATTTATTTCACCTGTTCTCTTATAGGCTTCCACCGATATTTTTTCTTTCTCTTTCTGGGGCACAAGTGATCCCACATTCCAACGCTCCTGAAACTCGTCCAACTGCAAAATGCAAAGTTGACGAATAGCCTCATATTGGTTATAAAAGGTCTCGGGAATAAAAGCTGCATTGCTATTTAGTTCATCCTGTGCTGTAACAACTGCTTTTTGAGCCGCAGTATAGTGATCCTCATCCACTTTTTTTCGCAGTTCTTCATTTGCAGGCACCGTAGATAAGCCTTGAGGAATCATCACGTTGATACATTTCACCATTTCAAAGTATGCTTTTGATAATTTTCTATACAAATCAAATTCTGCATCGAACTTTGTTTTCGTCACATACTTTTTATTGTCAAGATTAGCCTTATAGCTTTCAAACTTCTTATCCAATTCAAGCTGATATTTTCCCTTCAGACGTTCCGCCAAACGATCCGCCATAAAGTGGAAAATGAAAAGCGCAATGGCAGCGCCCCCTCCAAGGCTCAGCACTATGGAACCCATGAGTTTTAACACACTATCCCAACCTAACGAAACAACTGTACTTATCGTCGAAGAATCCATGATTTCACCTAAATGTCCCTAATATCTCGTCCCTGCATCTCAGCCACAGTATCCACACTGCGTTGCCTGCCGCTCACCACGTAGAGGTGTGCAAAGTTTCGAGCGGCAAAGCTGTGCGGTGCTTTTACTACAGCCTCACAGCTTAAATTTACATATCTATAAAGCTATTTTCAATGATTCAAAGTACAGAGCGAAATTATTCGTCATCATTATCATCATCAGAAAAGGCCTTTCCGCTAAGAATATCCTCTTTCAGGATTTCCAATTCTTCACGCGTTGCAGAGTCAAGAAAATCCTGCCAATCCTGTTCACTATTAATTTCAATTCGTTCACACATTTTAGTTGTCCTCCTTAAAATACTTCAAATAAACTGCTATCTCTCTTCTCGTTGCCTCTGTTACAGACATCTCATATATCATTTTTCCCTCTTGAATTACATATTTTCCGTTTCCGCTTTCCAGTTCCTCAAGCATTTGTTTTGATTTAATCGCAAATATACAGTCAAAGAACTTTTTAGGTTTTATTGTGACAGGCATTTTATTCTCTGCCGCATAAATCTTTCCCCTTTGACTTTCTAAATACACCCTCTCTAAAGATTTCTCTTCAGAATAATTATTGTATACTCTAAAGACAACAGCTATTTGACTTCCATTGTCTACATCTTCAATTGAAAATTTATGTCTTATATACAAATGCCCGTTTTTTTCCGACTTTCTCACTGTACCAAAAGTATCGGAAAACGCATACTTTCCACTGATATATGCATTGTTCTGTTCATCCTGAAATACAAATTCGTCTTGTTCTATATCTGTCGGTGTCATCAAGCATAAATCACGAAACAGCTTACCAAAATCAGTAAGCGCATAAGCGACATCATCTCTATTGTCATATGTTATTCCGTTTATTATACCAAGTCGAAGTAAAGATTCGATAGTTAAAGACAGCTGTCCTTCACCATATTTCCATTTAATATCTTCTTGTTCAACAATATCTTCATCCTTAAAATATAAAAACATAAACTCTGCATCTAAAGGGCTAAGTTGCTTAAGCATCTCGGCGAATGCAGGGTGTACCATAGCTTCGACATTTTCCATCATCGCATTTGCCAATAGATTTGAAAACATCTCAGATAAGTTTTCCTCATCGAAAACAAATTTCACATGATCCAAAAGCGGTGCAGCAACCACAGCCTTTGGATCAATTCGCTTTTTCTCCGGAACCTTTTCAAGTGTTTTTTGTATAAACTTTGCATATTTCTTTTCTAATTCTTCTGCTGTTAACCCCAAAAAGGTAATCGGCAAGGCTACAAGTCTTATTAAGCTTCCTACCGCATTTCCAACTTGTGACAACGCTGGATGGCCCAAATCCTTATATATCAGCTTTCCAATCTTTTCCATTTCCGTGGAAGAATCCTTTTTGCCCATCTACTCGCCTTTCTTGTTTCAAATATCACACCAGATAACGTTTGAGGCAACACACCTGTAAGGCATGACTCTCATAACTTAAATATATACTATATAGTATATATTTTCAAGGATAACGGGCAAAATCGGACATATATACATCCAAGTGTCCGTGTTAATCATCTATGCTTTAAGGTGATTATAAAATGAAGTTTACTTTCAAAAGATTCCGCCATCAGAACTCCGCTGATGTCTGGGAGGACACTCCAGAGAAGCGTCCTCTCACTCACGCCATCCTTGACATACTGCTCTCTCCTACATATCGTTTGCCCATGGCTGTAAACACAGTCCGAATCTACAAGGACCGGAACTGCTTCTCCGTTTGCCCTCGGTGCAAGAAAGTCATCGAGTACGAATACTAGTCTTACTGCGGTAACTGCGGGCAGTACCTTGATTGGTCGAAACTTGACGAGGCCGAGGAAGAGTTCATCGGGTGGGATGGTGTAGAAGATGATGACTGATTTTTCCCTTGCGCCACGTCATCATGGTGTATGCCGCCAGCACACCGATCCATCCGCCCATCGTATTACCGAACACATCATCGAACTCTGCGATGCCAAGTCCCGTAATATACTGGGTCGTTTCGATTGCCACAGACACCACGAAAGGAATCAGCAACACCCATTTCTTCTGAAACCACCTATACAGCCCCGTTCCAAGCGGAATGAACAGCCAGATGTTATTGATGACCCCAACTCTCACAGATTGCTCTTTCAAGAACTTCCCAGCATAGGAAAAGAGGACAAAATTCGTTCTTGCATCCCCTGACTCACGAAACATCAGTGTTTCATAAAGGATGAAAGCCACATAAACAATCGTCAGTACTACGTTTAAACTCTTCGGAAGAACAATCATCAGCAAACAGACAACGCAGCCAAGAACAACCACCATGCACGGGAAGACATTCAGAATGTTGTCCACACACAGCATATTGTTGCCGTTTCTGTCAAGCAGAAGGTTCACCTTGCCACTGCGCTTGATGCCGTACTGCCCTTTAGACAACGCCTTTGGATTGCCATTCGCATCAAAATACATATCCGTATCTGCTGTGCCATCTCTATGATAGGTACGTCTGAGGATGGTAAAGCCTGCATTGGTAGGGGTAGGGTTGCCATCTGCGTCAAGATAGGTAATCTGGCCGATGTATCCTTGCTCGTTGCGCTGATATAACTCGCCATACTGACCAAGCGAATTCTTTACAGGATTCCATTCTGTGTCAAAATACTGCTCACCGACAACAGTACCATTCCCATCACGCTGATAAGTCACACCTGCATAGCCAAGTGAAGTACACACCGCATGACCGTCTTTATCTAGAAAGGTCACGCTGATGTTCTGCCCATCAGAATTATACTCACGATGAAGCCCGTAGTATCCGCCGGAGCACTGTACCTGCCGTCCGTTCAAGTCGTAGTAGAAATCATCGGAAGCCCTGCCACCAGCCCGCGTTCTGACTATAGTAGTGTACCCTGCGCAGCGCTTCATTGGATTTCCCTTTGCGTCAAGATATGTGATTACCGTACTCGCTTCTTCGTATTCATATGACAACCCGTAATAATCGCCATACCTTGCCACAGGGTTTCCGCTTGCATCAAGATAACGTTCCTCTACAACTCGATCGTTATCATCCCGCATTCTACACACGGTCGCGTAGCCCATATCAATGGCATCTGTGATTCCCCCATCAGAATTCACATAGCTTGTGCTGGTCACGTTTTCATCTACGGTTTCTCGGATACTCAGCTCCGAGGCAGTGTATCCTGCATCGTGGTCAACATCCGCATCAGGCAACAACGCCAAGATAGAAAGAAGAGCCACTGATGCAATCAGCAGGATTCCGCATCCTTGTTTCAAGTTTGCATTCAAACTCCATAACCCCGGCTCTTGATAGTCTCTACGACCTGAGACACATACTTCTGGCAGGTGTCGTGGTCGGGAGCCTCCACCATCACACGCACGACAGGTTCCGTGCCAGATTCACGGACAAGGATACGGCCAGTGTCACCCAGTGCCTCGGCTACGGCCTTGACTGCTGCCTGCACTGCTTCGTCATCCTGTGCGGCCTTCTTGTCGGTCACACGAACATTTCCCAGAACCTGCGGGTAGATTTTCAGCGGCTCCGCCAGCTTGCTCATGGGCAGTTTCTTGGCCAACATAACTTCCATCATCTTCAGGCTGGTCAGGATACCATCACCAGTGCTGGCGTACTTGCTGAAGATAATATGACCGCTCTGCTCACCGCCGATGCGACAGCCATTCTTCGCCATGTACTCATAGACATACTTGTCGCCCACTGCGGTCTTAGCGTAACCAATGCCCTGCTCGTCAAAAGCCTTGTAGAGGCCAAAGTTGGACATGACCGTGGTAACGACGGTATTGGTCAGCAGCTTGCCGCGCTCCTTCATGTAGCAGCCGTAGATGTACAGGATATGGTCGCCAGTGACGACATTGCCCTTCTCATCTACGCACAGGCAGCGGTCAGCATCACCATCGAAAGCAAAACCAACATCCAGACCGTTCTCCACCACGAACTTCTGCAGACCCTCGATATGAGTAGAACCAGCGTTGTTGTTGATGTTCAGACCGTTGGGCTTGTTGTTGATAACGTAGGTATCTGCGCCCAGAGCGTCAAACACGGACTTGGCAATGTTCCAGCTTGCACCGTTAGCACAGTCCAGACCAACCTTCACGCCCTTGAAAGAGTAGATGCCCAGAGAGATCAGGTATCCCATATAACGGTTGCGGCCTGCCACATAGTCCACCGTGCAGCCGATATGCTCACGGTGTGCGAAGGGCAGCTCCGGCCAGTCCTTATCGAATATATGGAGCTTTCCGTCAATGTAATCCTCTACTAACAGCAAGATTTCCTCCGGCATCTTCTCACCATAGCAGTCGATCAGCTTAATGCCGTTATCGTAATAGGGGTTGTGACTGGCGGAAATCATGATGCCGCAGTCAAAGTCATCCACACGGGCGATATAAGCCACAGACGGCGTGGTAGTGACGTGCAGCAGATAGGCGTCTGCGCCGGAAGCGGTCAAGCCTGCAACCAGACTATACTCGAACATATAAGAGCTGCGGCGAGTGTCCTTACCGATGACGATACGAGCGGGGTTGGTGTCACCATTGCGCTCACGCAGTGCGTTGTAGTACCAGCCCAGAAAACGACCAACCTTATAGGCATGGTCAGCAGTCAAAGTAATTCCAGCCTTTCCACGGAAGCCATCAGTTCCAAAATACTTTCCCATGTTAACTTATTTCCTCATTCAAAGAGCTCATAAACGAAACATATGCTTTAGCCGGATGGATATCCGTTGCCTGCTGCTCACCACGGAGAGGTAGCACACTTAAGCAGCACAGCCATGTGGCTGAACACATGGCCTATTTTTTCATCAGTTTTTCTTGGCTGTTTTGTATTTCTTATAAAGAACCACGCTTAACACCGCTATAAGTACAATAATCAAATATCTGATAATATAGAAGCTATACAAAATAATGCCAAGCAAGCACAAAATTGTAGTTATGCATGCGAGAAGTATAAGTTTTTTATCCTCAAAAACAGATGAATCTTTAATACCGTTCGCTTTACATAGCTTTCTAGCCCAAAATCCTTGGAGAATTGCCATCAATATATATGAGAACAAGGTCGTATATGCGGCAGCCATATACCCATAGGATTTAATAAAAATATAATTTAGCACAAGATTTACTAGTGCCGCGATTAAAGCAGGATACATTACATATTGTGTTCTTTTATAGTACACTGCTATATCTGAATAGATATTAGCGAAAGCTGTAAAAAACACTCCTGCAGCGATAGGCGGCATAATATAAATCGCTTCATAGTACTCTTCTGGTGCAAGTATTCTCACAATTTCAGGTGCCAAGTATGTAAGGAGTACAGCCACACCAGCATAAAGAAGCATTAATTGGGAAGATATTTTCTTTACGCCTATATTTTTATTCTCAAGGCTAATGAATAGATACGGGACAAAAGATGAATGGATTGCCTGCCACACCATAAGTGATATTGAGCTCACTGTATATAATGTGCTGTATATTCCAACGGCACTATTATTCACCATTTGGCTAATCATCATTCTATCTGAAACATTCAATATCTGTGCAGCCAAAGAATATCCAACAAGCGGCAAGCTAAGAGTTAGCGATAGTTTCCAAAAATCTTTATTATAAAAAGTCTTTCCTCGTAGCATTGTTATCAACCAGATAACTGCTGCAACACCATATATTACAAAATAGTTAGCATATAATCTTCCTTCAGCAGTAGATTCTAGACCCTGCTGGCTGATTTTCAAAACAACTACTACTGACAATACTGATGCCACAACTGCACTGCCAATTGAAATGGCTCCTGCTAATTTGTACTTATACTCGTATCGCTGCCTTAAAAACCAAAAATCCCTCGCTGGCGCGAAAAGGAATCCAATTAACATTAGCACCATCAGCCCGGAGGGTAATCCTATCAGCGCATTCCAAGTCGAAGAAAAAGTAAAATAGACTACGGCTATTATCACTGCAATAATTGAAGTCAACGTTAAGACAGAAGATTGATACTGATCTCTTTCGTTTGGATATTCTTTCATTGCAACCATATATCCACCTGAAGTCAGCGATAATGTTGCGACGGCGCTTATCATTGTGTACCATGAATTGTACAAATTCACAACGCCGATTTGGTCAGTTGACATGATTCGGGTAAAAATCGGAACAGTAATTATTGCAAGTCCTCTTGAAAACAAAGTGGCCATAGTATAAACAATTGCCGATTTCGCACTTTCCGACATACTTGTAATTTTACTTAAATATTTTTTCATTGCCTATATTTAGCCGCCTCCCAATTTCTCACCCTTTTTTCCACACCATCTTATTGACTACGTCGGTATAGCTCTGGATAATTTTGACTACCTTATCAGACACATTCTCATCAACATAGTCCGGTACAGGGATGCCCAGGTCACGGTTCTTATTCATCTCCACAGCCACATCAACGGCCTGCAGCAGATGGTCTCCATCGATACCGGCAAGGATAAAGTCACCCTTATCCAGTGCTTCCGGACGCTCCGTGCTGGTGCGGATGCACACCGCCGGGAACGGATGACCCAAACTGGTGAAGAAGCTGCTTTCCTCCGGCAGTGTGCCAGAGTCAGATACCACGCAGAACGCATTCATTTGCAGGCAGTTATAGTCATGGAAACCCAGAGGCTCATGCTGGATGACACGCTTGTCAAGCACGAAGCCACTCTGCTCCAGGCGTTTCCGGCTACGGGGATGGCAGGAGTAAAGGATGGGCATATCGTACTTTTCTGCCATCTTGTTGATAGCGGTAAACAGGGACATAAAGTTCTTCTCTGTGTCAATGTTCTCTTCCCGGTGAGCAGAAAGCAGGATGTACTTGCCCTTTTCCAGGCCAAGGCGGGTGTGGATGTCGGATGCCTCGATCTTGGCAAGATTCTGGTGCAACACCTCTGCCATAGGAGAGCCAGTCACATAGGTGCGCTCCTTGGGCAGACCTGTGTCGGCTAGGTAGCGGCGTGCGTGCTCGGAATAAGCCATATTCACATCGGAGATAATGTCCACGATGCGGCGGTTGGTCTCCTCCGGCAGGCACTCGTCCTTGCAGCGGTTGCCCGCCTCCATGTGGAAGATGGGAATATGCAGACGCTTTGCGCCGATAACGCTCAGACAGCTGTTGGTATCGCCCAGCACCAGCACAGCGTCCGGCTGGATGGCAACCATCAGCTTGTAGCTCTCGGAGATAATGTTGCCCATAGTCTCGCCCAAGTCAGCACCCACGGCGTTCATATAAACCTCCGGATCTGCCAGCCTCAAATCATGGAAAAACACGCCGTTGAGGTTGTAATCGTAGTTCTGGCCGGTATGGGCAAGAATCACATCAAAGTACTTACGGGTTTTGTTGATAACAGCTGCCAGGCGGATGATCTCCGGGCGGGTGCCAACGATGATCAGCAGTTTCAGCTTACCGTTATTCTTAAAGGATATATTACTATAATCAACCATTGCTTTTCTCCTCTCACACCGGTTCAAAGAAGGTGTCCGGGTGCTTCGGATCAAAAACCTCATTACAGGTCATAACTGTGACCAGATTTTCTGTCTCCGACAAGTTGATAATGTTGTGGGTCCAGCCGGGAATCATGTGGACCGCCTCGATTTTATCCCCGGAAACCTCAAACTCCACCGTTTCACCGGTGTTGATGTTCCGTTCCTGAATCAAGCCACGACCAGCAACCACGATGAACAGCTCCCATTTGGAGTTGTGCCAGTGCTGCCCCTTGGTGATGCCAGGGCGGCTGATGTTGATGCTCACCTGTCCGCAGTCGGCGGTGTGAACCAACTCGGTGAAAGAGCCACGGTTGTCCACATTCATCTTGAGATCGTACTTAAACTTGTCCGTGGGCAAATAGCTCAGGTACAGGGAGTACAGTTTCTTGGCGAAGCTGCCGTCGGGCATTTTCGGCATCATAAGGGTCGCGGGCTGCGCCTTGAACTCCTGCAGCAGATCCACGATCTCGCCCAATGTGACCTTGTGGGTCACGGGAACACAACAGTAACGACCGTCTGCATTCAGAACCGTTTCCACGCCGTCAAACTCACAGTGCTGCTCCTTGCCTTCCAGCAGGTCGAACATTCCCTCCACCAAATCGTCAATGTACAGCAGCTCCAATTCCGTGTTGCGGTCGTTGACGGTAAAGGGTTCGTCGTTGGCAACCGCCCAGCAGAAGGTGCTGACGGCGCTGTTGTACTTGGGGCGGCTGTGACCCATCAGATTGACAAAACGGTAGACGGCAACCTTTGCCCCGGTCTCCTGAGCATACCGGAAGAACAGCTCCTCGCCAGCCTTTTTGCTGCGACCATACTCGCTGTTGCCGAAGCGTCCAGCCAGGGTGGCCTGGATGGAGGAGGACAGCATGATGGTGGCCTTGTTGTTGTGCTTTTTCAGGCAGTTCAGCAAGTCGGAGGCAAAGCCGAAATTGCCCTTCATGAAATCCTCCGGATTCTCCGGGCGGTTCACCCCCGCCAGATTGAACACGAAATCTGCCTTCCGGCAGTATTCGTCCAGTTCGTCCGGAGTAGAGTTTAGGTCGTATTCATAGATTTCATCAATATGCAGTTCCGGGCGGGTCTTGTTTTTACCGTCCCGGATGTTTTTCAGGTTATTCACAAGGGCGGTTCCCACCATGCCCTTGGCTCCTGTTACCAGAATGTTCATTATTTCACCTCCTGGTGTACCGCTGTGCAGTCTGGAATATCCGCTCCGTCTGGTACAACAGCATTATTGCAAATAGTCACATTGCTGCCAATACGGACGCATTTGCCAACCCTTGCATAAGTACGCACGACCGAATTCGTATAAATCAGATCATAATCCCCAACCGAGCTGTCATGGTGAATTTCCACGCCCGGGTTAAGCAACACACCGTTTCCGACTGTTGCTCCATTCTGAATGACGACATTATTCAAAACAACGCAGCCCCATCCCAGCTTTGCATATGGGCTGATATACGCACTTTGAACGATCAGATTTGGGAAGTGATATCCAATCCTTGCTGCTGTATCATAAATGCGTTCACGCACTGTATCATTTCCAATGACAATTACAAGATTCCTATACTCTGCAAAAAGCTCTTGCAAGGCATCTGTATGTCCAACAACCGGGATACCGCAAATAACAGCCCCGATTTCAACGCCATCATCCACAAAAGCGCAGTCATACGTTTGTCTGGCAAGTTCCGATACAACACGACCAAAGCCACCGGCACCAACCAGCAATAGTTTTTCTTTCATTAAAAATGCCTTTCCTAAATTATTTTACTACCCTACAGACTATTGAAGTCAGCCTTTCTACGGTTACTTTAAATAGAGTCGCCAGCAAAGAAGTCACCAACAACACTCCCGCCAAAGACAGAAGCATTAGTGGCGCAGGGCTTATTGTCTTACCCAAAACATACAGGATTCCGAGGCCAATAGAATTAATCACCGGCCAGTGAAGCGCATAGATTCCAAACGAAACGCTTCCTATTTTCTTAACAAAATTCGCTTCAAAGAAAGATTTTACCTGTGGAACTAAAGGTACTGATAGTAAACAGAGAGCAAAAGCAGCATCCTTTATGAATAGATTCTCCGTAAAGAATGCAACAATGGGTAAAAGTACACCGCACACCGCTACAAGAATCGGTACTTTGAGAGTTTTGAACTGCTGCTTCAAGAAGTTCGTCATCGCACCCACAAGGCAGGCAACAATCACGCCCCTATTTACAATCGCCCCAAGCAGTATCAGGACTCCAAGTACGGAACCTTTTATTTTCGCTGTCTTGCAAACCCATCCCACAGCATAGATTATCACTGACGCCAAGAGCATATCTCTCAAGCACCAAAATGGAGAATTGAATTTACTGCTTCCCAGCAGAAGAACGCGAAATGGTTCTTCGATGATATCTCTCAATGTTAGCTGCGTTCCATATAAATGCGTAAGCCACGTGTTCGATATAGTATCCTGAATCTTGAAGTTATAAAAGCCAATTGTGAATTGAATCGCAAAAGTGAATACAGCCGCCCCCATGATTGGGATTGCAAGCCGTAAAACCCGCTTTATACACTTCTTCAAAAACTCACTGCATTTTCGGGGGGGGGTAGATATAGTCAATAAATATCCGCTTAGGACAAAGAACAGGTACAGCCAAAAACTCTCTGCCGTGAAAAAGGACAACGGTCCTTTCGTCAATATCTGTGTGAACCACGAGTCAATCGCTGTTGCATTCTCTGCATATTTATAAATCCCAGTAAAGTGCCCCAGCAAGACAAATAGGCAAGCCAGCCCCTTCATCCCATCAATATACTCTTCTCTCTGCGAATTCATTTCATTCCACCTTAGACATTCGGGATGCCCTTCAGCTCATTCTGGACGTACTCGGTGGTCAGGATCTTCTTGACGGTGCCTTCCACATCCAGACGGGTAGTGTTGTGGCTGGTGTAAGACTCATCCGCCATGGTATGTACCTCGCCCTTGACCACAAACTTGTCATAGTTCAGATCACGGTTATCTGCCGACACACGGAAGTAGTGACCCATATCCTGGCTGCGCAGACGCTCCTCACGGGTCATCAGGGTCTCGAACAACTTCTCGCCGTGACGAGTACCGATGATGTTCGTGCCGGTATCGCCAAACAACTGCTGGACAGCCTTGGCAAGATCGCCAATGGTGGAGGCATCCGCTTTCTGGATGAACAGGTCGCCGGGGTTGGCGTGCTGGAAGGCGAACATGACCAGATCCACAGCCTCGTCCAGATTCATCAGGAAGCGAGTCATGTTGGGGTCGGTGATGGTGATGGGGTTGCCAGCCTTGATCTGGTCGATGAACAGGGGAATGACGGAGCCACGGCTGCACATAACATTGCCGTAACGGGTGCAGCAGATGGTGGTGCCTCCACGTTCAGCAGCCACACGGGCGTTGGCGTAGATAACATGCTCCATCATGGCCTTGGAGATGCCCATAGCGTTGATGGGGTAAGCAGCCTTATCAGTAGACAGGCAGACAACACGCTTGACGCCTGCGTCGATAGCAGCGTGCAGCACGTTGTCAGTACCGATGATGTTGGTCTGGACGGCCTGCATGGGGAAGAACTCGCAGGAAGGAACCTGTTTCAAAGCGGCAGCGTGGAAGATGTAGTCAACACCGGGCATGGCGTCACGGATAGACTGGGGGTTGCGGACATCACCGATGTAGAACTTGACCTTCTTGGCGTTCTCCGGGTGCTTGGCCTGAAGCTCATGACGCATATCGTCCTGCTTCTTTTCGTCACGGGAGAAGATACGGATCTCCTTCAGGTCGGAATCCAAGAAGTGCTTCAGAACGGTGGAGCCAAAAGAACCAGTACCACCAGTAATCATAAGGGTTGCGTTATCAAATGCAGACATTTTAATTTTCCTCCATTGTTTATTTATATTCTAAGCCCTTAGTGAGCTTAACACCATTTTAGGTTTCATTGACAATCTCATTATTTGCAATCAAATAAAAGAGAATCATCCACGTTAGCAGCATCTTAGCGTGTGGTTCCTTATTAAGAATGATAAAAACCATTCCAAATATAATCAATTTGGACGAAGCATTTATATTTCCAATCATGGATACACCTTTAATCCAGCAATAGGTATATGTAGCACCTAGAATTCCACAACCACCAAGAAACATGAAGTTTGTACAAGTGTCCCAGATGTACTGCTCTGTAATCCCAACAAATCCTCTTCCAATCAAAGGATTTTCGACAAATTGTGTCATCCAAAAGGAAACCGCATTTCCCCTTTGGGATCTAAACACATTTTCTAGCTTCAACTTTGAAAATATTTGAGCTGTTCCACCTCCTGAACCGCTTCCAAGAAGAATGGTTGACATTATTTCTTCATTTGACGAAACAAACAATGCAACAAGCAAAATCACTAATATCAAAACAAAAGAAATAATGGTCTGCTTTTTGCTAATGCCACTGCATAAACGTAATGTCATTTCAAGTATCAAACACAATATCATCAAACAATAACCAGCAGATGACTTTGTTGTAAGAATAGTCAGCAGATAAATTGCTTTATAAACCGTAGCTTTTGGAGGAGAGCATTTCAGAGTCAACAAATAAGCGGCGACCAAATGTGTTGCAAAAAGTCCTGGCTCCCAAAATGCCCCGCAATTTCTGTCTTTTTGATAAGGAAGGTAATTGTAAATAAATCCAATCCTATATGAAACTCCTTCCTTAACACTATCCATGCTGATAAACGGAAGCTGTATTGAAGTATAATTAACAATCCCATATCCCACTAAAGAAATAAGAGCAATGCCCAAAATGACACGAATATATATATTTCCAAATTGTTCAAACGGGATAGCTTTTGTTATTATCAAAGCAACAGCCATAAAGGCCATTACACTTATGCTATACTTGTAGTTATAAATGTCTCTAAAAAAAGGCGGTAGAAACATCAAGAAAAGCAGTAATGTAACGACCTTCATTTTTAAGCCATGTGTCATAATATATTCAATAACAGGTATAAATAGAAGTATCGCACTAATGACCAGTGTTGGGTATGTTAGTGGATACACATTAGTCACTGCAAGCCCACTCAATAGCAAAACACAAATGGTCACTGCAAGCATATACCCTCTACTTAAGGATTTACTCTTCATCTTTATGCTCCACGGTTATCTTTTTAATAGCCTTTTAATGTATTTTTTCGTACTTATTCCGGAAGGAATATGAAGCGCCCTTCTTACAATGGGATTTATAGCTCGCTCAACACGAAGAGGAAAAGGTCTCAATATTACTGCGCCCAAATCTTTTTCAAAACGTTTGTCAATTTCTACTTTTTCTGGGTGCTTGAGCGGAAATGTCAGCGGATATGAATCCATTCCGCAAAATCTTCTTGTCATTTCGTCCTGCATAGATGAGCCTCCATGAATAGATGCTTCATCAACGCCAATATTTTTTATCTGATTTTTTACTGGACAAATGCCATATACATCATGCTTTTTTATTGAGAAATCCATCTGCATATCCCACGAGACTGTTTTTTTACCTGACTGAATTCTCTCTACTTCCTCTTTCCAGTACCCATAAGATTGACGGTACAACGCCGGTGAGACGAACTGCTTCTTTATCTTCCTCTGCAAAGTCCTATCATCAAATCCAGAAAAAATATCTTCGTACATTTTCAAAAACTTTGATGACCACGAAGCCCAACCGCAAGGTAAAAGGCATTTCGTAAAGTAATAGCTCTGGTCGCCTTCATAGTTTTTTGTTTTAGTGTAATCGCCGAAATAATTTGTACCGCAGACCCAAAGAATTTTTGGATTTTGCTTATACTTTGCGAGCATTTCTTCACAATACTGAAAGAAACTCACCTCAGGCAAATTATCATCCTCTAAGAAAATAGCAGTTTCCTCACGCTCAAAAACCCACTTTGCGCCTCCTGCGATGTTATCAAAGACTCCTTTATTAGATTCAGCGTATCTTTTAACAACATCACACTCCCAGTCTATAGCGTTTTCTGCCAGCTTTCGGCAAAAATCAACCTGTTCCTGTTCCTTTTCTGTTCGTCCTCCATCTGAAACCAAATATAATTTTCGCGGTTTAACAACTCTAAGCCGCTCAATAATATCAACGATTCTTTCTCGTTTAAACATCAATAGAACAACTGGTGTTTCAAGCATCATTAAAATTCCTTTCTATTTTCATTATCATTCACTATATTTTCCAACCACTCTCGAACCTTCTTTGGGTTCACATCTGCATTGTGGTTCCTCGCAGCAAGTGCCCTGGCGTTCTTTATAATCTGCTCACGCAAAGCGGCATTTGTCAGTATCTCGGTCAACCCGCTTTCCAAATCTTCTGGACGAGTGATAACATACGCAGCATTGTTTTCTTTCAGATAATCAATTGATGCAATTCCCTCCGGACCGTATGCAATCAGACACGGTCCATACATCAGCGACTCGGCAATCTTCGTGGAAACCGAGAAGCGAACCAGATTCTGAATTTCCTTATTGTATGCCTCTGTATGTATTACAGCGACACTGTTTTCCATGATTTTGGGTACATCCGATGCAGGTACAGAGCCGTGAAAAACAATACCTGCTGCGCTCTTAAGCGGAGTGATATATTCCTCATTAATTGATCCAGAAAAGACATCAATATGATGCGGTGTATTACCGCATGAAATTTTTGATATTGCTTTTCCCAGATCGAGCAACTGCTTATACCGGTTGTATCCCACATTTCCAATGTAGCTCACTTGGTCTGCGTCCGTTCTAATTTTCAGTTCTTTGAACTCCGCAGATGTATGTAATGTACGACATTTTTTCCCAAAAAGTTCTGTGTATGCCGCATTCATCGTATCGCATATGGTAAAGATTTCGTCAACATCCGCAACCGTCTTCTTCACACTTTTCAAAAAAATTTTCTGACGAAATTCCCCTAAAAATTCAGATTTGTTGCGATTATTCAAATAGTAGTCATCAACACAAGCCATAACCATTGGGACATTAATCCGCTCTTTAATCTTTTTTGCTATTCTGTATGAGAAAGCACCATCGCCAGAAGCAAAAAAAATCACATCAGGTTTGACATCGTCAACCCATTGGAGCAATTGGGCGTTATTCCACCTACTCAGCCTCCATATCAAATCACGGAGTAATAAAACCCACGCTTTGTGCTTTGACCCTACCTTATATGCCTTTCTACTAATTCCCGTATCAATTCGTGCGGACTGATCACAACTGCATATGTCAGAAGCCTCAATCTTTGTGCCCTCCCTTTTAGATGAAAATATTGACTTTAAGGCATCGACATCTGAGAAACGATAGTAGTTCTGACATACATCAGGATTTGTGGGTTTTTCCGAATGAAAATACAGCTGCGCAAGTTCATCAGGTCGAAAACCCGTAAAATAACTTGTTAGAGTTTTTCCCATGTTACTTGTTTTACTAAATACCGTTTGACTGATGACAAGTACCTTCATAACTTTCTTGTTATAACCTCTCATTTCTAACCAAAATCCGCGATAAAGTCGAGTCCTTATCGAAATCCACTTTTCTCACCAAGAGAAACTCGTTTTTCTCCCTCTTGAGCAACCTCAGTTCATCAGACGTAAGTAGCTCTGGACTGTTACGATTTTCCTTCCAGTTAACATAGCACACTGCTGGTTTTGCCTTTTCCACCCCGATAAGTTTTCCATACAAGGTCTGAAAAAAACTCTCATCTGGTACTAAAGAATGCTTAAAATACTCTATGTACCATTCATTATTATTCAAAAAACGCATCATTGCATTCACGCTTTGTTTGGACAAAAGCCACCATTGACTTCCATAGTAGAATTTCTCCACCTTGGTCTTTCGTTTACATATTTTTGTGGATTTTCTTCCGCCCGTTGCAAGCCAAAGAAGGTGTTTTATCACTTTAATATAGGTATTATTAGATACCATCCATCTTGGATAATACAGCGCATTTCTCTTACAATAGCCGCGTTCAAATGATTCTTGATCCGGGAGAATCTCTATAAAGTCATCTCCATTGTGATTTTCAATATATTTTACGATATCATCCGCAGATCGCAGCGGCCAATCTTGTCCTGACATAAGCCAGATGTAATCATATTCCTGATTAGACTGTCTTATTGTCTCAATAATCCGGAGCGTTGCCTCAATCATTCCAAATCCGCCCCATTGAATATCCACGCTGCATTCCATCGGAATGACTGTAACATTGTTTCCAGAAATATCATGACGACTAATCGTACTTTTTCTATCAACATGAATAAAGAATGAAATGTTCTCATTTTCCATTGCCCGGAGGAGCGAATTGATTTGTTCTACATTTTTATGGCACAACATTGCAACTGCAATTTTCATCTAGGCTTATCCTCCGTTTAAGATTGCAACGCTTTTACCAAATTGGTGAAGTCAAGATCCAATGATTTCTCATTTTGCGGCTTTACAATGCTATCATCTGGATTTTGCAGAAAAGTGATTCCTTTACTGCCATTCAACCAATCATTATAGGCATGCAATGATTTACCTGTACTATTAGACACGGCAATGCATGGTGTAGATGTGATATAAGAAAAAATCATTCCATGCAGTCTATCTGTAACTACAGTTTCACATTCAGAAAACTCTTTTAACTTGCTTATCACAAGTTTTTCTCTGTACTCGCCTATTATCGGTTTTTCCGCATTGACCGCCGTGTCAAATTTTCTTATTTCTGCCTTGTTCCCTGAAAGCTGCTCAATTATCTTCTTGGTTTGCTCAGACGATATCGTCTTTTCCTTATCATCACGCATACATACACCGATTCCGTTTCGGCTTTCAGCAGAAACAGTCCCATTCAAGGAAAAGACGATATCTGGACACATCTCAATGTGTGTTTCTGGAAATACCCTTTTCATATCCTGGAAGGATTTAGAATCTCGCGCAAATATAATCAGATTTCTGTTTGCGGCATAAGTTTTTCTTGCTGCAGCTTTTTCTTGCTTTCCTGCTGTATCATTGCTAAAGTAAACTGACTGTGGAAAAACCACAATTCTATTATGCGGGAAAGATCTAATAATTGTTCTTCGAACAAATTCGTATCTTGGATACAGATTTCCTAGATTTCCTCCCCCTTGGAGGACAATCAAATCTCCCGCCTTTATTGTGTCTTTTAACCATGAGAGATACCGAATTACGTTATCTTCTTGGAATTCTAAGATTTCCGCATCTGAGAAGGCACTACGGCAGAATTTAAGGATTGCATATGCGATTGCTTGATCTCCCAGATTTCCATAGGCCGGTGCATCCAAAAACCATATCCTCATTTTCTCGTCTGATGCGTCAATATCACCTCTCTTTTGAAAGATGAATTCTTTTGCAAATCTGAGTTTCCCATAATGGTCAATCGCTAAGCCATCCAAAACTCTGCTCATAATTTCTCCCTTCAACATCAATACTTTTTTAGTTTATTGGTAATTTTCACCCGCAACTTCTTCGGTGTGTGCTGTCTAATCCATCGGAAAGAACCCAATGCGACCGTATTAACAGCACCGTCGACAGCCATTTTACGATTAACTGCTTTTTCTTCTTTTTCAGTAAATACCGTATTGTTATCTTGCAGCTTCCCGCTCAAGAATTCTTTCATATCCGGCTGGAGCCATTCACTTCCATCCTCGCACACTCGGTTTCTCATACTGCTGTAAGTTGGAGTATCCAACGTAGGAATATCACCCAATGTGAGCCATACATGAGAGTTATGGCAATGAGGTTCTGTACAATGCGTTCCAATGGCTTGCCACTTAATCGGCTTGTCAATGTCCTTAAAGATATTCTGGATATACTTTCCACAATAACACTGTCTCAAAATTCCCGTGCCAAGATTCAATGTCGCTGTCCAATATCCTGCGTAGCAAAATTCCTTGCGCTTGACATTGAATGTCGACATTTTAAACTTGAAAAGATCCGAATCAAAACTACCCCAAGTCTTGATATAATCCTCTCTACTTAGATTTGTAAGAATCGGAAGCTCTGGGTCAGTTTCCTTTCGTGCCACCGTAATATGACACAATGCTCCAACCTGTTCCATACACATCTTTTTTATGTCATCTATATAAGGAATGGTTTCGTCATTCGGTGTCAGTTCTACCGAGAACGAGCAACCTGCATTTTTCATTCGATGAACATTGTCCCAAAAGGCATCAAACTTATTTAATCGCAGTAACTCCGTGTAATGGAAAGAGAATTTAAAGAGCAAACGTTTTCTGAACTCTTCAGGAAAACTGCAGATCTCCTCGAATCGCTTTGTCACTGTACCGTTTGTGACAACTGCTAAATAGTGTCCCTGTGCCAACAATTCATACAGAATGTCTGTCATCTGCGGAGGCAACAATGTTTCACCACCACCGCAAAGATTGAAATGGCATACACCACCCAAGCGTTCTTTAGAGAGCGCTTTTCCCATCGTCTTTGCATCGTACATAAAGTACGGCAATGCTGCCAAGAACTTATCTTCCTGTGCAATGTAGCAATACGGGCAACGTAGATTGCACGTCTGAACCGGTACAGCAATATCAATAAAACGTTTGATCTTATCCATTTTCTTTTCCTCTTTCTTTCAGTAGTCAAATTTAACATCTTTCGGCAACCGTCTCAAAATTGCTTCAAGTTTTTGTATTTCGCAATACCTCTCGAAGGGCTTTTCATGCCCAAAGATCACCAATCTCTCCTTGTGTATCAACCCGAATAATCGCCTAAAGCAGAATCTTTCAAGTCGTATATCTGTAGGCGTGTAGTTTATGCCATCCTGGCTGTACCCCCCCCCATACAATTTGAAGGGGATGCCATAGCTTAATCGTCCATCATCAGCACACAACAGCTCTCTGACTCCCGATTCATACATCATATGAATCAACGAACTCTCACCATTGAACCCATGAAGCCTGCAAGTAGTTGATAGCAATTCGCTTTCACAAAAATACCGCTGAAACCTACGATATGACTCAACATCTGCCTTCTCATTTAAATGTGCGTGATATCCCACAGACAACCAGCTTTTGCAATCTTCCAACTCTCGAATGATTGAGGGTGTCAACACAAGATTTTCGTCCTCAAATAAGTACAAAGAGAATTTTGCATTATATGTGGCATTTAATTTTTTGAGACTACTGAAAAAAGAATTATCAAAAATGGAATTATACTTGTTTTCAATTATTTCAACAAACGACCCATGCACATCGTCAAAACTGATGTGCATTTTCTTTACGGTCATCGGGCCAAGCAACACCTGAATAAGAAAGACATCTACAGCATTTAGTATCAAATGTCCCGCTGTAACAATCCGTTCCTTCATCATCATTGTTCTGCCCTCTCTCCTTAAATCATCTCCTTCTAAATCCTTTTGTCGTTCGAACTCCAAATCTTAGGAGGTCGTCATAAACTCCAACAATGTTACTTTCCAGTTTCTTTATCGGTCCATACTTCTCGTTGGAGTCGTACAACCGCCCTGACAGAAATTCCTTCATATCCTCAGTGTACCATCCTGCTTCCTCACGGTCTCGCAATTCTGCATACGATGGAGTTTCGATTTCCGGAATAACGCCAAGGGACATAAAGTGACTGGAGTTCATACAAAATGGCGAACCGCAATGGGTTCCCATCGCTAAGAAGCGAATAGACTCATCCGGGTTCTTGAATATATCCTGAAAAACATATGAACTATAGCAGCGTCTAAATCTACCGTTAGATAAATCAAGATTTCCAGCCCAATCTCCCGCATAACAGAACTCTTTACGCTTCACATTAAAATTCTTCATTGTAAAGCGAAATAGCGGAGAATCAAATTCATCTCCATACTTTTGATATTCAGCTTCAGTATGTTCTGTTAGCAACTCGATTTTCTGCAAAGCCTTTTCTTCCTTACGAGTCGCCGCCACCTGAGGTTTTGCCCCTACACGTTCAATGCATATATCTTCAATCTCTTGAAGATACGGAATATACTCATCGCACAAGTTGATCTGCACCATAAATGATGCACCCGCTGCGCGAACCATATTAACATTGTCGAAAAAAGTATTCAGAAGGCCAAGTCTTTTTAATTCCAAATAGTGAAGGGAAAAAGCAAAGTGAAGATGCGAAACATACTCCCCTGCTTTTTCAACAATTTCCTTCAGCCTTTTTCCAATTGTCCCGTTTGTGGTAATGTTCACATAATGTCCATTTTTCAAAATGCTATATGTAATATCTGCAATTTCATTCTGTAAAGTTGTTTCGCCTGCACCGCAGATTGAGAAGTACGTTACCCCCCCCCCAGCGGCTTTGAGCCATCGCACGATCAATTTGCTCAGGAGTGTACTTCAATTCCGCTTGTTTCATCTTTCGATTATTTCTTTGAATCACATAACAATAACTGCATTTTAAATTGCATGCAGTTACCGGCAATAAGCACTCTACAAATCGCTTAATGGGCATTATTTATCCTCCTTTACTTCCTCAGCACTTTCTCAAACATAAACTTTCGCAGCCAATTCGGCGCCA
>OGXE01000043.1_pt1 | contig 81533 bp, 108 predicted proteins | sample 1576181 | NCBI WGS metagenome assembly OGXE01 (sample SAMEA3541478, study PRJEB24748) | human gut metagenome | biome: human gut; feature: human-associated habitat; material: faeces | place: China | collected 2012 | reverse complement strand
AAGAAATGGAATTGCTGGCAAAGCATAAGGTGAACTTCATTGTACTGGCGCGTTATATGCAGGTGATTTCAGAGCGGATGATTGATGCCTATCCCAATCGGATTATCAATATTCATCACTCTTTCCTTCCTGCATTTGTGGGAGCAAGACCTTATCATGCAGCATTTGAGCGTGGTGTGAAGATCATTGGTGCTACCAGTCATTATGTAACAACAGAACTGGATGCAGGACCGATTATTGAACAAGATGTAGTTCGTATCACTCATAAAGATACTGTAGAAGATCTTGTTAATAAGGGGAAGGACTTGGAAAAGATCGTTCTCTCGCGTGCCGTGCAGAAGCATATTGAGCGCAAGGTACTGGCATATAAGAATAAAACAGTGATATTTAGTTAAGGTATATTCATGAAAGTAGCGATTATCAAATATAATGCAGGCAATATTTATTCGGTGGATTATGCGCTGAAGCGTTTGGGCGTGGAAGCTGTGGTAACGGCGGATAAAGATGAATTGCGTGCGGCGGACAAAGTGATCTTTCCAGGTGTGGGTGAGGCGGAAACCACCATGAAGTTTCTGCGTGCCAGTGGTATGGATGCATTGATTAAGGAACTTAGACAGCCTCTTTTAGGGATATGTCTGGGTATGCAAGTGATGTGTCGACATTCTGAAGAGGGAGGAGATGTAGATTGTCTGGGTATTTTTGATACGGAAGTGAAGCGTTTCGTTCCACAGAAGCATGAGGATAAAGTGCCTCACATGGGTTGGAATACGCTCACAGAGACGAACAGTGGCTTATTCAAAGGCTTTACAAAAGAAGAGTTTGTCTATTTTGTGCATAGTTTCTATGTTCCCGTCAATGAATATACGGCTGCTGTGACGGACTATATACAACCGTTTAGCGCTGCCTTGCATAAGGATAATTATTACGCTACCCAATTCCATCCGGAGAAGAGTGGAGGTGTGGGAGAGCGTATCCTGCGCAATTTTTTAGAATTATAATTAAGTAGATGAATATATGATAGAGCTTATTCCTGCAATAGATATTATCGACGGAAAGTGTGTACGCCTTTCGCAAGGTGACTATGACAGTAAGAAGGTGTATAACGAAAATCCGGTAGAAGTGGCCAAAGAAATGGAGGCACACGGTATTCGCCGGCTTCATGTGGTAGACCTGGACGGAGCGGCTTCTCATCATGTAGTCAATTATAATGTTTTGAATAGAATCACTTCACAGACTTCCCTGATAGTTGATTTCGGTGGTGGCGTGAAAAGTGATGAAGACTTGAAAATTGCTTTTGAGAATGGGGCACAGATGGTTACAGGCGGCAGTATTGCGGTGAAAAATCCTGAGCTATTCTGCCATTGGCTGGAAGTTTACGGCAGTGGGAAGATAATTCTTGGTGCGGACGTGAAAGACCGGAAGATAGCTGTGAATGGCTGGAAGGACGAAAGTGCCTGTGAATTATTTCCCTTTCTGAAAGAATATGTAGAGAAAGGCATTCAGAAAGTAATTTGCACGGATATTAGTTGCGATGGTATGTTGCAGGGGCCTTCTATTGAACTGTACAAGGAGATGCTGGAACAACATTCCGACCTTTACCTGATAGCAAGTGGTGGTGTCAGCTGTATGGAAGATATACGTGCATTGGAGATGGCTGGAGTACCGGCTGTAATTTTTGGTAAGGCTCTGTATGAAGGGCGTATTACTTTGAAGGAAATTGAAAGAATGATGCAGGATTATTGACGAATCATTCTCATGAATATAAATCGTTAAAACAAAACAGAAGTGTTAGCGAAAAGAATTATTCCCTGTCTTGATATCAAAGACGGACAAACAGTGAAAGGAACCAATTTCGTCAACCTGCGTCAAGCGGGCGATCCGGTGGAACTGGCGCGTGCGTATAGTGAGCAAGGTGCTGATGAATTGGTTTTTCTGGATATAACAGCCAGTTTTGAAGGTCGCAAGACATTTGCAGAGTTGGTAAAACGCATTGCTGCCAATATCAGTATTCCGTTTACGGTAGGTGGCGGTATCAACGAATTGAGTGATGTAGATCGTCTGCTGAATGCCGGTGCAGATAAAATTTCTATCAATTCTTCTGCAATTCGCCGTCCCGAACTGATTGATGAAATAGCTAAAAACTTCGGTTCGCAGGTATGCGTGCTGGCGGTAGATGCCAAACAAACTGAAAAAGGCTGGTGGTGCTATCTGAATGGAGGCCGTGTAGAAACAGATAAGGAACTGTTTACCTGGACCAAAGAAGCCCAGGAACGTGGTGCCGGAGAAATACTTTTCACCAGCATGAATCATGATGGCGTAAAGACCGGATACGCCAATGAAGCACTTGCTGAAATGTCTGACAATCTCTCTATTCCGGTAATTGCATCGGGCGGAGCAGGAGCAAAAGAGCATTTTCGTGATGTGTTTTTGCAAGGAAAAGCAGATGCAGCGTTGGCAGCCAGTGTTTTTCATTTCGGAGAAATTAAAATTCCCGATTTAAAATCGTATCTTTGCGCCCAGGGAATACCAATGCGGGTGATGTAAAAGTGATAGAGTGGCAAAGTGATAAGGCGATAAAGATGACAGAATATTACCGCATCATGCTGCATAGCAATTAATAATTTATAGCTTATAATTAATAATTACCTAAATGGATTTTGATAAAATGAACGGACTTGTTCCGGCAATCATACAAGACGCAGACACCGCTAAGGTGTTAATGTTGGGCTTCATGAATAAAGAAGCTTACGACAAAACGGTAGAAACCGGTAAAGTGACTTTTTTCAGCCGCACCAAGAACCGTCTTTGGACGAAAGGTGAGGAGAGTGGTAATTTTCTGAATGTCGTTTCTATCAAGGAAGACTGTGATCAGGATACATTGCTGATTCAGGTACATCCTGTGGGACCAGTTTGCCATACAGGCACGGATACATGCTGGGGTGAGAAGAATGAACAGCCTGTAATGTTCTTGAAGCATCTTCAGGATTTTATTACTAAGCGCCATGAAGAGATGCCGGAAGGTTCTTACACAACCAGTCTGTTTGAGTCTGGTGTGAATAAAATGGCGCAGAAAGTGGGTGAAGAAGCTGTGGAAACAGTGATCGAAGCTTGCAACGGAACTGATGAACGGTTGATCTATGAAGGAGCCGATTTGATATACCACCTCATCGTGCTGCTAACATCCAAAGGATACAGTCTGGAAGATTTGGCACGCGAATTGCAGGAACGTCATAGCGCTTCGTGGAAGAAACACTAATTAATTAATAGTTAAAAATTAATAATTAAACGGGAATGGCTGAACCGCTAATACGATATAAAAATGTGGAAGTACACCAACAGGACTTGTGCGTGCTGAATGAGGTAAACCTCGAGCTGCAGAAGGGAGAGTTTGTGTACCTGATCGGTAAGGTAGGTTCGGGTAAGACCAGTTTGCTAAAGACACTCTACGGAGAACTGGATATCACTGCCGGCGAAGCAATGGTACTGGGGTATGATATGAGTCGCATTAAGCGCAAGCATATTCCACAGTTGCGTCGTAAGTTGGGCATCGTGTTTCAGGATTTCCAACTGTTGACGGACCGCACGGTGAACGATAATCTTGCTTTTGTATTGAAGGCTACGGGCTGGAAAAACAAATCGGAAATAAAAGATCGTATCGCTGAAGTGCTGATGCAGGTAGGAATGGGTAATAAAGGGTACAAGTTCCCTAGTGAACTTTCGGGAGGCGAACAGCAACGCATCGTTATTGCCCGTGCTATGCTCAATTCTCCGGAGATTATCCTGGCGGATGAACCAACCGGTAATCTGGATGCGGAAACGGGACGTGCTATTGTAGGACTGTTACATAACATCAGTCGCACGGGTGGCTCACTGGTATTGATGACTACGCACAACCTTCATTTGCTTCACGAGTTTCCGGGACAGGTATATCGCTGTGCAGGTCATCAGATAACAGATGTAACGTCTGAGTATTCGGGTATGATGCCGACTGTAGAAGAAACAAATAACAATATATAATCATTTAATACAGGAACGAAAATGAAAGTTTTAAAGTTTGGAGGTACTTCCGTAGGTTCTGCACCGCGGATAAAGGAAGTAGCCAAATTGATCACTGATGGTGAATGGAAGATAGTTGTACTCTCGGCTATGTCGGGCACAACTAATACATTGGTGGAAATTTCGGACTATCTGTACAAGAAAAATCCGGAGGGTGCCAACGAAATCATTAACAAGCTGGAGGCTAAATATAAACAGCATGTGAATGAGTTGTATTCCACTCCCGAGTATAAACAGAAAGGCCAGGAACTGATTAAATCTCATTTTGACTACATCCGTTCTTATACCAAAGACCTTTTCACGCTATTTGAGGAGAAGGTGGTTCTGGCACAGGGAGAACTGATCTCTACTGCCATGATGAACTATTACCTGCAAGAGTGTGGAGTGAAGTCCATTTTGCTTCCGGCTTTGGAATATATGCGCACCGATAAGAATGCGGAGCCCGATCCTGTATATATTAAGGAGAAACTTCAGATGCAGTTGGAATTGCATCCCGGTGCTGAGATTTACATCACACAAGGATACATTTGCCGCAATGCTTACGGAGAAATAGACAATCTGCAACGTGGTGGAAGCGACTATACCGCTTCTCTGATCGGTGCAGCTATCAATGCTTCCGAAATCCAGATATGGACCGATATCGATGGTATGCACAATAATGACCCGCGTATTGTTGACAAGACTGCTCCTGTACGTCATCTTCATTTTGAAGAAGCTGCTGAGCTGGCTTATTTTGGTGCGAAGATTCTTCATCCCACTTGTATACAGCCTGCCAAGTATGCCAATATACCGGTGCGTCTGCTGAATACGATGGATCCGACTGCTCCCGGTACTATGATTTCCAATGATACCGAGAAGGGCAAGATTAAGGCAGTTGCAGCAAAAGATAACATTACAGCTATCAAGATTAAATCCAGCCGTATGTTGCTTGCTCACGGTTTCTTGCGCAAGGTATTCGAAATCTTTGAAAGCTATCAGACTTCTATTGATATGATTTGTACTTCTGAGGTAGGAGTATCTGTATCTGTTGATAATACGAAGCACCTCAACGAGATTCTGGACGACTTGAAGAAATACGGAACCGTTACGGTGGATAAGGATATGTGTATCGTCTGCGTGGTAGGTGATTTGGAATGGGAGAATGTCGGTTTCGAGGCGAAGGCACTGGATGCCATGCGCGACATACCGGTACGAATGATTTCGTTCGGTGGTAGTAACTACAATATTTCTTTCCTTATCCGTGAGTGCGACAAGAATAAGGCATTGCAGTCGCTGAGTGATGCACTGTTCAACGAAGAATAAGAGAAATAAGAAAGTACAGATATAAAATGATATGGAGCGCAAACTACACAAATTGCACAACTCGCTGATAAAGGGCCTTGTGTAATTCGCGTAATTTGCGTTCTTTTCTTTATAAACAAAGTTTTGAAGTATGAAAGGAACATTTCCCATAGATAAATTCCGTGAGCTGCGTACCCCTTTTTATTATTATGATACGAAGGTGTTGCGCGACACTCTTTCCTGTGTGCGTGCAGAAGCTGCTAAATATGGCAATTTTGAGGTACATTATGCTGTGAAAGCAAATGCTAATCCGAAGGTACTTACCATTATCCGTGAGAACGGACTGGGTGCCGATTGTGTGAGTGGAGGAGAAGTACGTGCTGCTGTTAAGGCAGGTTTTCCTACAAATAAGATTGTTTTTGCCGGAGTGGGCAAGTCTGATTGGGAAATAAATCTGAGTCTGGACTATAATATTTTCTGTTTTAATGTAGAGTCTATTCCTGAGCTGGAGATTATCAATGAACTGGCTGCAGCTAAAGGTAAAGTGGCTAATGTCGCTTTCCGTATCAATCCGAATGTAGGAGCTCATACTCATGCCAATATCACTACCGGACTAGCGGAAAACAAGTTTGGCATTAGTATGCAAGACATGGATCATGTGATAGAAGTGGCTTTGGAGATGAAGAATGTGAAGTTTATCGGATTGCATTTTCACATTGGTTCGCAGATATTAGATATGGGTGATTTCGTTGCCCTGTGCAATCGTGTAAATGAATTGCAAGACAAGCTGGAAGCACATCGCATCCGCATCGAGCATATCAATGTAGGTGGTGGACTGGGTATTGATTATAAGCATCCCAACCGTCAGGCAATACCTGATTTCAAAGATTATTTCTCTACTTATGCCGAACATCTGAAACTGCGCTCTTATCAAACACTTCATTTTGAATTGGGACGTGCCATAACGGGGCAGTGCGGTTCACTTATCTCACAGGTGCTTTATGTAAAACAGGGAGCAAATAAGAAATTTGCCATCCTTGATGCTGGTATGACGGATTTGATTCGTCCTGCATTGTATCAGGCTTATCATAAGATAGAGAATATTACTTCCGAGGATGCAGTTGAGGTGTATGATGTGGTAGGTCCTATCTGTGAATCGTCGGATGTTTTCGGGAAAGCGATAGATTTGAATAAGGTGAAGCGTGGAGATCTGATTGCATTACGTTCTGCAGGTGCTTATGGTGAGATAATGGCTTCGAGCTATAACTGTCGTGAGTTGCCACAGGGGTACACTTCGGACGAACTGGTGTGAAAGAATTGAATATATTGTAGGAAGCGTGTAAGACTATCATTTAAGTCTTGCACGCTTTTTGTCATTTTGTATTTAATTTATTTGTATTTGAAATATGAAAATTGTTTTTTTATTTTCAATATCTATATTTGTATGATGTGATTGGAAATGGAAAAGCAATGGAGGAGTTATACGCCGGACATATATATACTAGCTTCAAATGTACTTCTGATTTTATTTATTTAAAAAATGTTATCAAATGAACAAATCTTGTGTATCATTGTTACTTTTGTAATGATTTCAATTTAATTAAAAAATACGATTATGATTACTGAAAAATTACAGAATGCAATTAACGAGCAGATTACGGCTGAAATGTGGTCGGCTAACATGTATTTGGCTATGTCTTTCTATATGGAAAAAGAAGGATTTTGTGGTATGGCACATTGGTTGAAGAAACAGTGGGCAGAAGAGAATGAACATGCTTGTTCACTGGCCGATTACGTAATTAAGCGTGGTGGTAAGGCCAAAGTCGATAAGCTGGATGTAGTTCCTAATGATTTTGGTACTCCGCTGGAAGTATTTGAACAGGTTTACAAACACGAATGTCGTGTATCCGAAATGATTGACAAGTTGGTAGATGTAGCTGCTGCTGAGAAAGATAAAGCAACGCAGGACTTCCTGTGGGGATTTGTGCGTGAACAAGTAGAAGAAGAAGCAACTGCTGCAGGCATTGTTGATATGATTAAGAAAGCCGGTGCAACGGGTATCTTCTTTGTAGACGTAAAATTGGGCGAACGTTAATAATCTTTTGATATAGAATTGATAAGTCAAAAAAGAGCTGCTTGATTTTTTAAGCAGCTCTTTTATTTTTGCTGTTTCAGTATTTTAATCTACCTTTGTTACTCTTTTTAACACGTACTGTGAATTACTATGCGTATGGGCAAAATAAATTTTAAATTCCTCCTTTGGATAATGTTGAGTTGCCATGTCTTGAGCGCTTGTTCGGAGATGGAAAAACGGAAAGTGCTGGTGGTGCACTCTTATGAGAAAACTTATGCTGCTTATCCTGATTTTAATAAAATGATTGCCGAAACTTTCCGGAAGAGAGGGATTGATGTCGAACTCCGTACAGTGTATTTAGATTGCGAGGCTTATCGGGATAACTTAGAATCTTTGTATCTGCACTCTCTGTTGGATGAAGTTTCCGAAAACTGGGAACCGGAAATTATATTGGTTAATGATGACCAGGCAACTTATTCACTGCTGAAGTGCGGACATCCGCTGGCGAAGCAACTCCCCGTTGTTTTTGGTGGAGTGAATTACCCTAACTGGCCTCTTATAAAGCAATATCCCAACGTGACCGGATTTCGTGATAAAATAGATTTTATGGCGAATATCAAGGTTGCGAAAGAGATATTCGGGAAGGGGATGCATCTCTTCACTATTATAGACTCCACTTATCTGGATAAACAAATAAGGAAGGATGCTTGGGAACAGTTGAAAGACGAGAAGGTGGAAGGTTTCATGAACTCAAAAGAATTCAATTCCAGGGAATGGAAGGAGTTTGTAAAAGACAAGAGTTATACGTATTTTGCCGGGCTTACTGTCCGGCTTCAGAAGGATCGTTCGGATGCCGGACTACTTTGGAGTTTGAGCCAATACACAAGAGATAGGTGTTATCTTCAATTGAAAAGGGACTTTACGACTGTCAATATCGGAAATATCTGTTCCAGCCCCAGTCTGACAGCCATTAATGAAGGTTTTGGCTATGGCGAGAAACTGTTGGGGGGATATATGACGACGATCCCAATACAGATAGGGGAAATGGTGGATGCGGCGGTCAGGATTTTGCATGGTGAGAAGCCTTTGGATATGCCCATCGCAAACAGTGCTAAAGAGTATGTGGTAGATTGGGAGGTGATGGAGCAGAGGGGGCTTTCGAAGGCGGATATTCCAGAGAAGTATTCTATTATCCATATTCCGTTCAGTGAGGCATATCCTTGGCTGTGGGGAGGAATTATTTTCTCAATTACAGTTCTATTGATTACGCTGTTTGTCTTGTTGTTTTTCCTTTATCGTCGGGAGCAGGGGAGGAAAAAGAAAGCTCTCAATGCGCTGGAGGATGAAAAAGAAACGTTGGCGCTGGCTATTGAGGGGAGTGATACGTACGCGTGGAAGTTGGAGAATGATTATTTTATATTTGAGAGTGATTTCTGGAAGTCGCAGGGAATGATGTCGAAGGTACTTACGTTTGATAAACTCATTAAGTTTATTCATCCGGAATGCCGGGATGAGGTGGAGGAAAACTGGAGGAAGATATCCTTAATCCGTAAGGTGGCGGTGCAGGTGCGTTGCGACTTTAACGGAAAAGGATATCAATGGTGGGAATTCCGGTATAAGACCATTGCATTGCCGGATGGCGGCTATAAGGCTGCCGGACTGTTGCTGAATATACAGGACATTAAAGATCATGAACATGAACTGGAAGAGGCGCGTCTGCTGGCGGAAAAAGCTGAGCTGAAACAGTCGTTCCTAGCGAATATGAGCCACGAGATACGCACTCCGCTGAATGCGATTGTCGGCTTTTCCAATATATTGGCAGCGGATGAAGAACTGGAACCAGATGAGCGCTGTGAGTATATCAAGACGATCAACAAGAATAGTGATTTGCTGCTGCTGCTGATAAATGATATCTTGGAACTTTCACGGCTTGAGTCGGGCTATATGTCCTTTGAATTTGCTCCATGCGGAGTGGAGGAATTGGTGGATGAAATCTATCAGACCCATCAGATGTTAATACCGGAACAGTTGGAATTTATTAAGGATAAGGATACAGTGCCGGTAAGGATAAATGTGGATAAAGGACGGTTGGCGCAAGTGGTCACTAATTTCCTGAATAACGCTTCTAAATTTACAGCTTCAGGGTATATCAAGCTGGGATATCGTTATTTACCTGAGACTTCGGAAGTGGAAATTTATGTGGAAGATACAGGCTGTGGCATTCCTCGCGCCGAGCAGAAGATGATTTTTAATCGGTTCTACAAGCAGAATGAATTTTCGCAAGGAACGGGCTTGGGGCTTTCTATCTGCCAGATTATTATAGAGAAATTGCAGGGAAGGATTGAACTGCACTCGGAACAGGGGAAAGGGAGCAGATTTGCGGTGATACTAAAAGCTACAAGCTACGAGTGACTTGTAGCTCGTAACTCGTAGCCTGTAACTTAGCGCACTTTAGTGCGCTAATACTCCAAGTTCTTTTCCTACCTTAATAAATGCCTCGATACATTTATCTAGATGTTCTTTCTCGTGTCCTGCCGAAATCTGTACGCGGATACGGGCTTGCTCTTTCGGTACTACGGGATAGTAGAACCCGGTTACGTAGATACCCTCTTCCTGCATGCGTGCGGCATATATCTGAGACAATTTGGCGTCATACAACATCACGGCGCAAATGGCGCTTTGAGTGGGTTTGATGTCGAAACCGGCAGCAGTCATCTTATCGCGGAAATAGCTCACATTGTTTACTAACTTGTCATGTAGCGCATTACTTTCTTTCAGCATCTTGAATACTTCGATACTTGCACCTATCACAGCCGGAGCTACTGAATTAGAGAACAGATACGGACGGCTGCGCTGACGCAACAGGTCAATGATTTCTTTCGGTCCGGTCGTGAATCCGCCCATAGCACCGCCGAAGGCTTTACCTAATGTTCCAGTATAGATATCTACGCGTCCGTAAGTTTGATACAGTTCGCTTACACCATGTCCCGTAGGACCTACTACGCCTGCAGAGTGCGATTCGTCTACCATCACTAGTGCATCGTATTTCTCAGCCAGATCGCAAATTTTGTCCATTGGGGCAACATTGCCGTCCATAGAAAATACACCGTCGGTGACTATGATGCGGAAACGCTGTGTCTGGGCTTCCTGTAGGCATTTTTCCAGTTCGGTCATATCGGCATTGGCGTAGCGGTAGCGTTTGGCTTTGCATAGGCGGACACCGTCGATGATGGAGGCATGGTTCAGAGAATCGGAGATGATGGCGTCTTCTTCCGTAAATAGCGGCTCGAATACACCACCGTTAGCATCAAAACAAGCAGCATATAGTATGGTGTCTTCCGTCTTGAAATAGTCAGAGATAGCAGCTTCCAGCTCTTTGTGAATGTCTTGTGTTCCGCAGATGAAGCGTACGGAAGACATGCCGTAGCCACGGTGATCCATCATCTTTTGGGCAGCGGCAATTAGTCGCGGATGGTTGGACAAACCCAAGTAGTTGTTGGCGCAGAAATTCAGCACTTCCTTCCCTTTTACGGTGATGGCGGCTTGTTGCGCACTCTCGATCAGGCGTTCTTCTTTATAGAGTCCGGCCTCTTTAATTTCAGCAAGTGTATTGCTGAGATGTTCTTTCATTTTCCCGTACATAGCTTTATAAATTAAAAGTTTGTCATCTTAATACTAAACGATACAAAGGACACGATTTTTCTTCAAATAAACAATAGCTTAATGATAGAAAAATCAATATCTTTTTGAATATCAGTATAGTTTGAGGCTGTTGAAAAACCTTCCGACAATAAATCGGAAATAAACTCTATTATGTGCTATCAAGATTTGTCTGTTTCATAAATCGTATATTATAAGTTCTTATATTTGTGCATCAAATAAATAATGCGCTTATGGATGAATCTGATAGAAAAATGAAGCAGATTTTGAATGATATTCCAGATATGCTTCTTGACGGTAACTATACTCCTAATTTGAAACAGGCTATTGAAACCTTGAAATCGCTTGCTTCAGTTATGGATACTGATAAGTTCAGATATTTATGCTATACTGCTGGGGTGTCGAACTTAAAAGTGAATTCCCTTTCCCAAATAAAGTTGATGGCTTCACAGTTGCTTTATTCTGCTTCTATTTTGGAACGTATGGTTATGGAAAAGCACTAACTGCTAAGAAACTGGTACAAATCAACTTTCTTCATATTATTAGTGCTTAAATCGAACTATTCCTATCTTTATTAGTAATGTTTATATAACCAACAAATAATGTATATGATTAAAAGGATTAAACCGTTATCGAAATCCACAATTGAAGGAATGGTCTATCAGATAAGATATTTAATAAATGAAAAACATGTGTCAGATGATGCGCTTGCTTGGCACTTAAAGAATATGTTATCTGATAAAGGCATTCCAGTTGATTATATTCCTTTGCCTGCTCCGTGGAATAGAAAGGACAAATAATGATTATTTCTTTCCGTTAGAACCAGATTTTGACGGTGGTGGTGTCTGGACTGTTCTCGGAATTTCCCTTTCTTCGCGTCTAGGTGGCGGAGGGGTATTTGTTGTGGATGGAATGTCTTTTGTCGTTAATTTCTCGATGTTCTTATCCATAATAGTAATTTTTATAGTTAGACAATTATTGTTTCTTCTTTGATGTTTTAATTGCATTTTTCTTATTCTTCTCCTTTTTCTTTGGTGGAGGAGGAATAGATGATGCGGAAACCATCATAAAAATAGTATTATTCTTCTCTTTTTTTTTGTCCATAATTATCACTTCTTAGTTGTGTTAGTTTTGGGCGGAGGTGGGGTTTTGCTTGTTGTGGGTAATGAACCTTGATAGGTTGGCGAATCATGTACAATATGTACTTTCCCATAACCACCACCATAATTTGTTCCAGTATTACTACTTGATTTACTTCCTGAATTTGTTTTTTCAGCCATAATTATTCCTCCTTTTCTTTTTCAAAATATACTCGGTTAATATACTCTTCTGCTTGTTCATCTATTTTCTTTTGAAGTCCTTTTGAAATATACCTTACTCCTTTATTAAAAATAGATTCCTTGTCACATTCGCTATCTTTAAGTTTGAAAAAAAGCTCCATAGTCTCTTTCTCTTCTGTAAATTCATGCTCATGGTCGTACCATATCTTTTCTAATGAATTCATATAGTGCACATAAAAATTAGACAAGTTATCCAACTCTGATAGCTCCGGTTCTGATTGCAGAAAGTTAGGCATTATCGATTTGGTTATTGAAACAAAGCCTATCAATAAAGACGCAATAAATGGGATATATTCATTTATTGGAAATCCTAAGGCGCCTATTGATGCTGTTAGTGCTATGAACCCATTATAATATCTGTTATGTGCACGCCGTATGTCTGTGTACTTTTGCAGACAAAGTATATTAGCTTTAGCCTGCTTCAATTCTTCCCATATTCTATTACGTGCTATCATAATCCTATAAAGGTTTTAATTAAAAAGAAAATCACTAGAACAATAAATTTTCTATTTATTTTTAGAAAATGCAATGTATAAATCCATCAATTTTTGAGAATCTTTTCCTTTTAATTCTAAATCTCTATATCCATCACTCAGGGTAATGCGAAGTTTAGTAACTTTTTCTTTGGAAAGTCTATTTATATCCTTTCCTGAACATACAATGTATATACCCAATTTATTATTAATTGCACTTGGGGACCAATCTCCTGGCTTAGTGAGTGTATATTCGAGATTAGCTACTTTTATCACTCCACTATCTGTTTTCATTAGTATTTCCTTATCCTTATCACATGATGCGACACAATCAGTGAAAACCCTAAACTCCATAAAATCCGAGCCACCCTCATGCCTAAATCTAATTCTTGTTTGGTTGTTACCTGTCATACCGCCAGAGTATATTTTTTCCCATGACGTAGTAATAACTTTCTCGCCAGTAAAATCATCTATCTTGCTTTCAATTTTTTGAGCAAAACATAAAATAGGGAGTAAAGCAATAAGTAGTAATGTAATCTTTTTCATAAGTTTTATTATTTAGCGTTACGTTCATTCTTTAACATTGCCAATTCTCCATTCAATCTTCTCTCTTTCTCTTGAAGTGCTTGAATTGTTTTCAACTGTTCATTGATTGTTCCTTGGAGTGTGGCGATAGTATCTACTAACCGAGAAATACGTTCTGTATTCTCGTCTTTTGATTGATTTGCTGATATTAGCATCTCACCCTTTCCACGAAGTAACCATTCTGCTGATATATCGTCAAATACCGCTAAAATAGATGATATTACTTTAGCAGATGGTTCTGTTCCTCGTAAAAACATAGAGGCAATAACAGATTGTGTAACTCCTATCTTCTTCGCAAATGCGCTATCTGTAATATCTAAATAGTTGATAAATTCCCTTATTCTACCGTTTATAGTACTTTCCATAACAATTACTTCAATAGTTAATAAATTGCAAATGCGATAAAATAAAGGTTGTTCTGTTTTGTAAATATCGCAAATGCGTTTATATTTGCATCATCAATCAATCAATACTCCAAATATAGAGATAAAGATTGATTTTTCAAAGGAATGTTTCACTTAAAATAAACGCTAAAATGAAAAAGTACAATTTATCAGAAATTATGAAAACAGCTCACAATCTTTATAAGACTGGTAAATATACTTGGGCTGAGTCTTTGAAAAAGTCTTGGAAAATGGCAAAGTTTAGAATCTCTACGAGAATAGGAGCTTTGCAAATCAAACAAGAGATGGAAGCCGATAAGGATGCTGAGAGAAAGCGATTGCAAGAGATAAACGCTCAATATAGAGATGTCATTCCTGCAAAGAGAAGTCGCTATGACAGTTTAGACATTCCTGCATCTGCGTATTACAATCCAAACAGTACCGGAAGGTTTGGAGCCCACTACGTAGGTGACTAAATAAGAGTAATTCGCAAGAAGGTATTTCTCTTACCGGGCAAAAGAAGCTGGGGCATTGCATAGAAACGCGTATATGCGAAGCCAACCGTCCGGGCGAATACTCTCCATTTGAAAGTCAAACCAAAAATTATAAAGCCGGGTTTCCCGGCACCCAGTCCGGTCTTTGTGCTTGCCATTGTGTCTGCCATTGAACCTGCCATTGAATGGAGACTGGGAACTATAAGAGAAGAGTTCTATGACATTATGGAAATTGGTTTACGTAGCAGAAATATGAAGCCCGTGAGGGTAGGTAGTTAGGCTGTAGTAAAACGGTGGTTTGGTACACCGGCGTAGCACCGTAATCAGCAATAAAAGCGAGGTGCAAAAATTACCCTGCAACCGAATAGCAGAGGATTTCGGTGAGTATATAGATTTATTTTTTTTGAAAATAATATATAAAGGTGATGTAGCTCAGAGGTCAGAGCAGTACATTTAGGTGTGCGGTCAGCGGTTCGAATCCGCTCATCACTTCTAATTTTAATTTTTAGATTATGGCGAAGAAAGTTGAATGTGGCAAGTTCCTCATAATAGATGTGTCCAGAAATGAATGCATAGGGTGGGGCGGTGCAGCCATCTGTGACTCTTGTAATGATACTGCCGAGAATGGCTATTATATAGCAGTTCTGAACAGTTGGTTTTGCCCTAAGTGCTATGAAGAATGGAAGAAAAGAGCAAAATGGTATCAGGAAGATGTAAATGTTGAGCGTAGCAATTACGCTGCATATGCGAAGATCTTAGGAATTGAATAACTTTAATTGAAAGCTTATGTACGTTTATAAGGACATTGAAACAAGGGATTTATTGAAGATGATCCCTATTAAAGACGTGATTGAGTATCACGGAATATACAATCTCATTTCTGAGCATGGTATTGATGTAACCCTTGACCGGATAGGTGAGGAAGAGATTCTAAAGTACATCGAGGCAACGGGGCTGCTTGATGCAATTAAGAAGAAACTCTTAGGTTAATAATCTGTGAATGGCATATACTGTTAATGAAAGAATGAAAAACAAAAATGAAATGTAAGATGCTATTTCACAGATTGCGAAGAGTCTTTTTCGTGGTAAGATTGGAGATACGGGCTTTATGGCTTCATGTAAGCTATAACGGATATATTCTTTTATATATTCCTGAACCTTGCGTATCATTGCATTGCTCATTACTCTATTCTCGAATAAGGTTATACTCGAGAAAAGGATACAGGTTGCATTGGATAGTATTACCAACGAAAGGAAGATTTGACTGCAAAGATTGTCCTTTGAAGAATTGCTTAAAGAGACCAATACCGCAAATATTGTGAACGAAACCAATAGTATGGTACTTTGGATTTTAAATATCCATTCAGCTTTTTGTTCTAATGCTTTTTTATAGGCTGAATTTAGTATCTGCTCATTTTCGATATTATTCATAATGCTTAATTTTTTATTTGACACTTCAAAGTTAAGCAATCCTCCGGTTCAATTTACATTAGCGAATAATCTTGAATCGGAGGTCTTTTTATAATCATATAATAATCAGTTAAATAACCAATATGGAAGAAAATAAGAAAAGTGTAATATGCATCATCCGTGAGATGGAGAAGGATGCAAAAGAGGTTTTTCCTATTTCCAAGAGGGCATATGTCCTTAATCTGATATCTTATCGGCTTAAGGAAAAGGAACCTGGAAAGAAATGGGAGATAAAATCCGATAATGAGAAGGGTGTTTTTACTGTTACCCGTACCACTTAGAATTATGGATGCGGCGTATGTAAATGGCACCGCTGAGATATTGCTTGACAGTATTCTTGATGTGATGTCTACTGAGGCATTTAGTAAGGATAAAGCTGCGTATATAGTCGGTGGTGAGAAGAAGTTGTTGAGGCTTATAGAAGCCGGGGAGATTGATAGCGATAAGCCGTCTAATAGCCAAAATGGTAAATGGCGATGCAATGCCGCTCAAGTTCTGAGGCATTGCAGGTGTACGAGAAAGAAAAAGTATAAACGAAAACGTAAAAGTCAAAAGAATGAGAAAAATTAGAGTGGTTCAAATTCTGGCAGTTATCTGCGCAATGTGGGCGGCAGTTTGGTTGTCTGATGGCGATGGAGCCAGTGCAAAGGAACGTGCTGCCGGAGCGATTATTATGGTATTGTTATTGGTGATGTTGACAATCCAGCATCTAATCGAAGAGCAGTCGAAAAAGAAAACCGATAACTAATCGGTTTTCCGGTGTAGCTCAGTTGGTAGAGCGTATGATTTTTTGAAGGTTTTATCATAATGTCGGCGGTTCGAGTCCGTCCACCGGAGCAAGTAACTTGTGAAAGCGAACATGTATCATAACAATGGTGCATCATCAATTCAATCAAAAGTCCACCGGCTGTGGTCGGTGGCATTACGGACAATTAGCTCAGTTAGGTAGAGCGGTACATGAAATAGTGTTGGTAGTTTGTCATGGTATCTTTTTAATGGTTTCATCATGTACAGGTCGCGGCGTTCAAGTCCCGCATTGTCCACGAGGATAGTCCTCATATTATTAACCAATAATGCCGGTGAAAAGGACACCGTCGGGACAGCCCCGGTATTTATTTGATTTATAATTATTCCTAAAGTAGTTTGTTTACATCCCGGTGTAGCGTGATTGCTTATCCGGGAACAAGTAACCCGCGAGGGGGAATGCATTTAATGAAATTTAGTAGTTTTGTCGTGTTTTATTTTGTGTTAGTATTGGGTGTATCGTCTGTGAAGATAGTACACCTTTTTTATTTCGGAGAAGTGGCGGAATTGGTAGACGCACTCAATACCAGAGCGAGTTCAGTGAAAATCTGTATGCAAGTAATGTTGGACGCATCATGAAAGCAGACATCTCATCCCGGTTCGAGTCCGGGCTTCCCCACAAAAGTGTTGTTCCATAATATCTTTTTAAGTCAGGCAGGGTACGGGTTTGAACTCACTGCTGTGGAAACTGGAAAGAGTTTGGTGTGAATGTGAAATTACGTTATCCGTTGTCTGTGAAGATCGCGGATAAATCGGGCGGTTAGCTCAGTCTGGATAGAGCACCGTGTGTGGTGGAAGGTTGAGAGTTTGATTCTCTCAGGATGATTCTTAGCTTAACGGGAGAGCGCCACAAGCGGAGGTCAACGGTTCAAATCCGTTACCGTCCACAAGCCTTTGGGATGGAAGAAGCTAAATAGAAGCGAAAAGGCTCATGTTGTTTACGGGCTGCTGGTATAGATTCCGGCTGACACGACGGAAAGACGCCGAAAGACTGCATGGGTGTTTCTATTAGAGCTGAAGTTGTTGTCATGTGAATGCCCCGGAGAATACTCTTCGGGGTTTTTAATTGGTATTATGAGTAACATAGAATTGAACGAAAGACAGAAGCTCATTATTGCAGGCAAGATTTGTCCGTATTGTGGGCGACCAACTGAATTTGTAGACAGTATCGAGGTGTATGGGACATCTTATGGCATGATTTATCTCTGTAGGGATTGTGATGCCTATGTAGGTGTTCACAAAGGGACTGATAGGGCACTTGGTCGCTTGGCTCAAAAGCGGTTACGGAGACTAAAGCATCAAGCTCACGAGTATTTCGATAAGATCTGGATGAATAAATACATGACACGACATGAGGCTTATGCATGGTTGTCTCATATACTGGAAATACCAGTTGAATATACTCACATAGGTATGTTTTCTGAGGTAACTTGTGAACGTGTGATCAACTTTAGCAAGCAGTTGCTGAATGATTATAGACAGCTTGAAATAGGACAGAGGAGAAGCCCTAAATTACCTCATTTTCCTTTATGAAAATGGCGTTAAAATGGCGAAGTTTCTGTTTGCTTATCTTGTCAATAAAGGATAACTTTATAGATGTAAAGAACTAAAAGTCAAACCAATAAATTTAAAATTATGGCTGGGAAAAAAGTAGAACCTGCAACAGACTGTGCAGAAAACAAATTCAAGTCTATCAGACCTTTATTAGCATCCGAGATAGAGTGCAGAGTGGGGACAATGAAAAATGACGGTACAGGTTGCTCATTGTTGCTGTACAAAGATGCAAGGGTGGATATGCGATTACTCGATGAGGTATTTGGCCCTATGAATTGGAAACGCACTCACGATGTCGTTAACGGAAATCTATTCTGCACATTATCCATTTGGGATAGTGAAAAGAAAGAATGGATTAGCAAACAGGATGTTGGTGTGGAATCCAAGACTGAGGCTCAAAAAGGGGAAGCCAGCGATGCTTTCAAACGTGCCGGTTTTAATTGGGGACTTGGCAGGGAACTTTATACAGGTCCGTTCATCTGGATTCAACTCGATAAGACAGAAGTTTATCAGAAGGGAAGTTCTTTTGGGCTTTATACAAAGTTCAGTGTCAAGCAAATTGAGTATAATGACCAAAAGGAGATCATTCTGTTGGTCATTGCAGATAATAAGGGTAATGTGCGTTTCACTTTCGGTAATACAAAAGAGAAAGTGGTTAAGCCTTCTACTCCGGTTCAAGGTTCAGGAGCTGTTTTTACGGGTGCTGATTTAGACCGTGCAGTGAAGGAAATGCGAGCCGTTCAAAGCCATAAAGAGCTTGTTGAAGTATGGAACAAGTACCCTGCTTTGAAAAATAACAATGAATTTAAAAACGCCTGTATGGCTATGGGCAAAATTTATTCTCAACAATGATAGATTTAGTTAAGTCAAGTGTGGTTTTCAATGAAGAAGACCACACTTATTTTCTCGGTGATAAGGAACTGAAAGGTATTACTGGCATGATAAGCCGACAACTATTCCCGGACAAATACAAGGAAGTTCCGGAATTTGTCTTGAAGAGAGCTGCCGAGAAAGGAAGTCGTATTCATGGACAATGCCAGTTTGTCGATTGTACCGGGTTGCCGCCTGAGAGTGTGGAAGCCGAAAACTACCTCAAAGAGAGAATGAATGCCGGCTATAAAGTTGTTGCTAACGAATATACCGTTTCGGATAACGAGTATTTCGCATCCAATATTGATTGTGTGTGGAGCAAGGATGAAAGGATCAGCATTGCTGATATTAAAACCACTTATAACCTGGATAAAGAATATTTGAGTTGGCAACTATCTATCTATGCGTATCTCTTTGAAATGCAAAATCCTTTAATCAAGGTTGATAAACTATTCGGTGTTTGGCTGAGAGGCGATAAATCCGAGTTAGTTCCGATTGCGCGTAAATCCGATACCGAAGTTCAAAGGTTGCTGGAATGTGAAATCAATGGAGAACAGTTCCTAACTACAACTCTTGTTCCTGCTGATGAAAAGCAGCTCATCCCGATGCAACTGGTTAACACTATCATTGAAATGGAGGAACAAGCCAGTTTTATTTCTGAGAGGCAAAAGGAGTATAAAGAGAGGCTGAAAACTGCAATGAGAGATAATGGTGTTAAGTCTTGGGATGCCGGACGGATGAAGGTTAGCTATACACCACCCTCACAAAGCAAGAGTTTTGATACCAAGAAGTTCCAAGAAGATTATCCGGAACTATATGCTAAATATTTGAAGACAGCAAATAAAGCGGATAGCATCCGCATAACCATAAGGGAGGAAGTTAAATGAGTGTGAATAAAGTTATTCTTCTTGGGCATGTTGGCAAGGACCCGGAAGTAAGAGCGTTGGAAGGTGGTATAAAGGTGGCTACCTTCTCCCTTGCCACAACAGAAAAAGGGTATAAAATGCAAAATGGTACTCAGGTACCAGATCGCACAGAATGGCACAATATTGTTGCTTGGCGTGGTATTGCAGAAACGATTGAAAAGTATGTCCATAAGGGAGATAAATTATATCTTGAAGGAAAGATACGTACACGTAGTTATGATGATAACAAAGGTGTGAAGCGGTATGTTACTGAGGTTTTTGTGGATGATATGCAGATGCTTTCTCCGAAGCCCCAACAAGTTACACCGCCGCCAGCTCCCGGTTTTCAACCACAATCATCGGCTGCTCCACAATATCAACAGGAACAATCGGGCCATAATCAGTGGGGGCAAAGCCAATCTTCATCCGGTTATACTCCAGATGTGAATGATTTGCCTTTTCCTGTATATTAATTCATTATGGAAGCGACTTTAACGAAAAAGGACGGTAAAATCCAAATGGATAAGTCTTTTGAGTTTATGTGTAGCACTTTGCGCAATGGTGATTATACTGTCACCATTAAGCGCAAGACACAACCAAGAACGTTGAACCAAAATGCACTCATGTGGAAATGGTTTCAGTGCATTGGTGCTTGTCTACGTGAATACACCGGAGAAGAGTACTGGAGTACAGCCGATGGCGTGCAGGACATTCATGATAGATATTGCAGAAAGTTTCTTGTAAAGAAGATAACCGTCAATGGAAAATCAGAGGCCATAGTTCGGGGTACAAGTAAATTAAATACTTTGGAAATGCACAACTTCATGGAGAGCGTTAAGATAGATGCTGCTACCGAGTTTGGCATTACACTCCCTCTGCCTGAGGATCAACATTACTTAGATTTTATTCATGAGTACCAGAATCGGTACTAAAATCAATTTATAAAGTATGATTGCAAATTTGAGAGATTACGAACCCTGTATTATTGAGTTCGTAATCCCCGAAGCTATTCGGGAAACATTTCCCCCGGTATTATTCGAGGGATCGACAAATGTCGATGAGATAATAAAACTGGTGAATGAGAACTTCAATGCTACATTTCCAGAGAGTGAAATCAGTCAGCGTGTACTTGATGCGTTCGAGATAGACGAGATCCGGGAGGAATACTGTATCAAACAGGAGAACGAAGTTCCAAAGCGTGAGAGGGAATTACTTGAGGCCATCGAACGGGCTAAAAAAATCAAAAGTGATGCCCAGGAACGTCTTGCTGCGATAAAGACTGAAATAAAAGACTTGGCTGCCGAGGTAAAGAAAGGTACGAAAGATTATCAGCTTTCCAGCAAGAATACCGTTCGTTTCGCCTTGAATGGATATTTCATCTATTACTCTTGGGTGAATGGGCAGTTGACGTTGGTCAAGGGAGAAAAAATCCCTGCATGGGATAAGCGCTCATTGTGGGCTCAGGAAGACAGAAACCGTAAAGCTATGCTTGATTTGTTCGGTCTTGAATATCCGGAGGTTGAACGTCCTGTTGATGATGAAGATGCTCTGTCGGAAGATTTAGGTGAGAATCCTTTTGATGGGGAAGACGACGATCTGGAAGACAATGAGTAGATTACAGCATAAGAAAGGCAGAAAGTCCAAATATGCAAAGTCTCTTTGCTCAAATCCGCAATGGGAAGAGGCTAAAAGGAGAATTCGTATAAGAGATGGGCATAGATGCCAGATGTGCGGTAAAGACTTCAATTTAGAGATTCATCACAAAAAGTATAGGGTTAACGGTCAGTCGATAGTGGGGCATGAGCTTGAACACCTTGACTGTCTCGTTACCCTTTGTGGTAACTGTCATGAGAAAGTGCATAAATATCATATCAGATTATGACATATCAATTAAGAGATTATCAAAGTAGGGCAAGTGCCGCCGCTGTTAATGCTTTCAAATCCAAGACTAAAAAGAATTCAGTTTTAGTACTTCCCACCGGTGCCGGAAAGTCTCTCGTAATTGCTGATATAGCATCAAAGATTGAGAGTCCTTTGATTGTTCTTCAGCCGAGTAAAGAGATACTAAAACAGAATTTTGCTAAAATCCAGTCGTATGGAATCTTTGATTGTGCTGTTTACTCTGCATCACTCAACAGAAAGGATATTAACCGAATAACATTTGCTACGATAGGAAGTGTAATTAAGCACATGGATTTTTTCAAGCACTTCAAATATGTAATTGTTGATGAGTGTCATTTGGTAAATTCAAACGGTGGGATGTATAAGACCTTTTTTGAAGATGTACAACGAAAAATCATCGGATTAACCGCTACGCCTTACCGTTTATCAACAAGCGGTGGAGGTGCAATGCTCAAGTTTATAACGAGAACCCGGCCGAAAATCTTTTCGGATGTGATTTACCATTGCCAAGTTAGCGAATTACTTGCTAAAGGTTTCCTTGCAAGATTGAATTATTATGATTTGACAAGGATAGACCTTACCCGTGTAAGAAGTAATTCTACTGGTGCCGATTATGATGAAAAGAGCTTGTCTGCAGAGTTTGCACGAGTAGATATATACAACTACATCATTAATACGGTGAAACGTCTCCTACGCCCAAAATCTGGTATTCCCCGTAAAGGTATTCTAATATTCACAATGTTTACCCGGGAAGCTCAAATGATTGCTTCTGCAATTCCTGGAAGTGCTTTTGTCAGCGGTGAAACTCCGGCTACTGAACGAGATAGGATTCTTGGAGATTTCAAATCTGGAAAAATAAAAGTTCTCGCCAATGTCGGTGTGTTAACAACCGGCTTTGATTATCCTGAGCTTGATACTGTTGTTCTTGTGCGTCCTACAAAATCCCTATCTCTCTATTACCAAATGGTAGGTCGTGTTATTCGTCCAGCTCCCGGTAAGGAGGGTTGGTTGATTGATTTATGTGGAAATTACAGACGCTTTGGTAAAGTCGAGGATCTACGTGTTGAACAGCCGGAAAAAGGGAAGTGGTGTGTTATGAGCCGCGGTTGGCAACTAACTAACGTTTACTTTTGATTATCATGTTTTGGAATAAATATAAGAAGAAAGAGAAGAAGATGCCACTTTTTGAAAAAGCTGGTGTCAAGGTAGAAAAGCAACCAAACTTGAAAGAGAAGTTGGATAAGGTGTTCAGTATGTTTATCCGGTTAAGAGATACGATGCCTAACGGATATTTCTGCTGTATTTCCTGTGGGCAAGTGAAACCATTCAAACAGGCTGACTGTGGTCATTATATTAATCGCCAACACATGAGTACGCGCTTTGATGAGATGAACTGTAATGCCCAGTGCCGGCACTGTAACCGTTTTATGGAAGGTAACATTCAAAGTTACCGTCGTAGGCTTGTAGCGAAGTATGGAGAGAAAAGAGTGCTTTTGCTTGAATCGAAGCAGCATGATTACCGTAATTATTCAGACTTTGAGTACAAGGAGTTAATAAAGTATTATCAGGCTGAGATAAAAAGGTTGAAAAAAGAAAAAGGTTTGTAGCCCTTTTAATAATATGGACGGAGGATATATAAAACTAAGCCGCAAGTTCTTCTCGAATGAGTTGTGGAATGAAGCCCGGACTTTTAGCAGTTGCGAAGCGTGGTTGGATTTAATACAATCTGCACGATTTGAGGCAACGCCCCGAAAGGTGAGTATCGGAGGTCGAGAAGTGTCCTATCAACGTGGGCAGTACCCAGCATCCATAAGATTCCTGTCACAGCGTTGGCAGTGGACTGAAAGGCGCATCAGAACTTTTCTTTCCTATTTGAAAAAAGAAGGAATGATTGAGGTTAGCAATGATCAGGGTGTTAATATTATCACATTGTGTAAGTATGATGAATATAATACAAGTGACACAGCAGATGACACAGCAAATGACACAAGTATGCAAAAGGAAATCAATGATTTACGCGAACAAGTGACACAGCTATTGACACAGCAAATGACACACCCTATGGAAGAGCGACACACGGGTGACACAAATACTAAGAAAGGGAAGAAAGAAGAGAAAGAAAATACTCCTAACGGAGTATCAAAGAAAGACGCGGCTAAAGCCGCTACTCTCAAAAGAAAACATGATTTTGGTGAATCTCTCATTCCTTTTGTGGCTAAGTATGGGAAAGAAATGATACGAGCTTTTTTTGATTATTGGTCTGAGATGAATAAAACCTGTACAAAGATGAGGTTTGAGCAACAACCGACATGGGAAGTTGCGAAACGTCTTGCTACATGGGCAAATAAAGATAAAACTTATGAAAACAATCGAAGCACAGGGTCAAGCAAGCAGGAAGCTAATGAATACGCATTGCAACTCCTTAACGACTGTATTCAGCAAAGAGAGCAAGGCCTTTTTGATGAAATACCCAAACCGTTCTGATGTAGAGAGGGCGTATGCTCCCAATTTGTGGGGATATACTTTGAATAATCCAGAAAGAGCTTATATGGCTGAATGTCCCACACTTCTAATTTATGATAAATTGTATGGTGAAGGTAGCTCAACAATCTGGATTCACATACATGTAACGGCCTTGTATGGTGCTTCACCAAGTAAAGACAAAGAACTTGTAAATAGTATTGCCATATTCTCTGAAACCTTTTCAGCCGAGGTGAGGCTATATAAATTGTCTGAACTCATGCTTTTCTTTGGCAGATATAAGGCTGGAAGATATGATAATTCTTATCAATCGTTTGATACCAAGAGAATCGGTAACGCTTTTTTTAAAGAATTCCTACCACAATGGAGAAATGAAATAGCATTGTATATTCATAGACAACAGCAGGAGGCTTACTTAGAAAGAAGAGAATTGCCTAAAGGTTATGTAATTCCTAAAGGTTACAATCCTGACACTTGGTATAGAGAGCGTTTAAAACGAGGTGAAATAAAAGCAATTGAACCATGAAGTTAACAATATACTGGAAAACCAAAAAAGCTGAATGCATCAAGCATATAAGAAAACGATTTAATATCCCGTTTGGCATGACCGTTAATGGTGAAACGGTAGCTGATATCAAAGACGAGGACATGGAATTGCTTCGTGAAACTGAAAAAATAGGTTTCATCCAGATACGTCATAAACCTTTATAAAATGGCGTTAAAATGGCGAAGTTTCTGTTTGCTTATCTTGTCAATTTACGATAACTTTACTGATGTAAGGAACTAAAAGTCAAACCAATATAAAAAAAGAATTATGGAAATTCAGAAAATTAAAATCGAGAAAATTAGTGCTTCACCCCTTAATCCGAGAAAGACTTTCGATGAAGTTGCTATTGAAGAACTTGCAGCCAATATTGAGAAACAAGGTCTACTACAGCCTATTACTGTCAGACCTACATCTGAGGCACCATATTTGGATGAAGATACCGGTGAGGTTATTAATGTGAAAGACACTTATGAGATTGTCTGCGGTGAGCGCCGTTTCCGTGCTCTTCAACGGTTGAAAGCAAAGGAAGACGAAGCGAACATTGCCAAAATCAAGGCCCATCGTAAAAAAACAGAGTTGTATCAAACAATCTCCTGCATTGTCAGAGAGATGACAGATGATGAGGCTTTTGACGCTATGATTACCGAGAACCTGCAACGCAAAGACGTTGATCCCATCGAAGAGGCATTTGCTTTCTCTCAGTTAATGGAGAAGGGACGTACATTGGAAGATATAGCATTGAGGTTTGGGAAATCTACCCGCTTTGTTTTCGATCGTGTAAAATTGAACAGCCTAATACCGGAATTGAAAGCTCGGGTTAGGGATGGGGAAATTCCAATTTCCGGTGCAATGATCCTCTCTAAACTCGATGATATCGAACAGGCAAGGTTTCATAAGGATAATGAAGGACAGTGCAATGTGATCATGATAAGAAGATTTGTGAGCAATTCCTTTATGGAACTGGATAGGGCTGATTGGATTAAGGATAATGCAGATATCTGGGATGATGGTACATTCAAATCCTGCGCTGAATGTGAGTTTAGCACAGCAAATCACGGTTGCCTATTCTATGAAATGAATAGCGAAAAAGCTAATTGTACCAATCCTGTATGCTACAAGAAGAAACAACTTGCTTATGTCCTGCGTAGAATACAAGCAGAAAATGGTATTCTCGTCAAAAATGGTGAGCCTCTGGTATTCGGGAAAACTGTTATTGTTGATGATGGCCCGCAATCATACTGGAGTGAAGAAAAGAAAACTATGCATGATAATACGTTAGAGGCTATTAAGCAGTTAGGCTATTGCATTGTTAATCCGAATGAAGCCTTTAGAAGTAAATGTTGGTACGATGAAGAAGATGAACGTCTTCAAAAGATGCTTGATGATTCTGAAATTTACCGCTGTATATCTTGCTTTGATTACTGTGGGCCAGAGTTTAAAGTTCAATACTATTACATTAGAAAAGATGTTGCTTCCACTACATCAGCACTTGCAGATCCTAAAGAAATTGAAAAAGAAAAGGTAAGGGCCCAATTGAAGAGGGCAAAAGAGATCGTAGTGGAAAAGACTGCTGAAACCCTGCGTACCTGGGCACAAGAGAAACCTTACCATGAGCGAAAAGTTGAGTTAACAACCAATGAACAGCTTGTATTTGATGTGATGGTTCTCAGCCACTGCAAGAGTTCTTTTCTTAAATCACTCGGCTTGGATAAATATGATAAAAAGAGTGATTTTATGAAGTATATTGAAAATAATCAAGCTGATAGGGCACAATGGTATCGAGCTTTCATCGCTGAATCTTTGTCAGATAACAATGTGAATTTCTATCCTTATTTGCAAAAGTGCCAGAATCTTTTGTTCTCCGAACAGTATCCGGATGAATATCTTGAATTAAGCAAAAAACTTGGTGCATCATTTGAGAAGAAACAAAAGAAGCTCAATGCTCAACTGAAAGCACTTGATAATACTAACACAGAGGAAGCCTAACGGTTTCCTCTTCAAGATACACCATGAATAAGACTTGGAGTAATGAACAGTTAGCTATTCTTGATAGAGAATATCCAACTGCTGATCTAAAAGAATTAGCCCAGTCTCTGGGTAAAACAAAAAGTGCTGTTAGAGCAAAAGCCAAATGTCGTAGATTGAAGCGCTCATCTGATGTAAAGGTATGGAACCCCAAAAAACAGGAAAAACTGATTGCCTTATATCCGAATCATACTAATCAGGAAATTGCTTCACTCCTTGGCTCAACTGAAAGTGCCGTTGGAGGAAGGGCTTTTAAACTGAAACTTAGGAAGTCACCGGAATTCATGTTAGAACATTCTTCAAAGGGGTTCTTTCCCAAAGGGCATCAACCAGCCAACAAAGGACTTAAGCAAACGGAATATATGTCTGATGCTCAGATCGAGAAAACGAAGAAGACGCGCTTTAAAAAGGGGGATATTCCAAAGAATCATAAACCGATTGGATATGAACGTATTACCAGAGACGGATATGTTGAGGTAAAGACTACTGAGCCCAATGTATTTGAATTGAAGCACAGATTAATCTGGACTAAACACAATGGGGAGATTCCCTCTGATTGCGTTATTCGATTTCGGGACGGCAATAAACTGAATGTGGATATATCCAATCTTTATCTTGTGAGTAAGTCTGAGAATATGATATCTAATACAATTCACCGCTATCCTCCTGAATTGAAGAAAGCTATCAGGGCGTACGGAAAACTTAAAAAAACGATTAAAAAGTATGAAGAATAACATTAGTATAGATAGTTTGAATACACACTTGTTTGAAGCTATCGAAATGCTGAAAAACAATAGTGATCCTAATGCATCTGCCAATGAAAAGATAGATGTCAATACCGCAAAAACCATTGCTGATTTGGGAAAGGTAGTTATAGAAGGCTATAAAGTCAAAGCGCAGGTTTTAAACATTATGGCCAAAACTGATAATCCCAATAGTACTAAACAGCTTTTGGGAGGTGCTGGAATAATATCACAGGAACTTCAAATTGAACAATAAAGAAAGGAATATTATGGAAATACATAGAATGAAGCCGGAGAATCCTATTATCATTGTTGATGAAGCAGAGTTCGACCGAATTGACTCAATAGCCAAACTGAAAGAAGAAGAGGTAGAAAGACTTGCAGATGAGAAGTTCTTGAGACATGTTAAGAATAATGGAGTTCACATGAGATTCCGTATTAATGGGGTGGAGAAGGTGATAAGGCAGGAAGTCCTTACTGAACTTAATTACGATGAACGTGGGTGGCCGCAATCAATTTCTGAGGAAGTTAAGTATGCCATTGCTGACGATATTACTCATTATGTGAATAAGCATTTCGAACATTATAAAAATGATTGTAAAGAAATGGTAGAAAACGAATGGGATAGACATAAGGCTAAGCATGAGAAAAAGATCAAGTATTGGAAATCTCTTTTTTTTATTACTTTTTTCGTGTTATTGGTTGAGTGTATTTATAGAATAATTCAATAAAAGATAAATATGAAAGCAGGAGATATTTTTGAACACCCTGTCAAAGATACGGGAAAGACGGTAAAGTTAATAGCTGTAGAAAGTGATATATGCGCTGGTTGCATATTCAAAGACGGTGGTTGCGAGTCAGATGATATAGGTATAAGACAACGCAATATCACTGGATCATGCTCAATAGACAATGTAATCTATCAACTGTACGAAGATAATAAACTAAAATCCTAAAAATAAATGAATATGGAATCAAAATTTAAAGTAGGTGACAGAGTGAGAATATTAGATTGTCCAGTCATGCCGGATGTAGTAGGAAAGTCAGGTGTAATAAGACATAGGCAAGGTGATTTATATCGTGTTGAAGTCGATGGTAAAGTCATCCCAGACTATGCTTTGGAAGCTGATATAGAACTTATACCAGATAACCCTTTTGCGGAAAGCAATGAACTTATTTCCAGATTATTAAAGGAAAATAATTTGGAAATAATGCATTTGGAAATGTACCTCGATACGCAAAATATTGTGTGCGTGGAAAGAACTACCTATGATGCGATGTGCTATAAGGACACAGCTTTAAAGGCTTTTCTCGAATGTGAGGGATATGATGAATTTGAGCGTGAAATTAACTCTTAACTAAGTAGGGATGAGCAATATACAAATGTCAGAGAAGGAATTAAAGAGACTTCAAGAGCGTACAAATATAGCACGTAGGTTGTGGCTTTCAATGGAAACTATTTTACCAGAAATGCGAGTTAAGAATATCATTGAAGAAGTGTTCGATGCTGGTTTTAAACGTGGGTTTGAGGAAGCTCAAAGCATACTTAATGAGATTGGCTATGAGATAAAGAAGAAGGAATAATAATTCAAATCAAGATAGATATGAAGAAAAAATTGATAATAGAAAAATGCTGTAACTGTCCTTATTTTAAGAGAATTGCAGTTAAAAATGAATCGGTGAAAGCGATTTGTTTTGGCAGGAATAAAGTGTATTATTTGCTGAATAACACAGAAACTACAATACCGGATGATTGTCCGCTTGAAACAGTTGAATAATAGTTAATAACAAAAAAGAGATATGAGTAAATTACTAAAAGACATAAAGACCAACCCCAAACCCATGTTCTACGCTTGTGTATTGGAAGGTTTGAGAAAGATTGCATTCAAATGTGGTTATACACTTGCCGTTCATGGAACTTGTGCATCTGACCTCGATTTGATTGCAATTAGATGGAACGATAATTACGAATCTCCTACCTATCTGATGGAGCAGTTTCTTGAAGAGTTGTCACACTTTACTTTTTACGAAACAGGATGTATGGATAGCATTGACTTGACATGTCCGGAAAGGAGATATAAGAATCAGATACATTATACAATCCCCATTATAGGAGATTGGTATGTTGATTTGACGGTTATTGAGGATGTAGTTTAACTAATAACAATAAAAGAAAGGAGTTAATCATGGGATTTACGACACCGTGCTTTATACGTAAGAGCACCTATAAACTTAGAAAGAAGTTAGATAAGTTGGGGTATAGATTGTTTGGGGCAGAACTTAACGAAGATTTATGTATTTTCACTGAACCCGAATATGGTCTATATAGCGTTGAGTTTTTCAGCAACATTCCACATCCTGACGAAACCGATAGAATTGATTGCGGAACCAACGAGGACCTTTTCATGTCTATTGCTGCATTGAGGGATGATATAGACGAAAATCAATGGTTTACCAATGGTAAAGAATGGTTTAAATGCCAATATCTGAAAGTAGGTATGCACTACCAATACAGACCAGAAATACTATTTGAAAAGTGGCACAAGGCTACTGTAGAAGAACTTATTGAAAATTTTAAATAACCATCATAATAATAGAAGAATGAAGAATATAGAATTATTTAACGACCACTTTCAGAATTTCAAAACCAAAGGGATTCCTAAGGCTCAATTAATCATAGCTGATGTTCCCTATAACCTTGATAATAAAGCTTACGCGAGTAATCCCTCCTGGTATGTTGACGGTGACAACAAAAACGGTGAAAGCGAAAAAGCCGGAAAACCCTTCTTTGACACTGATAAGGATTTCCGCCCCGCTGAGTTTATGCATTTTTGTTCCCAGATGCTTATCAAGGAACCTAAAGAAAAAGGGAAGTCTCCCTGTATGATTATCTTCTGTGAGTTCATGGATCAGTTTAAATACATCGAATTAGGTAAACGTTATGGGTTTAATAACTACATAAATCTTGTCTTTCGGAAAGACTTCTCTGCCCAGGTCTTGAAGGCTAATATGAAAGTGGTTGGTAATTGTGAGTATGGTTTGTTATTGTATCGGGATAAGCTTCCTAAATTCAATAATGACGGTCGAATGATATTCAACTGTTTTGATTGGGTACGCGATGGCGAGACCCATAAGATTCATCCGACACAGAAGCCGGTTCCTTTGCTTCGTAGATTGATAGAGATATTCACCGACAAAGGCGATGTGGTAATAGACCCATGTGCGGGAAGCGGCTCTACCCTGCTTGCTGCTGCCCAACTTGGGAGATGTGCATACGGATTTGAAATCAAAAAAGATTTTTTCCGTGAAGCTAATAGATTAGTGTTATCACGTGTGCAACAATCATTATTTGTTTAATTCAAAACAAGAATAGAAATGAGTGAATTATATATACCACCAGAACGCCCTACAAGAAACCTTGTAAATGGTAGATTTTTGAAAGGGCATACTCCCTTTAACAAGGGAAGAAAGTGGAGTGATTACTTAGATAGTAGGAAGAAGAGAAAGATGCTCAAAAATCTATCTCTTGGAAGAAAGGGCAATCCTTCTATAGCTGGGAATAATGCCAGGCCAATCGTAGCAATCAAAGACAGACGATTAATAGCTGTTTTCCCATCTTCTAATGCTGCCGAAAGAAAAACTGGAATTTGTAGTCGTAATATACGAAGCTGTTGCTCTGGTAAACGGAAACACGCAGGCGGTTACGAATGGTTCTTTGAAAGTGACAATCAGTGGTTAAACATAGTAAATGAATAATGGAAACAAAAGAGAAATTTGTTAGCGACCTTCGGGAAATATTATACAATAGCCATATTCCCAATATCAGCACGGTCATAGACCTTGTATCAGTTGCTTTAAAGGATTTTGAGTTGCGATACAAGGATACCTCATTGGTTCTTTATGATGATAGCGATAAACAAATATTTCACAAATTCTTTGTAGCTAAAGCTGTTGAAGGGCTGTCTAAAAACTCATTGAGTTATTATAACACAATAATATCCAACTTCTTAGTAAAGGTTGGGAAGCATATAAAGGAAATATCAACAGATGATGTGCGCATCTATCTTGCGTGTAAGAAGTTGGAAAAAGTAAGTGATAATACTCTTAATAACATACGCCGGGTTCTTAGTAGCTTTTTCTCTTGGTGCATAGAAGAGAACTATGTAGTTCGAAATCCGATGCTTAGGATAAAGGGTGTTAGACAGGTGAAGAAGATTCGTAAATCTCTTACTGAGGATGAGATGGAGAAGCTAAGATATTCAGCCAGAACCAAGCGAGATAAGGCTATAATTGAGTTTCTATTCTCGACCGGTTGCCGTGTGTCTGAAATGACAAATGTAAATCGAGGTGATCTTGATATGGCTAACGGTCAGGTTGATGTATTGGGAAAGGGGCGTAAATTCCGTACGGTGTATCTTTCTTCCCGTTGCAAATTGGCTGTTCAAGAATATCTTTCTACCCGAACCGATAATCTTGAAGCTCTTTTTATATCAACTTGGGAAGGAATGAAGGGTGGCATTGGCGGCACTCCGGTAAGAATGTCTAAATCTGCTGTTGAGATTATGTTGAGGAATCTTGGTGAACGTGTCGGTATATCGAATGTTCATCCGCATAAGTTTAGAAGGACTGCTGCAACAACGGCTTTGAAACGAGGAATGCCCATTGAACAAGTACAGCGTATGTTGGGTCATGAAAGCATACAGACTACGACTATTTATGCTCAGTCAACGAATGACGAAGTGAAGTTGAATCATGAAAAATTTATAGTATGATAATGAATGACATTAATAGGATGCTTGACATAACAGATAGTTATCAGGCGCCTGGTCGATTAATGAATATTCTCATGGGGGATGAAGAAGACCGGATCAAAATATATCGGGCTTTTCTCGATTATTTTAAATGTGATGTTAGTTATGACTGGTTTCATGAGTATTTTGAAGACGAACATGCTGATCGCAAAAATCAGAAGCAAGATTTTACGCCAAAATGCCTGTCTTCATTAGTCGCTAAATTGATGGGGAGTGATGCCGGGGTAACTTACGAGCCGGCAGCCGGTACGGGAGGCATGTTAATTACAAATTGGCATCGTCAACGGTATAATATTCATCCGTTTGATTACGAACCTAACAAACATCTGATTGTAGCCGGTGAGATGTCTGATAAAACAATTCCATTCTTACTTTTTAATTTATCCATTAGAGGTATTTCCGGAATGGTTTTTCATGGAGACACTTTAAAGGGGGAATATAAAGCAGTATATATATTAACAAATGAACGCAATTCACCTGTTTGCTTTTCAACAGTTACCAGATGGAATAGCGTATAACAAGATAGAAATGAAACAATCAATTATAGAAGCAGCGTATGATTATGCTACGGAGAAAACGAAGTTCAGAAAACACGTCCTAAAAGAAGTTGATGCGGATAACTACGTTTCCCGCCATGCTGACAGTATGGAAGATTTTCAATGTGGTGTACAATGGAAAATAGAGCAATCCCCATGGATAAGTATTGATGAACAATTTCCGGAGGATAAACAACTTGTATTATGTTCTTCCCAAATATACGGAAAAGTCGTTTTGCGTTGGGATGAATTAAGCCAATCGTGGAGTTACCCAGAAATCGGTGAATTTTACTGCGATTGGAATAAGGTAGATTGTTGGATGCTTATACCAGAAGTTTAACTTTTAAAAGAAAAATATGAAATATACAGCAAGGCAAATAGCTGAATCTGACGAACTATTTGAAAAGCAAATACATAAAGTCAGAAAGTTTTATTTGAGCCGTAATCCCGATAAAATGATGATGCTTGAGGAAAGAAAAGCCGTCATTAAGGAACGGAATAGAGGTCTTTCCCCAGAATATGATAAAGAATATTATTGTGGAACTTGTGGAGCTAAAGACGGTGCGGAACATCCTAAAAGCGGATATTGCTTTCACTGTGATACTGATAATTGGATTTCAAAGAATAACTAATAACTAATTAAAAAGGAGGCAAATTATGACAGTACAAGAATTGATTGATAAATTAAACGGCATTGAGGATAAAGACGTTGATGTTTTCCTTGATTCAGGAGATATAAATCTATGGAATGCCAACGAAGTCTATATTGATGATGATAAGACAATAGTAATCATTGCTAATTGAATAAATATGAGCGAATTAACTAAAATGATAAAAGTTCCTCTTTGGGAGCTAAAAGAAATAGCTGATACACTTCGGATGGTAGCAAATGCGCTTGATTCTCCTAAAAGAGAATCATGTTTAGATCGAAATGTAATGCGTTCATGGAATCATGTAGTTGATATGATAAAAGGAAAGATACCCTCTGCACCTGAAAGCATTGACTACTATATGAAAGTTGGCCAGGTCCCTAATATAAACGAATAACAGAAAAGAAATGAGTAAAATCAAGTTTAATATAAAAGTCCTGTCATCAAAAGAGATAACAGGACTAAAAGAAAAATGGCAGCGACCTACTCTTCCACTGTTATGCAGTACCATCGGCGCTACAAGGCTTAACTTCTCTGTTCGGAATGGGAAGAGGTGGTTCCCTTGAGCAATAACCACCATAGGTAAAACGTTAGCTTACAATCTTTTTAATCCATGCCTATATAGCATTAATTATAGACTTTATGCCTAACTCTAATTCCAGAGAAAATTCTGTACTAGATTGCTCGCCCACGTTTTCAAAGCGAACAATCTACTTTTTGAATGAAGTTTTTAATTTCATTTTATCAAATTTTAATTGTTCCTAGCAATATTACTAGTATGACAAAAGTAGTTATAAATAATAAAATATAAAAGTTTATGGCAAAAATTTATGTAGCAAGTAGTTGGAGAAATGTATTTCAACAAGATGTTGTATATATTCTCCGTGATTTAGGACATGAGGTCTATGATTTTAAGAATCCCCCACATGGGAATGGTGGTTTCCAATGGTCTGATATAGACCCTGATTGGCAGAACTGGACAACAGAGCAATATCGAGAAGCACTTAATCACCCAATTGCACAGAAAGGTTTTGATTCAGATTTCAACGGTATGCAGTGGGCTGATGTCTGCGTTATGGTTCTTCCTTGTGGTCGGTCTGCTAACACAGAAGCTGGCTGGATGAAAGGTGCAGGTAAAAAGGTGATGGTTTATTCTCCGAAAAAAGAAGAACCGGAACTTATGTATAAGATATACGATTTTGTGAGTGATAGCATATTTCGTATCAATGATAAGATAATTGGAGTATAATAAGAATAGAAAGGAGGTAAATATGACAGTTGTCGTGCCAACATACAATTGGAGGGATGGATGGGTAGATGTAGAGCACAAACTACTTTATGTGGAATATAGAGAGAATATCCCACACTCGGTAATAACAGCCTTTTATGTACCTGAAGCCGATGAACCGTATTGGAGAAAAGTCTATTGGGATTTCTTTGCAAACGGTGGTGATACGAATGATATTCGATATTATGAAAGTGGAAGCGGTGGAAGTTTAGAAGAAGGCATTGAAGCATGCGATTTTACTGAGCCTATAGAAGTTTGGATATCACCAGACACTACCATAAAAGGCAAGTTTGTAAATGCAGTATTCCTTCCAAAACCAAAGAATAATCCATTTGAAGAAGCTCAGGAAACCTCTTCTTATATTTATTGTAAAGAATGCAATGAATTCTATGATGATTATATGGAATCAGAACCATGTGAACACATTTGTCTGAGTGATGATGGTGAGCAGGTGTATAGAGATAGTGGTAAGAGAGTAAACGATTAATGAATAACAAATAAAGAAGGAATCAATATGGGAACATTTATTTTTAGACTCTGTATTGATAATACACTTTGCTTGGTAACCGCTTTTGATAAAATAGAAGCTGAACACATGTTGGAGAAAAATAAAGGTATCATCTCAAAGGCAGAGTATTATTTTGTTGGGGTAACGAGCGGGGTGATTACTATTAATAAAGATGGAAATTTAACTTATTAATAAATAAAATATGAAGATGGATTGGGGAGGGATTAGCTGTGCACTTATCTGTGCGATACCTATTGTGGCCATTATCTGCGATGCAGTAAAGAAAGTGTTTGAGATGAAATATAAAAAAGAAAATGATAATGAATTATGAAATACATTGTGAATCGGGCTGAATTGTTTGACTCTTCTGATAAGAAGACAGTCATAAAGAATATGAATGAGCCGACTAATGACATAGAGGTCTTTAGGGAAGAAATTTGTGAAAAGTATGGTTGTGAGCGTGCATTGTTAATGTACACTCAGGTGAAGTAATATAAAAAGTATAGCTATGATAACCTTAAACAAGCTTGCAGTTAAATGTTTGAGAACTGCGATCAAAAGAGGGAAAATCGGCAAACATAGTTCAGCAAAAGCGATTATTGTCGCTATATCTGCTGAGTGGCGTGAGTTGTGTAATGCCTCTGAGTATCGTAGTATGCATATTCCTAAATACTCAGAACAAGAGGAAGAAGCTGCCGATGTCATAATCGCTTCGTTGACATATCTTCAAAAAATAGGTTGTAAAGACATAGAACAGCTTATAAAGGACAAGATAAATTTTAACGCCAAGCGAGAGGATTAAGGTTGTTATACTGACTATGGTGATGTTGATTTTGTGTTGTTGAAAAAATAGTTAGTTATGACAGAGATTATTTCTATTGCCCTCCTGGACTTTAACAAGGGGCAACTTGCCGGGCTTCCAAAGAACCCGCGGTTTTTCCGGGATTATCGCTATGAAGCGATGAAGAAAAGTATTTCTGATTGTCCGGAAATGCTTGAATTACGTGAGTTGATTGTCTTTCCGTATTCGGATGGCAGGTACATTGTTGTTTGTGGTAATTTACGGCTCCGGGCCTGCAAGGAACTTGGCTATACCGAGCTGCCTTGTAAAGTCTTGGAACCGATTACTCCAGTCAGTAAATTACGCGAATATTCCGCCAAAGACAATATCAATTTCGGTGAGAATGATTTGGATATCCTGCAAAATGAGTGGGATAGGGCAGAGTTACAGGACTGGGGTATGGAGTTTGCGCCGGAAAAGACTGAGGATGAATTCAAGGAACGCTTTGAAGCCATTACAGATGATACCGCTGTTTATCCTCTTATCCCCAAGTACGATGAAAAACATGAGCTCTTCATTATTATATCAAGTAATGAGGTCGATAGTAATTGGCTGCGTGAAAGGTTTAACATGCAGCGCATGAAATCGTATAAGACCGGGAAAGTGAGTAAAAGTAATGTTATTGATATTAAAGACGTTCGCCATGTCCTGCAAGATAGTAATACCAAGTCATAAGCGCCATGACCGGGTGTTCGCTAAAAAACTGGTGAATGATCCAATAATCTGTGTTGCAGAGAGCCAGGCAGATTTGTACCGGCAGTTTAATCCGGACTGTGAAATAGTAACTCATCCTGATGATGTGGTAGGTCTTATTCCCAAACGTAATTGGATGGCAAAGCATTTCAGAGAGTTATTTATGCTTGATGATGATGTACATGCTTGTAAGGCAATATATGCTGAAAAGGGTGAGCCTTGCCGTGTGAAGGATAGGGACTTAATAACTCATATCATATTGTCTTTACATGATATAGCCAAGCTAATGGATGTGCATCTGTTTGGTTTTACTTCCCGTATATCTCCTGTGATGTATGATGAGACTGGATTCCTTTCTCTCTCAAAAATGATAACCGGTTGTTCCTATGGTGTTATCTACAACAAAAATACATGGTGGAATGAGGAAATAAGGCTTAAGGAAGACTTTTGGATAAGCTGCTATATGAAGTATAAGGAGCGCCGGATATTGACGGACCTGCGCTATAATTTTGAGCAGAAGAACACATTTGTCAATGCCGGTGGTTTGGCTTCCATTCGCAATCAGGAAGAAGAGCGTAGATCCATCCTTTTCATCAAAAAGAATTTTGGTGATAGTATCTTGTTGAAGAGTGCTACCAATAACGGGAAGGATAAGACAAAGCAGCTTGTAGAGTATAATATTTCCTGCAAATTTAAATTCTAACAGTCTGTAAAAAAGGCGTTTAAATGGCGTTCATTCTGATTGCTATTTCCGTCAATTATGATTAATTTTACTGATGTAATAAACTAAAAGTCAAATAATTAAATTGAAATTATGATTATTAGAACAGTTGGAGGATATGATTTCTATGAGGTGAGTTCTGCCATGCAAAAAGCCATCAGGCGAGCTGATACCGGTGTTGCCGGCTTTTTTGCCTTGGAGCTGTGGGCGAGTGGATATAGGGATTATGTTTGGAAGAGATTATTCACCATCAGTGCTGAGGATTGCTTCGGTATCATAACCAAAGAGATTGAGGCTTTATGGCAAGGGCATGAGCTCGTCAATAAAAAGACTCCTCAGCCGAAAGGACGCATCTTTGTCAGTAAAGCTGTGATTATCCTCTGTGAGTGTAGAAAGTGCCGGGATGCAGATCATCTGCAAAACTTCATTTACGATAGGAGAGAAGTTGATATTGAAAAGTGGATTGAAGACGTGAGGCGGTATCCAATTCCTATTCCTGTTTATACCTACGATGTACATACAAGAGTAGGGAAGAAGCAAGGCCGGACAAAGGCAGAGTTTTTCCAACAAGAATTTAATGCTTTAACTCCCCGGGAGCCTGGATTATTTGATGATTTTCCGTCAAAGAAATAGTTGCGAGTCCACAGTGTAATAGCTGTGGGCTTTTTATATAAGTCAAACCAATAAACCAAAGAATTATGAACAGAAAAGAAAGACAAGAGGCGAGAGCCAACAGGTACAGAGAACTTGCAGAAAAAGCTAACAAACAGTCAAACGAGGCTTCTAAGCTAAGTCGCAGCATGGTAGAACACATTCCTTTGGGGCAGCCCATACTTGTAGGGCATCATTCAGAAAGAGCACATCGCAGTTTATTGGATCGCTCCTGGAACACTTTGGGGAAATCAGTTAAACTTAGTGAGAAAGCTGAGTACTTTGAGCAAAAGGCCGCAGCGGCAGAAAACAATGATGCGATTTATCTTGGTGATGATGATGCTGTAGAACGATTGGAGGCAAAATTAGCAGATCTGGAAAAAAAGCAGGAAATGATGAAAGAAACCAATAAGATCATCCGGTCAAAGAAGTTGTCTGAAATTGAAAAGCATGATAAACTAATTGAATTGGGGTATTCTGAAAATGGTATTAGGGAGGTCTTTACTCCTAATTACATTGGAAATATTGGCTTTCCAAGCTATTCTATTACCAACAATGGAGCTAATATCCGCAGAGTTAAAGAACAGTTGGAGAAAGCCAAGCGGATGAAAGTTACCGAGGACAAAGAGTATAAGATTGGCGATGTTCGCATTGTTGAAAACTATCAAGAAAATCGACTGCAATTATTCTTTCCTGGAAAGCCTGATGAGGATGTCCGAACTCAACTAAAACACAACGGTTTTCGATGGTCACGCTTTAACGGCTGTTGGCAGTCTTACCTCAAACGCTGGCAAATAGACCGGGCGAAAGAAATCATAGGAGGTTGATCTATGAATGTTTTTCAGTCTGTACCCCGTAAGGACTGCAAGGTATTTGCGAAATGTGGAATAAAATCCCTTTCGCATTGCCGCAGGTATCGAGGAAACGATGAAGAGTGCAAGAAATGCACTCTCATCCGTCGTAAGCCTCAGAATCGTAAGTTTGATGCAAATGGTAGGGAGATGAAGAAATGTACTCTGTGTGGGCACTATTTCTACTTGTACAGGTTCTATGATCGAGTAATTCATCATGGAGGTAAAACGTATTACTGTAAGTGTTCCCGGTGTCGTATGTGTATGTCTAAGATAAATAGCGATAGAGCTAAGAATAAAAAAATAAGATACAATGAGCATAGCAGTAAATCTCAACGGTAAAGATTACTATGACAAAGAAGAAGCCCGTGCAGCTTGGTTTGAAGAGTGGCTAATGAAACAGGATTTTGAGCAGGATCTTATTGATCGTGAGAATGAACTTGAATACCGGAGAGTTCATCCGGATTGGAATATTCCCTATGTAATGTATGGCGTCCGGAAAAAGCATAAGTGTATTAAAAAGAAGGAAATTGCTTTCAATAACTCTTTAACATGTAATACATATCAGATAGATTATCATATTGTAAAATGCAAACCTCGTGAGTATTATATAGATAAGTATTTAAAGTAAAACAATAAAAATATGAAGCATTATCACGAAGAAGAAATCCCCATAGAGGAAGACTTTAACCCGTGGAATGAAAAAGAAAGAGCAGTATAACTAATAACCTAACAATAACGATTCTACTTATTGTGCCCCGGAGCATAATATCTCGCAGACTTACTGCCTGTCACTTTCTTTATTTGTCCTGGAGGAATTGTTTTATCCTTATGTGGGTGAACCCTCACCGACATACATGAAGTAATGTTAAGGCATAATGATATGCAGAATAACGTAAGTAGTAATTTGGTTTTCATATAATCTATTTTTTAATTAAACAAGTAGCAACAAAAAAAGTTTGGAACAAAAAACATGAAAAAGAAAATTCAAATTAATAAAGAAATGAATGAAAGCAAAACAATTTATGATGCCTTCTTTGGCCACTACATAGGTAAAAAGGTGTCATTGACTGATGATGGTTATTATCATTGTGTGGATTATATAAATGGTCGTTTCTACATAGGAATATTGAGACATGTAACCTATAGCGAGAGAGGAATAGTTCTTCATCTTGATAATAATGAGATAACTGTATCAAGCACAACAAAAATAAGTATAATTGAATAATTTAAGAAAGAAAGGAATATTTATGAAGACAAAATTAATTCTGGGGATACCCCCCCAGAATTAAATTAGTTTAATAATCCCTATTCTTTTCGACGTAAAGAAATTAGCACATTCAGAATTTGAAAAGCTAAATAGGGATTTACGACTTCTATTTTATAAACAATGATGATTAAAAGTAGGATACTCAACTTATTTGCATAGGTGCAACAAGTGTGAACATGTGATTATGGAAAGTGAATAGAACGTGATTAATAGATAGTAGATTGTTTTGTTAGGTATAATCATTTGTTAGTAGAATCAGTTATAAATTCATGAAAAAGAGAGCTAATAGTCTGCATTACAATATCTTTTTCTGTATCATATCCAGATATAGGAAGATCAAGGGCAATGATGTTATTAAAAATATCGAATTTTTTTAATAAAGAAATTGTTTTGAGAGTTGATTGTGAACTCATTGAATTGAATAGTATAACTGTTAACTCATCTGAGGATAATTGCGCTCTAAATATTTTAGAATAGTCATTGGGGTATTTAAAGTTTTGTATTGAGTCCAACAGATAATATATGTTTCTGTGGTATTGTCCTAAATACTGCCCATATTGCCCATATAAATAATCTCCGATATTTCTTATGAACGTATAGAACTGTTGGTATCTTTTTTCTGTACATATCCTGTTACATATTGAAGCCGTAATTATACGATACATATCATGAAGTTTACTTGTCATTATTATATCCTTTATTTCGTATATAGTATCATAATAATATTGGGGATCTCTATTTCTCAATAATGCATTTAATTCTGTAGTTGAATGGACTCCGAATTTAGTGTATATCTCCTGAAATACTTGCTCGTCTAACTTACCGATTTGTGTTAATTCTGATGGGAATTCTTCTCCATCTTTTATAAAATGATATATTACATAAGCATGGAATAATGAACGCGCTTCATGTGCGTATGCTTTGAATGCTTCAATTCCTGTTTTCTCAACTTGGTGATCAGTATATTTGTTGATGTCGACTTGATGTTGATATAGTCTTAACAAGTTATAAAATGTTGATCTTTCATTGTCAATTTGTCTATTTATTTGTGAGTCTTTTATTGTATAGAGTACTCCAATAAAAGCAAGTAATCCTGTAATTGAGCCTAAATAACTACCGAAATCAGCAAAATCATTGTGATTATGTGATAGTCCGTGATGAAATCTATATACATATACTGATATTAGTATTAGAGTAAAAATGACTGTTGCAATTAATGCGCATTTTATTATGTCTATCTGCGATCTTTTCATATTATTTGATTTTATACTTTATACAGTTACAAATGTAGTGTATTCTATTTTGAAGTTAATACTTTTTTGAGTTTTTTACCAATAATATGTTGAATTTGGATGTACGAGAGTTGATATATCCTTTATTTTTTGTGATGATGAAGATAATTGTAACCGGCAGTGCAGGCTTTATAGGCAAAGCGCTCTGCCAAGAATTGAGAAAACGTGCTGTTGAAGTAATCGAGATTGACCGGTCGACCGGGCAAGAAGCATCAGCCATCGGCGAGTACTTGAAAGATGGGGATGTGGTGTGTGTCTTCCACCTGGCAGCGCAAACCAGCGTATTCAATGATGATTTAGCGCAGATCCGGAAAGATAACATTGATACGTTTATGATAGTCGCTGATGAGTGTGAGCGATATCATGTGAAACTTGTATATACAAGCTCTTCGACAGCTAATCCGTGTAACACCACTTCGATGTACGGGATAAGCAAGCATTTCGATGAGCAATATGCATCCATCTACTGTAAGAATGCAACAGGTGTTCGGCTTCATAATGTGTATGGTCCGAACCCTCGTAATAGAACTCTTCTCTGGTACCTGTTGAATCGGGATAAAGTGGAGCTGTACAATTACGGTCAGAACATCCGTTGCTTTACTTACATAGATGATGTGATCGAAGGGCTTATCTATGCCGTTGGCTGCAATAAGCCTTTGATTAACGTAGCGAATGTAGAACCGGTTGCGGTACTGCATTTTGCCAATCTTGTAAAATACTACAAAAACATTGATATAGAGCTTGTTGGGGAAAAACGTGAATTTGACAATTTGGAGCAACAGGTGAATCAGGGTATCTATTTAGTACCTTTGTCCTATATGTCAGTTGAGAGAGGCATAGAAAAGATATTCGCCAGGCGGAGAAAGGAAGATCCTCAAAAAAATGCGGAGGCGGAGAAATAGAAAAGTTCTGTAAATGAAAAGCCTTTCATAATTATTCCTACAGGTTGAGTAGCTTTGATTAGTTCTCTCTCTGTAGGAATTTATAATATGTGTAGCTATGAGTGAAGAGAAAGCATTAACATTGAAACAAGAGAAGTTCTGTCATTATTACGTTGACACAGACGGCAATGCAAGTGAGGCGTATCGTATGGCTTATGATACTTTGAACATGAAACCTGAAACGATTTGGAGTGCTGCAAGCAGACTCCTTAAAAATAGCAAGGTTAGTGCAAGGATAAATGAAATAAGGGATAAGAGGGCGAAAGAGTCTGAGGTTGAGCGTAAAACGGTCGAGAAGGTGTTAATGGATATTGTTCTCGCAGACCCTGATGATTTGCATTATATAGACCCGAAGACTGGAAAGGCTAAGCTGAGAAGTCCATCCCAGCTTTCAAAGCGTGCTCGTAATGCATTGAAGAAGATACAGAACAAACGGGGAGAGGTTACTTATGAATATCATGGTAAAACTGAGGCGGCCCGGTTACTTGGTGCCTGGAATGGATGGGACGCACCTACTAAAATAGATCTTACCAATAGTGGAGGAAAATCCGGTGAGCTCCGTATTGGGTTCGATAATGATAGCGTATCAGAATTATAGGACAATAAAATAGACGATTTTGGGTGTTTTCTCAGCTGTGGAGTCCGACTTATAGAACAATATAGAATGATCGTAAATTATAAAAAACTCAATCCTAACGGCTTTTATCTGTTGAAGTACCTGCAAGATATAGCTATTCGTTTCATTATCTTGTATGGTGGCTCTTCATCTGGAAAGTCTTATAGTGTTGCTCAGACAATACTTATACAGACTTTACAGGACGGTGAGAACACTTTAGTTATGCGTAAGGTTGGAGCTTCTATACAGAAAACCATCTATGAGGACTATAAAGTAGCGGCTAAAGGGTTGGGAATAGACCATCTCTTCAAATTCCAGCAGAACACAATTAAGTGTTTGTACAATAGTGCAAAGATTGACTTCTCCGGTCTTGATGATCCAGAGAAGATAAAGGGTATATCCAACTATAAACGTGTACACCTTGAGGAATTATCCGAATTTGATGAACCGGATTTAAAGCAGATACGTAAGCGCCTACGTGGAAAAGTCGGCCAGCAAATTATCTGTACTTTCAACCCTGTTAGTGAAACGTGTTGGATAAAGAAGAAGCTGTTTGACACAGAGAAGTGGCATGATGTCTCTATGACTGTGGAAATTGCTGGGAAAGCATTGTCGGAGGAATTGACAAAAGTAAAATCCATCCGGATGAACTCGACGAAGTCGATTTTGAATCCAAGGACCAGGCAAATAGAAGAACATGCACCGGACATGGTTGTTATCCAATCCACCTACCTGAATAACTTCTGGGTTGTTGGCAGCCCGGACGGAACTTATGGATATTATGATGAACAATGTATTGCAGATTTTGAGAAAGACCGTTTGAATGATCCGGATTATTACAATGTATATGCTCTGGGTGAGTGGGGTGTCATTCGTACCGGTAGCGAGTTCTTTGGTTCATTTCATAGAGGTAGGCATTCCGGCGAGCATCCATATATACCAGACCTCCCCATCCATATATCAGTCGATAATAATGTACTTCCGTACATCAGCGTATCGTATTGGCAGGTGGACCTATCCACTGGCATTAAGATATGGCAGTTCCATGAGACTTGTGCCGAGAGCCCCAACAATACCGTGAAGAAGTCTTCCAAACTTGTAGGCAAGTATTTGAAAGATATTGGTTACTGTGATAAGGTCTACTTGCATGGAGACGCTTCGACGAAAGCGGCCAACAGCATTGATGATGAGAAACGTTCCTGGATGGACTTGTTCATAGACACTTTGCAGAAAGAAGGTTTTGAGATTGAAGATAAGGTAGGTAACAAGAATCCAAGTGTAGCGATGACTGGTGAGTTTATCAATGCTATCTTTGACGAAATAGTGCCGGGCATCGAGATAGGTATTGATGAGAGCTGTACCGTTTCTATTGAAGATTACATGAGCGTGCAGAAAGACGCTAACGGTGCCATCCTCAAAACTAAGGTCAAGAATAAGACTACAATGCAGACATACGAAGAGCACGGGCACCTTTCAGATACGTTTCGTTATGTAGTGACAGACTTATGTCATGAAGACTACATCGCTTTCAGCAACCGGCGAAAGAGAAATCTCTACGGCAACAAGGGTGCTTTCTCGTACTTCAACCCAGGCACTGAACATGAATATAGTAATAAGATTGTCTACGTTGTGCCAAATGTGAACGGGCGTTTCTTACTTGTTCAGGCGTTCAGGTGTGGTGAGAAATGGCATTTGGTAGATATTGCCTACCGGCAAACTGCCTCGATGGAGGAAATTAAATCTTCAATAAAGGAGCATGAAGCAAATCCTTACATCGTGGAATGTTCAAATGCTTACTTCCCAATGGTCAGAGAGCTTCGTGAAACGCTTCCTGATGTGAGGGTTGCTAAAGAATTCCCGGATGTGGATAAGCGTATTGCTGCTACCTCCGATTATATTAGAGAATACTTCCTGCTATCCGAAAGCAAGCTTGAGGAATCTGAAGACTATTGTCGTTTTCTGAATAGCCTGTTAGACTATAATATTGATAGTGAAAACAAAGAAGCAAACATTGCTTTGAGTGGTTTGGCGTACTACATAATAAAATACCTCTCTTAAAAATACCCTATGTAACGGGTTGATAGTTAGTGATATATATACTATTATGCTCTTAATTGTATGTGTCAAGATGTTTTGATTCAGAAAAGCTGTATACTCTTCTGTTTATATTTGCTTCAAAAGATAATCAGATGAGTTGGAACCCTTTTAAAAAGAAATCAGATGATGATTTGAAAAATACGGCTGACAAAGAAAAAGAAATCCAGCCACAAGATACAACAGATTCTTCGGATTTTGTAGCAGAGGAATTATTTGCTAATCCTTTCGTTTGTAGTCGCAATTTCCTTGAGCTGTTCAATACCGTTCCGGAGGTATTTTTTCCTATTGACTATATCGCCTCCAGAGTTGCAGGTGCCACGTTTCAGCTGAAGAAAGCGAAAGACGATAGTATTGTTTGGGATAATCAAAAGGTAAACCAAATCCTGAATAAACCTAATTGTTTGTTTAGCTGGAAGGAAACTGTCTACTCTCATCATGTATACAAATTGTGTGTTGGTGATAGCTTTCTCAGAGCAGCTGTTTCTGAAACTTTCCTGAATAGTAAAAGTCTATGGAAATGGTGCTCCAACTACTGGGTGTTGCCTGCTGATAAAGTTGAGATTGTTCCTGTACGTAATAGTATTCCATTGTTTGGCATTGCTGAAATTGAAGAAATAGTAGATTACTATAATTTGAGTTTTGGCTTCAGTGCTGGTATTCATATTCCATCTAAGCAGATATTACATGATCGTGAGGGCATTCCTAATTTATACCCGGGAGTGAGTTTCTTGCGTGGAACCAGTAGGCTAAAGTCTCAGCTAAAGCCTATAAGTAACCTTATTGCAGTTTATGATGCCAGAAACGTGATATATGTTAAACGTGGAGGTTTGGGGTGGCTGATTTCTGCCAAAAAGGATGAGACAGGTACAATTGCAATGACTCCTGATGAGAAAAAAGAGATTTTGAAAGAGCATAACAAAACCTATGGAGTGGGAAAGGGGCAGTTTCCTTTGGGCATTTCAAATATCCCTTTGGATTTTCTTCGTACCAATTTGTCTATTCAAGAGTTGCAACCCTTTGAAGAGACATTAGCTGATGCAATTAGTATTGCCGGTGCTTTCGGTGTACCGGCCGAGCTTGTACCTCGTAAAGATCGCTCCACATTTAATAATCAGAAAACAGTTGAGAAGAACGTGTATAGCTCTATAATCATACCTATGTGTAGCCAGTTCTGCAAAGATATCACTGAATTCTTGGGGCTTGAATCCGATGGGCTTTATATCGACTGTGATTTCAGTCATGTCGATTGTCTGCAAGAAGGAAAGAAAGAGGCAGAAACGGTTAACACAAGTATCTCTAAGAGGTGTCGTGAAGAATTCCTTTCCGGTATTATCTGTTTGAATGACTGGAGAGCACAAATAGGAGAAAGTAAGGTTGAAATCCCGCTGTATAGCAAACTCATATACGAGATGTCACCTGACGAAATAGAGAAAGTTAAAACGATGTTGAACTTAACAACAAAAAGTGTAGATGGAGAATTACAAAAACCTTCTGTGCAAAACGAAGGCAAATGATGTTGATGAAAAAGGTGTTGTTACAGTAGCTGTTAATGGCATTGGTGTTAAGGATTCACAGGATGATATTTCAATGCCTGGTTCTTTCAACAAAACGTTGAAAGAGAATTTTAATCGTATGCGTTGGTTCTTAAACCATAGAACTGACCAACTCTTAGGTGTTCCTCTTTCTGGTGAAGAAAAGGAAAATAATCTTGTGATGGTCGGGCAGATTAATCTCAAAAAACAGATGGGGCGCGACACTTTGGAAGATTACAAACTGTATGCTGAGAATGGTAGAACTCTTGAACATTCTATCGGTGTCAAAGCGATAAAGCGTGATGAGACAGATCGAAGAAAAGTAAAAGAATGGTTCATGGGAGAATATTCGACTTTGACCGCATGGGGGAGTAATCCTCAAACGTTTCTGGTTGATATTAAGTCTGCCACGAATGAGCAGGTAAAAGATGCTATAGAGTTTATCCGGAAGTCCTTCCATTTCAGGTATTCTGACGAACGTTTAAATGCTTATGATATGCAACTGAATTTAATGCTAAAAGCGCTTAGTGGTGCTCCTATAGTAACTTGTCCACATTGTGGCTATGAGTTTAACTATGATGATGTTCCAGAAGTAACTTATTCTCAGCAAGTGTTAGAGCTTGCTGCGCAATATCACCGGTGGATTACAGAGGATATTGTCCGTGAGGAAATGAATAAGCTCACCCCGCAAATCCGGGAACAGGTTATTGCCATTCTTGACACACAGAAAATGCTGGATGTTAAGTCTATGGATAATATTTCGAATTATGTACGTTGCCCTCATTGTTGGGCAAGAGTCTATAAAAGTAATGCAGTTATCAAAGATGAGTCAACAGATACTTCACCTAAAGGTGGCAATGAGCCGTTGAATGACACTCAGACCCCGTCAGCAGGAGCCAATGAAGTAACTGTTGATACAGGGAAAGCCGCTGATACCAGCACTTTCTTCCATACTCTGAATAATTGCTTTGTCGAACAATAAATTGAAAAAGATTATGTCTTTAAAGAAATTTACAGTATCAGATTTTAATCTGAAAACCGACCATCTGCCAACTGAGCAGAAGTCGTTCATGGAAAACATCGCTGGTATGATGTGTGATGTCATGAACAAATCTCTTGAGGGTATGCTTTCCCCCAGTGAGGTGACTGAAAAGTTCGCCGAAGTCAACAATCTGTTGAAAGCTTATGATGGTGAAAAGTTTACCCAGCTTATCAAGGATAATGAAACACTTGTTGAGCAGGTCAAGAATCTGGGTGAAAGCATCGAGAAGATGAAACAGAAAGGCTTATCAATGGAGACTATCAACAAATTCGATGAAAAATTGAATGAGATGTTAGACTCTGAAAAATTTGCTGATTTTGTTTCCGGCAAGACGCGCAAATCCGGTTCTTTTGATGGTTTTTCCTTGAAAGATGTTGTGTCTATGACTGACAATTATACCGGTGAATTGTTGATTACCCAACAGCAAAAGCGTGTAGTTAGCCAGGTTTCAAATAAACCGTTACATATGCGTGACGTGCTTACTACTATACAGGGTGATCCGGCATTCCCTCAGTTGGCTTATGCCCAAGTGTATGATTTTGACCGTAACGCCAGGTATGTTACCGAGAATGGTAGATTGCCTGAATCGAGCATTAAGGTTAAGGAGCAACAGACTGGCACTAAACGTTTGGGTACACATATCCGAATTTCCAGACGTATGCTCAAGAGCCGTGTCTATATCCGCTCTTATATCCTGAATATGCTTCCTGAAGCTGTATGGATGGCTGAGGACTGGAACATCCTGTTCGGTGACGGCAATGGTGAGAATCTGCTCGGTATCGTGAATCATACTGGGGTTACTTCTGTTGAGGCCATCATCAGTAGTGCGATTGTAACTGGGGGCGCCGGTTCGGTTAAGGCTGTCGCAGGGCAAAATGACAACAAAGACACCATTATAGAGTTTGCCAATCCTCAAGACCTGATTATTGACGGTATGACAATCACGTTTGCCAATGCGGCAGTGAATACCGATCTTAGTACTGCACACCCTCTCGTAAAGATAAACGACCGTCAAATTCTCATTGAGGGCGTCGCATACAAAGGTGCAGAGACTGCTCTTGCAGAAATGACATTTACTGTTAATAATGCTGCGTTCAAAAACATCGAAGAGCCGAACTCTGAGGATGTAGTGAAAACGGCTTTCGCTGTAATGACATACGCACAGTATTATCCGAACGCCATAGTTTTGAATCCGATCACAGTCAATGCTATCGAATCTGAAAAAGACACTACTGGGCGAAACTTGGGTATTGTTTCAATGCGAAACGGTATGAAATACATTGCTGGACGTCCTGTCATTGAATATCAGGGTATCATGCCTGGAAAATATTTACTTGGAGACTTTAATCAGGCTTCAAACTTGGTTGATTATTCTTCATTGACTCTTGAATGGGCCGAAGATGTTGACACCAAGTTGTGTAACGAAGTTGTTTTGATTGCGCAAGAAGAAGTAATCTTCCCGGTTTACATGCCTTGGGCTTATGCTTATGGTAATCTTGCCTCTTTGAAAACTGCGATCACTAAAGCAAAAGCGTAAAATATGAAATACATTCTTGATGGAAACGAAAAGGATGTTACCAATGTGATTAAAGAGCAACGCGTTCGCATGGGTAGGGGGGTGATTTCACTCACCCCTATCTCCAAATGTGGGCTCATCACTAAGGAAGACGCCCGTAAAGCGATGGATGAAAAGCTAACTGAACTTACTGCATCTGTCGAAGAGAATGAAAGTCTGAAATCGCAAATATCAGGCTTTGAGCTGAACATGAAAGAGAAGGATGCTCTCATTGCTTCTCTAACTGCTGAACGCGATGGTTTGCAGGCCCGTATTTCGGAACTTGAAGCTGTTGCAGATAATAAAGAGTTGCCTGCAGGTGACTCGAAGGAACTCCCGGCTGAAGACTCTAAGACACTTGAAACGTCTGATGATAAAACGATCAACGTAGAAGAGAAAAAGAGGGGGCGTCCGGCTACTCGTAAAACTGAATAACGATGCTAATTGATGTTTCATATTTCCTTGCCGGACCGCGGCATATTGCTAACGCGACATTGGCAGAACTTCCTTCACCAGATTCCATTGCTGTGAATGATACAATAATGGCTTACATAAAGGAATTCCAGCCTCTTTTCCTGTCAAGCATGTTGGGGAATAAACTCTCCAAAGAGGTTACAGACTATCTTGAACTGCTGGAACAGGAGAATGCCGAAGCCGAGGAAGACAGTGAGGAAGAAACTATTGTCGCAGCGGGTGAGGAAGAATCAAAGTATGAATCATTATGCAAGCTGCTACGCGAACCGTTCGCCAACTATGTGTTCTTCTATATCCTGCGTGATGCGAATACACAGGCTACTATCAAGGGGCTTGTGTTGCTAAAGTGTGATAATACTTACGTTTCTCCGATTCAACGGCAAGTAAGTACCTGGAATGACATGGTAAAGAAGAACCGTGAGTTTGTGAAGTGGGCATCTTCGAAGCAATGTCCTTTCACGGTAAGTATCGACAGCAATTTATTAACCCCGATCAATACTTTCAACTTATGACAAATACCGATATCATAGACATATTTGCCGATGTGGTAAAGAAAATCCCGGAAGAACTTGAGGTTATCTACACTGATAGTAAAGGTACCCGGAAGGTTATTAAGAACCTGCCAATAAATTTTGTATTCGGAAGCGGTCAGTATGTTAAGGACGTACTAGATACCGCCACTAAATCGGATAAGACGTCACCTTCAAAGTTTCCTCTCATAGCGCTGTTCTGTCCGATCACTGAGGAAAGGAATAGCATGGATTACTTTGCAAAGGCCAAGGTGTCGTTGATAATAGCTTGTTCCTCTAACAATGAGTGGAGTAATGAGAAACGTCATGAAACGTCATTCAAGAATATTCTTCGTCCGATTTATGACCGATTTATTGAAGTTCTCCAGGATGATGACAGATTCGATTGGGGGTATGGTAAAGTGAATCATGGTTATTCAGAAAACTATTCGTATGGCAGATATGGAGCCTACACCGAGAAGGGCGATGCCCTTAGTGAGACTATAGACGCCATCAATATCAAAAGTATGGAAATTACTATTAACAATCCAAATTGTAGATAAAATGAGAAATATTAGAACCTGTGAGAGCTCGTTGCTTAATACTGGCGGCTCTACGTGTCAGATTGATTGGGGTAGGGTTAAAGGCTGCATCATTGTTGAGAAAGGCCAGAAGCTACCTGCTGAACTTACGAAGGAAACACTTGAAGAGTTGTGCCATGCCGACCGGCCGGGTAGGGTATATCCGATTCCTTCCTTTGTCGAATATGCTAAAAACGGCGGTGAACCTCAGGTTAATGCTGTGGGTTATGGCTCAAGCCAATACAATGGAATGAGCGCAGAAACGGAAACATTCACTTTGCCTAAGTTTGATGAAACGCTTAATGCCAAACTGTTGCAGGCAGCCACCAAGGAATGGGATGTCTATTTCTACGACGATAAATTCTTGTATGGCTACAATGATGGCACTGATATACTCGCTGGTATGTCGATGTCAACGATTTATCCTACTGTAACTCCTTTCTCCACAAGTTCTTCAAAATCAACAATGACAGTCAGCTTCTGTCATACGGATATTGAGGATTTGTTGACGCACATTGATTTCGTCAAACTCAATTTCAATATCAATATCAAGAATGGACTTAAAGGCTTGACAGAAGTTTTACTTGTGAGCAAAGAAGCCAACAAGTACAAGTTGATCGAGAAAATCGGCGGGTATGACCTTACTCCTTTGCACGGTGGAGCAATAGCAAAAGCTGCTGCCGAAGTTCTGAATGGTGCTACGTCTGCTACTTATGCAGATGGAATTCTTACGGTAGTGCCTGCTGAGAGCGGAGGCACTATCTCTCTTAAAGCTCCTTCAGTATTGTATGAGAATGGTATCAAATACATTGAGGGGGTATCTGCATGATTATTGAAGGTGTGACTTTTATTGAGCCGGCAATAAAGGCTATGAAGAAGTCCGACTTCATTAATAAGCATATGCCGGTGATTTGGCAGGACCGTCCGGAGGATGATCGTAAGAAAATGCTATCTGATGCATACGATCTGATAAAGAAGGGAAAGGTCAAGGAAGAAAATGAGTGATAAACGAGGGGGATGAGGGATTTTTCGCATCCCCCTTTTCTTTTAAAAGATATGGCCAGTATAGATGAAGTATATGAAGTGATTCATAAGATTAATACCGGTATCAAACGGGAATGCCTTGCGTGCATGGAGGATAACAGTAATGTTATTGAATCCCTGATACGTGAGCAACTTTACAGTGGTATGAACGGTAAAGAACGTTTGCTTCGTCCGGATTATGATAATGACCCGTATTTCAATGAACCGGGTCCCTGGTTCCACCGGGCGAAGAGTTACAAGAAGTGGAAGAATGATATTACTCCACCTATTGAGTCAGAGGTTCTGTTCCTACCACCGCGTCCGGTTGAAGTTCCCAACTTGTACATAACTGGTAAGTTCCATGATAGCATACAGGCCCGGTTATCCGGTGAGGTCATGGAGATAAAGACTATTGGCTTCAACGAAGGCCCGGACATTGAAAAGAAGTACGGTAGTGAAATCTTTGAACTTGGAGATACTGCAAAGAAATATTTCTCTGAACGTATTCTTCGCCCCTGGCTGGAAAAATTCATAGCTAATAGCGTTTACAGATGAGTTGCGGTTGTGATAATAAAAAGATTATGTGCGAGTATGCTCATGTGAGCGAACTTGCACGAAAGGCTGCCATATTGGAACAGTGCATCTATGTTGTGTATAGAAGACAGGATGGTACGTATGGCTTCGATAAGGCAGGTAGTGAGATAGATGGTGAAATTGTCGAATTTAGACATTATTTGTGATGGGAGAATTTGGAATAAGTGGTTTAATAAAAGAGGGTGAACTTGAAAAGCTTGAGCAATGTGATGCCAAGTTGATTAAGATAAAGAATACTTATGTCGATGTGGCAAAAGAGCTTGCCAAGGGCATGAAAATGGAAATAGAGACTCCTAAAGAGCTTGATAAGTTGTTTGCATTATATTCGGCTCAGGTTGCGACTGCAGAGAAAACGAACACCGAATTTAATGTGACCCTTGACAAACAAAAGAAAGTGCTTCAGGAGGTTGCAGATAATTTGCAAAAGCAAGCTTCAGCAAGTGATTTATCTGCCAAAGATATGAAGCAACTTGCTGATGTTAATGCAAAGAATGCCGCTGCGCTGGAAAAGGTTGCAAAAGCTGAGTTGGCCGCTACAAAGGCGCAGAACTCTGGTAATAGCACAAGAAGAAATGCCAATATAAGCGAGGAGGAAAGGCTTCGTATAATTAAGGATGCCATTACTCTTACTAATCGTGAGGTGCACAGTATTATAGAGGCTGAGACAGCCAATAAACAATTAAGGCAAGCGGTAAAGTTACTTCGTGATACGGATACTGACTATATTACGATATTGGCACGGCTAAATTCTACGATAGATACCAACTCCAATTATTCCAAGAAGAACTCTGATGCACAAACACGGCAGAAATTGACTGTTGGTGCATATCGTGAGGAGGTGAAACTTGCAATTCTTGAAATCGAAAAAGGAAATAACAGGCTACAGAATTTCGGAACTATTGCAAGTAATGCAGGTAAAGCACTCAGTTCTCAGTTGTCTCCTGGTTTGAATAAGGTGCACGATGGGATGAAAAACATTGTTGCCGGGTATGTTGGCGGACAAGCTGTTATCAATGGTATAGTTACTTTGTTCACAAAATTACGTGAAGGGGTTGGCAGTATTGTTGAGTTTGAGTTTGCTAATAGCCGCTTAGCAGCGATTTTGGGAACTACCTCTGACAACATCAAGGAATTGACAGCAGATGCAAAACGCCTGGGAGCCATGACAAAGTACACGGCATCTGAGGCAACAGAATTACAAATAGAGTTGGCTAAACTTGGTTTTACCCGAAAGGAAGTTTTACAAGCCACTGAGTCTGTTTTACGTTTTGCCCAAGCAACTGGTGCTGAATTGGGTGAAGCGGCCGCTTTGTCTGGTGCAGCATTGAGAATGTTTGATGCTGATACAAAAGAGACTGAACGGTATGTCTCAGCTATGGCAGTAGCGACTACAAAAAGTGCTTTATCATTCAATTATCTTGCTACCGCCTTACCAATTGTAGGACCTGTAGCGAAATCATTTAATTTCACAATAGAAGATACTCTTGCTTTGCTTGGAAAGTTGGCTGATGCTGGTTTTGATGCTTCAATGTCTGCTACTGCAACGAGAAATATTCTATTGAATCTTGCTGACGGTTCTGGAAAACTCGCTTTGGCATTGGGTAAACCTGTGAAGACTTTGCCGGATCTTGTAGATGGATTGAAAACATTGCGTGATAGGGGAGTAGATTTGAATACTACTCTTGAATTGACAGATAAACGTAGTGTTTCAGCTTTTAATGCCTTCCTTACATCGGCAGATAAACTTGTTCCTTTGAGAGAGCAAATAACCGGTGTTGATGAAGAACTTGCTGGTATGGCCCATACTATGGAAGATAATGTCAAAGGTTCAATAGCTTCTCTGTCTTCTGCATGGGAGGCTTTGATGTTGACATTCTCTAATTCCAAAGGAACGATGAAGAGTGTGCTTGACTTCTTAGCGCGTGGAGTTCGTAATATTGCTGATGATTTTAAATCCCTTGAAGATAAAGAGACTGAAGCTATGCAGGAAGCTCTAAGAGGTCAGCGTGAAATAGCTTCTGAATTTAAAATTGAAGAACGTTATATCAATGAAATAAAAGAAGCATGGCAAGGCTATATGGATGGCGGTATGGATTCTCAGGAAGCCTTTAAGAAGGCTGTTGAGGAGAAAAAGGAGTATCTTAATTCTGAGATTAAGAAATATTCTGAGGTGGCAGATAAGGCTGAATTTTCTTATCGAAAAGTTACTGAAGCCATGCAAAAGAGTAATATGTTTACTCGTGCTCAATCAGGAACTTCAATGTCGACTTATAATAAGCAACGTAATTTTCAATTTGGACTCTGGACTGAAGCGGAGAAGAATGCAGAAAAATATAGGTATGTCCTTGAAAATGTAGATGCTTATGAAAGCGATTATGTAAATGAGCATACAGAAAAAGTAGAAACGACCAAAGTCCTGACAGAGAAAGAAAAGCGTGAATTAGAGAAGGCGGCTGCTGAAAAAAGAAAGATCCAAGAGTCTTATCAGGATTCCATACTTGCTCTGATGAATGAGGGCTTAGATAAAGAATTAAAAAAAATAGGTCTTGAATATTCAAAAAAGATTGCCGCAGTTAAAGGATATAGTAAAGAGGAAATAGCTACCCGTGAGAACCTGGCTAAAGAGATGCAAGATGCTATTCAGCGTTTCTCCATCCAGTATAATGCCAACCGTGAAAAACAAGACATTGCCAATTCTCTTGAAGTAGTTCAGAAGGGCTCAAAGGAAGAACTTGCATTGAAGCTCCGGCAACTGGATTTACAGCGTGAAGCTGAGATTGATGCAGCAGAAAAAACTGGTGAAGATGTCTTCGCCATAGACCAGAAGTTTGCCAGTAAGAAGCAACAGATACTTGAAGAGAATACAGCTTATCAAGTACAACTCATTGCAGAAAATGCGGCTGCCGAACAGATTGTTCGTGACCAGCAGTATCAAACTGATATGCTTGCTTTAAAAAAGCAGTTGGCAGAAAGGCAAATAACGCAGAAGGAATTTGCCGAACGAGAATATCTACTTACTTTGGATTATGTTCAGAAAACCAATGAGGCGGCTATTGATGCTTTGGAACTGGAACTTCAGGCTGATAATCTCAGTGCTGAGGACAGGAAAAAGATTGCTGAGGAACTCCAAAGGTTAAAGGCGGAATTTGCTCAGAAAGAGGCTGAGGCTGAGATTTCAGCGATAGAGAAAGTGGCTAAAGCTGATGACAAGGCACATAAAGATAGAATGCGTAGCTTGCAAAATTGGTTGCAGACAGCTCAACAGGCAATAGGAAATATTGGAGATCTCATTGCGACTGTTTACGATGGTCAGATAACCAAGATTGAAGATGAGCAGGACGCTAATGATGAAGCTTATGAACGTGATATTGAACGTATCGAGAAACAAGTGGAATATGGCGTTCTCTCCGAGGAAGAAGCGGAAATAAGGAAACGTGCTGCCAAGGAAAAGACTGAGGCTAAGAATCGTGAATTGGAGAAGAAAAAACAGGATCTTGCCAGAAAGCAGGCTATTTGGGATAAAGCTACAAGTATTGCACAAGCTGGTATTGCTACCGCATTGGCAATTACTAAGGCTTTGCCTAATTTCATTCTTGCCGCTATCGTTGGTGCTATGGGTGCCATCCAGGTTGCAACAATTGCTGCTACTCCTATACCATCCTACGCAGAAGGAACAAAAGATGGTTCCCATCCCGGGGGTAAGGCTCTTGTCGGTGATGGGGGAAAGCATGAGGTTGTGATGTATAAGGGTATGGCGTGGATTACTCCTGACGCTCCCATGATAGTTGATTTGCCAACCGGTGCCCAGGTATTTCCGGATGTCGATGATTTCGGTTCAATAGATTGGGATATACAAAATTCAAATCATCGTTTTCTTGATATGCATGGTGCTCCAGGTAATCGAACGACTGTCGTTAACAATGATTTCTCCCGGTTGGAAAGTCGTATTGACAAGACTAATCAGCTACTTGAAAGAGAATTTAAAAAGCGTCGCCGGGATGATAATGATCGTGATTTCGATAACTATATAAGGAGTAGAATATGAAAGAGAGATTGAATGAGCTTACTTTAGCTCAATTTATAGATTTGGTTTGTGGTGATAGAAAAGTGTTGCTTGATGATGGTGATTGTGAAGAACAGGATGTTTTACAGCAGAAAGCCTCAGAGTTTATTTCTTCCTATCGGCTAATTACAGACAGTGCCGGCATGAAGTCTGATTTATTAGAGAAGGAAGAAGCCATCAAGGATAAGGCAAAGATACTTTTCTTCCGTATCTGTCATACGCTTATAGCTTACAAATCTTATGCAGATATAAGGGAATTGCTTCATTTGATTGATTTGGATGCAGATGATATCGCTGACGAACAGTTAGCAGTATTTATTGAGGAACAGGCACGTTACGCCATATTTGAGCAACATCGTAACGAGGAAATGCGTAGCGATACAAGAGAGGTCATGGCTAAGCGGTCAGAGGAAGACATTCGGGCTGGCTTTGATTCGGAAATAGCCTTTGTTATGTCTCACTTCAAAATGCACATTGATATGCATCAGATTAATGCTGCTGTGTATGCCAATATAGTTAATCAGGTGAATGCTGACATTATGAATAAGAGGGGGGCATTTAGATAGCATAAATATTTTTTTGAGTGTTATCGGACTTTTGACAAACTCATTAGTAATTCTTTTACGAACTACTAATGAGTTTCTTATGAATAAAACAAGCATTAAATGCGGCATAAGTCATTGTGGCTGTTGCAAGCTGTTACAAAAACTAAACTCTATTGAGAGTAAATGTGACCGGATAATTATTGAGTTATCCGAAGTGAAGAACTTTGTTTCCTCCAAACCTTCTGTTGATAGGCTCATAGAGTCTTTAGAACAATCTGCTAATGATTTGTATGAGCAGACTGTCAGGCAGCGAGAACTTGTTGAACAAAGCATGGCTGGTGAAGTTACCATGCGTATCGTGAGGAGGAATGAGTATGGACTTTGAAAGGGAAATTATAGCTATTTATCCCTGGATCATAAGGGTAGCGAGGAAATATTGTTGGTCTATACAAGATGCAGAGGATCTTGCAAATGATACAGTTTATAAAGCCTTGCTGAACAAAGACAAGTTCGAGATCGGCAGACCATTGAAGCCTTGGTGCGAAGTGATTATGCAAAACACTTATATAACCAGCTATAACCGCAAGTCCATCATTCGTTTTGTTGACTATGATGATGTCTGTCAAGTTGTGTCTCTACGCTTAGCATCAGAAAGGACTTTATTCCATGAAATCTTATCGGTAATCCGGCAATGTGCGTTTAAATCGTGCTGTATAGAGTGTGTCTTATTATATGCTAAGGGGTATTCCTATGATGAGATAGGCCAGTTAGTTAATATTCCCGTTACAACAGTGCGCAGTCGCATATCTTTTGGCAGGGAATTGTTGAGGCGGGAACTTGGCTGAATACTTGGTAAGTAAATTCATTCCTTAATTTGAATGCGTTGTAATGTGTTTATTATAAGTTAATTGTGTCGTTTTTGCTGCAATTATGCAATGTCAAGATTATTGACAGCTGATTTATCGATTGGCATTTTCTTTATATTCACAGGCGAATATAAAACCATATACATATGCTTTGTGAGTATTACTTAAATATTGCTGGTTCCTCCTATCTGATAGGAGAGTGGTGTGTTGCTAACTGGGATGAGATTAGCTATGCCATTAAGCGTGATGATTACGGTGGTACTACCCGTTCATTTACAAGCAAATTCGATTTCACACTTGATGCGTATGACTTAATTCTTAATGAATATTTGAAAAACTATGTTAAGGCTACGGCCTCCATATCCTTGTTTACAATTGATGACAACCATGTCTATAAAGAAGAGTTTACTTCTCTGCTTGATTTTGGAACTTTGAAATACTCAGGTGGTATCGCCTCGATTAATACTATGGATAAGAGCCTGGCAACTTTAATTAAGGCTAATAAAAATACACAATATGAGTATCTTGTTAGTGATTTGAAAGAAGAAAAGCAGTTATCCTATGACAGATTGCAGATGAGCAATACGGCTACATGGCTCATAACTGGAGAGACTGAAGAAAATGAAGGTGGAACGTACATAACGAATACATTTACCCCTGATGATGCTTTTCGTCCATCTGGTACGTACTATGCGTATCCGCTCTATATTACTGGCACTCCTGAGATTGCCGTTAAAAACATAATTGAAGTAACCGATGCAGAGCAAGGGGAAGGGAAGAGAGGAAGCGGAGGAGGTAGTAATTGCCCGTATATATTCAAGAACATATCATCGCAGGGAATTAAGGTTAATGTCAAAGTTAAATTTTACCTTTTTGCAAATAGCTCTGGGAATGGAACTGCCACGTTGCGATTAAGGCGTTTCCCTTCAGCCACTGATGTTCCAGGTGCCAGTATTGGATTACAAGAAGGTCTCAATGCCATAGAATGGGATTTACATGATATACTCGTTAACGGTAATGGTGGCTACATATCTTTCCTTATTTATGTAACTGAAACACCTTACACCATATATCAGATGATGCCGTATGCTTCTAATGAATCTTTAACATTGGATTTTATGGCTAAAGATATCACTATTGATATTGACGCTATCTCGCCTAGCAAACTCTTAAATAAATTATTGCAAAGTATAGCTGGCGAGGGCTATACAGGTGAGATCGCTTCTGATACAGATGACAGGCTTGATAATGCTTTAATCCTTGCTGCTGAGAGTATTCGCGGTATAGACAGAGCAAAGATTTACTCATCTTTCGGTAAATTTCAAGAATGGATGAGCGTTATGTTTGGCTTTGTACCTATAATTGATGATATAAGCGTCCGGTTTGTTCATAGAGATAGTTTGTTTAGTGACAATGATATCATCCCTATAGGAGAAGAAATAAGAGATTTCGGGTATTCAGTAAACGATAAGTTGATATATTCCAGCGTTCGGGCAGGCTTTGAAAAAAAAGACTATGATAGTGTTAATGGACGTGATGAGTTTCATTGGATAAATGAATTCGTTACCGGTTTGTCAGTTACCGATAATACTCTGGAATTAAAAAGCCCTTTCCGTGCTGATGCGTATGGTATTGAATTCCTTGCACAAAAACGAGATGAGAAGACAAGAGATAGCGATAGCGATAGTGACGTTTTCTTTGTTTATGCAACATTCAGTGCAGATGTTAATAAATTTGTTTTGGTACGATCTGGTTTTACCATTACTGGGGTGATATCTCCCGACACAATGTTTAATGCAGCGTATTCACCCCGTTCTATCATTGAAGCAAATAAGCGTTTTATTGGTGTAAGTATCGATAAAATGACATTTGCATCCTCTGATGGCAATAGCGATGTCTCTATTAATGGAGTAAATGAGACCGATGATATCATTATAGCAAAAAATGAACGCCTCTTTACTGTTGGCGAGGTCGTTGTTACATCTGCAAATCAACTTACTGCTAACTTTAATATTCCTGTTGAGGTTGAGAATGACGGGAAGAAATATATCTGTTATCCAGCAGAAAGAAGTCGAAAATATGGTCGGTATGATGGTATGAAGCACACGCTTTATGTAAAGAGTATCAGCCCTGTAAATGTTTGAGCCTATGTTAATGATATGCCCTTTTACTCCGCTTTTCTTTAATGAATCAAAAGACAATTTTGGAATCACAAGTCGATACATTCAGAAGTTTGCACCAGCTGACAAAATTTTGATCGAGATACTGTCTGATGGGAGGGATGTGCCGACTTCAATTTCTGTTATTGATGCTATAACCAATAAAGCTATTGCATCTTATGAATGGAACTCATGGAAGATGAATGATAACAAGGTGTTATATTACTACGTATTGACTGGGTTAAGCAGTGGTTTCTATAGAATTAATCTTTTAGGACTATCAAGCGATGTATTTAAGGTAACTGATAATTCACGAGAGCTTGATGAAACTACACTGATACGGTATTCAATGCGAGATAATAGGCAACGAACAGATAGTGTTTTCTTTATTAATGGGCTACAGTTTTTCTTTGAGTTCCGTGCGCCTGGTGGTTTCTGTGATGATAACTGGAGATTCGCTGTTGATAATGAACAGTTCTTGGCTCCCAGTGGTGATATTGTCGAACTGTATAGTCAAGAAACAACGCAAAAGGTATTTACATTGGGTAATGCTATGGGATGTCCAATATGGTATGCGGCCATGCTAAACCGTATTTTATGTTGTTCTTATGTCTATTTTGATAATGTTAGGTATGCGAGAAAGGATAGTAATGTTCCAGAACAGAATTTGCTTATTGAAGGACTTAAAAGCTATGTTTTTAAACAGTCGCTTCAGCAGATTGGTGAAGTAAGTTCTAAAGGAACTTCAGACATTTTCATCATCATCGTCTCAATAAATTCTTCTGATATCGGTCAGTGCACGGTTACAGCTACGGGAAACGTGATAAATGTTATAGAATCTGTCGATAAAAGCAACTATACTATTACAGTGGAGAAATACGGTACCGCAACCGTTAATATTTTACCGGAAGATGGATATCAGGTTAAGGAACTCACGGTTGATGGTGCATCTCAAGGGGCTTTGAGTAGCTTTACTTTTGAGAATGTGCAGGAAGGGCATACAATGTCTGTTGTCATGGAAATAGTAGAAGAAAATCCGACTAATTTTCTTGTCCGTAACGATTTGCCTAACGTTTATTACTCTTCAACCCAATCTGCGGTTGATGCGATTAAAACCGCATATCCGAACGGTCTGACGCAGAATATAACTTTAACCTGCATTAAACCCGCCACTGAAAAACGTTTGAGTGGAACGTGGATTGCCGAACTGTCAAAGTGGAATGAGAAATCTATCTGTTGCCTTATCATTGATGGTGCGGACAGGCTTGTGTATGACGGAAAGTCGCTTGGCGGATTACAATTTAAAGAGGTGAATAATGTGTTGTTGCGCAATATCTCCTTTGTGAATTGTGCGAATTATGCAGGTGCCTATTCTCCCAGTGAGTTGTACGCCTTGAATTTTGTTGGAAGTGCAAGCCGCAATGCCCGAAACCTGCTGGTTTATAAATGTAATTTCAATGGAGTATATCCGTCTGACTTGACAAAAAAAGCATGGAGAACAATAGGAAGTAAATACAGTGAGAACCTTACACTGTTGGGCTGTGATATTAGCAATGATTATGGCAATTGTATGAAACTTACCAATTGCCAGTATGTTTCCCTTATCAAGAACACGATCAGTGTAGATTACTCTCTGGGTGTTGTGGCTCATCCTTCGATTATGACTCTCAAAAATTGTTATACGTTGAATGTCGAGGATAACAAGATGTCAGGAGATGTTCGGGAGAATTATTTTGAATTGAGTAATGTAGATAGATTTTATTTCCTTCGCAATGAGGTGTCGGGAGGTGGAGGGCGTGCTATCACAATGTCTTCTTTAGGAAGTATGAAAGAAGTCGTTGTTGATAGCAACCTGTTTGTCGGGATGTTGAACGGGCCTGCCGGTGGCTGGATGAAGGAGTATATCAATTTGGGTACAGCCAAGATTGACAGGTTGTGCATGAATAATAATACTTGCTACATGAGCGGAAAGTTCTATGAGCAGTACATAACAAAAGGTGGTACAGTAGAAGATGCGTACATCTACAATAATATTGCTATCAATGCTACCGGAACGAGCACTAATAGTATCAATGGATTTATCATAAATCGGGTTAAAAGTCTGCATACCGGTAATAACTTGTATGAATCAATGCGAGGTCTGGTTGTATCTCCAAATGCTGATGGTGAGAGCGATTATATAACTGTTGACTGGACAACCGGACGCGACGTAGCTAAGTTACAAGTAGCCGGATACGAAGCTAATTCTATTAAGGTTGAAGATGGAACCAAACTTCTTGAGAAGCAAAATGGAGGCGATTCTTATAAGTTGATTGAAGGTCTGGAATACTACTCTAATATGTCTTATTTTCCAGATGCTGACATTGAGTATAAGGCGAAAGCAAGTACAGGGAATACCCGCGGATGCTATAATCTTGCAGGTATCGCCATCGACGAGACACAGGAAGTCACAGGGTATACAGGTGAAGATTATAGCGAAGTAAAAGTGTTCGGTAGTACAGCACAGTATTCGACATTGGCGGATAGTGTTCTCCGATTGAAACACAATACACCGGACAGGTTGAAATTGGTTGTATTTTCTGTTATTGGTAGCCAGCATTCCGATTTAATTCTCGGCAAGAGCGGTATTATGCACACTTCTCCTGTGCTGGATGCTAACGGTGAATATCAAGAAGATGAGTTATACACGATAAATGTAGACTAATATGGCAAAAGAGGTATATACAGGCAAATTGAAAGTTCAAATAGGACGGGTACAGGCGTCTGCCATATCGGATAATTACTTTCCGGTGGTGGGGCAGACTGTGAAGATTGATGCGTCGACTAAATGGGGGCAAAGTTCTGAATGGCAAACGCAAGATGGCGGTGGCAATACGGTTACCACTGCCGGAAAACTCACCTTGCAGAAAGATAGCAAAGAGATAATGATTAGTGCGGCCGGAGAATTGCAACAGAAGTTTATTGCACGGAATTATCTTACGGAAACAGCGGTAACTAAGATGATTTATGCAATGATTCCGCAAGTATTACCATATTTCGATGTGACTTCCAACGAAATAGTTCGGGTTGGAGATATAAGCACGGTGACTGTGGCTCTGAAAAACGGCTATACGGGTGATTGTGAGATAACAGTGAAAGCTTATAAAGAGAATGAAGCGGTTATAAATAGGACATTTAGTTCAATTGGTAGACCTTCTATTGACTATAAATATGGTTACAGTACAACTTTTTCCGAAGCGTCAGACCGTGGTATCTATGATATAGAAGTGGATGTAAAGGATACAACATCGGGGGTTACTTTTACCAAGAGAATTAATAAGCTGATCACTGTTACACCGAAGCTATGTCCTAAACCTTCTGATACTACAACAGGATATGAAGTTTCTTCAACCTATGATTCTATGACAACCTATTCTGGAAAGAAAGTTTTTGAAATTAGACTTTGGCGTAATGTTAATGACACAGGCTTAAATTATGCGGAGGCTATATTGCCGCATGGTGATGCCATTGCGTCTTATGAGCGTATGAAGATAGGTCTTCTTCCGGCAGGCACAACGTTGTGCCTAAAACTTGATCCGGAAGAACCGGAGCCATACGCTTGTCGGTTTCTTCCGACGGGCATAACGGAGGCAAATGTTACTAACGAAAACGGTTCTCCTAACTTTACTTACGAGCAGCCTCTTATCATCACGCATGATAATAAAGAGGTTTGGAATTGGGTTTGGAGATATTATGGAGCGTTGAGTATATCCAATAATCTGAGAAATATAGTGTTTGACGGTCGTGGCTATCACAATACGAGCATTAAGTTTACCCCGCTTTCAGGCAGTGTATATAATACTTGTATATTTCTCGTTGGCGGAACCTCCGATTGGGAAATGTTCGGTTGTGATGTGGATGATGCTGGTTTTGCTGGAATATCCGCCAAGACTGACCCGAATGCCGGTAATCCGTGGTTCTGGCGGGAAAATGGTTGGGAAATGACAAACCTAAAAATCCATCACTGTACTTTTCAGAATACAGCCGGTGAAGGTGTATACATCGGCTATTACGGTACTGGAACACTTGCTGGTGGTTATCAGCCTCACTTACTGCGTGGTTTGCGGCTATACAGATGTAAGTTCTTCCATACAGGATTTGACCCGGTTCAGATCAATAATTCCGTTTCAACGGAAGTCTGCTATCTTGATATTGAACAATGCTGCTTCAAGCAGGAAGTTAACCAGGCAAATACTTTCTCTTGTACAATGGATGGTAAGGTTTATAACTGTAAAGTGTGGGACAATTATTCGTCTATCGGTATTATCTTTCCGTTTATGTCTAAGCTGGAAATGTACAACAACATTCTAATTGCTGGCAAGGATAGTCTTGCATTTTCGTGGACAAAGTGGAGTGATGATAACACGGTTCAAATGGATAATGATCTTGTGTTCAGTATTTACAATAATATAATTAAGGGAAGAATTATTGCTACGATTGCTGGTAATATCTCCTACACGAATTTCTCAATGAATGATAATGTCTTTATTACGTCCGAGGGAGACACTGAATTACCGGGCTACTTTACTGGTTCTGGGAATGTGTTTATACAAAACAATGAAGAATACGACGTATTGGATAATTACCTGAAAGTAGCAGATAGTGCTAACTATGACTATCAACCTAACTATAACTCAATGCTTGTGTCTGCTGGGAATAATGCTCTTTCTGATTATGATATGAGAGGATATAAGAGATGGTACAATCTGGTACATCATAGCGGCCCACTGATGGGGATATATAAAGACACAAGCATCCCCGACGAATCAGTTCCACTTACCCTTAATAGCATTACACTTTCGGCGGCTAATAACAAGACTGTGGAGGTTACTTTCAATTATTCAGGCTCATATTCTCCGATAAAGTATCGCGTTGGCGAAGTAGCAAATCTTCCAGGTATAGATTGGAAAGATTACTCTGGTAATATCACTTATACATTTGCATCTACAGGTGATAAAGTACTATATGGACAGCTACAAGATGTAGAAGGGAATATAACAGCGATAAAGAGTGCCATCATCACAATAGCTGAAGAAGCTGCTCATAAAGCTGTTATTTCGATAGGTTGGATAAAATCAGAAATAAACAACCAGTCCATAATCTTTGATGAAGAGTTGAAGATTAACAAGGTGAACTACTCGACCGTGGCAAGTACATGGAAGTGGAGTGACGGAACGGACGGAGGTACGATATTGAAGAATAATGCCAATGGCATTGCAACATCCGCTTCCGGAGGTATGCCCGGAGCTACGACAGGGGATGACAGTGGCATATATCCCGATGCTGTTCTCGAAAAAAATGTTTTAATCATGCGTACCGGCACAGAAGAAGATTTTACGACTTATTGTGAAGCATTGATAAGCGGCTTATCTGCTGGAAAGTATAAGATACGGCTGTATAATAATCTGAAAAGTATTGATGCCTCATTGACGTCTACTGCCAAATATCAAATAGTTGTTGGAGATATTGCTACAGATTTTACATTCCCCGCAGGTTATGATATCAGAAATAACTTAACGCAATGGATAGAGAAGGAAGTAACAGTGGATGATTCATTCTTATTGCGTTGGGGAAGAATGGAGGGAAAAACTGGTACGCATCGGTATCCGGTGAATATAATAGAGATTGAAAAGATATAGATAAGTGACCTAATGCTGTGTAGGTAAGCGTATTGCATATGAAAACAATAGATGGATTTACGATTAGGAAAAAAATGCAGGAATTGTTGATCTTATTAGGTGATAATCCGATAGCTTCTGACTTCGAAGAGGTGTATGAATACACCATTGATAACGTGTTTTATCCTTCTGTATTACTGGATATAATAGAGGAAGGGGCGGCACTTGCAGCCAAAGAAGAAGATATGTCTATTCTATATAGGGGGTTACGACACAAGGTCTTGGATGGAATTCATTCGATTCTTGCAGTATCATGAGTAGTATTAATATTTAGATAGAAAAAAGGAATGGACAGATTATTTACATTAGACCAGATTCGCGTGATATGCGTGTCGCTGTTTAGCTCAATACTGGCTTATCTGACGCCGACTAAGGGCTTTCTGATAGCTTTGGCAATCATGTTTGCCTTTAATATCTGGTGCGGTATGCGTGCCGATGGCGTGAGTATAGTGAGGTGCAAAAACTTCAAGTGGGGCAAATTCAAAAACGCCTTGGCAGAGCTGCTTTTGTATCTGGTTATTATTGAGGTGGTGTTCGTTTTCATGGATTCAATAGGTGATGGTGAAAGTGCTCTCATTGTGATAAAGACTATTACGTACGTCTTCTCATACGTATATTTACAGAACGCATTCAAGAACTTGATTATAGCATACCCGAAGAACAAGGCTTTCCGGATAATCTACCATTTGATTAGGTTTGAATTCAAACGTGCGATGCCCTCACATGTCCAGGGGGTTATTGAAAGAATTGAAAACGAAATTGATAAGGAGGAAGAAAAATGAAGTACTTTACAATTGCTGAACTCTGCAAGTCAGATACAGCCGACCGGCTGGGTATTGATAACCGGTGTAAGAAAGAACATGTAGCCAATATGACTGCATTAGTAGATAATGTACTAGACCCATTGCGGGAGGCATACGGGAAACCTATACGGGTGAACAGTGGTTTCCGTTGTCCGGCATTGAATAAAGCTGTGAAGGGGTCAGCTACAAGCGACCATATGACAGGACGGGCGGCAGACATAACCGGAGGAAGCCCAAAGGAGAACAAGAGGTTGTTCTATCTGATTCAGGAACTTGGTCTTCCCTTCGATCAGTTGATTGACGAGAAACATTTCTCATGGGTACATGTGTCTTATCGGAAAGAAGGGAACCGGAGAGAGGTGAAAGCATTATGAAAAAGCTACCTTGGATATTAGTTGTACTGCTGGTCATTGCTTTTGTCGCGGCTTGGTTCCGTCCGGTCGACGCGTTACCGGCAGAAGTCAGAACCGAGACGAAAATACAGACGGTTGTCAAGGTTGACACGGTTCTTATCTCTGCACCGATGGCTGTGTTCTTCCAGTTCACGAGTGATACTATCCATATCGGTGATACGGTTGTTCAACGTGAGCAGGCTTACTATGAAGATAGCCTTTACCGAGTATGGGTTAGCGGGTATCGTCCGAGACTGGATAGTTTGATGGTATTCCCGCGAACGGTATATCAGACAGTGACGAATGATATTTACCATACTATTGTACCTAAGAAGAAACGTTGGGGGTTAGGATTGCAGGTCGGTTATGGTTATCCATCCGGAATATATGTAGGTGTAGGCATCAGCTACAACCTTTTTCAATGGTAGTACGTTATAGAAGAAGTAGAAGTAATTCAACATTGATGAATTTTAGCCTCGATTGGTGACGGTTGGGGCTTTTTATGTTATCTAACATTCGATTGCTATAATATCATTAATTTATTTATTGTTACTTTTACAAAATGTTAATCTTAAAAATATAAAATGCTATGTACACCCTTAAATATGATAAAAGGATTAAAGAATTTCGTCATCACAGTTCATCTTTAGTACGAATGGGAAAAGGATTTGGATTTAAAGATTGTAAGTATTATGCGATTCATGACTATTATCCTAAATCAGGTATAGGGAATGATGTTGATAATGAGATTAAAACAGTCCGAAAATTTATTTATAGTTTTAAAAATGGTCACGAGGCTGACATTGAATATGCTGCTAAAATCATAGTGGAAAGTATTAAAAAAAAGAAAATTGATCTTGAAAATACATGCTTAATGATAATACCTGCTTCAAAACCAGAGAATACCAATAAGCGTTTTCAAAAATTTTGTAGTATAGTGGCTAAAGCTCTAAAAATAGAAAATGGTTTTAACTATCTTTCTGCGGTTGAGCATGAAGAAACAAAAGGTTCTATCGACAAAAATATTGTACCGTATTTAATATTACAACCAGAACAATACAATGGTAAAAATGTACTGCTTTTTGATGATGTTATTACATCTGGTACTTCCTTTAAGCAAGTTGCTGCTAAACTTTTAGAAACTGGTGCTAAAAGTGTTACAGGTGTTTTTTTAGCAAAAACGACAAGAGAGTAATGATATGAAACTAAAATCTTTATCTGATGATTGGCAATATGCAAAGGCTGGTTTGGAAGATGCATATCATATTGTGTATTATATTCCTTCTGGTTATACAGATTCAACGAATTGGACTACAAGAATCAAAAAGTTTAAATGGAATAACGACAATGAAAATGATAATTTAGTCATTGATAATTGTACTAAAGCAATAAGTAGTGCAAAACTCAAATTTGACTATGTTATAAGGACACTTGGAAGTTCAGAAACAACTCCTATTACTACAGCTAAGCTAATACCATTAGCGAAAAGTATTGCAAAAGCTACATCTGCAAAATATTTACCGCGTTTATTAAAAAAGAAAAGAGCAACTACTCCTTTACATAAGTTGCCAGATTTAGCGGCAAGAAAAGCAGAAATAAATGGTGTATTTGAGATTGAAAATAAAGGAGAAGATGATTTAGACAATAAGACTATTTTGATAGTTGATGATATTTCAACAGCTTGTGTAACATCTGCTGAAATGATAAAAACAATAAAAGAGAGATGGCCAAATACAACTTTTTATTTATTTTGTATTGGAAGAACTAAGTATGATGAACATGCTAACGAAAATTTATAATTATTATGGACATATCCAAAGAAACTGAATTAATTATTAAACTAAAACTTTTACCTGGTTTTGGACCTAAAAATGTGGAATTAGTATCTAAAGCCATGGTTAAACTGGGTTTATTTCTTGATGATGATATAAAAGCATACGTGCAGCAATGTATCAAAACTAACTATATAAGAATAAATAAAGAATTAACTTCTGAACAGTATCAGAAAGCTATTGATGAAGCAAAAAGAATTATAGACACATCTTTAAATAATAATATTTCTATAATTTCTCAAAATGATAGTGATTTTCCAATACAACTAAAAGAGTTGAAGTCATACAGCAATGGTAAATTCAAAGATGTAGCACCATTGATTCTTAATTATAGAGGCGATTTAAGTAGCATTAATAATAAAAAATCTATTGCTATAATTGGGACAAGAAAACCATCTGTTGAAGGAGAAGAGGCTGGCATTTATTATGGAAAGTACTTCGCCGAAAAAGGATATAACATAGTAAGTGGATTAGCTTTAGGGTGTGATACCATTGCCCATAAAGCTACATTAAATGTGCATAATGGAACGACAACTGCAATATTGGCACATGGATTACATATGATTTCTCCAAAAGCTCATGAAAAAATAGCAGAAGAAATTGTAGAAAAAGGGGGAGTACTTTTATCAGAGTACTTTTATGGAACTCCTGCTTTTAAAACATATTTCGTAGAACGAGACAGATTACAAGCTGGGTTGGCCATAGCTACAATTGTCATTCAAACAGGTATTGGAGGTGGAACAATGCATGCTGCTCAAGCGACTATTGATAATAATAAGATTTTGTCTGCGGTTTCTTATCGAGAGCTTCAAGTAAGGGAACTTGAGAATGTACGTGGTAATGATTATTTAATAAAAAGGGGCGCTTTTCCTCTTCGTGATGCAAGTGTATTATACGACTTTTTGCAAACAGGACAGAACCTACAATACAAGCCTAAAGATTCAGAAATGCAATCATTTTTTTAATACTATATGTGATGAGTAAAAATATTATTTTTGATTTGGATTTGACTTTAGTTGACTCAACCATAGCTGAATCCGCAAGAAGTCAAAGGAATTGGCCTTTGACATATTCGCTTATACCTAAGTTTACATTATATGATGGGATCGAAGAGGTATTTGATTTTATACGTAGTAATAATATAAAAGTATGCATTGTCAGTACTGCACCACGGGCATATGTTGAAAAAGTAGTGAAACATTTCAATATACCATGTTCATGTATAATTGGATATCACGATGCAAAGCCTATCAAACCAGATTCTGCTCCCATGCTCAAAGCACTAGAGTTGATGAATGAACCGGCGAGTAATGTTATTTCATTTGGAGATAGGGTAATTGATATTCAAGCCTCAAATGCGGCTAATGTTGAAAGTGTAGCATGTTTTTGGGGTTCAAAAGAAAAAGAAGCATTATTGTCTTCTAGTTACAAATATGCGGCTTATAATCCTAACGAAATTATAGGATTAATTCAATAATGCATTCGGTTATGATAAGATAATCAAGGCGGCTCAATAAGCTGCCTTTACTTTCATCTGTAATTCGACTACCTCACCGAAATTCGGCACTTTTTCTTCATTCATAAAACATTTCCTGCATTCGCAAAGTTTGTTTCTTCTTATTTATTCTCTGCCATATCTTTGTATCGTAAGCTTACAGAGATAATTAATTTATAGGCGGATTCCGAAAAGCCTGGAAGAGAGTAGGAAAAAAATGTGATAAAATATGGACGTTGCGAATTTATTGACAAGTTGGATTGGGTGGTCAGGACTTACCTACGATAAAATGTCGAGGCTAAGAAATTTAGAAGGTGGATGGGAGGCTTGGTTTCAAGCTGATTTTTGTGCTTATTTAAGCACAGTTATAGGTATAGGATTTGCGAGAGAAACAACATATCCGGGGCATTATGGCAGAGCAGACCTAAGATTGCAGGATGCAGAACTGGAAGTGTTTTGTGAATTTAAATGCTTATATGCTTTAGCGAATATGCAGCAAATGTATAATGATATTCAAGCGGATAACGCAAGGCTTGCATCCATTCAGAGTGGATGTGCAAGACTGATGCTATGTTGGTGTGAAGTAGGTACAGCTTTACATGCGCAACTTTTAACCGATAATTTTGATGTGTATGCTACTATTCCAGATCCAGCAGGAGGTAATAGTTTTGAGTGTTTGGGAATTGCTTTCTAAGATTGAGATAGTTTTACAAGGCAGTAATTGAGCTGCCTTGTCCCTTTACCTGCCCTAGGTATTACCGAGATTAGCTATTTGAGGTAAATCTATCTATTTCCCTGATATATCCTTTGTTCTGGTCAATATTCCGAGGTGAATTTACCTATTTCATTATGGGGTCGAGATTCGCAAGGGTATCCATTCTACATAATTAGCAGAAAATTATATACCTAAAACTACATATTTCGTTTCAAATTATATAATTGCTGGCAACAATTCCCGCTTTCTTGGAAATTTATTACGCAAAACCGGAAATAATATACGTTTTTTAGAGAATTATCCTCTCTAAAATCGTTTTATCTGTTGGTGCTTTCTTGATAAAGTCATTTCCGATCACATAAGCATCCATCAGTGCCGCATCATAAGGTTTAAGCAGAGCGGAAATATCAGCTTTTGAAAGAGCGGATTCCAGCCACTTTTCTTCATTCTCTTTCGAAAGGATTGCCGGCATTCGATGCTTGGTGTTATGAATGTAGTTGGTGAGAGGATTGGTATCCGTAGTTATGATAGAGAACGTTGTATGCTCAACTCCTGTTGACTTGTCCAGCCAAGTATCATATACCCCAGCCATTGAGAATATTTCTTCATCTTTCAGATAGATATAGTAGGGTATCTTCTTACTTCCCTCATGTCTCCATTCAAAGTAACCGGTGCTTGGCACGATACAGCGTTTCTTCATAATCGGCTCACGGAATGAGAGCTTTTCAAAGATAGTATCTGCCCGGGCATTAAGTGTCATTCGCCGAATTTCATCTGCATTAGTTTCACTTTTGGTCCAAAAAGGGATTAGGCCCCAATTGAAAACCTGAACCTCATCACTCTTTGTGATTATTGGATATTTCGGAAAGTTGAAGGCATTAACATGATATTGCTCATTGAGAATGTCTTGGTATATCTCAACTACATCCGACTTCCGGCCATATCGAGCAGCCAGTTTGATTGCTTTAGCTGACATTGAATTATGGAAACACATAGCTTACTTACATTTGACGATTATTATTTCATTGATATCAGTAGTATAACATTGGGAAAGCTGTTCTTGTTTAAGTTTCCAATCTCTTCCTGAACCCTGTACTGCAAGTTTGACATGATGCTGAAACTTTCCATTAATTTTATCTACTACTTGCATTAGTCTTTCTCGTTTTTCTCGATCAACAGAATCAAAGAGTCCCAATTGTGCATTATCAGTTATTTCAGTAATGATAACCCCTGCTTTTTTGTATTGGTATCCAGGAAGGAAAATTCTTCTTAATCCCTCCAGCGCATAATGCACTATTTCTAAAGTATCAGAGGTGGGAATTGGCAGTTGTACAATTGTATTCTTCCAATATTGGGGAAGATCCTCCCGGAAGTTATTTGTATGAATGAAAACCATGAGTGACTGGGCGAAAGATTTCTGTTCCCGAAGCTTTCGCGCACAAGTGGAGGCATGAGTTGCTATAGCCTCTGATATGGTATCAATATCTTCTACCATTTTACCAAAAGAGCGGCTGGTGCATATTTGTTTTTTAGCTGGTGGTGCCGTTTCCATATCAATACACGATATTCCTCTCAGTTCTTTCCATGTACGTTCACCGATAACAGTCATATTCTTTCTAACCCATGAACCGGGCAGTTGTGTAAAATCAAAAGCGGTCTTCACTCCTTGTTTTTCCAACTTTGTCGCTTGCCGGCGACCAATTCCCCATACATCGCCAATTTCAAACAGTTTTAATGCCTTAATTCTCTTTTCTTCGGTGTCAATGATACACAGCCGATTATAAACCGGGTATTTCTTTGCAAATTTGTTTGCCATCTTTGCAAGTGTTTTGGTTTGAGCAATGCCAATACTTACAGGTATACCGGTACCACGAGATACTTTCCGTACAATGTTCGCTCCGAGTGATTGCAGGTCTTTAATCCCTGCCAGATTGAGAAATGCTTCGTCAATGGAATAGACTTCAATTTCAGGTGCCATATCAGCTAACAGTGACATAACACGCCCAGACATATCACCATATAGGACATAATTTGAAGAGAACACGGCAATATCATGTTGCTTTACCAAGTCCTTTATCTGATAAGCCGGAACTCCCATCTTAATACCTAATGCTTTTGCTTCGTTAGAGCGTGCAATAACACATCCATCATTATTACTTAGTACAATGACGGGCTTTCCATTCAATGAGGGATTGAAAGCTCTCTCGCATGATGCGTAAAAGTTGTTGCAGTCTACAAGACCGTACATCAACGTCTCCTCCGATTCTTTTTAATTGTGTAGGTTACGATCCCCCAAACTACAAAGTCATTTTCGGGAGTTACTTTTATTAAGGGATAATTAGGGTTTGAAGGGATAAGCCAAGCGGCATCTTTTTCTAATCGTACCCGCTTGAGGGTATATTCGCCATCAACATAGCAAATAGCAAGGTCATCGTCCAGCAATTCCAACGATCTATCTACAACAAGAATGTCACCGTCTTCTATGCCTTCATCACGCATAGAATCGCCTGCTACACGTGCATAGAAAGTTGTTGCTGGATGATTAACTATTTCTTTATTTAGGTCTATAGCTTCTTTGAGATAGTCTTGTGCCGGGCTGGGAAATCCTGCACGAACCCCTTCGTCTGCATAGGGTAGGGGCAGACTTGAAGAAATGTCAATCTTATGTATCTCTATGTTCCTTTTCATCGTGGCAAATAAACAAAGATATATTGTATATAGTTGCCTGTATTTGTATTTTTTAGGTTAAAGAAGAAGGCAGCCTAAAGACTGCCTTCTGGAATACCAAGTTCATCAGCACATTTCAACAATCCCGTTTGGTATTCTGCTGTAGTTACTAATGAGCTTTGAAATAGTTTAGTCCGGACACAAAAAAAGTGAGGGGAACCACCCCCTCACTCAAAGTCAAACCAAAAACTCGAATTATGGCCGAGTCCTTGATACCACAAAGGTAGTAAGTTATTTTAGATTATCAAGCACTTTTCTTATAGCTTGTGTCGCCATTTCTGGTGTGACCTTGATGTATGAGTATAAGCTTTTAGCTACATTATCAATTTTATGTCCGAGAATATAATCAATCACACTCGTATTCACGCCAAGCATAAATGCATGTTGGCTAAAAGATTTCCGTGCGGAGTAGAATACTAAATTTTTGATTCCTGTTGCTTCTGCTAACCTGTGGATATTATAACCGAGAAATTGGTGCATTGATGTTAACTCTTGAAAAGTGCCACCAAGTTGCAATTTACCATCTTTGTTTTTATACTTCAGTATTATGGGAATTGCTTCTTCCGGTATCTCAAATTCAACATACTTATTCAATTTTGCTTGCTTCTCCGTTTTGGTTCGTATGTAGCTTAGTAACGGTGTACATTCATCGAAGTTTATTTTTAGTAAGTCGATCATGTTAATTCCACCCAGATAGTATGATAGCATGAATATGTCACGGCATTTTTCAATGCTTTTCTTCTTTGTCTGCAAATCTCTAATAGTTTTAACTTGCTCGACAGTAATCCATGACTGGCGCACTGTACGTTCAGGCATCTTATAACCTGTAAATGGGCTAATCGTAAATTCTGCATATTGGCACCTTTGAGAATATTTAACCAAGGCCACCAACAGAATCATATTTGTTCTTATCGAGTCACCTTTTAGTTTGCGATCACGAAGCCATTTATCAAACCCTATTACAGTCCTTGGTGTTATATGCTCAACTAACATATTGGGGCCTGTATAAGCCTCAATAGACCTATATATCACATTGTATAGAGCGATTGTTCTTGGTTTGAGATCCGTAACTTCGATGTACTCTTTGAATACAGAAGATATTGTACGTTTCTTCCTCTTCTTGGTATTTTGTATGAGGTCGATTAGCTCAGAACAGGTAAGGCACTCCATGTTGCTAATTTCGTCTATCAGCTTTTGAATTTCGTTCACGCTCTTTCTCAGTTTTGTATTTAAGAAAGCTGCATCGTCTCGCTTAACTACCTGACCGTTTTTAAACTCCTTTTCAGAGTCAATTTTAACATCAGTAATTATGTAGCGCGTTTCTGAATTATGCGCTATTGCAATTCTTACTTTGTGCTTTCCTCCTTTGAGGACTTTTGCAGGCACAATAACTGTACTAATACTTGCCATATTTTTCGACAATAAAATGGAAATAAAAAATGGGTTTCGACAATTTTTCGACAATTAAAAAGGGTCATATTTGACCTTTTCTTAGTACTCTATACTAATAAGACCGCTTGAAGTTCAGCCATTTAGTATTTTTATGGGGCTTGAGGCATACAAACAATAGCAAAATGATAGAATAATGAAAAAAAAGTATGTATATTTGCGCGTCTCTAAGTATGGAGTACCTTATAAATAAGTCGTATGAAGAATATTTTGGTAATTGGAGCAACCGGACAGATAGGTTCGGAACTCACATTGGAGTTGCGTAAACGTTATGGGGATGACCATGTTATCGCTGGATACATTCCGAGTGCTATGCCTAAAGGGGAATTAAAGGCATCAGGTCCTTCAGCTATTGCCGACGTGACCGACCGTCAGTCTATTGAAGTGGTGGCACGCCAATTCAAGATTGATACGATTTATAATCTGGCGGCTTTGCTTTCAGTTGTTGCTGAAAGCCGTCCGGCCATGGCCTGGAAAATCGGTATCGATGGATTATGGAATGTGCTGGAAGTAGCGCGCGAGTATGGTTGTGCAGTCTTTACCCCGAGTTCTATCGGTTCGTTCGGAGAAGCTACACCTCATGTGAAGACGCCGCAAGATACGATTCAGCGTCCCCGTACAATGTATGGTGTAACCAAAGTAACTACCGAATTATTGAGTGATTATTATTATACTAAATATGGTGTAGATACCCGTGCGGTTCGTTTTCCGGGTATTATCTCCAATGTGACCCCTCCGGGTGGAGGTACTACCGACTATGCAGTCGATATATTTTACTCCGCAGTGAAAGGTGAAAGGTTCGTATGTCCTTTGAAGCCTGGTACTTATATGGATATGATGTATATGCCTGATGCGCTGAATGCAGCTATTTCATTGATGGAGGCTGCTCCGGCACGTCTGAAGCATCGGAATGCTTTCAATATCGCTGCCATGAGCTTTGATCCGGAAGAGATCTGTCAGGCTATCAAGAAGCATGTGCCCGACTTTGAAATGGTATATGAAATTGATCCATTGAAGCAATCTATTGCAGACAGTTGGCCTGATAGTCTGGATGATACCTGTGCTCGTGAAGAGTGGGATTGGAAACCGCAGTATGATTTAGAGTCCATGACAGTGGATATGCTTGAAAAGTTAAGAGCTAAACTAAATAAGTGACCTGATGAGGTCTCGGTAAAGAATGAGAAAAATAGGATTGGGGTTCTTTCTTCTCGTTTTCTTGATGTCATGCGGCAACAAGAAAACGAAGATGGACCCTTTTGCGACAATCACCAATTTGGTGGATTCAGCTTCACATAAGGCTGATACTGTGCCGGAGGTTGAAGAGGATAACGATCCTAAGCCCATAGAAGCGGATGAATCATTTGATGATTTTATCTATAGTTATGCTTCGGATGACGCCCTGCAACGGCAGCGGACCAAATTTCCGTTGCCTTTTTACAACGTCGATACACCTTCGAAAATAGAGAAGGAGGACTGGGGACATGATTATCTGTTTACCCAGCAGAGTTATTATACATTGCTCTTTGATGATGAAGATGATCTGGAATTGGTAGGAGATACTGCACTCACTTCTGTACAGGTGGAATGGATTTTTCTGGAAAACCGCATGGTGAAGAAATACTATTTTGAACGTACTAAGGGGGTATGGATGCTGGAAGCTATCAATCTCCGCCAGATAGAACAGGGCGAAAATGAAGACTTCGTTACGTTTTACTCTCGCTTTGTAACCGACAGCATTTATCAGAGTCGACATATCCGGGAACCTTTGGAATATATCACGATAGATCCGGATGATGAGTTTTCTATTCTGGAGACTACGCTTGATTTGAACCAGTGGTATGCCTTCCGCCCTATATTGCCTGTGGATAAATTGTCCAATATCAATTATGGACAGAAGAATAGTGATAACTCAAATACGAAAATCCTGAAAGTGAACGGGATTGGAAATGGATATACCAATATCTTCTATTTCCGCAGACATCGCGGAGAGTGGGAGCTATATAAATATGAGGATACGAGCATTTAATAATTAAAAATTAATAATTAAAAATTAAATGAAGATACCGAATACATTCGGGATTGATGTGGAAGCTGCCGTGTTTCTGGAATACGGTTCGGTAGAAGAATTGGAGAAGTTGATTGCCGACGGGCGTATCACTTCTCCTTATCTGCATATTGGCGGAGGGAGCAATCTGCTGTTTACCGGAAATTATGAAGGAGTGATATTGCATTCGCACATTGGTGGCATTGAAGTAACGGCTGAAAATGAAGAAAAGGTTTCGGTGCGTGTAGGTGCTGGTGTGGTATGGGATGATTTTGTGGATTATTGCACGGAACGTGGCTGGTACGGTGCTGAGAACCTGTCTCTTATACCTGGTGAGGTAGGAGCGGCAGCTGTACAGAATATTGGTGCCTATGGTGTAGAGGTGAAAGACCTGATTTCTTCCGTGGAGACGGTGAACATACAAGGAATGAAACATGTTTACCAAGTGGATGAATGTAATTACTCATACCGGAACAGTATTTTTAAAAGTCCGGAAATGAAGCAGGTATTCGTCACGTATGTTTGTTTCTCTCTGAGTAAGAAAGAACATTATACGCTGGATTACGGCACGATTCGCCAGGAACTTGAAAAGTACCCGAAAGTGGATTTGAAAACATTACGCCGGGTAATCATTAGTATTCGTGAAAGTAAACTGCCTGATCCGAAACTGCTGGGTAATGCCGGGAGCTTTTTTATGAATCCTGTCGTTTCGCGTGAAGTCTTTGAGGCTTTGAAGGAAAAGTATCCTCAAATACCCTTTTATGAGATGGGGGCTGACCGGATAAAAATTCCTGCAGGCTGGATGATAGACCAATGTGGTTGGAAAGGTAAAGCGCTGGGGCCTGCTGCTGTGCATGATAAGCAGGCGTTGGTATTAGTAAACCGGGGTGGGGCAACGGGAGCTGAGATTGTAGCCCTTTCGGATGCCGTGCGGGCGTCAGTTCGCGAGAAGTTTGGTATTGACATTCATCCCGAAGTGAATTTTATTTGAAAGATTGATAATTAATAGGTAATAGACGTGAAACTAAGAATATTAGGGAGCGGAACATCGACAGGAGTGCCTGAAATAGGTTGTAAGTGTGAAGTTTGTACTTCTGCCGATCCGCGTGATAGCCGTTTGCGTGCATCGTCTTTGTTGCATACGGATGATGCGGTGATATTGATTGATTGTGGACCGGATTTTCGGGAGCAGATGTTGCATGCAGCTTCGTTTGAAAAAATAGATGGAGTGTTGATTACCCATGAACATTATGACCATGTAGGTGGGCTGGATGATCTTCGTCCTTTCTGTCGTTTCGGTGAAATACCTATATACTCCGATGAGTATACGGCAACTCACCTGCGTGCACGGATGCCTTATTGCTTTCTGGAGCATAAATACCCGGGTGTTCCTCAAATTTTCTTGCAGGAAGTGGAAGCCGGAAAAACGTTCTTCATCAATAATACGGAGATTACCCCTTTGCAGGTGATGCACGGGCGTCTGCCTATTCTGGGGTATCGTATCGGTAAACGTATGGCTTATATTACAGATATGCTGACTATGCCCGAAGAATCCTATGAACAATTACATGACTTGGATGTTCTGGTTGTGAATGCTTTACGCGTAAAACCGCATCCTACGCATCAGAGTATTTCCGAGGCTTTGGAAACGGCGAAGCGTATTGGCGCACGGGAAACTTATTTTATCCATATGAGTCATCATGCCGGATTGCATGTCGAGCTTGAAAAACAGCTTCCGCCTGATGTACATTTGACCTTTGATGGTATGGAAATTGAGTTTTGAGGCACAGGCATTCTAAAACTTTTTTATATCTACTAAAGTTTTTGAAACATTTGTTTTGTTTTATTAGTAGAAATAATTATTTTTGCCGAAACTTGATGCCTGAAAAACCATGAAGTTACGTCTTATCATAAGAATTGCCGTGATTGTGTCCATAGTATTGCTATGTACGGGGTTCGGGGTGTATTCATTCTTCAGGTTGAATGAGGTGGAGAGTCAGAAAGATTTTAATCTTTATACTTTAGTCCCTCAAAGTGCAATGGCTGTGTTGGAGACAGATCGCATGGCTGAGCTGGTTGATGGTATCAATCAACTGAGTTGCAGCAAAGATAATCACTTCCTTTATGCTTCCGAACTCTTTGTCTATCTGAAAAACTATCTGCATACCTTGCTCGATGATACTCCGCATGGCCTTAGTAAGCAGATGAATAAAATGCTTATCAGTTTCCATGAACCGGATAACCCATTGAATCAGGTGTTGTATTGCAGTCTGGGTTCGGGAGATTATGAGTTGGTGGAGTCGTTTATCAGGAAATATAGTTCCAGTGCATTTCCTTCTAAATTCTTTGATTACAGGGGTGAAGAGATTAGTATTTATCCTATGCCTGAGGGGCGCTTTTTGGCGGCATATTTTACCCCGGACTTCTTGGCTATTAGTTTTCAGAAACGATTGGTGGAACAAGTGATCGATGCACGACTTTCTAAGAAATCATTAATAGATATGCCCTCATTCAAACTGATGCATGCAGGAAAGAATACGAATGTGGAAGCTACGGTGTATGTGCGCATCAAGTCGGTGGATATGGGGAAAAATACGGATGGCATTCGTTCGCAAACCTATCTGGGAAGTTGGGCGGAGTTTGATTTGAAGCTGAATGAAACTGCTATTTATTGTTCAGGTATCAGTCATGGCTCGGACACTACACGTACTTTTATCAATGCTTTACGCCGTCAGCAACCGGTGGAGGGGTTTCCGGGAGAACAACTTCCACTCTCTACTTTCTTTTATGACTGTTGGGCTATTTCAGATATGGATGCCATGTGTAGTTTTACGGCAGAGCAGGAATATGCCAAAGCTACTTATTCCGATTATATCAAAGAGAGGGATGAGGAGTGGATGGACTTTCTGAAGACTTATGCGGGAGATCAGGTGATTTCTTGCCTCTTCGAGCCGAAAGATACATTAAGTGAGTATCCATGTGCAGTGATGAGTGTTCCGGTGAAGAATATGTCGCAGGCTGAACGTCGTTTGCAATCACTGCTTTATACTTCTCCCAAGGAAGTGGATGCACCTCCTGTTCCGCAGGAGCGTCCTGATTATCATCTTTATCCCAAAGCATGGGGACACCGTTATTATGTATTGCCTCGAAATACTTTACTGACCCAGTTGACAGGTATCACGGAATCGGCTCTTTATACATATGTCTGTTTTTATCGTGGACATTTGTTGATGGCGCCGGATGTGGTTAGTCTTACTGCCTATATAGATGCTATGGAGAATGGAGAGGTGCTGGATGATACGGCGCTTTACGAGGAAGGAATAGGAAGTCTTTCACCATCGTATAGCTTTGTGATGATGGTGGATATGGAAAGGATGGTAGAGCAGCCGGAAACATATGTACGCCTGATACCTAACTTTTTCTTTCGTCAGGCGAAGTTTTTTCGCCACTTTATACTTTCTATACAGTTTACTTGTGTAGAAGAGGTGGTATATCCGAATTTGGTGCTTTTATACAAAGGGTAAATGGGAGGTTCAAAATGCTTGTAATTATATAATAAAAAAGAGGAGAATTATTCTCCTCTTTTTTATTATATCTAAATTTTATATATTTTAGAACGGCAGATCGTCTTTAGCATCACCTGCCAAGAATTCTGGTGCGGCAGTCGGTGCCGGTGGCGGAACAGGTGCACCCGGTGCACCGGCAGGAGCTGCAGCGCTGACACGCTCTACTTTCCATGCACGGATACTGTTGAACCAACGGTCTTGCCATTGGCGTGCATCCACATCAAATGATACGGTCAGTTCTTCACCCATCTGGATGTTAAACTGTTCTATTTTGTCTGCTCCGAAAACATCGAAACACATTTTGCGGGGATATTGGCCGTGGTCTTCAATCACGTATTCTTGTGCTTTCCACTCATTGCCCGACTTTGCCACTCCGCCTCTTGGCTGGAGTATAGCGATAATTTTTCCTGTAAATTCCATTGCATTCTTTTTAAATG
>OGXE01000040.1_pt1 | contig 81875 bp, 80 predicted proteins | sample 1576181 | NCBI WGS metagenome assembly OGXE01 (sample SAMEA3541478, study PRJEB24748) | human gut metagenome | biome: human gut; feature: human-associated habitat; material: faeces | place: China | collected 2012 | reverse complement strand
CTATTTATTCAAATTCCATATGTACATCTTACGGCATCTCAAACAAAACAGAGTTCTCTAAGAATATATGCTCATGAAGGCCTTCTTCTAAAGCTTTCATTATTTTAAACACATACACATAGGTAGCACAGCCATCTGCTGGTGCAGTGTAATGATTAGTCAATGCACTTAAGGATTCTAGGAGCACACCTGCGGCTTCGTGTTCAGCACGGAGTTCATCAAAATCTACAGGTTTACCTGCTTTAAATTCTGGAAAATCTACATGTTCTTCATGACGAAAATGAGGCACGAGGGCTGATTTCAATTGAAGGAAGGTTTGATAGATTTCTGTCAACTCTGCTCCATGATGGTCATAGTGTACATTGAGGAGCTTTTCCAAGCCTTGATCAATTTCATCAATCATATCCAATTGTTCTCGATGATAGGTATGAACGATGTAGTCAATCAATTGGTCTTTAGAATAACTAAGCACCTCTACACGAGAAGATTTCTTAGCAACTTGTACAGTATTTAACATAGCAATGTATGCATCCACATCTTTACCTGTTTCTGCAATAGCCTCTGCTAAAGGATGTCCTCCACCACAGCAAAAATCAATTCCATCTTTTGCTAATACATCCATTAACTCTGGATTTACTTTAACCGCATCAGCTACGGTCATGGATTTATTAATAGTTCCAAAACTCATAAGATACACCTCCAATGGTTTACGCCGATCTATATTCTTATAGTTATACTATACGATCAACCATGGATTCTGTCTGTCGCAGTGGCTACGAATTTGAAAGTAACATGACAACAATGGTAAGGCTGTAGAAAATAACATAAAGTAATGAATATAAAAATACATAGATATATATTGAACATACAAAAAGCTGGCCCCATAGAGCCAGCTTTCAGCATATCAAAACATGTACTACATATGTTTATATATAATTGTGTGAGTAACTATTAGATGCTTTCAACAGCAGCGATAGCAGCAACGTCTACAACGTCTTGAGCAGAGCAGCCACGGGAAAGGTCATGAACTGGTTTAGCCAAGCCTTGAATCAATGGGCCAAGAGCGTCAGCGCCGGAGAAGCGTTGTACCAATTTGTAACCAATGTTAGCAGCTTGAAGATCAGGGAAGATCAAGATGTTAGCTTTACCAGCTACGTTGGAGCCAGGAGCTTTCTTTTCTGCTACGGAAGGAACGATGGAAGCGTCCAATTGTAATTCGCCATCGAATTTGAAGTCAACGTTGCGTTCTTTCAAGATGTTAACAGCTTCTACTACTTTGTCTACTTCTGGAGTGGAAGCGGAACCTTTAGTGGAGAAGGACAACATGGATACGCGAGGGTCAGCCATGCCAACAACTTTGCGAGCTTTTTCTACAGTGGATTCTGCGATATCAGCCAATTGTTCGCTAGTTGGGTTAGGCAATACGCCGCAGTCGGAGAATACGAGCATACCGTCGTCACCATATTCTTTTTTGCTTGTGAACATGAACATGGAAGAAGATACTGTTTTAAGACCTGGTTTAGTACCTACAACTTGTAATGCAGCACGCAATACGTTTGCAGTTGGGCAACCGGAACCAGCAACCATGCCATCTACTGCGCCAAGACGAACGAGCATAGCGCCGAAGAATAAGCAGTCACCTTTCATAGTTGCGTCAGCTTTTTCAGGAGTCATGCCTTTTTTAGCGCGCAATTCTACGAATGTATCAACCATTTCTTGGTAACGATCGTAGTTAGCTGGATCGATGATTTCAGCACCTTCGATGGATACGCCAACAGCTTTAGTAGCTTCAGCGATTTCTGCAGGGTTACCAACGAGTACAGGTGTTACGAAACCTTCTTTCAAAATGATTTCAGTTGCTTTCAATACGCGTTCATCTTTGTATTCTGGCAACACAATTTTTTTACCTAATGGTTTTACTTGGTCTTTTAATTTTTGAATTAAATCCACGATTTTTGCCTCCTTAACATTGGCTTTATGCCATATCAATACTATTATTATAGCAAATTCAACCTATAGGTAAAAGTAAAATTTATTTTCTAAGCCTATTATTCTAATTTTTATACTATAATTTTGATAATGGTGAAAGTTGGAATCTATTCCAACTTTTCGCTTTTTTCATCATTAATTTGGATTTCGTTCTAACTTTCACATATTTTTATAGTAAATTTGGATTTCATTCCAACTTTTACCAAATTAATATAACAAAGCTAATCATTCAATATGTTGAACCATCTTCACATAAAACGATACAATAATAATAGAATATAATTAATAAGATTTACCTCACTTATTTACATAATATCGGAGGACTCATGGCCAATACAGAAACGACAATCAACGCAGTTATCAATCCCCAAATCAATGATGCCCCCATCGATATAAAGAGAACAATTAAGGCTTTAGAGCGCAATAATTTCGTAGTTCATTATTTTGAAACAGGTGCAGAAGCTGTTGATTATTTACAGTCTCGCATTCAGAACAAACGAGTGGCTATCGGTGATTCCCGCACCTTATTAGAGCTCAATGTACATGATGCTTTATCCGAGGTCAACGATGATATAACAGATATCCAACGTCCTCTTCCTGGTGAAAGCTTCCGCGACACTGCATTACGCACCATGGGCCGTGATGTATTTCTTACCTCTGTAAATGCATTGTCTCAAACAGGGGAAATGGTCAATATCGACGGCACGGGCAATCGTGTGGCAGCTTCTCTATTTGGTTCTCAAGAGGTATTCTTCGTGCTCGGTATCAACAAAATTACCCCTGATTTAGCGTCTGCCATTTATCGAGCACGAAATGTAGCAGCTCCATTGAACAGTAAAAAGAATAAGAAAAGCTCCCTCAATCCTTGTGCCAAATTAGAAGAAAAGTGTTATGACTGTGGTTCTCCGGATCGCATTTGCAACGCCTTAACAATCTACTACAAAAAGATGCGCAATATGCAAACCATGGAGATTATTATCATCAATGAATCCTTAGGGTTCTAATGGTTTGTGGCCCATTTAGAAAGTCTTGTACGCTCATCTGCCCTAATCCAGATACAACTCTATAAATAGTAGACCATCGAGGGTCGATAGCACCACTTTCAAGATCACTAATATAAGATTGGGCTAGACCTGACTTATCTGCCAACTGATACTGCGTCATGCCCAATTGTCTACGCCAAAGCAAAATCAACACGCCTAATTTGTGAACCTCTTGTCGAACCTGTATATCACGACAACATAGAATAGAATTCATAGCAACCTCTATCTACTTTCACACTCAACACATGGTTATGCCTTTACTATACCCATATCGTAGGTTGACTGCCTAGTAGCAGTTGAAAAGTAATAACACAAAAGCCTTACTAAAAACTAATGTATCAATTAGTTCTAGTAAGGCTTTTTTCTATGCATATTACGTTCTGTATGTTTTCAACAATTCGTGTAATTATTGTATATATAGAGATAATTAGTACTAAACATGTACTATATTACACCAATCAGCATAGATAATATCTAGATTTGTATAGTTTCTATACATTATCCATTCATTATGAATACACTTGAATAGTAATGTTGCCATATCATTACTAGATATAGGATTATTGGTTAGCACTTTCTTGAGCTTTTTTGATTTCCATGTATTTAACCATGCCATCCACAGCTTTTTTAGCTTCGCGCATCGCCAATACTACAGTAGCCGGTTTATGTACAACGTCACCACCAGCGAAGACGCCGTCACGGTTAGTCATACCATATGGATCTTCAGATGTAATGATGTAGCCTTTTTCGTCTACTTTTAGGTTATTACCTTCGCCGATAAGACGAGCATTTGGTTTATGACCAGCAGCGATGATGATTTTATCTACAGGCATAACTTGGAACTTACCAGTACCGTGGATGCCTGCACCATCTTCGTTAAGAGCCATCACTTCGTATTTGAAGCCTTCTACCTTGTCTTTACCTTCTACGCCTACTGGAGAAGCGAACCATTGGAATTGAACGCCTTCAGCACGAGCTTCTTCGTATTCAGACAACAATGCTGGCATTTGTTCTTGGCTACGACGGTATGCTACAGTAACAGATTCACAGCCTAAACGTACGCATGTACGAGCCGCATCCATCGCTACGTTACCACCGCCGATGATAATTACGCGATCGCCTTTTTTAACAGGAATTTGAGCTTCATCAAGCTCGCCATTATCTACCAATTGTACATTCGTCAACAAGTACATTGCTTGGAATACACCATGCACTTCATCGTTTTCCATGCGTACTTCTTGAGGAATATGTGTACCAGTACCGATAAAGATAGAGTCAAAACCTTCTGCGAAGAGTTCATCCAATGTTTTATCTTGACCGATAAATGTATTACATACGAATTTAACGCCTAAACCTTCAAGACGAGCGATTTCACGACGTACAACGGATTTAGACAAACGGAATTCTGGAATACCGAATAAAAGTACGCCACCTGGTTCAGATTGACCTTCGAATACAGTTACCTCGTAACCAAGTTTAGCGATATCACCTGCTACGGACAAGCCTGCAGGGCCAGAACCTACAACGGCAACCTTACCAAGATCTTGTTTAATCTTCTTAGGTTTGCGAAGTTCATTGATGCTTTCAAAATCAGCAGCAAAGCGTTCCAATTTACCAATGTTAATAGGCGGTTTTTTCGCCTTGTTCATGATACAGTTACCTTCACATTGGTTTTCGCGCGGACATACGCGGCCACAAATGGATGGCAAGTTTGTACGTTCTGCCAAGATATCATTGGCTAAACCAAAGTTACCGTGCGCAATAGCTTGGATAAAACGAGGGATTTCGTTTTCAATAGGGCAACCCATACGGCACAATGGTTTTGGACAATTTAGACAACGTTTCGCCTCAGCGAGCGCTTCCTCCATTGTATAATCCGCATCAAAATGTAGTGGTTTTAATTCGTTACTCATGGCACATGCCTCCTAACAAGGATCCAGTACTATACTTATACAGCGTTGCATGTACCTGAACAATCCGATGAGCCCTCTCACATAGGGATGCCGCCACATGCTGCTAAGATTTATCTTTTGTAACCATTCGATAGACGTGTGGTCACTGGTCAGACACACACTATTCTATAGTATATTCTAAATTGTGAAAGTCCCAACAGTCAAGCAAATAAAGCACCTTTTGTATACGAATATAGCCCTTATTCATGCAAGGATTGCATAGAAACGAATGGTAAGGTAACAGCAATTCTTAAGTGTATATTTACATATATATCTATGCATGTATACTGATAATAGACAGAATAATTGATTTGCACCACATTAACATACACTCATACATGTTGGTAACACCGAACTGATATATATAATTACACAAGATTTCTTATGAATCTAGCAGAATGTAAGAGGTTCACCATGAACACCATAGAATTTACTAAAACATACTATATCGATCGCCGCGGTTCTCATTCCCGCAAATGGGATGGCGAGCATTTAAAATTCAGCCGCACTGACTTATTACCACTATGGGTGGCCGATATGGACTTTATGCCTCCTCAGTGCATTCAAGAAGCCATTTGTAGCTATGTGAAAGCTAACCCTCTAGGTTACACCATGACAAATCCGGATTATATAGAGGCAGTTATGAGCTGGTACAAACGCCGGCATAACTGTAGTCTTAAGCAAGAATGGCTCACCAGTGCGCCCAATGTCATTACAGGGATTATGTGGTGTATTGGGGCTTTTACCAAAACCAATGATGCCATCGCCGTTCTAAGTCCTGTATATGGCGCCTTTGATACAAGTGCCAGCGATGCCCAACGTCAAATTATCGCTGTTCCTATGAATCGCACCGAAGATAATCGCTACTCCGTAGATTACGATGCCTTTGAAAGAGCTATTTCCGAACACGATGTTAAATTGTTCATTCACTGCAATCCGCACAATCCTGTAGGCCACGTATGGAGTGAAGCGGAAATGGACCAATTATTTAATATCTGCAAGCAGCACCAGGTCCTCATCATAAGTGATGAGATTCATCAAGACCTCATCACGGGACAAAATCCTTTTACATCTGCCTTGACGGTAAATAATGGGGCCTATGCAGATAGCATGATTGCAATGTCTTCCCTCTCTAAGTCATTCAATATGGCTAGCTTGCACCACGCAGAAGTTATCATTCCTAACGAAAAACTACGAAGCCAATTCAACGCCTATAAAGCTCATGTGTACCACACAGACTCGGACGTTATTGCCGAAGCGGCCATCACCGCAGCCTACACGCATCCAGAGACGGAAGCATGGCTCACAGATGTACTGGCTGTCATTCGTGAAAACTATGAATATCTGTTCCGAGAGCTTGGTATGGCATTACCACACATCCGCATCAGCCCTATGGACGGCACCTATTTGGCTTGGATCGATTTCGGCGCCTATGTAAAGGCGGAAGATATGCATGACCTGTTCGAAAACAAATGCCACATTGCACCAAGCTTTGGCGAATGGTTTGGAGGCGGAGATTACGCTACCTTTGTGCGACTTAACTTGGCCACGAGCCTTGAAAATATCAGGACTGCTACCCATAATATGATCAAGCACATACACCCTTAATAGGTACCTCTTATCAGTAAAGACATTAATCATATTAGAGAATTTATTTCGTGCAAATACAAAAGGCTGCTCTAGCATTATTCAATGTTAGAGCAGCCTTTTTGTATCAAAGTTTCACTGTATCACACAACTAGTATTACACTAGTTTTTATTTAATTCTAGCGAAATGTTCCTTTGCAAATTGCATGTCTTGTACAAGTTCTAATGTACCAATATAGTTATTGTTTTGATCGCGTACAGCCATGTAGTTTACATAGAATGGACGGCCTTGTTTTTCAAGCCATACAGCCACATTATCGCGGTCACCTTTACGGAAGGAATCGATAATACCGCGTACAATTGGTTCAACCTTTGGTGGATGGCAGGAATACACATCACGACCGATAGCTGTAGTAGGACGTTTAAATACCTTTTCACCATCGTTGAAGTAGCGGTTGATATCTTCATGGTCAACGAAGGTTACTTCCATTGGCATTGTGTTGAGCATAGCATCGAGTTGATCTACAGTTAATGTGCCACCAATTAAACCAATAGCATTATCATCACCACTTTGTTTTGTAGTTTGTGTAGCTAATGCTGCATCAGCCTCTGACCATGCAATACGTTTTACACCAAAGATATCTTCATACTGTGCTGTATCTTTGTAGATTTGGTACCATTCTTCTTTACTGAAGTTTTCTGCACAGATTGGGAACAAGATATTTTGTTCTTTGTAGATCATTTCTTGAGCACGTGTAAGAAGCTCATCAAAACGTCTATACCAATCGTCTACACTTTGACTAGATTTTGCTAAATCGCCTAGTTGGTCGCGGATATCGCCATCAACAGTCCACATAACCATGGACGGTCCACCGATTGCATAATCTACTTTCAATTTTGGATATAATAGGTCGCCTTTTTTAGCATAATGAACAGATACTTGGCGAACTGTATTTACATCATCAATAGTTGCTGTTTTATCAGCTACTTTAGGGCGGATAGATTCAATCAATGCATCGAGAGCTTTATTTTCCTCTGTTAATTGGTTGAGTGGATGACCTACAGTTTCTACCAATGTTACTACGCTCTTGCTCTTTTCTTGAGCCTCTAGAACAGCCTCTACCTTAGCATGTTCAGCATCCATTTGTTCATGAATGGTAGAACCATGGAACAATGCAGAGTGAAGGTCGCACAATTGTTGTACCTCTTCTAAAGGTGTACCTTCGCGCATAAGACCTTGTTCGGCTTTCATGATTTCACTAGCCTCAACATGTTTGAATTGGCTCGCAAAATCTTCACGAACAGAACCAAGTTCTTCGCCTGTGCCCAAACGTTTCAAGAAGCCTTTCAATTGCTCTACACGTTCGCTATCTGTAACAGTATCGTCTACTTGAGTCTCTGCATTTTCACTGCTGTTAGATTCCACTATGTTATCAGCAGCTTTATCTGCTTCTACTGAAGTAGCCTTAGCAGATTCCGCATCACCATGTAGGTTTGGCATTTCACCTTCCAAGGTAAAGCCAGCTTTCATAAATGCGCTCACGATATCGATCATGGATACGCCTTTCATTTTAGCCCCTTTAGGAATGGTCATAATTTTACCAACAGAGTTCAACATCACCTTATTAGTGATTTCGCTAAACCCTAAACTTTTCATAATCTCTGTTACTTCAGGATATTCTTTTACCAAATCATATACAGATTTGGACAAATCTAATTTCTTTTCCATTTTGATCCCCTCGTGTCAAAAATATTGTGTATTACTTATGTGAGTAACCCTCTATACGTCTTCGTATACAAGGCAATTTACATTCTGAAAGGTTTATCTAAAATAACCTATGTCTCTATGATAAACGATATCGATTGGAAAATCTGTATCCATGGCTATACTTTTGAAAGATATTTCAAAAATATCGAAATTCATATAAAAATAACGGATAGCTGAGAATTCAAAGTCACCTAAGCAATCAAAGCGCTTTGAACCAACTATCCGTTATCTATTAAAATATATATCTATTTTTTAGAAAGATGAAAGTTCTGAGAGATTTATTAGTTTTGTTTCAATGCTTTTTCGTAGTTTTCAGAAACCTTATCCCAGTTAATAACGCGGAAGAATTCCTTGATATAGTCTGGGCGACGGTTTTGGTAATGCAAGTAATATGCATGTTCCCAAACATCTAAGCAAAGGATTGCTGTTTTACCTTCTAGTAGAGGATTATCTTGGTTCGCAGTAGATGTCACTTCTAGTTTGCCATCTTTGTTTACCACAAGCCATGCCCAACCAGAACCGAAGCGTGTAGCCGCTGCAGCGGAGAAGCTTTCAACAAAAGCATCATAACCACCAAGATCAGCGTCGATAGCCTCTTTCAAAGGGCCTTCCAATTTAGAAGTGTCTGGTTTTGTCATGATGTCCCAGAACATAGTGTGGTTCTTATGACCGCCACCATTGTTGATTACTGCTTGACGGATATCCTCTGGCACATTAGCGATATCGCCAAGAATGCAGTCTACACAGCCATAAGCAAGATCAGGATATTTTGCGATAGCAGCGTTCAAATTATTAACATACGCTTGATGGTGCTTGTCATGATGCAATTTCATTGTTTCTACGTCGATAACAGGCTCAAGATAATCATAAGCATATGGTAATGGTGCGAGTTCGAAAGGTTTCATAATAGTCCTCCTTAAATATAGGGCACGAACGATGTTGAAATGTATCTATCATTCTTGTGAAAGCGTTTCGATGCACCTGCATCTATATTTTATTTAATTGATATAAATTATCATTCTTTGTTTATTGTACATTGTATATAGAAAATCGTCAATGTATTTTCCCATAGAAAAAGGCTATAGGATTTCCTATAGCCTTTGAGTTCGTTTACCAATATAAAGCACTCTAATATAGCTAGAACACGATAACTACTCAACAATACATTGGCACATTTTCATTGTTGTTAATGCTGCTTGGTGGGATTCTTCTGTTACACCCGCACAGCAGCTAGAGTCTACATAAACAGGGATTTCTGGTAAGCCTGCTTTCAGTATAATCGCATTAGACACAACGCAAATATCAGTGCATAAACCAACGAGCGTAATAGACTCAATAGGATTTACCGAGTTCATCCCTTCTAAACGAGATAATAATTCAAAGGATCCGAAGTTTGGCTTGTCTATAAAGGATACAGGGCTCATGATAGGACGACCTTCTGCTGCTTCGATTAAGCCGGGCACAATATGCCAACCCTCTGTATTCTTAACGCAATGCGTAACAGGCAAGAACTTACCCTCTTGGCTTTCAAGATAATCAGTATCATGCGTATCGCGCGTAAAGATGATTGGTCCGTCAAAGTTCTCAATTTTGTTGCGCACATTCTCTACGATTAACTGTGCTTGCGCTGAACCAAGGGCGCCATCTACGAAATCTTTTTGCATATCGATAACAACTAGAACCTTTTGCATAGTTCCTCCTGTATATAGTCTACATAGAATACATTAATTATTCATTTCACTACTAGTTATACTCTTAATTCTTAATAACATCAACGACAAAAATTTATGCTTTTTCCTCAGCTAAGGCATGACGCACGCGGTGTGGCTCATTATGAGCTAGTTTTCCTGCTGCCGCAGCTGCCACGGCCCCTACTAAATCATCGAGGAATGTATTACAATGACCACCAGCCTTGCTATCTAACTTTTTAATGATGCCAGGCTTAACCTTATCTAGATAGCCATAGTTCGTAAAGCCTATGGAACCGTATAAATTAACGATGGAAAAGGCTAAGATTTCGTCGATACCATAGAGGCTTTCATCATTAGCCACAATACCTTGCAAGGGCTGAGATAATTTATTTTGTTCCGTCAACTTGTCTAGCTCAATGCCCGTAATAATTGCATTATGTACCTCTCGTTTTGAAAGGACCGACGCCACATGTTCACGGCATTCTTCAATTGTTAGATTAGGCATATATGGTTTTTGAACATATAAAACGAGCTCTGCAATATCCTCTAACGTAACGCCACGCTCCGCCAGAAGATCGTAAGTATATTTCTCTAAATCCTTTGTAGATTCCATAACCGCTCCTTTATTTTTTATGAGGGTGATCACCTGATACGATTACAATACTAACTGGAATTGTCACAACTAATGCTTCATCAGTATCCACATGCTTTGTATGCCAAGCAGCCTCTTTTGCAGCCTCTTCAAAGATAGGATATGCATCGCGGTCTAATTTCCAATTATTAGGCCCCGCTTCAACGGCTACAATATTCCCTTTATCATCTGTTTTAATTTCTAGAGGAACAATCAATGTGCCATCGGCACTCGTCTTGAAAGCCTCGCTAGGAATTACCACATTATAAGAAATTTGTTGCTGTAATTCATATGTACGCTTATCTGTGGGCTTTAAATCTGCCGCTAAAGAGCTAATATTCCCCATCATAGACGCCAATACAGCTAATAATACAACCCTTTTAAACATAGTTTTTCTCCCCCAAGTACTTTCCACTACACGCAGTATACGTTGATTATACCACGAAAAAATCCCTACCGAACGTATCGATAGGGATTTCTTAAATTAGATTTTCTTAACCATTTCAGATTTCAATGCCATCGCACCGAAACCATCGATTTTACAATCGATATCATGGCCATCGCTTGCATCAGTGATGAGGCGAATATTTTTAACACGCGTACCTTGTTTCAATACGCCAGCGCCTTTTACTTTGAGGTCTTTTACAACAACAACTGTATCGCCATCAGCTAGCTCGTTGCCGTTAGCATCGCGAATGATACCTGCTTCAGCTGCAGCTTGTGCGTCAGCTGCTGTCCATTCATGTCCACACATAGGACAGATAAACATATGACCATCTTCATATGTGTACTCGTCGCCACACTTAGGGCAGTTAGGTAAATTTGCCATTTAGATCTCCTTTTCTCACTACATAATGAAAGTATTATACCATATAAAACTTTATTCCACTAAAATATTATAACCACTCTATAAAATAGTTATATCTCTATTAATCAATGCTTATTGTATCGCATATTAGTTCGCATTATAATAATAATGTAGCCGACGAGGTTGGGAAAATTAAAATAGCCCTTCGTTACAGCTCGTAGCTAGATAAAACGAAAAGGCCATTTCCTGATTTTTTCAGTTTTTTGAGATGAGCCTGACGTCTCTACTCGCTCGGCTATCTACTCATATTATAGGTGGAATACTATATATCGTCAAATTATGATTAATAGAAGGCAGGTTATTATAACCTGCCTTTTATTTATACTAATAACATCAACGCTTCAATTCACTAACTATAACATTTATACAAAACACATAAAGCAGCATCCTAATAGTATTATCCATAATGATAACTCCGATATTATCTTATTCTATTCAACATCCTTTACATTATACTTACATTGACAAAGTATAAATATCATTGTATTATTTATGCGGATAAAATACCACATAGTTATGCGCGCCATAACTGTTAATTGATTTAATGCAGCCAATCACCCTCTCCCATACAGTTGATAATACCCGATTAGAAAGGATTTACCATGAATATTTTAATTATTTATGCCCATCCAAATCAACAGAGTTTTAATAGTGCTATTTTAAAAGTAGTGCAAGAAAAGCTTTCAAAAAATCACAAGGTGAACACCATAGATTTGTATGAGGAGAAATTCGATCCTATATTACGTTTCGATAATACGCACAAACGTCGTGATTTAAACACTGTAACAGATATGGAAAAATATCGTAATCTAATTACTTGGGCAGACCATATTATCTTTATCTACCCTATTTGGTGGGGAGGTATGCCAGCTATACTAAAAGGCTTTATCGATCGTGTCTTTACAGCAGACTTTGCATATTCTTACGGCAAAAGAGGTCTAATAGGTAAATTACAAGGAAAATCTGCTTGGATTATCACCACCCACAACAATCCAGCATTTTTAGTACCATTTAATCAAGACTATGGCAAAGTCTTAAAAAATCAAGTTCTTAAAGCCTGTGGTATCAAACCAATTAAACATACGCAATTAGCTAGCACTGAGAATAGTTCAGATGAAAAGCGTAAACACTTCTTAGCTAAAATAGCAAATATCGCCAACACCATTTAAAAATTCGAGTATTCAATTTCTTCAATAAATCAAAAGAGCCATTAACGTGAGTTAGGTAAAAAATGAGCCTAACTACTGGAACACGTTAACTGGCTCTTTTGTACTTATAATATAGCTTAGAAACCTAGCTCTATATTGATATGATTACCATTGCATCCATATTGATACAAGGCTATATACTATCTACAATAAAAAACCTAATCAATCTCATTTTTCTTTATTACAGTTTCATACAACTCTAACTTATCCTCTAGATTATTCTTATAGCCTTCCAATCGTTTAATTTCGGCATCAATAAATCGATAGTGTTCTTGCAACAGTGTCATTCTTTCATGGACCGTATGAGATCCAGCATATCGTAAATCCGCATATCGCTTGATATTCGCAAGCGGCATCCCCATATCTTTCAAGCGTTTAATAAACTGCACAAACCCCACATCCTCCGCATGGTAATTGCGAATACCGTTCTGTCGCTCGATGTGAAGGAACCCTTGCTCCTCGTAATATCGCAATGTGGAAATGGGCAGTCCCACCAATTTTGAAAATTCACCAATTTTCATACTTTCACCACCTTGACCTCAAGTATACTCGAGCATATATCATACGTCTAGACGGAGGTAATAATTATGAAAGAAACACGTTTTAACATCGGTATGAACACATTGAAACAAATTGATGGGCTGCACGGCGAGGAGGTGTATAACACAATTCAAGAACTTTCACCGGCCATAGCCGATTTATTGGTCGAGCTGTTCGGCGACATCTACACACGCCCCAACTTGGATTTCAAGGAACGGGAACTGATTACACTCGCATCCCTTTTAACGCTGGGCGGTTGCGAGGCTCAGCTTAAAGTACATACCAACGCAGCACTCAACGTCGGTATTGCGCCAGAGCAAATCGTAGAGGTCTGCACACATTGCATCCCCTATGCGGGATTTCCACGCGTACTGAATGCACTGTTTACGGTGAAAGCGGTCTTTGAAGAAAGGAATATCCTGAATTAAAGAGTGAACTGCAATAAAAAGAGAGAGATTCCATCGGAACCCCTCAATGTATATTACATTATATATTGAACATATTTTTTATTCAACAAATACTATTAATACAAATTAAGTAAAAAAAATAAACCTAACGCGACTAAGTACGGCAATACTTAGACACGTTAGGTTTATTAAATTTCTTACCTTTTGATGAGCCTAACGCCTAGAACACGTTAATTGGCTCTTTTGTACTGATAGTATAGTCTGAATTCTAGAGACTATCAATTTACTACCCAAGGCGTTTGCGCAAGATAGCGTAGAGAATCATGCTGACGATAACGCTCATAACGGCTTGAATGGTATTCGTCAAAATACTAGCAATGGCTACACCTGGATCGAATACGAAGTATTCAGCGATAAAATAGCCAGCTACGATGATAATACCACCTAGGATAGTTGCCGCTAAGGCAGAGGTAGTTGTCTTATTGTTATAGACAGTACCGACAAGATAGCCTTCAATGCCTTTCACCACAAAGGTGATTGGTACAAAGACTGCGTAGCCGAGGAATAAATCAGCTAGCGCCGGGCCGATAGCACCAATATAGGCGCCGTATTTTTGACCTAATAATAGAGCTGATGTCATAATAACGACATCTCCAACATTGAAATAGCCGCGAATGCCAGGTACTGGAATTTTCGTGTACATGGTAAACAGTGTTGCGAGGGCAATCAATACGGCTGTGAGTACTAACGCGGACGTAGTACTGCGGGTTTGAACGTGTTGCATAGCGTCCTCCTTATAAAGAAAAATAGGCATGTGAATAATTACATCACATGCCTTTACTATATACCTTTATGGTAACACCTGCAAATAGAAGGAGTTAACTATAGAAAATACTATTAATCGTACTCCTCAAAACGTTCTTCCACATTGTAGAGAACCTCGCAGTCACAGCCGCCACCTTCGTTAACGATCCAGTCTAGTACACTTTCCACATCTACCTCTTGTTTTTCCAAGAATTCTCTGGTGAAAGTCAGACTATGGTCGCAACCGTCATTTGCCTCTAACTTCTCGTCTACATAGTCAAAGAGATTCCAAAACAACTCTTCCTCCATAGGCAAACTATCTTTAAACGATTGCTTTTGCTTATCTGCATAAGCTTTTAATAATTCCTTTTTACGCGCTTTATCCATTATGATTGTTCCCTTTTATGTCTTATAAGTTATAGCTCATGACTTATATCTCAAGCCCTATTTCTCATATAATTCTGGTCGTTCTAAAACTGTGCCGTATTTTAGTTTTGGCAACTTAACTAACTGAGGATACAGCTGTTTAACCTCTTTACAAGATCTTAATGTAAGATGTTCTAGATTATGGAGTTCTAAAATTGGAGAATAGTCTGTATCCATCACTTTAGCGGTCAAGAAGCTAAAGAATCGCAGCTGTTTCATATGACGTAGGAATCCCAAGGATTGAACCTTAAGAATTTTAGGAGCTGCGAAATCACCTTCTAGAGCAAGACTTTCAAGGTGCTTCAGATGCGCTAATGGCGTATAATCATCAATTTTTTGAAAGTTCTCAATCGACAGAGCCACTAAATTTTCTAATTTTGATATAGGCTCTAAACTCGATACGCTTCTACCGGACCCAATGTGTAAATATTCTAGTTCTTGTAAGTTCTCTAATTTTGAAATATCTGGATAGACGCCCCATTTTATATGTAATTTTTTAAGTCTACGTTGAGCACACACCGCATCAAATAAGTCCTGTGACATTCTTGTACAAAACATAAGCTCTGTAAAAGTATCTGGATTATTTACTAGGAAATCACACCACTCCATCCAAATTCGCTTCTTATCTTTAGCAGAATAATCTTCATCGAGCTGTGTGCAGTTGATTATCAACTTGTCTTCACCATCATATTCAGAGACCTCTACAACAGATTTAGGCCGTGTATCATCCTTATGATAGTAGTCAAATCCATATTTAATTTGCTTTTCTGTTAACACTGCCATATTACAATTCCTCTTCTTCGCCAGTCGCATAATTGGTTAGGCTATAACTAGATCCATAGCCAATAAAATTTTACGACCTTAGCAAATCGATACAAGTACGTTCCCATTAGCGTCTAGCACTTGTTGATAGAAGCGTTTCATTTGCTCAAAATCATGAAGAAGTTCGTCTTTGATTTCTTCCTCTTCCTCATCGTAATCCCAAATATCTGGATATAGCTCTGCCTCTTTGCAGGCTGCCATATCAAAAGATTCAAGAGCTTGTTCCATATCAAACTGCTCTAGAGCCGCCACGATATCTGCTAATTTATCATGTTCAGTATACGCCAAATAATCCGATAGCTCTTCTACAGCTGTTATGCCAAGCACAGCTTGACTAAGAGGGTTATTATCATCCTTATGGTCAGTTCCTACGCCAGTTAGCACAAAGTGAAGTACATCCCACATCTTATCGATATCGAGCAATAATTCATCATCGTCATTCCACTCTTCAACGCTTTCAAGAATTTCCTCTTCTTCTGAGCCCATAGCTTTAAGCTCTTTTAAATTCGTATCACTTAAACAGCTATAATTAGCAATCAAACCCATAGTCCATAACCTCCTAATCCTATAATCTCAGTAGATATGTAATAATCTGTAATCCCCTTAGATATATAGTACTCTATCGCTTATTTAGTACTCTATCTCTGTCAGTAATTCTAGTAAATTAGCCTCTCCTTCATTAGCTTTATTTAATAATGGCTTACCTAGTAAAAGCACTTGTAGTGAGTAGTAATAGAAGCTAAAGAATAAATCATCAGGAAATACGTCTTCTTCCTCATATCTAAGAACATCTTCGTCTTCATCGTATTCTTCAGACCAAAGGTATTCTTCGTTGAGCATATCCTCAAAACACGGTAGAGGATCAGCATGTTCCAGTAAAAGACCATCTCGAATGCACTCAACAATCACAGTAAACAACTCAACCAATTGTTCTGCTAAATAATGAGCTACTTTATTCTGAGCGCTCTCTTCCTGGGCTTTCTTAAAAATACGAAGCAAGAAAATCATGGCGAATGGTGTAGCATGCCACAATGTGGATTGATGCTCAATATTTAACGCTATGTCCTCACCAGCCACATCAACAGCTTCAATACTGTTCATCTTCCATAAAACATCAAATTGATTAGGAAAATCTGTGCCCCGTCCATAAGAGGTCGTTAACCGATGCCACGGTATATCACTGACTTGTACGGTCTCTATGTATTTTTTAGTTACAGTATCCATTAAATTTACACCTTTATAGTAACAATTTTATATTTGCACATTGATATGTACGCCATAGATCAGTGCATTTATCGATGATTATTTCTCAATAACCGCTTTCACCAATTCATAGGTATCTATAAGGCGAAGTCTACCTATTCTTGGCTCGTCTGTAATCTCCTCATAGATATCCTCAAGCGTTCTTCTTGGTGCTAGTGTCCATAATTTACACGGATATAGTTCAACTGTCCCGATAATTTCCAAATTATCCAGTAACAAGCCTAAGTCCTTATGATTGAACCAACAGTCTGTATCGATACCAAAATTTGTATTATCTTTTCGGCATGCGATTTTGCTGTTTAGAAACTGCTCCATTGTCGGTTTTTCTTCTTGTAAAAGCCGAGTACAGGCTAAATGATATTCGATTTTCCGCGGCGATTGATCCACCTCTGAAACAAAAATAGCACCATACTCGTTTTCAAACTTAACAGCTAATACGTCGCCCACCTTAAAATGAGGTTCTCTCTTTGTTTTAGATTTACGAACCTTAAGCGGCTTTGGATTTTCGCTCTGTAGCTGCAGGGCTAACTTATCTAATACCTTTTGACGCTGTTTAAGGGCCTTATCATCGATTTCTAGCCAAAACTCATGAGGACCCTGAGCGATTATATCTAAGGCTTTCTGTTTAATGTCATCTGTTAGATGCCCTATCTTCCACAACGAATAAGCCACAGCAGTCCAATAAATCTCTGTGTAAAACTCATCAATGCAAAAATTTTGTTCTTCACTTAAGATTTCAGAAATTATGGTATCAACACTGACGCCATCCTTGTACCGCTCAACAATGGCATTATAAATATCATGACCGTCATCACTATCTATGATTTTCACACCGTCAATTGCCATATGAATCTCCTCTAGGACTCTCGTAATGCCAGTAGTGCAAATACTTCGTCCATATCAAGATTAAACATGTTACTTTCAAGATTGATAGGTTCAAAATAGTAACGAACTGTATCTGCCCCAAATTCATCGTTTAATTTAGCCCATTCTGCCCCTGAAAGCACGGTAAACCCAAGCGTATCGTTTCCAAGGCTTTCAGTAAACCAGCGTACCTCATAATCAGGTTTAACAAATTCGTTGAAGTATTTGATCGTTACATCCCGCTCTTTCTCATCACCGTAAGGAATTAAGAGTTCTTTATCGCCCTTTTGTAACACAATATCGTCACCATAGGACTTGCCATTACTAACGGTTTGAATATCGATAGGCTCATCCATCATATCATTGAAATAGTTCACCACATCCTCGTCATCCTCGCGCCAGTCAATCCAAATAATAGCCTCAGAATCAAATAAATCATCTAAATCCATATCATGACTGAAGAAATCTCTGACTAATTTATACATATCTTCCATAGTCTCTCTCCTATATATCACTTATATTTTTAGGTAGTCTACAACACCAGTATCCCCACTTTAATACAACTCTATAAGGTTTCATAAATCACATCTTGTTGAACCGTAAAGTTTTCATCAAAAGAAACTAAAACATATAGATGTCCTGCTGGGGATTCACCTATATCATAACCTAGTGCAAATGCGTCGTAACAACCTGATTTATCCAGCATTATATCCGTTAAGGTTAGTACAATAGACTCTTCTTGTGGTATTTCCTTTTGTATGAGTTCCTGTGCTAATTGGTCTAATTCATCTAATTGAACATATAATTGTTTCCACATTGGTAGTGAAAGCACCTCAGCCTCAGTATAATTGGTGCAACTAATATTAAGTTTTTGAAAGGCTTGTCCTACATTCTCTAAACGATTAGTTCCCAATCTGCGAGATACAAAATAAATGCCATACGGTTCTTCAGACCAGCTTTCAACATTCCATAATATCATTAATTCCGATTTTCTCATCAGGACGCTCCATTAGTTAATCATCCTGCAATATCCTCATCAACAGGGTTCCCATCCGCATCAATATGAGCTATGATGCAGTGCCCCCAGAAGATATCATCGTCGTCATAATATACCTCTATGGTGCCATCATTGCGAAACGCTAATTCGCCCATCGTAATACGCTTGGCAAATACGTCTGACGTAATCGGATCTTGGTCGTCATTGTCGAGCCAATCATTAGCAAGGTCTAGCAATTTTTCACTAATATAGGTACTAATTCGTTGTTCAAATGCTTTGAAATTATCGATTGTATTGAAAGCAGCCAATGCTACGGTACAGCTTTCATCAGAGCCCTCATCCACATCAAGGGTGAATGCATAATCATCAATTCTCGCTGTGTAATATTGATACTCTCGATTTAACAGGAAATCACCCCTGTCAGTATGAAGGTATTTAGGTGTTTTCAAATAAGCCGACAACGCCTCTAGCTCACTATGTTTAGCATGCTCCTCTAACACCTCAAGTACATAATAGCGATTATTCCAAGAAGGACGCATATAGCCCAAATCCTCTAAAGGCTTTGCTTTCTTAACTAATAATTTATAGACCCCATGGGGCTCAAAAGAATAACCCCATCTATCGTCAAGTCCCTCAATAATCCACGTCAAAATGCCTTCGCTACGGTCAAGCACGCCAGTTCGAGTATCTAGGATAGCATCGGTAGACACTAGTGGTCTATGGTACTTATCTAAATAAGGACTAGCCCCATTCGCATCACTGCGTGGTAATGCATAAATTTCAAACTCTTCCGATTCAAACTCTGCTTCATATTCTGGTACACGTACAATACTCATATGACTCTCTCCTATTTATCACATACAAACAAATATATAACTAGTCTATAGCCTAACATCATCATAATCGCTCAGCTACATCGATTCTATGTAATAATTCTTTCGCTAGTTCTTTGGCTGTTTTGAATTCCTCATTTGAAAGCACCATAAGTACAAAGCTATCGGTTCCTGTGTCCATGCCTGCTAACGTATAGTTTTCCCACGTAGAATTAAAACTAGCACACCAGTCCATAATAACTTGATCTTCATCTAATGCTGCTGTATCAATAGTTAGATTTTCTCTAGTATCTAAAGACTTATTACGTATTAACTTCTGTACATGATAAATAAAATCCTCTAGTTCACATTTACAGTCTAACTCTACGGCATATCCTTTAGAGAGTAGTTCCTCATAGAAGTTCCACCAGCTATCTTCCAATTCTTCCAGGGAGCTCAACTTTACCTTGGTCATAAACGATTTAGCTTGTTTTGCATCGCCTAGCAACAACGTTGCTAACTCTGTAAATGTAGATCGCATCTGATCGATATCTAGATACGCTACTTCTACACACAAACTACAATCAGGTACTCTGCGTTTTTTCACAAAAGCCCGCATCATCTTCACTGCGTCAGGATAACTTACATCAGCCATACGATAGGTCTTGCCATCTATATCTAATAATAAATCTACTGCATCCTGCGTTTTACCTACACGTGCTTTCATGGCTGTACATCCATCGATGGCATGAGGTGGGTATAACTCCATGTACATATAAAATCCATCATGCATAGCCTTTAAGGTATTATCTATTCCGACTATATTAAAACCGTTTCCATTAGAACCAGGGCTCTTCAAGCGCCATTCTTCGTACTCATCAAATAGTTTTTCTTGAATCCAATTGTAAAAGCTCATATGCACTCTCCCCCATATACTGCTGTTTACATATAATGTTTAACTGACTATGTAACTAAATATGTAACTAAATATGTAACTAAATATGTAACTGAATATGTAACTGAATATGTATCTGAATATGTATCTTAATTATATCATTATTAAGGAATACTTATAATGAAAGCATAGGATAAAAAAACTCCTACAAGAAAAATCTTGTAGGAGTTTTGATTATATTATTTAGATTCTAATTTAGCTGCTAATTCACTATATTTTCGTTCTAACTCATTATATTTTTCAGCTAAGTCTTTCATATCTTTCTTAAGTTGTGCAGCGTCTTCAGTAGTTACCTCTTCAGAGCTTTTACCAAATTTGAAATTAGCACCTAAGCTAATAGAATTACGGCCGTTACCAACGGTAGTAGCAGCATTAAACATGGTGTTTTTATTAGGACGATAGAACGCACCTAACGCCGCTGCATTAGCATTTTTATAGTTACCAAAGCCAACAGAGTAGGACCATTTGTCATGTTTATCGAAATCTAATGGATGCAAGCCAGCGAGTGCTGCAGAAGCCGCTGCTACGCTAGATACTTGTTGATCAGTGTAGGATTTAGCTTCATTTAAGCTATTAGCACCGCCATTAATAATACGATTATTTAATGTATTAATATCGCCTTCTATAGTAGTGATACGGTTTTCATGATTATCTACCACGTCTTTAATAGCATGTAGTTGGGAGCCATTAACTGCATCAGTAGATGTCGCAGATACACGGCCTGCTGCTACATTTGTAATGGTGCGTTCTGCACCACTATCACCAATGCTCAATGTACCAACCGCATTTCCACCAGCAAAGTTATAGGTTCTGCCGCCGATAACACCAGAATTAGTAGACACTGCTGTAGCAGTAACAGACTTAGCACCTAATGCAATACTATTGTCTGTGGCAGCCTTCGCATTCGTACCGATAGCAATGCCGTTTTCCTTTGTTGTAGTTGCGCTATGACCGATTGCTAAAGAGTCCTTTTCTGCTGCATTCGCTAATGTACCAGCAGCAAAGGCACTTTTACCAGCACTAGTAGAATAATTACCCAATGCCACAGAGTCTTCATTAGAAGCCACTGTTTTAAAGCCTAACGCTGTAGAGTACGCACCGCTAGCATTTGCATAGGAACCAACTGCAGTCGTATTCATAGCTGTTGCTTCTGCATTAAAGCCAAACGCAGAAGATTGATTACCTGTACCACTTGCACTATAACCTACTGCTGTAGCATAATCATTTTTTGCTTTTGCATTATAACCAATCGCTGTACCCATATCGTTATTGGCCTTTGCATTATTACCGATAGCAACAGTATTTTGAGCAGTTGCTTCAGCTTTACGACCGATTGCATACGCATCGTTGTATGTTGCTTTAGCACTATCACCAAAGGCGATTGCATTATTACCTTGAACCTTGGCACCAGTACCACCTACCAAAGCATTATTGCCCTTAATGGTGTTATTCATGCCCAAAGCCACCGAATTCTGACCATCAATGCTATTACGGTTACCAATTAATAAAGAGTTAATTGCATTGTCATTATTAGCATGGTTAAAGCCACCTGCGATGTTATTAGTACCACCAATAGTATTGCTAGTACCTACTACCAAGCTGTGAGTAGCAGAGTTTGTATTATACCAACCTGCTACGATACTCCCTGGGCCAGATACAGTATTATTAGTACCAGAGGTGATAGTATCATTAGCGGAAGGTCGAACGGTATTCTTGTCGCCACCAAGCAATATATTTTTTACAGGGGAGAACATACCCTGCTCAACTTTATTATCCCCACCATAGGCAATAGAATTTTGCATGCTTAGTGGCGCAGCAGTTGTAGCACTAATATCTAAATTAGATGCTGCAAACGCTGTTGTAGTAATACTGGCGGTAATCATAGCCGTTAAAAGCAATTCTTTTTTCATGTGTTCTACCCCTTTTTAAGACAACACAAACAATATACTCAAAAAAAGATTCAAAGTTACCTAATGAAACCTGAATCGTATAGCACCTCTCTATGCACCATTCATGATTTAACATGAATAAAGTATGAATATTACTCTAATATTATAATTCTAGCTCATAAGAATTGCAAGAAAATGCAAAAAAGAAGGTATACGGCTTTTATAAGCCGTATACCTTCTTTATATGATATTTTTTAATCAAAATTATTTACTAAAAAATAAATCACTTATCTCTTTATAATCTCTTTCAAATAGACCACGATTAAACAAACTTTGTATAAATTGATGCTCTCCCTGCAACATTAAATCGTAACATCAAACTCTAGTTTTTCATCTGTAACTTTATATTTATTACCTAAAACATCAACATTATATTTAGTCAAGTTTTTAATACTTGTCTTTATAGCCTTCATAACCTGTTTATCGGTTGGCCGATTCACATAAGAGATCTCTATTCTATGAGTCTTCTCATTATTAATACATTTAAAAATACATTCTACGGTTTCGCCATTTTCTTCATAAGTTATATAATCCCCTCGGTATAAAGATGTTACAAAGGTAGCTGACTCAGGAATTTTTTGAACCTGTTTTGATTTATAATATTTGTCTTTATCAATTATATATCTACCATTAACAAAGCTAACCATATCATATGGCACATTAAGCACTAAGTAATTTTCTCCATCTTGGTATACATCAGTACGTAAGCTTTTTATTTTCAAAAATACCGATTTGTTATGTCCATCTTGTTTTGCATTAACACGATGCGCCCCTAACTGCTTATCTCGGAACTTAACCGACTCAATAATTGGGCCATTACCTTTTTTTGAATATTTACGGATGAATCCATGATCTTCTTTATAAGCGGCAAATGGATTACTTTCTTCTCCATATTGTTCTACAATCTTTAGAAAAATCTCAAAAGTTTTAGGATCATGATGATACATTAACAATTTATCAGGAGACTCTAAAATCATTTTTTTTAGTTTGCTTCCAGTATTTCCAGTTCCTGTATTATAAATATCACTATATTTAGTAATAATATAGGTTACCTCTTTATTATCTTCAACAAAACTTCGAGTCGCTTTTATCTGCTGATCATATAAAGCTCTATTAGGTTTACGATCCACCTTATGAGAATATAATGGTTCTATAGATTCAATATGTTTTAAGAACTGAATATAATTAGATACATTCTCTGCTTTATCAAATAACTCTTGTTCTAGTACCTCGCCCGTTTCAGAATTTATAATATTACCATCTACCTCTACAATAGATTCCTTATTATTCAAATTTTCAGAAAAAACACCTATTTTTGAGAAAAATTTCATCAGTTTCGTATTAGCAAAACCAGCAATAATCATAGCATCTTGTGCATGATGGGCGTACGTTTCTTCTCTATTTTTTGAAAGATACGCTTTTTTTCTAAAATAACTTGTAGCAGAACCATTTATAACTTTAATCTTGGTATTTATATTATGATAAGCAAAAAATGATTTTAATAAATTATAGGTTTCACGAGATGCATAACGTGTATCGACCAAATTGCGATCAATAAAGCCTTTTATATCTTCAACTGGATTTCCAAGATATAGCAGATTTCGCTTCTTAGCATTACTAAAATTCGAGTTTTTAGTAACATATTCTTTAAATCTTTCAAAGGTTATTTTTGTTTTACCACTACTAAAATATTGGAATGGTGACCGTTGTCCTTTCGCTTGATTTTCTCTCTGATAAACAAGAATTTTATTAGACTGAGCATCACTTAGAGATATAGATAAAGGAATAATATGATCAACTTCTAAAATGCCAGCTTTAAATACATCAGATAACTCTATAGGCTTTAAAGAATATGCGCATTTAAAATCCTGTTCTAACAATAAACTGATACGTTCAAACTCTGCACGTGTAAGCTTCCTGTTTCCAACAAATTCCATAATTTTATAACGTTTTTCTTCATTGGCCTTCTGGATTTTCTTAATTAGGTCTTTTTTCTCTTGACTATTCTTTTCTCGTGCTAGCTCTATTACTACATCACTAAACTCGGTATCATCACCGTTTTGAGTTTTAAGATATTTACGCAGTGCATTAAACACCTTAATAGTCTCATTAATAGAGCGTTTAACAACAGGTGATACAATCCAATCAGATAAATTAGCACATAACTGATTGTTCTGTGAAAAGTTATGATTATATGGCTTTATACCTGCTTCAGTATATAATTCCATTTGGTTCTTACTAGTTCTCAATAAATCATCTAAGATTAAATTAATAGCCTTAAATGATAAAGAATGATATGTAGTAAAACCTCCCGATTTTGCAATTTCTTTAGCTAAACTAGTGGATAATTTTAAATCATCTACTAATTTTCTTTCACGAACTTCTATGCTTTTTTCTTTAGTTAGAATTTCAGATATATCATCTACTAATTGTTTATTACCTTCAATTGTAGCTTCTTCGTTTACAGATTTTGCAATTTTTAATAACTCATTGTAACCTTTAAATTTTGTAAAAATTGGTTTTTCCGACTTATCTATTCTAAAACCAAAAATATCTTCCTTTTTAACACTGCATACTTTTGCAATAGCAGGAATCGTTACTGACTTACCTTTATTTACATACTCATTAATCAACTCTTGTTTCTGAGCTTCACTTATCTTTATACCTTGAAGCGTTAAATTATTTAGATCATTTAATAAATTAAATAAGCATGCACTATAGCTCCATTTAGGTGCTCTTAATTCATTAGGAAAATATGTACATGTGCCACGCATTTTATCAATCAAATTAATCTTAATGACATTACCATTTCCATCTAATTGGTAACTCCCATAGGGTGTAGGACTTTTATAACTACCAGGTCCCTCATAATATTCACGTTTAGAATCATATATACATAAAATATTATCTGTTATCCTTTTTAATTTAGGATAAAATTCCGATTGAACTTCAAGTAGCTTAATTAATTCATTACGATATGATTCATGGGTAAACTTATTTTCAATACCACGTACTACTCCTGTAGTATTTAACTTCTCTAACTGAACATGACAAGGATATATTCCTTCCTTAAGTTTATACTCATTAGTTCTGATAATATCGGCCGAACTTTGACCACTACCATCTTCAGCAGCAAGATCTTCCGGACTTAAATAGAATATGCCTCTATGTTTAGCCAGTTGAATGATAGCAGCAATCAACTCATCAGGTGAAATTTTATTGTTTAGCCCTCTAACTCTAATTTCATAAAGATTTGTATAAGATTGATCTCCACTCACCCCTAGTTGATTTGACAAGAGTTCTTTTAGTCGATCCAATCTATGACGACTCCGCCTCACACCTCTACGACTACTTCTGAACCCTCTACGTGCTACATTCTCTTCTGCCGTACCTTCGCGAAATAATCTTACCCCACTTATTAGAACATTATAATTTTCATCAATAATTGCATACCCAACAGAAGCAACCCCTATATCTAATCCTAGTATATATCCCATATATACCCTCCCCTAATAATCATTAATTCTATTTAATACATAAAATTATAATAATTAGAAAAATTATTATCTTCTATTATTCTAGATTTATCATAAGCAACGATCACAAAATACTAAAACTTTGTGTAAGTGGGCATTTTTAATTATATTTTAAGCGAAAAATTACAAAGTACTAAAACCCACGTCTTCGTTGAGTTGCGTGTATGCTAGTTTTATCATAGCGAAAAATTACAGAGTACTAAAACCTCAACAACGCAGTTAAGCACCTTTGTAAGCTTTCGCTATAATAGAACATAAACAAAAAGAGCACAGATCATAAGACCTGTGCTCAAAATTTCACACAAAAAACATTAGTAATATGTACTACTAACTCAATTTACATATACTATTGTTAATAACTACTTAAAAGTAGTGATTTCGACATAAAGTCTTATTTTAGTAGATTCTGTAACCTTTCGCTATGGTAAAATCTAATTACATATTATATCAGTATTACTTATATGTCAACACTTTCTAATTTTTATTCATCAATTCATTATATTTTTATCAAATAACCTTAATTACTCTATTATTGTCTTCATAAAAAGATAATTTAAAATAATCAAAAGAGGAAAAGGACACAAATAAATTGTGTCCTTTGATTTCGGCATAAGGCCCTACCTTAATAGATTCTCACGAGTATTAAGGCGAAACTGCAGCTCTATCCTACTGGTGCGCCTAGAGGGAATCGAACCCCCAACCTACAGTTTAGGAAACTGACGCTCTCTCCGGTTGAGCTATAGACGCATGTATACTTTATTATATCGTTTTTAATAAAGTATACGCAAGGCGTCCTTATTGTTGTAGGTATTGGTTATTCACTTGTTTTTGTTCTTCTGGGCTAAGGTTTTGGTAGCCTTTCGCTAAGGCACTGACCCAGGATCCATAGGCAGGATTTGGGAATACTACAAAGGTAGTACCAAAGTCCTCTTTATGAGCATCGATGATAGCGTTTCGTTCAGCTAAGGTCTTACCTTTTGTACCGATTGGGAAGTCCCCTGCATTGTCACCCATATACAAAATTACGGCGTACTTCTTAGTAATGGCCTCAAAACGAGGTTGTTTGTCTGAGTCTTTTTCGAATAGTAGTACATGTTCTTTATCGACGGATGGGAATCCTAGTTCCTTAAAGTTTTGTACTGTTGCATCATAATTAACAGGTGCATAGCGATTAGAAACGTAGAATATTTCAACACCTTGTTTATGTACTTCATTTAGGAACTCAACAGCACCAGGCATGGCTTGCGATTTACCTTGATGCACAGCTTGACGCCACCAAGGAGCATCGAAGCGACCATTGCCATTAGCAATGCTTTCACCCATCAATTTTGTATTATCCACTACAGTTTCATCCGCATCAAGAACGATAGCAAGAGGTTTTCTTTGATGAGATGGATCAGTAACAGCCATCTTAACAAGATTTAGCGCCACATTGTACCCTTGATACGCTAGTGCTCTGTACTCTGCAGAGGTGCGCATCCATAAGAGCCCCATTGTTTCTGTTTCGGCTTGGTACTGCTGTTTTTGCTTCAACGCTGCCTGCTCATCTAGTACTACTGCAGCTTTTGCCAGCTCACTATTAGCAGTTGCCGTATTCGTAGCCGCTGTACTATTAATCGATTGGGTTGATTGAACCTGCGCTACCATCGCTGTAGGAACTACAGGATTTGCTTTCACTGTCGTCGGAGAGTCGGCCTGTGCTACAGAACCTACGCAAAGGCTACCGCCAAGGCAAGCCACCGCTACATACCATGCTAAACTACTACGTTTCATAATTGCCTCCTATCAACATGTGCTCTCTGTATACATACAATACACAATGTAATTCTACATAGTTATACGAAAGTCCTCTATAGATTTATATACTATCTGTATGTTTTAAATCGATCTACACAAGAACTATGCTATAATACAGCTGTTGATAGTATTAGAGAGTTCTTATAAAAAAGAGGTATATGTAATGAAAGTATGTAAACGATCAATTATTACCAGTTCACTATTAGCTATATTGGCTATATCATCTGCGTACGGGGCTACACCTGTACAGCCAAGTGAAAGCACAGACGCTGTAGTGGTTGATATGGATTATTCTAATATTCCAGAGTTAAAAAAATCTATCGAGAGCGCAACACCTGCTATGATACAATCTACGCTTGATGCTTCTAAGGGAAAACCTACTAAAGATAAGCCCATCTATTCAACAGTGACTATGTCTGGTAACCGTGTTGTATCCGTAAAAACTTACAAAACTAAAGAAGAACAAGAAAAGGCCATGTTAAAAGAGCGTAAACGCTTAGACAAGGTCACTGCAGAACGTCAGGCTAAAAGAAAAGACGAAACACGCACAGATATGCTAAAAGGTTTAACACCAATACCGTCCTATCCACCTGTTAGTGAAACACGCGTATTACAAAGTGAAATGTTCTCTAGACCATTTGGTAGACAACTCGATTTGCGTTTAGTAGAGGCCTATACACAAGATTATGACAAGGCAAAACCTGGCGATATTTATGTCTATGCAGATTATGTGGACTACACATCTAAACAGCTATTAGGTGAAAAAGATGGCACCACTGCTATTTCAGCTATGATTCTACGTGTACTCATGAGAAAAGACGAAAACAAAGCTTTCAGCATCGATGTAAATGCGTACTTCATAAATCCAACAACACATACCATTTCCATAAGTCGTTCTGAAGATGCAAAGGGTATCGATATCAAGAAAGAGGAAAGAGCTGAAGCTGTATTTAAACTACCGTCCCACCAATTACAAGCCGGTGATCCACAGTATGAAATCACTAAGCTTATGTATCAGGACCTAACAAATAAAAAATTTGATTAATAATATTTAAATACACTCACCATGACAAAAGCCCCACCTTACTATGAACTACATAGCAAGGAGGGGCTTCGTTTTAGTTTAAGGAAGTTCTTTTAGTCGTTTATGTTGTTTAGATAGAATATCATTTACATAAATAGTTATATAATGTGTGCAAGTTTATAGGATTGTTTTATGTTCTTTTAAGGGGTTATTTATGTAAATATAAGAGAGTTTTGTAAGGGATTTATTAGTTAGAGAGATCTATTAATTTATTTTACATCGCTGAAATCGATGTTCATGCCCAAGGCTTTAGCTACGCCTTCACCATAAGCTGGATCACATTGGTAGCAATGTTTTGCATGGCGTTCTTTGATGAAATCAGGTACGCCATCCATAGCGGCAGCCGTATTTTCAAACAAGATTTGTTGTTTTTCAGGGCTCATGAGACGGAACAATTTACCAGGTTGTGTGTAGAAGTCAGAGTCGTCTTCGTAGAAGTCGTATTGGTATGCTGCACCAGATACGTCTAGGCCAGGGTTTTTGAATTGTGGTTGTTCAGCCCATTCGCCAAAACTATTTGGTGCATAGCCAATAGTAGAGCCATGGTTACCATCTACACGGCCTTGTCCATCACGATGGTAGATATTTACAGGGCATTTAGCGGCATTAACAGGGATTTGATAATAATTTGCCCCTAGACGATAGCGTTGCGCATCCGCATAAGAGAACAAACGACCTTGAAGCATTCTATCAGGAGAGAAAGATATGCCTGGAATGATAGTTGTTGGTGCAAATGCAGCTTGTTCTACATCTTGGAAATAATTTTCTGGGTTACGGTTAAGTTCCATCACACCAACTTCAATCAATGGGAATTCGTCATGATACCATACTTTTGTTAAGTCGAATGGATTGTATGGCATATTGTTAGCTTGTTCTTCCGTCATCACTTGGATGCATAATTTCCATTTAGGAAAATCGCCTCTTTCAATAGCCTCAAAGAGGTCACGTTGGTGGCTTTCACGGTCACTAGCTATCACATTAGCCGCCTCAGCGTCGGAAAGATTTTCAATCGGCTGTTGGCAAACCCAATGGAATTTAACCCATACACGCTCATCGTTTTCGTTGATAAGACTGTATGTATGACTACCGAAACCATGCATTGTGCGGTAGGATTTAGGAATACCACGGTCACTCATGACGATTGTTACTTGGTGGATTGCCTCTGGCAAGCTAGTCCAGAAATCCCAGTTTGCTGTCGCATCGCGAAGATTTGTTTTCGGATTCCGTTTTACAGCGCGGTTCAAGTCAGGGAATTGCAATGGATCGCGGATAAAGAATACAGGTGTATTGTTACCTACGAGATCCCAGTTTCCTTCTTCTGTATAGAATTTTACGGCAAAGCCACGAATGTCGCGTTCTGCATCAGCCGCACCACGCTCACCGGCAACGGTAGAGAAACGCACGAATAACGGCGTTTGCTTGCCTACTTCAGAGAAAATTTTTGCTTTCGTATATTTTGTAATATCGTTAGTGACTGTGAAAGTACCAAATGCACCGGATCCTTTAGCATGCATGCGGCGTTCAGGAATCACTTCGCGCTCAAAATGAGCTAATTTCTCCATGAGCCAAACATCTTGCATCAATACAGGACCACGTTTACCTGCTGTAGCAGAGTTGCGATTATCTGGTACGGGAGCGCCAAAGGCGGTTGTTAGTTTCTTTTCATCACTCATGTTACAAACTCCTACTTAGAATAAAAATAAGTAATAATATGCAACCTTAAAAATTGTATGAAGCATAGCATTACATAAAAAACAATAAATATTATCAATTAATAATCATTATTCATAATTACGATTAAATCATAACACATAAATGGCGATTGTACAATACAAAATCTTGTATACATGCTCTCATATAGAAACAGTACATGAGAAAAGCCTATAGGAAATCAATCCTATAGGCTGTCTTCATCGTTATTAGGCGTAACACTTACATATGCCATCTATACATATAACTAGAATATATCATCTATGAATTTTATCTGCCCCTGCATCATGCAAAACATTTTCTTTTACTTCATTTACAGGATCTATTTTAGTAAACAGTTCAGGTTTCCAATCTACAGGTGTTAACGTATCATTAAATGTATCAATAATTTGTCCGTTAAACATATTATTAACTGTAGTAAGTTGTTTTCCTCCAAAGACTTTCACAAATGATGTATAGTCTTTACCTGCTATATCCGCCACATTGTCTTCAGCATAGATTTGGGAGTTTTTCCCAACACCAAGGGAGTAAGCATATGCATATTCACCATTGGTAGTATCTGACGCAAAGTAATTGTTATACATATGAACCTGTCCATACCGTACTCTTGGTACGCGTTGCACTACATTATGGAAATAATTATGATGCAAGGTTACATGTAATTTTCCTTCATCTGCTACGTTTGAATCACTATTGCCTATCAACATAGTCTTATTATGGTTTTCAAATGTTGAATAAGAAATCGTTATATAGTCAGCTTCATTGGTAATATCAACCAATCCATCTCTATGCTCATATTTACGACCAAAGTATTTTTCTACTGTTTCAGGGCCATCTTGGAAGGAGCAATGATCTATCCAAATGTGTGTACCACCTTTTATAGAAAGACTGTCATACTGAGAATTCCAATTGCCCTCTGGTCCATCCTTAGGATCCCAAGCAGGAAAATAATCATAAGGCGATTCAAAGCGTATATTTCGTATGATGATATTATCTGAATCTAGAACCAAATCTACACCCTTTAATTTCGCATTGTCCATGCCAATGATACTTGTATTGGCTGGCACATGAACGGTAATAGACTGACTTTGATTCTTTTGTGACGCCTTCTGCTTTGCTTCTTGCTCATCTTTTAAACTCTTAGGCGCTGTGCTTTTCGGCTTATGAGTTTCTAAATATTGTTGAAAGTCATAGCCATCGACCATGTAGTCTTTCATAGTCAATGGTTTACCATTATCATCGGTATCAAAATCTATAGTTCCATAGACTAATACAATCTTAGGTGTAGTATTTTTCCTATTCTTAAGAGCTGATACAAATTCTTTTTTATTTGTTACTTTAAACACATTCTGCTCTGTAGCATTAGCACCACCAGTAGTCCCATTGCCTATAGAAGCAAATCCATCCTGTTTCGGTAATGCTTCACGCATAAAGGTAGGACTTTCAGCTGAGCCACGAAAAGAGGTTATCATTATAACAGCAATTAATGTAATAAATAATCCAAAGAATATCATTATCTTTTTCATACATCTAGTTCCTTAATTTCTACTACACCATAGTATGCTATGTCCTCATTCTCCTCATAGCAACAATAAGAGAACCCCTTCATAGTACCAATAGGCCTATAAAGGGGTATCATTTTATTTACGCTGGGCGGCTCCAGTCGACTTGTACGTCGATGGCTTCCCACATGCGTGTTAAAGCTAATTTGAAATTGTCTAAAGACTCTAAAGGTTTTACAGTTAACCGTTCATAGGTATCAAGACCTGTAGCATGCTCGATAGCGTGTTCATCGTTCAAGTAAGCGATAACCTTATCGGCCCATTCTTGTTCAGGTAACTCTACGGATACTGTTTTTGCTTCTGTATCATAGGACAAGAAGCCATTGCTGTTGATGCCATAATGGATGGCTACACGAAATAAACTCATATCTATACCTCTCTTGCGGTAATTTCTAAACACTATATCCATATTGTAACATGAACATTTATATTAGCGAAAGTATTCAATATAAACTTTATAAGTCTATTGTAAAGAATTATACATCCTCGTTAGTCTCCCCTACCTCATCGGCTTCAAGACCTACTTTCATGTTATCAGATGTCTCATTCGCTTTACTAGAATCCACATCCGCTTTAGTAGATTGTGCATCTACTGCGGCCTTAAGTTCTGATCTCTTTCTACGCGCCCCATTTTCTCCGTGAAAGCGCTGCCATAGAGCGCCGCTCATAACTGCAGTCTCACCGAACTTAGATTCTAAGGAGTCTAACACACCAGCCAGCTTATTTTCGTTTTCATTTTGAGAAGACTCAAAGAGGCTATCCTGCATCGGTACCTCTTCATCGAGACCACTAACAGTAAGACCTAATAGGCGTATAGGGCCGGGAGGATTCATAAAGGCAATCCCCTTAGAGCTACAATAGTTCGATCCACTATAATTAGACTGACTATAATTAGATCCATTATAGCTAAGATTCCTAGATTTTATCTTTGTAGTAGCCCCTAGTGCTTCCACATCTTTCTTCGTCCCTTTAGGCTTCTTGCTCGTCTTATCTTGCATCAGCTTGTTCCACAAAAGCAGTGCTGTTTCAAAGAACACATGCTCATGATCTGACGGAGTATCTAATCGTTTCTGCCGTGATACGGTAGTGAAGTCATCATAGCGCACCTTAATCGATACGGTGTGCCCCAAAAGATTGCGTTTTCGCAATCGTTTTGATAAGCGGTTCGCAAAGTATCTAAACTCTAGTTCAATGGCACTGCCGTCAGTTAAATCTTCTTCGTATGTCTCCTCAGCTCCGATAGATTGTATTTTGCGGTCTGTTTCCACCGGCCGTTCATCAATCCCATTTGCTAGTTCCCATATGCGGCGCGCCTGGTTGCCCACGAGGGGAATTAAACTGCTTTCATCAGGCAACGCTTGAATATGACGCATCAAGTGAAAGCCCCCTGTTTTCAAGATTTTTTCTGTACGAGGACCTACGCCCCAAATGCGTTTAATCGGTAATGGAGCTAAAATCTCTTTTTCACGGCCATAAGGTATGACTACAAGGCCGTCGGGCTTATCTAAATCGGATGCCAATTTGGCAAGGAATTTATTCGGTGCTAGCCCTGCAGAGATAATAAGACCAGTTTCCTCAAACACTCGATCTTTAATGGCTCTGCCCAGTGCTTTTGGTCCACTATACATGGTAGACATACCGCTAACCTCGAGAAAGGCTTCGTCGATAGATAGAGGCTCAATGTGAGGCGTAAATTCTTTCATAATAGAAAAAATCTGATGGGATACCTCTTTGTAGCGATCCATGCGCGGATACACATAGATACCATCGGGACAGAGTTTCTTAGCACGAGAGATGGGCATGGCGGAGTGAACGCCAAATTTGCGCGCCTCATAGGAACAGGTAGCAACGACGCCACGTGAAGAAAGACCACCCACGATAACGGGGTGGCCTTTATATTCTGGATGATCCAGTTGTTCGATGGACGCGAAAAATGCATCCATATCAACATGCATAATCCATCGTCTCATTGTTACGCTTCTTTTTCGTGCTCAGAAATACGGCAGTATTTAATTTGCGCACAAATGCACTCATCCTTAGATTTATATAATTGAGGGATGATTTCTAGAATGTCGCCAAATGTAGCTTCGTTAATGGAGTAACGTGTCCATAAGCCATTACGTTGAGAGTTAACTACACCTGCATCAATTAAGATTTTCATATGGTAGCTCAACGTAGATTGGGATAAATTGAAGCTAGCTAAAATATCAGCTGCACATAATTCATTGCAAGACAACATGTCGATGATGTGTAATCTTGTTTCATCGCTTAATGCCTTAAAAATCGTCGCTAAACGTTCATAAGAAACTTCAACCATATCTTTAACTCCTCAAATCCGTATCAAAAAATGTCAATCTACTTATGGATACTATTATATACTATTTCTTAATGTAAATCTATTTTTTTCTTTATATTTGTATCTTAATAATTTATTATGAATACCAAATAATTATATATGAGTAAATTTTACCACATTATAAACTAATTTCAGCACACTATAGGCTATTCGCTATGAATATTTTAAATAAATTTTCATCTCATGGATCTATTTAGTTATACATAAAAATGTATATATAATGGTTTTGTGCAATTATTTTCTATAGAATTTTCGATATAGCGATTTTCTAATAACCATATAGCATACTTCGATATACCGCACTATATTAGCAATCTAAAGGATTAGATATAAACTATACCGATTTTGTGTTCTAATGACTTTCAATACAAAAGACCCCTCATAGAGGGGCCTTATCTGTATAATTCTATAAGTCGATTGTATAGTAGGAAAAACATAGAATTTATAATGATAAATTCTAGTCTCCCCTAGCGCAAACCAATTATACCAAATTAGTATAGCTTAGAATACATTTACTAAATCGATTGTTTGGTTACGGTTAGGGCCAACGGATACGATACCCAAAGGTACACCTGTTACTTCTGCAATACGTTCTACATATTTACGAGCATTTTCAGGAAGATCTTCGTATTTGCGGATACCAGAGATATCTGTTTCCCAACCTGGCAATGTTTCGTAAACAGCTTCGCATGCTTCAAGATCTTTCAAGTTAGCTGGGAAACCTTCTACATCTTTACCATTCAATTTATAACCTACGCAGATTTTCAATTCTTTGAAGGAATCAAGGATATCCAAACGTGTAATAGCGAGGTAATCTAAGCTGTTAAGACCTGCAGCGTATTTTACAACCATAAGGTCTAACCAACCACAACGACGAGGACGACCAGTTACAGTACCGAACTCATGTCCAAGCTCACGAAGGTTGTCGCCAGTTTCATCAAGAAGTTCTGTAGGGAATGGACCGGCACCAACGCGTGTTGCGTACGCTTTTACAACGCCGAAGATATTTTTCAAGTAGTTTGGACCAATACCCGCGCCTGTGGAAGCACCACCAGCGATTGGATGAGAGGATGTTACGAATGGATATGTACCATGGTCAAGGTCAAGCATAGTAGCTTGAGCGCCTTCGAACAATACCTTTTTGTCCTCTTTAACTGCTTTCAAAACAGCGATGTTAGTATCTGTTACATATGGTTTCAATGCTTCAGCATATTTGATGTAATCTGCTAAGATTTCATCATAGTTAACAGGTTCAGCATCATACACTTTAGTAAGCATTTTGTTTTTGAATTCTACATTGTATGCTAATTTTTGTTTGAATGTTTCAAGGTCATACAAGTCACAGATACGGATGCCGATACGGTTAATTTTATCAGCGTAGCAAGGACCGATACCATTTTTAGTAGTACCGATTTTAGCATCACCTTTAGATGCTTCCTCTGCATTATCTAAAGCGATATGATATGGCATGATAACATGCGCACGGTCGGAAATATGAAGGGATTTTGCAGATTTACCTTGTTTTTCAAGGCCTTCGATTTCTTGTAACAATACTTTAGGGTCGATTACAACACCAGTACCCACGATATTTTGTTTGTTATCGTACAAGATACCACTTGGTAAAAGGCGAAGAGCAAATGCTTTGTCATCTACTACAACAGTATGACCTGCATTATTACCACCTTGACTGCGCACTACAACGTCTGCACGTTCTGCGATCCAGTCAACGATTTTACCTTTACCCTCGTCACCCCATTGAGTGCCGATAACCATACTTGTTGCCATATCTATATCCTCCATGTGAAAGTCTAAATAATTCACTAACATTATACAACAATGTTCGGACTCTGTGAAAGTATTTATACAAATTCAATCTTTAGTTTCTTCCCAAAAGCGTGAGCTATTTTCTGTAAAGTCTTCAAAGATGGATTACCATTGCCATTTTCAATCTTACTAATATCTGACTGTGTAATACCTGTTAATTCAGACAACTGCATTTGCGTCATATGAGCAGCTAGACGCGCCTCAACTATATTCTGAATGATCTGATATTCATCATCTAATGCATCCCACTCTTTTTTAAACTTTGGATTTTTTAATTGCGTCTCTAAATATTGATCTAACGTTTCCATATTATGTATACCTCTCGATATAATCGTTCTTATATTTTATAGCTAATTCAATAGCACTTTTCGGTGTTTTCATAAAAAACAACAGAAAACGTATCCATCATATTCCTCCTAGTACTAGAAGAAATCTTTACTTAAATTATATGTTAAAACATATATTCAGTAAAGATATTGAGATATAGAAATTTAAACTCTTACTACATCCAATATAAGTATCTAGCCCCTTAAAGTAAACAAATGGGAGGTGACCAATGGTCACCTCCCAGGTATTGACATTTTAACTAGTCAAAATATTCTATTTTAGTTTTTCACACTATTTATCGACTTACATGCCATTACATCTTTAATATGATTCATTGCATCGATATTATTTTGGTTCTTTCAACCAAAAGCTCATGAGTAGTCCTACAGCCCCTACAGGGATCAGTGTCATCAATGCGGTTTGTACGTCATAGATATCGGCTATATGACCCACATATGGCGCTACAAGGCCACCTAAGGTAATACCAAGGCCTAGTGTAATACCTGATGCAAAGCCTGCATTTTTAGCCAGGTATTTTTGACCTAGCACCGTAATCGGTCCGTATTGAGAGAATACACCAAAGGCCATTGGGATCATAGCTCCGAAGAAGCCCCAGATGTTAGGCACAAAGATAAAGACTAAAACAGATGGTAAGAAGATAAGATTACCTAAGCGAACTGTTTTAAGGAAACCTAATTTATCTGATAACGCCCCACCCATATAGGTAAGGACAGCACCCATTGCAAAGTACATCGTTAAAGCTAAACTCGATGCACTGGCTTCTCCGTTAATAACAGTAATGTATAAAATAGGGATAAAGATGGATAATACAGAGAATAGTATAGATCGAGAAGCAATGACAAAGAATAATTTGCCAAAGCTAACCCAATCGTTAGTGCCACTATTAGTAGATTTAGCAGAGCTTTTACTTTCACCAATAGCATCGGTATCTGTAGAGCCTGTAAAGGCATACACATACAGCAACACGCCAATCAATGCAATTGCCGTGAACAACCAAAGGAATTGACCGCCAAAGACGTACACACCACCAGCAAGGAGTGGGCCCAGTGCAAAACCAGCGCTGCCCCCAACCGCAAATCGTCCCATGGCATTACCAAGTTCATTGGATTGCGTGCGGTTCACGAGAAGAGCCGCCTCAGGATGGAATAGTGCCGCCCCAATCCCTGCAATGAGCGATAGAGCTAATATCATTTCATAGCTCGTTGCCAGTGCAATGGCGCTGATAGAGACTAATGTTACGGTAAAGCCTACAGGAATGAACCACGGCACGCGCCACCGATCCGCCACATGGCCCAAGATAGGCTGCGCCACGGAAGCCACTACGGTGTTACAGAAAATAATGGATGCCGATTGATAGTAATTAAGGCCAAAATTAGCGATAAAGAACGGTATGAGCGCCGCTAGTGAACCTTGTCCAAAGTCATTAATACAGTGAAAAATAGGCGGTCCGTACTTTCGTATGATACGTTTCATATAACCTCCTAATACAATAGCTAATTTCCCCTAAGATACAGAGATGCTTACTAGGAAATTTGCTCGTAATTGTTCGTAAAATAGTGGAAATAACAGGTTGCTTTCAAAATAAAAAGGTAGATATAGCCAACAGCCTAATGTATGTGCTATAGGCTGATTGGTCTATACCTACCCTAGTCTTTCATATGTTATATGGGAAGTACCCTACAATTATAGGCCAAAGCGAGCCATGATTGTATCAACATGTTTTAACAATTTATGTGGATCGAAGCATGCATCGATTTCTTCAGCAGTCATGTATTTCTTGATGTTTTCATCAGATTTAAGACCTGTAGCGAAATCTTTGCCTTCAAGCCAGCGTTCCATAGCATATTTTTGAACCCAACGGTATGCTTCATCACGTACCGCACCTTTGTCTACAAGGTGAGTCAAAATTGTTTGGCTGAATACAAGGCCGCCTGTAAGGTTAAGGTTTTTAAGCATTGTTTCAGGATATACTAACAATTTATCGATTGTACGAATTGTAAGGTGAAGCATGTAGTTCAATGCAATTGTTGCATCTGGCAAGATAACGCGTTCTACAGAGCTATGGGAAATATCGCGTTCATGCCACAAAGCTTGGTCTTCGTAAGCAGATTGAGCATAGCCACGAAGCAAGCGAGCCATACCGCAAATTCTTTCACATGTAATAGGATTGCGTTTATGAGGCATCGCAGAGGAACCCTTTTGTTTAGGGCTGAAGTATTCTTCTGCTTCGCGCACCTCTGTACGTTGCAAGTGACGAATTTCTAAAGCGATTTTATCTAATGTACCGCCTACAACAGCGATAGTGGACAACAATTCAGCGTGACGGTCACGTTGTACTACTTGCGTAGCGATTTTAACAGGTTCAAGGCCTAATTTTTCGCATACGTATTGTTCTACGAATGGATCGATGTTGGAGTATGTACCAACGGCGCCAGACAATTTACCAACAGCAACGCTTTTACGAGCATGTTCCATACGTTCGATATCGCGTTCTACTTCAGCCATCCACAATGCTAATTTCAAGCCAAATGTAGTTGGTTCGCCGTGAATACCATGTGTACGGCCAATCATAGGTGTGTATTTGAATTCAGCTGCGCGGCGACGCAATACTTCATGTAAGCGTTTCAAATCTTCAATCAAGATGTCGCAAGCTTGTTTCATCATGTAACCAAGCGCTGTATCTTTAACGTCAGTAGATGTAAGGCCAAGGTGGATATATTTAGCCGCTTCAGGACCTACGTATTCGCCTACTGCTGTTACGAAGGAAATGATATCGTGGTTTGTTTCCTTTTCGATTTCATGAATGCGTTCAACGTCGAAATTGCCCTTTTCGCGAATGGCTTTAGCCGCTTCTTTAGGGATAACGCCCAACTCAGCTTGTGCCTCGGATGCCAATGTTTCTACCAATAACATTGTGTCGAACTCGTTGCGTTCGCTCCAAATATGGCCCATTTCTTCTCGTGTATAACGTGGTATCATGATGTCTCCTTTGCATGATAAAAGCTAGATTTCTTATAAAATAATTGTACCATATGTGAAAGCTCCATTCAATGAATGGACCTAAATTTTCCGAATGATAATTATATTAAATTTACTAATCGTTCGTATTTCCAGAGCCTAGTTTCTTAACAGTCGATTCCACATAAGACTTTTTTTCAATTCGTATACTTCTATACCTTCATCGATACGCTGAATTCGTTTAATCATTCTTGGATGAGTAATAAATAAACGGCTAAAAAATCCCGTACTTTCACGATCATACAATTCGCCATTCTCAAGCACGCCAATTTGGTCAGTCGCTAGGCCCAATGAAACGAGGCCATCTCGCAATTCTCGACCTAAACCAATTGATACAGCGTACGCATCAGCAGCATACTCACGGCGACGACTATCAAAATAATAGGTTATCCACTTCGGTAACTGTAGTATGTATTCCACCGCTGTAATCATAATGACTATAGCTAATTGAATAATGCGAACTACAATATTAACAATCGGTATAATTGCCAGTATATTCAATGCGAAGTTAAGCAATATTACAAGATTCAAAATCAATTGCCCGAGTCGATCCATGGCATAGGTTATAGTTAAGTAAATGGTGTCGCGATGACGCAAATGACCTAGCTCATGCGCCAAAACGCCTACCAATTGATCCTCACTTAATGCTCGTAAGGCACCTGTATGTATCGTAATATGATTGATTCCCGAAGCAAAGGCATTGATATCCTCATCATTACGCATACGCACAGTTAGTGAATCACGTTTTACCTCACTATAGGCACATAATTTTTCAAATATTGGTTCAAGATAGGCCGATTCTTCTGCACTTGGTTTTCTTTCACCTTGCATGGCATGAGCAATCCAACTAAAAGGCGGCAAAAATAATCCTATAGCCACTATAATAGGTAATGCAAAGGCTATAACGATATACACCTCTAACTTATCCGCTAATTGTAGTGGGTTCATAAGCCAATCCCAAGAAAAAGGATATACGTATTGAACTGCGGACTCTAAAATTGGGAAGAAGATAAATACAATGATAACGTTAACAATATAGGTAAGAATAACTTGAATCATACTCTCTCTCTTTATGCACTCATATTCTATGATAACTATACGTTACATCTCATATAGTTACACATTTATTTTCTAAATTATTACATTAGTAAGCCCCATATAACTATGGAGTTATACCTTATATAGTAATATAACAATAAATAAATTTACTAATACTGTATCATAGCTGTACATTGTGATATATAATAAACATACAGACTAAATCTACTATGAAAAATAGGGAGGCTTTCATGGCAAATTTAAATCGCAAAGAGCGTCGTGCACAGCGCAACGAATCGAATACTATAGGCATGCTATTACGCTTATTCTTTGGACTTAGCTTTATCGGCTTGGCTGTAGTTTTATTTGGAGAGCTTGATCTCAATTATGTATTCTCCATCTTTACAGTGGATATCATCGTGTCCTTAATTTACGTAGTACTCAATAAATCTCGCATAACTACATCCTTAGCGGTTAACACCAATGTACGCGTTATCATCGCATTCCTCATCATGCTAGTAACAATGTTCTTCTACGCCTTTGCGTTATGGCGTGTCGATCAATTTAGCGCACCTATGCAAGTTACATTGTTTATCGGCGGTGCTATCGTATACCTAGCGGTATTCAACTCTACCAAAACAATGCTTACAAACCAGGATTAATAGGATACAGTTTTTCCGTATGAATTATATTTCCATAATATTCTGGAGAGTATAAATAACACGCTACAAATAACTAATACTGCAAAAGTAAAATAATTAATACTACAAAAGTAAAAGAGGCATATCTTACATACATAGTATGTGATATGCCTCTTTATTGTCCCATAACGACAGGGATTGTTAAGGTTTGTATGCGTCCAGAGTTATTGACGATGCTGCCACTGGTTTTAACAATTCGCAATGCTTCTTCCATTACATCAGGCGGTACGCCGTCTACCACGATGCGCGGTGTATTCGGAGCAACGATGACATGGCCATCTTCTCCAAAGTTCACCTTCACCGTAACAGTACCTGTCACGGAAGTTCTCGCGCCTTGTTCTTGGACACGACGAAGATAGGCGCTTGGATTAATAGCAGGTTGTCGTAATAATTCTTGCTGGCCTGGTGTTAACAAGCTCCATGCAAGATCTGATAGGAATGATAAGTCAGCTGATTCCGTACGACCATCACCATTGGCATTAGGGTCAGATGTAACATCCTTCCCCATAGGTGCCTCTTTCGGTTTTGATTGTTTATCATGCATTACAACCGCTTGCTCTACGCCAGCCGCTTCAGATTCGATGGCCTTAGGTATAGCCCATTCTCGTCGCTGCTCTTGTGTACTAGCATTTGTATCTAATGTTTTAGTTCGTTCACTTTCATCAGGCGTCACGGACTCCACCATAGGTTGTGACTGAGATTTAGGCTTTGGTTCTGTACGTTCTGGCACAGCCTCTGCAGGTGCTACCTTCTCCTCCGGTTGTGGCGTTGGTTCGGTTACCTCTGTACTGCTTTCACCATCATCAGGCAAATCAAAGCTAATTTCAGCCGCATCATGAGCTGCCCCAGTGCCCGCCATGCCTCGCAAGGAAAGGCCCATTCCAGATACGAGTATCGTCGTAATGCCTAAGGACACGATGAACGGTTTCAAATAATGCGATTCAAACATAGAATCACTTCCGTTCCGTTGCGACACTAATATATTTAGCGCCATTAACCTTGAGCATATCTAACAGAGCGATAACCTCGCTGTAGTATACATCCTTAGATGCACGGATAACAAAGGCTTGTCGCGGTGCTTGTTTAACAATAGACCGCACCTCTTCCGCCAAGCGTTCCGAAGAAATTTCCTGATTATCGATATATAACGTATGCGTTGTAGTTAAGGTAATCGTAATAGGCTCGATAGATTTTGCCGTAGATGTAGATGCAGATGGCAAATTTAGAGGAATTTGCTGTTCTGTATTCATATACAGCGTACCCACCATGAAAAATACCAATAAGAAGAATACGATATCGATCATAGGGATAATCATGATTGTCGGTTCTTTTTTAACCCCTAATGTACGTCGTCTCATATATCATGTTCCTCGTTGTACGCATCGAGGATATTACCACACTCATGCTCTAATGTAGTAATAGAATCGTTGACCTTTGCCGCACAGTAACTGTGAAAGCCAAGTGCAATGATAGCTACGGTCAAGCCTGTCGCCGTTGCTACCAACGCTTCAGATACACCGCCCGTAATGATGGTAGGAGCCCCAATATCTCCACCTACGACAGCAAAGGCGCGAATCATGCCAAGCACGGTACCCAACAAGCCCAATAGTGGAGCCATTGTTACGATCATGCTAAGCCAGCTTAAACCGCGTTTCAAGCGTTCATCTGCATAGGATACGATATCTTGCAAACGATTTTCCAAGCTATTGTAGTTCTTCGCACTGCGAATGGCACGAGCAAATAAAGAGCCTAGCTCCAATGTGTCACGTTCCAACACGCTCGGCAACATAACCCAGCTTTGGTTCTTTTCTAATACCTTATTAAAGCGACGCAAGTCCTTTATAAACTTGCGATATAAAACGATACGCTCAATGCCAATCATCAACGCAAAGAGCAAAAAAATTACTAGCGGATACATTACAAATCCACCAGCCACAAATAAATGCGCTATGCTACTCATACTAACCTCCAAAAGCCGTTACCCTCTAGGCCCCATTAAATTTAATTATATCATGTTTTAAGGCATCTAAAAATAATTATGAGTCAAAAAAAGGCTATACTAATAGTGATATACCTATTAGTATAGCCTTTAATGTAATCTTAATTTAGCTATAATCCCGATTTAATTTAACCTAGGAGGCTTGTAATCTCTTACATCCTATTAATCTTTTTTAAGGAATTTCACAAGTATGCCACCGATTGTTAAGGACACGCCAAAACCAGTAAAGAACATACCGAGGGAATACATCCATGCATAGGTTTGATTATTAGAAGAAATCGCTTTAGCTGCGTCTCGTGCATTAGTAGCGTTTCTTGCAATTTCCAAATTTGTTGTAGCTGGATCTGGATTTAATAATAGGATAACAATGCCTATAATTAGAACAACTACACCAACGGGTAATAACATTTTCTTGCTCATTTCAATGTTCCTCTCCTAACATTACATAACATGGTATATACGATTAGATATTATTTATCGAGTTTATTCATATCCAAGCGATTTACACTGCCAATAAAGCTATTGTAGGATTCAATCATATCATTGTAATGATCAGCTGTTTGGTCACCTAAGAATGTACGAATTCTACCAATAGTTGTATTTAAATGATTTTTAGCAGAGTTATAGTCCGGACTAGTAATGCTGCTGGACACATCCATGATACCTTGCAACTCTTGGTTCGCCGCATTTACATCGATTTGCTTGCCTTCTTCAAAGCTATCCAATAATGCAGTTAAACGTAAATGAACTTCTTGAGCAGCAGCTGCATTTTTCTTGCCAGACTCTTTAAGTTCTTTCAACTGTTCTTGTTGGTTTTCCGTGTTGTGTTTGTGAATTACTGCGTCTAGTTGATTATACGCTGCATAGAACTGATCATATAATTGAACGTATTTAGGTCCTAATTGTTGTTCCTTAGCATAATTATCTGCTTGATATGAATTAGTTTCGTAGTACGTATCCAATTCACTGGCTACTGGTACAATATCCTTTAATACAGCCAATACATTATCTAAAGGTTCTTTCATATCATCATATGGCACGCCAGCATCCTTAGCGGCTTGTAAGTTCTTTTGTAAAGAATCAAAATGTGGTGCCATAAAGCTTGTTAAATGTTGACCTTCTCTTAGTTTTTGAATGTCTGGGCCGATAGCATAGCCAAAGCGCACTGTATGACTGTTAAAATCGCCAACGGCTTTAATGTAGTTGTTAAACACTTTAACATCATCTTGTGATTTCTTTTGAACACCTTGTTGTACGCTATTGGCAACCTTAGAAAAACTACAACCACTCAAAAATAATGGAGCTGTTAGAGTAGATGCACACAATACGGCTGTTAACATTTTCTTTACTAGTGGTTTCATAATGAACCTCTCTTTTTAATCACACACACAAGTAACAGTTTATGATTAAATTATATATCATATATGTTATTTACGAAAGTATCAACCGTATTTTTTATGAAATTTGTTTCATGAATATGCTTTCACAAGCACATAAAAAGGCATAGTATACATCTCCATTGGGGTAAACCCAATAGTAATGTTTATACTATGCCTTTTCTGGATACATCTTATATGTCTAAATCAGTATGATAGCTAATCGGAGTGTCTTAATAGATAAGTTATGCCAGCTTATCAAATAGGTATGTAGCTATCTACTTATTTAATGGACTTATCGAAAACGCCAATTAATTCTTCAACGGCTTGAGATTCGCTCATTTCACCATCTAAGACGGCCGCTTCCACCTCGCCCATACGACCTTGAATGACGACATTATTAAAGAATAGGTTGTGCAAGTGTTCGTCAATCATATCGCGTACCCAACGGAGGGATTGTTCTTGACGGCGTTTTAAGAAGACCCCATTTTCTTTACCTTGTTCAGTAAATTCTTGGATTACATCCCACAATTCATCGAGGCCATCCTTTGTAACGGCTGAGCAAGTGTAGGCTTGGGTTTTCCATTTTTCCGTAGCAGGACGAATGTAATGCAACATCCGATCGTAATCGCTACGAGCGATGAGAGCGCGCTTGAGGTTATCCCCATCAGCCTTGTTGACCACAATAGCATCAGCCAGCTCCATAACGCCTTTTTTGATGCCTTGTAATTCATCGCCTGCACCAGTTAATACGATGAGCATAAAGAAGTCTACCATGGAACGCACGGTAACTTCACTTTGCCCAACCCCAACGGTTTCAACGAGAATGATATCGTACCCAGCAGCCTCGCAAAGTAGCATGGTCTCTCTACTTTTACGAGCTACACCGCCTAGTGTACCACCTGCCGGCGACGGACGAATGTACGCGTCAGGATGTTTCGTCAATGTTTCCATCCGCGTTTTATCGCCCAAAATACTACCCTTTGTGACTTGGCTCGTAGGGTCTACAGCAAGTACGGCTACCTTGTAACCTGCTTCAATGAGCATATTGCCAAAGGCTTCAATAAATGTACTTTTACCGGCCCCAGGCACACCAGTAATACCGATGCGCAACGCCTTGCCCGTGCGAGGCAATATAGCTTGCAATACTTGTTGAGCTAATTTAAAGTGTTCCTTATTATTACTTTCTACTAACGTAATAGCCCGTGAAAGTATAACGCGGTCCCCCTGCTCGATACCGCGTACATAATCAGCGACAGTTAACTTTTTTCGCCGCTGTACGGGACGTACCGACGGAGCCAGATGAGCGGAGCTAGACAAGAGGCCATCGTGCATTTCTTTGACGCCTTTCATTACATGACACGCGAAGGTATCATCCTTTTTCGCATCTTCCGGCACCCAATCGGGACGATAGGTACTACCTTCGGCATTTGCATTTTTTACACCTAATTCAGGGGCCTTTCCTTCACCAGTGGTGAAGGTAGCATCCTGAGTCGTATGCAATGCGTCCGGGGTAGGCCGTTTGTTATCAGTCATTAGACTCGTCTTGAACGTGACTAGTCAATGTTTCTAGCAATTTCTTAGCCGCTACAGGCAAGACTGTACCAGGGCCAAAGATAGCCACTGCGCCATGTTCGCGTAGGAATTCATAGTCCTGAGCAGGGATTACGCCACCGATGGCAACCAAAATATCTCCACGACCGCGTTTGTTGAGTTCTTCCACAAGTTGAGGTAACAATGTTTTGTGACCTGCCGCAAGAGAACTGAACCCGACGATGTGAACGTCATTATCCACCGCATCTTGAGCTGTTTCTTCTGGAGTTTGGAACAAAGGTCCGATATCCACGTCAAAGCCCATATCCGCGAAGGATGTAGCGATAACTTTGGCACCGCGGTCATGACCGTCTTGGCCCATCTTCGCAATCATGATACGAGGGCGACGGCCTTCAAGTTCTTCGAAGTCATCCGCCATTTGGCGTACTTCTTTGATAACATCGTCATCTTCATATTCGCTGGAGTATACACCGGAAATAGAGCGAATAACCGCTTTATGACGGCCGCAAACTTTTTCAACAGCAAAGGAAATTTCGCCCAAGGATGCACGAGCACGAGCAGCTTCAAGTGCAAGGGCAAGCAAGTTACCTTCCCCGGATTCTGTAGCATTGGTAATCGCTTCGAGACAAGATTGAACCTTATCTTCATCACGGTTAGCACGCAATTGTTCGAGACGACGAATTTGCGCTTCCCGTACAGCCGTGTTATCTACGTCGAGGATATCCAACGGATCTTCTTTATCTAGGCGATATTTATTGATGCCGATAATCGCTTCACGGCCAGAGTCGATACGAGCTTGGCGACGAGCCGCAGCTTCTTCGATACGCATCTTAGGAAGACCTGTATCAATCGCTTTCGCCATACCACCAAGGGATTCGATTTCTTGAATATGGCCCCAAGCACGACGAATCAATTCATCAGTCAATGCTTCTACATAGTAGGAGCCGCCCCATGGATCGATAACCTTACATACCTTAGTTTCGTCTTGGATGTAAAGCTGTGTATTACGGGCAATACGCGCCGAGAAGTCCGTAGGCAACGCAATGGCTTCGTCAAGCGCATTGGTATGTAGGGATTGCGTATGGCCCAAAGCGGCACCCATCGCTTCCATACATGTACGAGCTACGTTGTTGAACGGATCTTGTTCTGTCAAAGACCAACCAGAAGTTTGGCTATGTGTACGAAGTGCCATGGATTTAGGATTTTCAGAACCGAAGCTCTTGATAATCTTAGCCCACAACATACGAGCAGCACGCATTTTCGCAACTTCCATGAAGTAGTTTTTACCGATTGCCCAGAAGAAGGACAAGCGTGGTGCAAATTTATCTACGTGAAGGCCTGCATTTACACCTGTGCGGATGTATTCAAGGCCATCGGCCAATGTATAACCTAACTCGATATCTGCCGTAGCGCCTGCTTCTTGCATATGGTAGCCAGAAATGGAGATACTGTTGAATTTAGGCATGTACTGAGATGTGTAAGCAAAGATATCGCCGATGATGCGCATGGACGTAGCTGGAGGGTAAATATAGGTATTACGTACCATGAACTCTTTCAAAATATCATTTTGGATGGTACCAGCCATAACCTTTTTATCAACACCTTGTTCTTCACCAGCTAGGATGTAGAACGCCATGACAGGCAATACGGCGCCGTTCATTGTCATGGATACGGACATTTGGTCGAGAGGAATACCGGAGAATAGAATTTCCATATCGAGGATGGAGTCTACCGCAACGCCCGCTTTACCAACGTCACCTACTACGCGAGGATGATCGGAGTCATAACCACGGTGTGTAGCAAGGTCAAAGGCGATAGACAAACCTTTTTGGCCCGCTGCCAAGTTACGACGGTAAAACGCATTGGATTCTTCTGCTGTGGAGAAACCAGCGTACTGACGTACTGTCCAAGGACGAGTTACGTACATTGTGGAATAAGGTCCACGCAAGAATGGAGGTACACCAGCCATGTAATCAAGGTGTGTCATGCCTTCATAATCCATCTCTGTGTAGAGAGGTTTTAGTTGGATTTGCTCCATTGTCGTATTATATAAATCTTCAAAGCTTTTTCCTGTTTCTTTTTGAAGTTCAGCAAGCCATGCATCGCGAGATGTCGGCGACTGAGATCCCAAGCCAAGAGAGGAGAAGTCTGGATTTTTAAACATGAGCTCACATCCCTTTCTTATCTTGTAACGTATGTAAGATTTCGTAGCAATTTGCACGAACGGAAATGAAGTCGTCTACGCCAGCTTCACGGTATACAGGCTCAAGGTCCTTAGGAGGCGCCCCTGCCAAAATAACTGTTACATTCGGCATAGTTTCTTTCAACTCTTTAGCGAGTGGTGGTACTAACTCAGGATATGTATCATCTGTGGAACAGATAACTACAACATCGGCACCACTTTCACGGGCAGCCTTCGCCGCATCAGCCGTTGTTTCATGGCCATCATTTTTAATCACTTCAAAAGCACCTACTTCGAAGAAGCCTGTGGAGAAGTCCGCACGAGGTTTGTGTTGAGGGATTGGGCCCATATTAGCCAAGAATACCTTCACATTATCTTTCGTACGTTGTTTATATGATTCTGTACGCATACGGAGGGCTTCGAATTGCTCAGTCCAGCGATGTGCAATAATTGGTTCGATCGTTTCAGAAGAAATATCGCCTGCATCTAAAGCCTTACGGATTTGGCGGATTGTCAATTTTTGTAATGCCCCAAGCTCAATAAGACCAATCAACGCACCTGGTTCTGTTGTACTTGCTTCTAGAGTAGCCTGTGCTTTCACAACCGCATCAGCCTCTGCACCTGCCAAGTACTCATCAATTTGAGCAGCTCGTTTTTGACACAATGTTTCTTGATTTTCTGGTTTAGGATCAAGTAACTCTTCTGTCATATTCGCATACATATTGTTACCAACTGCTACGTCCTTACGGAATGCAAGGTTCTTAAAGCGTTCATCGAGGATGGCTTTCACTTGAGCTTGAGGATAGCCTTCTTTCAATGCGTCAATAATGCCACCTTTAGACTCGATTGTTTGGAACTCAGACCAGATTTTTTCGCATAGTTCAGCAGCTAATGTTTCCACGTACCAGGAACCGCCTACAGGGTCCACAGGTTGACGCAACTCAAATTCAGTTTGCAACATAACTTGGATATTGCGGGCAATACGGCGAGAGAAATCATCCGCTTTGCGAATTGGTTGGTCAAACGGAGATACTTCAAGGCTGTTCAAACCGCCTACAACACCAGAGAATGCTTGTGTCGTATTGCGCAACAAGTTTACATATGGGTCGTATACAGTTTTTGTGAAAGCCGATGTTCTGCCGTGTACATGAACGGCACGGTCCGCTTCTTCAGCACCGAAAGCTTCCATAATGCGAGCCCAAAGTACGCGCAAGGCACGCAATTTAGCAATTTCCATAAAGAAATTAGCCCCTAAGGAGAATGTGAACATCATGCTCTTCGCGATGGTGTGAATATCGATGTTCCGTTGTGCTAATTGACGCACGTAGCAAACAGCCGTTGCCAATGCATAAGCAACCTCTTGCACATCGTTAGCGCCGCCATTAGCGTAAACATCGCCGGATACAAGCACTGTTTTAAGCTCTGGAGCTTGCTCTTTAGCCCATACAACAGTATGTGCCATTTCATCAAAGGCTGTATCTAAGGAAATGTGCAAAGCACCGTCTTTCGCCAAAACACCGATAGGGTCGGCACCAACGAGACCTTTCAAGTCAGACGTTTGTTTTTTAGCGCCTTTCACTGTAGCCGCTAACATGCCAAGCAAGATGGCTGCAGAAGCACCAGTTTCAATGTACAAAGGATTTTCCTTCAAATTGAAGCGGTCAATCAATTGTTTGCAGTCATCCATGGTGGATACAGATGTACCACCAACGCCAACAGATGCGCCTACTTGCACGTCTTGATCATGACGTGTTGCTTCATCTAGGCGGATGTTGTGAATAGTGCCACCTTTTACAATCTCGTATAAACTTGCATGATTAGCATCTTTAGGCAAAGAGTCATCTACATATTGGGATACACCCCAAGAGTCTTTAATATAACCACTTGCCTTAGTGCCACGTAGGAACTCACCTGCCCCAGGGTATACGCCCTTCGGAATTGCTTCTGCATGTAATGCAGGTGTGTAAATCGGCTGCAACGTAATACCTTCATAGGTTTTCGTGAACATCTTCTTGTGGAAGTCGCCACCCTTTAACGCCTTTTCAACCTCTGCCTGCCATTGTTCATACGTAGGTTTCTCAAATTCATCAAAGGATACAGGAGCTAATAGATCGCGTTCAGCATCCTTTGAAGTCTTTTTGTCAGACATATATGTGCCTCCTTTTCAACTCGAAACCATACCGAGAAACAGCGCACCATACCTACAATTGTTATGCTTATACACCACCAAAGCTTTCCTATCTATGGATCACATCAACCTCAAATCTGTGTCCATCAGTTTACTAACAATAAAGCCTGATGCATATGCTCAACAGTCACTTTCAAGGGCAATAAAAAAACGTGCCACCCAAAAGTGACACGTAAGGTTCCTTGTTGAAAAGTATGCCAAAAAACACTGAAACCAGCATACCTCAATCCCCTTCCTATCGCTCGTAGGTACATAACGGTGATTATCAAATAGGCAGTTCTCCTGGCTCGGGCTCATCGCCTTGCTTTCGCCTTCCCAGATTGCTCCAGTGACATTTTTGAAAGCAGGCTCGTCCTTACAGTGGCGGGACCGCATCGGCTTGTACCGATTTCTCTATTAAGTCTTGCGACACCTATTCTCTATATTCGTTGTTCTAAGTCCAATATAGTGTAAGATTATGCACAAAGTCAATGAACATAACAGTTAATCATAAGTATCAAATTTTAGGTTATAACTAATGCATATTTAAAATGATAAAAACTCATCACTTTCAAATACACGTATTCATCGCTATCAAATATACGTATTCATTGTCTGCAAATCGAGTTATAAATCGAGTACAAATCATCATAAAATCTAAGCCCACGCACAAATGCAAACACAATGCGTGATATAATGAATACAATCACAAGGAGGCATTATGGAGCATACAAGTAAAAAAGGTCTAATGACAGCCCTTAGTTGCTATATCATCTGGGGTTTACTCCCTCTCTATTGGGCATTATTAAACCATATTTCACCATATAATATACTGGCGCAGCGCATTATCTGGTCAGGCATTTGCATGGCCATCGTTGTATTTGGCTTACATTTTAAACAGTTCAAAAAGGACTTTCAATTACTAAAAGAACAGCGCTCACAACTATTACTACTGTTGCTAGCATCAGTCATCATCAGCGTAAATTGGTTTACCTACATTTGGGCCATCGCCAACAACCAAGTTATGGACACGAGCCTTGGCTATTACATCAACCCACTCTTTAATGTAGTGTTAGGTGTCATCCTATTTAAAGAGGTTCTATCTATACCGAAAAAACTAAGCGTCCTCATCGCTACCATCGGCATCGTCTTGCTCACCTATCAAGTGGGATCCTTGCCGTTAGTGTCGATGATCCTCGCCGTTTCCTTTGGTCTCTATGGGGTCGTCAAAAAGAAACTACTCATCTCTCCCTTTACGAGCATCGCCTTTGAGGCTTGGCTATTAACACCACTAGCCTTATTCTATACGACTATGGTCGATAATACAGTGTGGTCCTATTTCAGCACAGATTGGTATACATCCATGCTACTCATAGCCTGCGGTCTAACAACATCGGTTCCATTGGTGCTATTCTCCTATGGAGCCCAACTATTGCCGCTCAACCTACTAGGCTTCCTACAATATGTCTCCCCTACCATTGCCTTGTTGCTAGCTATCTTCTACTTTGGTGAAAGCTTTGGCACACCACAGATGATTGCCTTTGGTTGTATCTGGATAGCCTTAGTGTTGTTCTCGTTATCAAATCAAATTACAACCATTAGAAAAATGTAGTTAAGTACAAGAGAGCGTTTGCTATCTGCATGCAATCTCACAAGAGATTTTAGCAACTATATCTAGCCTATAAATACATAAAAGCTGTATCAAATGATATCCTCATTCGATACAGCTTTTTATATATAATACTTACACTAAGTTACGCTTATATGATGCTCATACTTATATTAACTCATATATAACGTATCCGTCTTAAACCGTATTAACTCTATTGATCCAATTCATTCATATTGGTGGTATTCATATTGGAAATGTAACGGTTATAGGCCTCAACCATATGTTTATAATCGTTATCTTGTTTGGATCCCATATAGGTACGGATCGCACCAATCGTAGAGTTTACAGAAGTCTTAACAGTGTCATACTGAGGACTAGCAATACCATTCGCTAAATCACCAATAGCTTGTAGCTCTTGATTGATAGCATTTACATCTGGTTCTTTTTCACTATCTAGCTTTTCTAGGACTGCAGTAAGTCGCAAAGAAACCTCTTGTGCAGCGGCTGCATTTTTCTTACCTGCATCACGCAATTGTTGTAATCGTTGTTGCAATCGGTCCGTATTAATCTTATGCATTAAATTATCAAAGTCAGCATAAATAGGAATAAATTGTTCATATAACTGAACATATTTAGGACCTAATTGTTGCTCCTTAGCATAGTTATCTGTAGTATACCCTTTAGATTTATAGTATGCATCGAGCTCTTCCGCAACCGGTGTTATTTCGTTCAATTTTGAAAGTAGCTTATCTAAAGGCTCTTTCATTTCATCATAAGGAACACCTGCTTGCTTAGCCTCTTCTAATTCTTTTTGTAGCTGTTTAAAGTTCGGCGCATTAAATACAGTTAAATGCTGCCCCGCTTTTAACTCATTAAGAGTTGGTCTATTCGCATAATCAAACATTACAGCCATGCGATTAAATCGGCTTACGGCTTTTACATATTGATTAAATAACTGTACCTGATCCTGCTCAGACCGCTGCGCAATTTCCTTGCGACTCTGTTCAGTGCCCTGCCACAGCTCCGACATACTACAACCGCTCAACAATAAGGGGGATGTCAATGTAGCCGCACACAACACAGCCATTGCAATCCGTTTACCCAATGGTTTCATGATGAATTCTCTCCTTTCATCAATATACAACCCGATTTATATACCTTAATTATATACTAATATGATTTATATAAATAGAATTAATGCACATAACTCATATATCTAGTTTGTCAAGTGACTAATAGAGTCAGGGGTGACCAATGGTCACCCCTGTTTTCCTTTATATACGGTTAGACTAGAAATGAAAAGACATAGCTCCTATCAATTGTTTTATACGTGTACACGTGTTACTATAAAAGGAGAGCGTATGAAAGATAAAGATCTACTAAAACTGCTACTCAAAAACGGCTGGAAGGATGTACGGCAACGCGGCAGTCATCATCGCTTGAAAAAAGATAATCGAGTTGAAGTAATTGCCGTACACGGAAAAGATGTACCTATTGGCTTATTAAATGTAATTTTAAAACGTACGGGACTAAAATGAGGAGGACCTATGAAATTTATATACCCTGCTATAATCCATGATGATGCTGATGGTTTCTGGGCTGAGTTTCCAGACTTAGAATATACTAGCAGTACTGGCTCAACGCTAACAGAGCTCGTAACTAATGCGCAAGAAGCAATGGAGCTATATATTTTAGGTGCCTTAGAGGATGGGGAAAGTTTACCTACACCTACATCTATTCGCAACTTACCTTGTACGGATACAACATATCCTACATTAGTGCAAACAGATATTGATTTAGCTAAAAATAGTAAATCCGTAAAGAAAACCTTAACAATTCCTGCATGGCTAAATGATCGAGCGCTAGCTAAAGGAATTAATTTTTCTCAGCTTTTACAAGAAGCATTAGTGGAGAAAACAATGTAAATTTACATCATCAATTGCTCAGTAAAATTAGGACTACTGTCCACGCAATAACTGCTAAGGTGAGTAATATGATACAAAGCATCCACAGAATTGTTACGAAATAGAGCAATAATTTTAGTACATATAGCACATCAAACCATATGCTATGGCAGTCTTCTAATCGCGCCATAAATTCGGAGAGATGGCGCACCAAAAATGGAACCTTCACATTAGGATTTAGCTTCTTCCAGTACAGCATAATATACGGTATTACAAAACATCCTACAAAAACTAAGTATGTAAGGAATAGAGGTGTTTCTATATTATGTTGGGACATAAACCCTGACCAGTCTACGACCATTAGACCACCAAGGTATAGAAAAACAAACCAATATATAAATCCTATCGCCTTTATAATAAGGCGAATCATCTGTTTCACAGCCATGCCTATAATCCTACTAATGTTTTAAATCGCTCATTATTGTGAAAGCGTTCGAAATGGTCTTGTTCAGCAGCTACGGCTTTCACAGATGGATCAATTTTAATCGCTTTTTCAAGCCAATCAAGGGCCTTAGTATCATCCCCTTGGTCCGCATAAATGGTAGCAATACCGTATACAGACCAGGTGTTACTAGGGTCCTTTTCTAATACCTTTTCAAACCATTGTTTAGACTCATTTAATTGGCCTTGTAATTTGTACACCATGGCCATGTTGTAGTAGTTCGCTACATTATTAGGATCTAAATCATATGATTTTTTAGTATCTACTAAACCTTTAGCGGTATCACCACTCAACGCCGTAGCGAAGCCACGGATGGAGTACGCCTCTGCATTATTAGGATTATCCTTAATAGAAGCTGATGCTTCCTCGATGGTTTTAGCATAATCGCCAGAGGATAGAGCCTGCTTAGCTGCCATTACATGAGCATCTTGGCCTTGATCTGTTTTAGCTTGTTCATTAGCTGTTGTAGGTTTAGTGTTTTCCTGAGTCTTAGTGTCCGTGCCACAACCTAATAGGCTAAGCAAACATATACATAATAGAATATATTTCATACCATACCTCTATATTATCTATATATACAACCACATTATGTCGTATATATTCATTATTTAATATGATGACAATATGTAGTAGTAACTTATAATTTATTAAATACATTACAATTATACCAAAACTATATACAAAAAAGGACGAGCCGCAACTCGTCCTTTTTCGTTATATGGTAGGTAATGTTATAAATCTTATTTTTTTGCTTTAGAGCAACGGTCTAATAGGAATGCAACGCCTACGAATGGGATTCCACCGCTTTCACCAAGGCCAATTTCACATGTGGAACTGGAGCTTACGCCTAGTGTTGCGCCGTATTCAGCAATTTCACCAGCAAGGTCTTTTGTAGCAGCTTTGTTAAGTTCTGGTGTGAAGAAACCTTTTTGACCAGCAAAGCCGTCGCATGCGAAGGATTTAATGTTGAATACATGGTCTGTACATAGACGAGCCAAGTCTTCAATGTATTGGGATTTATTCAAAGATTTAATCTTACATTGTTTGTGTACGATTACGCGTTCATCGCATTTTTCAATATCGAGATGAGGTACTACGTATTTGCACAAGAATTCAGAAATATCGTTGATTTCTAAGTCTGGCATGTGTTTGAACGCATGGTTAAAGCATGCACTATGGTCAATCACAATTGGATATTTACCATTTTGAGATGCTTTCATCAATGCATCGTGCAAGTCCTTAACAGCACGTTCGTGAACGTCATCGTAGTTTTCAAAGCTCAAACCACAGCAGAGGTTTTCAATATGTTGAGGATAAATAATATCGATATGAGCCTTGTTGCAGAGGCTTTCTACAACTTGTTGTAAGCTGCGATCATCGTCATATCCTTGGTTAGGTTTGAATGCGCGGTTCGCACAAGTACTGAAGTATACAACCTTTTCAAAGTTAGTAGGTTTAATGCGGTTTTTCAATTTATAGCGATTAGCTTTAGGAGTTGTTTTAGGAACATATGGTGTAACACCTGTTACGCCATGTAAACCTTCAGTAATCTTAGAAATCGCTTTTTGAGTAATGATGGAACCTGCAATGCCTTCAAGGCTTACGCCAGCACGACACATTTGAAGCGTTGTGGAGAAGTTATCGTAGATTTTCTTAGCCAATTCTGGTGCAGGTGGGTCGATGCGGCGCATGGACAATGCGATTTGAGCAGTATCGATGCTGAGTGGGCAAAGGCCTTTACACATGGAGCATGCAGCACAAGTGTCTACGCCAAAGTATTCATAGCCTTTTCTAAGTTCAGATGCCAATGTGAAATTGCCTTCGTTTTCAAGGCGTTTAGTTTCGCGCAACAATGCAATACGTTGACGAGGAGTCAATGTTAAATTACGGCTTGGACAATGTTTTTCACAGAAACCGCATTCCATACAGATTGTGAAAGCATCGTCAATAACGCATTGAGCTTTAAGGTTTTTCTTATACACATCCGGATCATCAGTGATCATAACATCTGGGTTCAAGATGCGTTCAGGGTCAAAGATTGCTTTGATACGACGGTTGATTTCGTACGCTTTTTTGCCCCATTCCATTTCAACGAATGGTGCTACCATGCGGCCTGTACCATGTTCGGCTTTCAAAGAACCACCGAAACCAGATACGCGTTCGGACATTTCTTTTACCAAATCGCCGAAGTTCTTAGTATCTTTAGGGTCGCTGAAATCAGGTGTAATGTTAAAGTGAACGTTACCAGACAAAGCATGACCGAAGATTACACCACCGTCAACGAAATCGTATTTGTGGAATAATTCAGTAAGCATTTCAATGCCTTTAGTGAAGTCTTCGATTTGGAAGCAAACGTCTTCGGTAATAACAGTAGTACCTTTTCTACGTTGACCACCAACGATAGGCAAGATACCTTTACGGATTGCCCACCAGGAATCGTATTCTTTAGGATCTTGAGAGTAAAGACTTGGGATAGCTGTTGGGATATCTTTCAATTGTTCTTTAATAAAAGCTAAGTTTTTATCTACAGTTTCTTTGGAATAGCTTTCAGTTTGGAACAAGATAGCACTTGTACCTTCTGGTACTTCACGAACGAAGTCAGGTACATTTTCAAGAGTTTGAACTGCTTTCAAGGATTGATAGTCCATCATTTCAGCAGCAACAACCTTTTCACGGCCCATATTAGCCAAGGCTACAACCGCAAGAGATGCATCGTTCAATGTGCTGAAGAACATGAGACCACAACCTTTATGAGGTACGTCTTCAACAGTGTTGTACACGATTTCAGATACGAAGCCCAATGTACCTTCAGAACCGATGAACAAGTGATTGATGATATCGATAATGTCTTCGAAATCAACAAGGGAGTTCAAGCCATAGCCTGTAGTATTTTTGATTTTGTATTTGTGATGAATCAAATGCGTCAATTCTTCATCAGCCAAGATTTCTTTGCGCAATTGCAAGATATCTTCAACCATTTGAGGTTTTTCACGAAGGAATTGTTCAATAGATTTTTTGTCGGATGTATCAAGAACAGTACCATCTAGTAATACAACGCGGATGGAACGGATTGTTTTATAGGAGTTTTGAGCCGTACCACAGCACATACCAGAGGAGTTATTGTTCAAAATACCGCCTACTAATGCTGTTGCAAGTGTAGCAGGATCTGGACCGATTTTACGGTTATATGGTTTCAATAAATCGTTCGCATCAGAACCGATAACACCACATTCGCATTTTAAAGCCTTGCCATCGTCGATAACTTCCATTTTTTTGAAGCCATCATTACATACGATAAGCACGTCTTCACTGGAACATTGACCAGACAAAGAAGAACCAGCTGCACGGAATGTAAATGGTGTACCACATTGTTGGCACAAACGAATAAGGCGTCTTACTTCACGTTCATCCTCAGCCTTTACAACAACCTTTGGTAAATAGCTATAACAGGACGCGTCAACACCATATGCATAACGACGTAAATGATCAGTATAGACACGATCTTTGCAAATCTCTTTTGCCTCCTTGGCAAAACGTTCATAATCTCTATTAAGCGTACTCACTTATATTTCCTCCTATCCTTTCTTAAGGAATATTTCTTATAGTGTCTTATATTTAGTATACGCCGTTCTCATTCTCACTACTATAATTATGCATAAATTATATGTCTCCTAATAATTCTCGATATGCATGGCTTTTTTATTTCTTTACTTGAAAGTGCATCTCAGTGGCATTATCATGTACTCATTTTTTCACATATTAAAATAAAACTATTTTGTTTACTTAGTAATTAAAGAACTCTATAATAAATGAACGCCAAATTGCCCATAAAACTTGATGTATCGTGTATATAATTCTATAGGAAATAGTTTACATAAATTATGCATAAAACTGTATATTTTCATTTATTTTAATTTTATCGTTCTCATTTATATTTAAGTATGACTTTTAATCATAACTTTTAGATTTCCCTACTAATAATCGTTCACTTTCACATAAAAAGCCCTCTAGGGATATAACTCTTTCGAGCAACCACTAGAGGGCTTATAGTAAACATATCAAATCTATCGGTTCATACTAACTAGAACATAAGAAGTATAGTATTCGAATTTCTATTGATGATCAGAGAAGCCATATTATCCCAAAATACCAGACTTAAGAATAAGACGTACAGCTAGTGCAAAGACTGCCACGCTCATAAGAGCAAGAATAGATTTTGCTTTCAGACGTTTTGCAATGCGCGCACCTGCTTGGGCACCAAAGATAGCACCAATACTAGTAGGGATAGCAATACTAAATACGATATGATTTTCCAATAAATGCGTTATAACACCTATCATTGTAGATACCGCAAGGATAGATTGGCTTGTAGCTGTAGCCATATGGGTTGGGAATCCCATCAGATAAATCAAGGCAGGCACATGGATAAGGCCACCACCAATACCAAAGATACTGGAGATAAAACCTACAAAAAAGCTAATGCTAATGCCAATAGGTTTGCTATACGTTAACTGATCAAGGGTAAGGCTTTCTTCCTTCCGCTCCCCTTTTTTGAAGTTCTTAAATCCAATCAAACCAGAAGCGCATAGCATAAAGCACCCAAAGGCAAACATAAAGCCCTGTCCAGAAAACCAACCAGACATTTGAGCCCCTAAGATAGCACCTGGTAAAGTCGCTAAACTAAATACAATAGCGGCACTGATAAGAACCTTTTTCTGTTTAATATATGCAATAGAGCCAGAAATAGCATTACACATAACAGAAAAGAGTGATGTCCCTACAATCATAGATGGGGACCACTCCGGGAACCAGTACATGAAGAGAGGAACGAATACAAGGCCCCCTCCGGCACCGATGATGGTGCCTAGCATAGCCGCTAAAAAGCCAACTATGGTAAAGAATATATAAAATACTATAATGTTATCCAGCATAATAAGGCCTCCCTTTACTTAGATTGAAGATATCTCTTTGCTATAACTAATTCGATTGGAAAAAGTCTTTCGCTGCTTTTAATCGTCCTCGTTCACAAGAGACTTGTAGCTCATCACCTGGTTCGAGTTTTACATCTCCAAGGGGTACAATGTATGTTCCATTGCGACGAATACTTACGATCAGTGTCCCCTCTGGCAATGCCAAGTCTTGTAGTTGTACATCTGTATAGTTTGCCACTACAGGCACCTTCGTTTGGAAGAATGTTTGTACAGCTTCTAGATTGCTTTGCCCACTCATGGCTTGCAATAAGGAATCGTAAATTGGCGGCTCTTTTAAAAGATCTGCCACAAGATAGGCCACCAATGTAACGATACCGATAGCGTAAATATTAGAAAAACTATTCGTCATTTCAAGAACGAGTAGAATCGCCAAAATTGGGGTTCGCATCGCAGCTGCTAGCATACCACCCATGGCACAGATGACGAATTGAGGTACAAAATCAGGAGAAATGAGGCCTAACGTTGAAAGTACGCTTTCACAAAAGGCACCTGCCGAGGCACCTATAACGAGCATGGGCAAGAATATGCCGCCTTGTGCACCACTGCCATAGCAAAAGGTGGTAAGTAAAATCTTACCTAGTACGATGCCACCCAAGAGCAATACGCCATGCGATTGAAAGGCTAGCTGTCCTACTAGATCATTGCCACCACCTAAAAGAAGTTGCGAGTCATAGCCGATGACGGCCACAGTCACAAAGGTGAGGGCTAATTTCAAGAACCGAGAGCATTTAAGCCACTCAAAGAATTTCTTGAACGCAAAGATCATGCGACAGAAGAGCACCCCACAGAGGCCCATGATAACGCCCACCATAAGCAGTACAGGAAAGTACTCAAGAGGAACCCCTGAGGTTACCGAAAACCCAAGAGCTGGGTCGAGGCCAAAGATACTAACTGTAATATAGTTAGAAATCAATGTGGCCACAAAGGTTGGCACAACGAGGTAAGGATAAAAACTTTTATGAACCTCTTCAAAGACGAACATCGCCCCCGATACGGGTGCACTAAAGGCAGCCGTTAAGCCCGCCCCTGCGCCAGCAGAAGTCAAGATGCGCTGCTCACGTAGACCTGAATTCATCCAATAGGATACAATTTTACCAGCAGAGCCACCGATTTGTACGGCTGGCCCTTCACGGCCTACTGAAAAACCTGCAAAGCCAGTCAAAACGCCACCAATCATCTTGGAAGCCAACGTCCGATACGGTTTCATATCAAAGAGGCCCAACATTTCACCTTCGATTTGAGGAATACCAGAGCCCCCCGATAATGGGGCCCATGCAAGCAATCTGTCGACGATAAAGGCAAAAATAACCATCACTATAAGCCAGCCTATGGCCCCTTCCATGGTAATGTCGTCCATCAAATGCCAACGAATATGCTCTGACTCAAGGATTAAATAACGGTACGTAGCACCACAAAAGCCTGCAATCACGCCCACAAGAGCGCCCTTTGCAATGAGCTCTGTTAACAACATACGATTCATGGACATATCTGCTAAGGTAGAACTGCGCTTATTAAATTTCCATAGCTTCATACCATTCCTCCTTAGCATTAGCCAAAATTTAAACACTCGTGCATAAACTATGTATTCATATCCTTAGTATACTTATGTAAACCATCATTTTCAAGAAACGATTACATACAACGTCAGTTATCTAATTAGAAGACAACGCTACAAACGTAAAGCTAGCCACCTCTAACACGAGATGGCTAGTTTTGTTAAGCAAGTGTGTAAATGTATTTTCTTTACATATTCGGAGGCATCTGAAATATGTAAAGACACTAAAGGTGTAAAACCCTCAGGGCTAGAGCTTCACATCATTTAGACCAGGAAATTATTTAGACCTACAAATCATGCATCAATATGATGTTATAGTCTTAAATCATTCAAGCCATAAAATACTATATATCATCAAGCTCTTACTTCCTTAGAATATGGATTCATAGATACCAACAATTTCTTCTAAAGATACATCTCGTGGGTTACCAGGTGTACATGCATCGTTGAAAGCAGATTCAGCGAGGAATGGAATATCTTCACGTTTCACGCCCGCTTCGCTAAGGGATTTAGGAATGCCAACATCGTCAGCTAATTTTTGGATTACATCAATAGCTGCTTGACGATATGTTTCTTGATCCATTTCGTCTACATCAGAAACGCCCATAACGCGAGCGATTTCACGATATTTTTCGCCTGTTGCAGGAGCATTGAATTTCAATACTGCTGTTAAAAGCATTGCACACGCCTTGCCATGAGGGATATCGTATACAGCACTCAATGGATGTGCCATGGAGTGAACGATGCCAAGACCTACGTTAGAGAAGCCCATACCTGCAATATATTGACCAAGGGACATAGCTTCACGGCCTGCGAAGTCACCAGCTACGGCGCTACGCAAGGAACGACCGATGATTTCGATAGCTTTCAAATGAAGCATATCAGTAAGTTCCCATGCACCTTTTGTAATATAACCTTCCACGGCATGAACGAGGGCATCCATCCCGGTAGATGCGCAAAGACCAGTTGGCATCGATGCGGACATATCAGGGTCCACGATGGCTACGATTGGAATATCATGAGGGTCAACACATACAAATTTACGGTTCTTTTCAACATCTGTAATAACGTAGTTAATAGTAACCTCTGCCGCCGTACCAGATGTGGTAGACACAGCAATAATCGGCAAGCAAGGATGTTTTGTAGGCGCCACTCCTTCAAGGCTACGTACATCACCGAACTCAGGATTCGTCACAATCGTAGCAATGGCCTTACTTGTATCGATAGCACTGCCACCGCCTACAGCAACGATAGCTTCAGCACCAGCAGCCTTACAAGCAGCCACACCAGATGTTACGTTTTCAATGGTTGGATTCGGCTTAATATTATCATATACATCGTAAGCAATGCCTGCCGCATCAAGTAGGTCTGTTACCTTTGTAGCCACCTTAAACTCAAATAGATCAGGTGTAGACGTAACGAGGACCTTTTTAAAATGGCGATTCTTAATTTCGTTCACAATCTCCTGAATCGCCCCTTGTCCAAAATAGGACGTGCCGTTCAACATAATTCTCCGAGCCATATACATTCACTCCTAACGAATAAAAAATAAACCGATAGAGAATAACTATACTAAGTAATTCTCTATCGGTTTATTAAAATCCTTGAAGCTGTGTTATGTATACACTATATAATCATTGTAATATTTCGTTTTCTCATCAAGCGTAATAGGGAATCTAAAGACTTAAAAAGCTTAGACATAACTCCCTCCTACAAAAAAACTCGCCGATCCTTGAGTCGACGAGTGTTGCGCGTTACCCGTAAGTTTCGCACAGTTTCTCTGTGTATTAACTATAACAAAGTTCTCCCTTGAGTGTCAACTCAGATTCGCCTTCCATGAATAGTATTTCCACTGTCTATATTCGTGATATACTCTTAAAATTCCTTCCTTAAAATAAGAAATTCTAAGAAATTTTACTCATCTTCATAAGCAAGATCCGTTTCACAGATTCATCGAGTCGTTCTTTAGAGATACGACCATCTTTTACAGCTTTCATAAGGCCATTATACGCCTCTTGCATATGTTCGTATTCGTGGCACACGAGCAAGATATCGCTACCAGCCAAGATAGATTGAACCGCCATATCGCTGAAGGTGTAGTGTTTTGCAAGAGCACCCATGTCCATATCGTCTGTTACGACAACGCCGTTATAACCCATATCCTTGCGCAACCAGTCCGTAATGATAGCTTTTGACAAGCTAGATGGATGATCTGGATCGATTTGAGGATACATGGCGTGGGACACCATAATTGCATATGAATTCGGTTTAGACTGCTTAATGAGGTCTACAAACACCTTCGTATCTTCATTCAACAATGTCTCTTTAGACACCGGCACAACACTGGTATCCGCATGTAAGTCTACATCTGTTTTACCAATGCCTGGGAAATGCTTATAGGAATACCACAAGCCAGCTTCATCATAGGCCTTGCCTACAGCACTGGCATAACGTACAACATCATCAGGATTTGTGCTAAAGGAACGACCATAGGTTAAACCCAAGTCCGCTACAGGGGCAAAGTTAATATTGAATCCCAAGTCCTTTAATTCCGTACCAGACTGTTTTGCCAAGGATACCGCTTGTTCAATAGGTTCCTTACCTAACTCTTCTGCAGGCGGAACCTTGATGAGCTGATCCTCCATGCGCGCCACAGCACCACCCTCTTGGTCGATACCGATGAACAATGGCGTTAAACCGGCGCTTTTACCAGTTTTATTAATATCTGTAATGAGCGATTTCACTTGATCCTTGGACTCCATATTGCGATCAAATAAGATAATGCCGCCCACGCGGTACTCATTGAGCATAAACTTAGCATCATCGTTCAATGTCTTGCCATGAATACCAATCATCAACAATTGGCCCACCTTGTCTGCATCAGACATATTAGCTACTAATTTATCCACCTTTTCCTCTGGTGAAAGCTCGCTCTGAGCCACAGATTCATAGGTCACAGGCTCCGCCTTAGAAGTAAATGGATTATGTAAACCGCAACCCGTTGTAAGCGCCAACGCGCCAATCATCGTAGCTGCTACGATACGTCGAAACATATATACCTCCAAAATCTCTAAAAAGTATTATGTATAGTATATCAAATAATAAAGACACCCCAAAACGCCAATACATCTCGTGAATCGATAGCGCAAAAAAGACTATTACCCAAAACCTACGAATATATACCGTATTGGTTCGAAATAATAGTCTTTATATAAGTTAAGGTCAAACTTACGCTTAACTGTTGCTTAATCTTAAATTTTACTTAGTTTTAAATTTTGCTTAGTTTTAAATTTTACCTTGCTCTTTCATTTCAGCTAAGAGCTTTACGATGCGAGGGCCACAGCCTTTGCCACCGCAAGCGCCTGTGCCGGCACGTGTTGCTTCTTTTACCTCAGGAAATGTATGAGCACCATTCAAAATGGCTTCCTTAATCGTTTTACGTGTAATGCTACGGCATGTACACACCTTTGTAAGCTTGTCCAGAATCGCCTCTGGCACTTGGTTTTCTTCAAAATCCATATGTATTCCTCTTCTATTCACTTGAATATCTATATACTGTATCAATTGAAAGTTTCAATGTAATGTATCCATAGACATAGCAATGTAGTAGATAAAATTGCTATATCAATCGTGTCTAGCGATACCTGAAACATCAATATATCGAAAATTTACGATTTCTATACTTAGTATATCATATTCTAGAAACTATATCGATAGTTTTTAATGTAAATATAGTCATAGTTTTATTCATACTTATAATAAAAAGCCTCTACCATAAAGGAATTACCTATACGGTAGAGGCATTTTATATGTACAGTATATCCACTAGCATATACAGTTACGAAAGTGGCTTTCACTAAATATATTTATAAAATTGTCCCAATGATGGCAAAGAAGATTTTAAAAATCGTTTGTTGCAATGGACGAATGATCATAGAAATAATCGGTGTATTGATGAGGATGATAAAGAATATTAAGTTAATCATCCCTAATTGGTAGTATTTAATCTGCCACTCAACTGGTAACCATGGCAAGATGATATTGAATCCTGGCAATGGTGGGAATGGAATCAAACAGAATAGAGAGATTCCAATACTATACAGAATGATATATTGCAGAACCATATCAAGGCCTTGAGACGTAATAAGGTTCAAATTGCTTAGCAATACATATATAAAAGTAAATATGAAGCCTACAATCAGACCAGCTATAGGTCCAGAAAAAGCAAGCAAGGTCATATCGCGGCGTGGGTCTTTAAAATACGATGGATTAATAGCCATCCCCTTTGGCCAACCAAAGCCAACGAGAATAATACAGAGGGTACCAATTAAATCAAGATGTGCAAAAGGTGATAGCGTAAGTCGTCCTGCCATACCTGGTGTAGGATCTCCAAGCCATGTTGCCACCTTGGCCTCTGCATAGCCATAGATAGAGAAAATAATGATAATAGCCGGAACACTGGCTAGAATCTGAATTGGATTAAAATCAAACATAGAACTCCTTTATGAGTTATATAATATATTTTTCGTTACATAACATATTCAAAAATTATATAAAATTGTAATACGTTACATAGTCACTTATTGTTTAGCTTCCCATGCAGTAAAGCCGTCTTGAATGCAGCGAAGGGCATTCAACGTACGAGGATAGCCGATGTACGGCACGCATTGGGAGGCGATGTTAATCAAATATTGTTTACTGTTGCCTACGTTCAAGTTGCCTTCTACGTGAGCCTTGAGCTGAGGTTCACAGCCACCTTGAGCCGCTAAGAAACAGAAGGTAATCATTTCACGATGAGCCACACTCAATCCTTTACGAGTGTAGTAGTCACCGAACATATTAGCAAGCCACTTCTTGATGTGACGTGTCTCTTCAGGGCCTTCTTGGTAAGAATTACGGATAGACTCACCAAAGATTTCCACCTGTTTTTCAACACCCTTTTCGAGGCGAGATTCACTAGTGATTGTGCTGCGAGATGGATCTACAACAGTTTCCCCACGATAGTCAAAAATCTTATTTGTGACCTTAAAGAATGGACGCACACAACCGATGCCAAGATATGGCACAGCTTGATAAAGGAGCTCTATTACTTCATCGGGAATCAAGCCAAAGTTAAGTGCTGCTGGTAGCATCAACGCATATTCATCGACGGCAGATACACCCACTAATGTGGCAAGGATAGCCAAGAAACGATCCTTGGCAGGCACATTGCGACCCTCTTCGGTAATAACTTCGTCAAAGGCAAAATTATCAAACAATACTTCAAACTCAGGGTCGATATAACCTGCAGGGGCTGCAATATCAGGGAACATGCGCTCCGTATAGGCTTGAGCAAATTCAGATTTAGACATAGGAAACCTCCATAAACAACACTGGTGAAAGCCCAAAGGAGCTTTCACCAGCAATAGTTATGTAATTATTACGGCTTGCGCCATCAAATTATAAAGCTGGGAAAGAGAAATCAGTGCCGTATACTTCTTTCCAAGCAGCCAAGAACATGTTGTATTCATTAGAACCAGGAGTGATTTGGTACGCTTGACCATCTGGAAAGAAACGATATACAGTATGCAAGCTTGGGTGAACAATGTATTTGAACAATGTAGCTTCACCATATTGGTTGTTATGCATGTTCACTACATTGATACCGAATACATAGTTACGGCTACTATCAATACCACTGAATTGGGATGCTTTATCAAAGAAGTATGTTTCAGAACCATTTGCACTGTTTGGAACCTCTGGATAGTTAGCTAAACCATTCCAGTTTGCTGCATTAGCAACACCACCAACTAATAATGTACCGGCTAATACAAATGCGCCTAATAAATTTTTATTCATAATGCTCTCCTTTTTGCCTTTACGGCATCTCACGACAGGTCATACTCTCATATGACCTCAGCACAATACGTTATATGTATAGTATATCACATTTTATGAAAATATTAGATATATTAAATTACAGAATGTATGCATATGAGATCTTACTAGAGTACGCTACATTAGCGCTTAAGCTTCTCTGCTGTTCTAGCATTAGCGTTATCGATTGCTTCTAACAATTTGTTAAGCAACATACGCATTTGACGGGTTTCTTCAACGTCAAAAATCGGGCCTGCAGATTCAGACAAGCGACGTGGTATATGAACTGCTTCATCACGTAATGCTTTACCTGTATCAGTAAGGGTTACCATAACGACGCGTTCATCTTGACGACTACGTTTACGCTTTAAGAATGCTTTTGCTTCTAGTTTCTTTAAAAGTGGTGTTAATGTACCGGAATCAAGGCGCAATACTTGGCCTAATTCTTTTACGGACAAATCACCATATTGCCACAATGCCATCATTACGATGTATTGTGTATATGTCAAATTTAACGGATCTAAGTGACTGCGATATGCATTAACAATTTCCTTCGCCACTACATAAAGTGGGAAGCTCAATTGGTTTTCTAATTTCATGTACTCTGCATCAGGTACGTCTTCTTTATGTTTGTAACCTTCGAGTACGCCAATTTCTGCCATATTCTACCTCCATATGCACACAATAATCTACAAATTAATTGTACACAATTCTACAGTAAGCAGTCAACGTAAAAAACCTACTTTGTCCACAAATTTTTAAATTTGTCAATTAATTAATATATTTTTTCTTTTTTATTAAGAAAATGAGTGCATCTATAGAATTTATGGGCAGAAATCACACCATAAAACTGTGAACCTATTAATAAAATTTTTTTATATTAGAATTCAATACCACATGCGGACATCGCTTCTTCAAGACGTTTAGCATGATCTAATTCTTCTGGAATAGAATGTTCAATTAATTCAGCAATTTTATGAGCACCCTCTTCATTAGAATTGCGAACTTCATCAGCTAATTTCGTAAGGATCGTATCTGCAGACGCTTCAGCCTTGTAGAAATTAATGACCATCTTAATGAAGTCTTCCTTTGTAGCAGGACCATCGCCTAATAAATGGCTATAAATTCCGCCATGTGCTGCATCTTCTGCAGCATTTTTATAGATTGCATCAGCAATTGCATCATAACCAAGCTCTTTAGCTAAAAAATACATGGTGAAATATTGATTAGCACCGTTAATTTCTGCGTTCTTTAACATTTCAATAGTCTTTTCGAAGGATTTCCCTTTAGCGATACCATGTAAACTCATAATATTCTCCTTTTGTATACTCAGTTGTTTAGCTCTTAAATTTTAAGATGTATATGCATACAAATATGTTGCAAAATAAAATTCTAAAATATAATTTTATACAACTATTATTGTAATCTTTATATCTAATTTTGTCAATTTACTTAATATGATTACATAGTATAAGCAAAGTGTTTCCCTTTTTACATAATATAGACAAAATGTATCCCTTTTTAGCTTTCTTTCATGTAGTATAATAAAAGAAAACCTGATTGATAATAGGAGGACTATATGAACACCTTAGAATGTATCAAAACACGTCATAGTACGCGTAAATTTAAAGCTGATCAATTATCTCGAGAACTTATAGATCAAGTCCTCGACGCTGGCCGCCGTGCTCCATCTGGTGGTAATACACAATTGACACATTTTATGGTCATTACAAACCAAAATGTGCTCAAAGAGCTAGTAACACTCGTTCAAGAGGAATACGGCAAAATGCCAATTACAGAAAATACATTACCTTACATGGTGAATATCATTAAAATGTCCGGTGAAGGTAAATTTGTATTTAACTATGGTGCACCGGCGCTCATCGTACTAGCAAGCCAAGCAAGCTATGCAAACAACTTTGCCGATGTGTCTTGTGCTATGCAAAACATGATGCTTGCTTGCAATGAACTCGATCTTGGCAGCTGCTGGGTAAACCAAATCCGCCATCTTCAAGATAACGAACGCATCCAAGCCAAAATGCGTGAACTAGGCCTTAAAGAAGGTGAAAAAGTATATGCTAGCCTTGCTATTGGCTATCCAGACTTACCAAACGGTCTTAACCGCCGCGAAATCGAAGCAAAAGGCTATCCTGTAACATATATTGATTAATTAAGCCTATAAAATCGATTATATCTTTGTATGCGTGCTATATTATATCTTTGTGTGCGTGCTATAGTATGTAATATACTCTGAATACTGTAGCATCTTATCGATTAGTAAAATCAATATATTCACGTACAATATATAAATATATTCACAATTAATATACAACACAAAAGCGCTATCTATCTCACAACTCTAATTGAGTGTCTATCGGAATAGATAGCGCTATTTTATTGACACCATTCATGTATTTTGGTACTAGTTCTCTCTAATAAATAGTAGATATTTTAATGACCTATAATCTATGCGCTAAGCCCATAATGGTGCACTAAAATAACTATTTATCATAATTAAAAATAAAATATAGTCGACTTTTAGTCATACATGGTATGATTACAATGACATTTTGTAGAAAGGATGTGTGATGATGTCGATCTTCTCTCCAGCTCCTCATATTGAACGATTACCAGAGGGGCAAATCGATTCCACCTACAAACGTCTTCGCAAAGAAGTCTTTGCAGGTACTTTTATTGGTTATGCTACATTCTATTTGATCCGCCAAAACTTTAGTTTGGCTGTTCCGTACATGATTGCTGAGTACGGCTACACTAAAGCGGATCTTGGTATTGTCATGACCCTCTTATCCGTAGCGTACGGTGTAAGTAAATTTGTCATGGGTAATGCGTCTGACCGCTCTAACCCAAAATACTTCTCCACAGTAGGTCTATTGCTCAGTGCTTTAGTTATGTTATTATTCGGCACCTTACCTGGTGTGTTAAGCAGTATTCCTATCATGTGCGTGCTCGCCTTCTTAAATGGTTGGTTCCAAGGCATGGGTTACCCTCCATATGCGAAAAATATGGTAACTTGGTTCTCCCGTTCTGAACGCGGTGCTTGGTGGTCCTGGTGGAACGTATCCCACAATCTTGGTGGCGGTATCATCGCACCTCTTGCTACGTTAGGTATCTATCTATTTGGTACATGGCATAGTATTTTCTTCTTCCCTGCTCTTATTTCTATCGTGTTGGCTGTGGTTACATTCTTCTTGTTGAAAGATACACCTCAATCCTGTGGCTTGCCACCTATCGAAGAATACAAGCACGAACCAGTAGCAGCTGAAGTAAGTGATGAAAACAAAACTACTTTCAAAGAAATCTTCTACAAATATATTTTGCATAACAAATACTTATGGTATCTTGCAATTGCGAATATCTTTGTATACTTCATCCGTTATGGCGTAGTAAGCTGGGCGCCTACTTATTTGACTGCTGTGAAAGGCTTTACAAAAGAAGGTTCCCGTTGGGCTTATTTCTTATACGAATGGGCTGGTATTCCAGGCATGCTCGTAAGCGGCTATTTAAGTGACCGCGTATTCCGTGGCCGTCGTGCTCCAGCTACGATTTGCTTTATGTTATTCGTTATCTTGGCGATCCTCGTGTACTGGTTTAACCCTGCAGGCAATATTCTCATCGATAACTTAGCACTCATTGCTATCGGCTTCCTCATCTACGGTCCTGTTATGATGATTGGCCTTCAAGCAGCAGACATGGTACCACGCGTAGCAACAGGTGGTGCTACTGGCCTTACAGGCCTTCTTGGTTACCTCATCGGTTCTGCTGGTGCTGGTGCTTTCATGGGTCTCATGGTTGACCTTTATGGTTGGGATGGCGGCTTCGTAGCCCTCGTTGGTGCATATATCCTCGCTATCGTATTCCTACTTCTCACACTTGGTGACAAATCCCAAGCAAAAGAATAATCTACAACTAATAGTTGTAAGAACCTAAAAACTCCCCTAGTAACACATCATTACTAGGGGAGTTTATTATGTCTTAAAATATATACTGTACTAAATTCTATGCTACACACAAAGAACCATTTAAAACTTTCAAATTATATACGAGACCAAGTCGCGCCAAACCGTGCAGTGCAACGGCTGTAACAGGATCGATGAAACCAAGTACACCTGCACCGATAATGGCGATATGGAATACAATGGACACGATGAGTAAACCTAAATGAGACTGCTTTGTTCCTTTTGAAAGCTCTGATACGGGAGATGCATCATCCACAAGAGAGCCCATCATGAGCGCCACTAAGATAAGCTCCAAGGAACACGGGCATAGTACCAATAACAAGGTTACGGTATGTATGAAATCCTGTGTCAATGCAAAGGAACCCATAGATAATAGCAATACAGCCACAACAATAACAGATGAATAATTGTTAATGCCCTGACGCATAGCAACGAGTTGAGATGGCATGGCAGGAAGCATATCATCATCTAAGGTATAATGTGACTCGCCTGTGATAAGCTGTTCCAAGAAAAAGCCAGCCTGTACGATGAGGCCCACATAGGCCGCCGTATGATAATCGCCAATGGAAATGAGCGCTACCATGGCCACAACAATAAGGAAATTAGCATGGATCTCTAAATGCTTCAAAATACTTTGAACGCTATTAATGAGCAGCGGCAAACCACAAACGAGAACCGTCACCCAAGCCAAGTCAATAACAGGATTGAATGACTCTGTGATGGCATCTAATAGAATAAATAAAACACCTAGCGCCAAAATAGCACCTTGCGTGAACAACGACACCTGCGCCGATAAAGACTGTAAAAATTTCATATAGACCTCTATACACTAGAACCGGCCTTACTTACTCCGGAAATAAAACACAAAACAACACAATAATAATTCAAAACTCTTTATACCTTAAGAAATTTTAAACTCTCTGTGCCTAAAGTAATTTAAAACACTTTGTACCTAAGGTAATTTAAAACGCTTTGTACCTAAGGTAATTTAAAACGCTTTGTACCTAAGGTAATTTAAATTTTATGTACCTATAGGGGTATGTCTACAATGTAAATATTATACAAAACATACAAACTATATACAAATTAATTTTTTCGATAAATAATAAAGAACTGTATTTCCTATATAGAATAGGAAAAGAACGAATTCATAAAAATGACCTCTCCCTTTAAAGCTCTAGTTGAAGGCTCTTATTTCTTTATTAGATGTAGAAAGAACAGGTCCCTAAAAACGACTTAGCTCGCTTTGGAGGCTTTTAGGGACCTGTTCTTTCGGTTACTGATATGAAATTAGAGCTTCAACGCCTCAATCCATTCTGCTTCTTTAAAGCCCACTAGAACTTTGTCTTCAAGAACCAAGATAGGACGTTTTACAAGCATACCATTGGATGCTAATAAAGCTAGTTTTTCTTCTTCACTAAGGTTTGGCAATTTATCCTTCAATTGTTGTTCACGATAAATCATACCGGAAGTATTAAAGAATGCTTTCAAATCTTTACCAGATTGTGGATACCAAGCTGCGATTTCTTCTGCTGTAGGGTTTTCAGACTTAATATCACGATCTGTGTATTTAATATTATGATCATCTAAGAATTTCTTTGCTTTTTTGCATGTTGTGCATTTAGGATATTCAACGAATAACATAGGTTCTCCTTATATCAATATTCAATGTTGTAACAACTTACTTATTTAAGTTAATTTTACCAAATACATCGAAAATTATCAATCTCTTATTGACAGTCTACGGGTTCTAATGAAGCACAATGTGCAATAGAGGATAATACTTCATCCATCCCCTCACTAAGTTTTGCTGTACGCAAATCAACATCCATCTGTAAACGCAAGAAATACCCTTCCGAAACACCAAAGTATTTCGCTAAACGCAACGATGTATCTGCTGAAATAGACCGTGTACCATTCAATATTTCTTGAATCCGTGAAACAGGCACATGTATATCCTTAGCTAATCGATATGCAGATAGTCCTAATGGATCCATAAACTCTTCTTTTAATATTTCACTAATGGTAGGTGTAGGAATAAACTTTTCCATATTAATTTCCTCTCTATTAATGATAATCTACAATTTCTACATCATAAAAACTACTAATATCTTTCACTTTAAAACACAGTCTATACTGACTATTAATCCGCAAACTATACTGTCCAAATCGATCTCCTTGCAACAACTCCAAGCGATTAGCTGGTGGCCAACGTAAATCTTGTAATGATTCAGCATTATCTAACAATAGTAATTTACGAAGAGCTATCCTTTGTATAAACGGAGAAAAGCGTTTGGAAAAGCTTTGATAGTAAACTTTTTCTGTTTCCTTATCCTTAAATCCGATAATCATAGAATCTCTCCTTTGATTATACCTGTTAAACAGGTATAATTCAATAATATCTACCTGAATAACAGTCATATGGGAAATTAAAATTATTCTGCTATTAGTTTTGGTAAAAGATTTCTAGGTAATACCAGTCAAATCCTACTTTGGCAGGGACTCTATTGGTCACCTATTTCGGAACGTAAGGATCTATATCTATCAACTTAATTGGGTTGAGGGATGTCATTAACTTGATTGAGTGGAGAAATATCATAAGTTATTTTATTACAAAATAATTTCAGAAAATAAAAAGACCTATATCCTCCACCTCATGTACAAGGTACATATCAAAGGTTTAGAGAATATAGGTTTCTTATAATGCTATTTATAGTATGATTTACAGCAAGAATGTAAGCCCCATAGCCACGAAGATGGCTGGTAATAGGTTGGCAATACGGATTTTACCAGGCCAGATGAGGTCAATACCGACACAGAAGATCAGAATAGATCCCACGTAGGACAGGTTATCGATAGCACTTGGCGTCATTAGCGGCGCAGCGATGTGAGCCATAGCTGTAATAATCCATTGGGTAATCCCTACAGGAATAAAGGAGAACAATGCGCCTTTGCCCATAGAGGACACCATAACCATAACGATGATGCCGTCGAGGATGCCTTTCAACAATAGCGTTTGATAGTTACCCGTCAAGCCGTCTTGAATAGAGCCTAGCACACCCATGGCGCCCACGGTAAATGTAAGGGACGCTGTAATAAAAGCGTGCGTAAACTGCGGATCACCAGTGTTGCCAGTTTTTGCTTTCACCCAGTCACCAAAAACAGTAATCCAACGGTTAAGGTCTATAAGCTCGCCAATTACAGCGCCTGTCACCATGCTAATAATCATGAGCATAGGCCCCGTTGTTTGCAGCGTGCCGTTTACAATAACTAGCATATACTGCATGGCACCGCTCATCCCGAGGAGGAGAACGATAATACCGCTCACCATCATGAGCGTCTGTTTCAAATTTTCTTTCATAAACCGACCAAATGCGAGGCCGCACAAGCTGCCGGCTATGATGAGGCCAATGTTAATGGCCGTACCCAAACCAATCATATATTTCCCTTTCTTAATTGTGAAAGTAATACTTTATTTCATCATCAGTATATCAACTATATCGAAACAAATCAATCTGCTATAGCATACAACCAATCTATGCCGTTATATGGCCCTAGATAAAAACATATAGCAAAAAGACCCTATCCAGTAAAGGATAAGGTCTTTATGTTGTGTTTATAGCTTTGAGAGAGAAGTATATGAGAGACCCGCTTTGGAGAGAGAGAATATATGTGTTTGTATATAAAGCGGGCCGACATATGATGGAACGCTATCTTTCCATCGACTATAGTGTACACCTTAAAGTATGGTTTAACACAAGTACAATTTTGTAACATCAATCATGTATAAAAACTATTGTTAACTAACGATTATACAAATACGTTACAACATATAGGTAAAAGAATGCGAATTATTAGAAAAAAGCAAAAATAATGAGCTAACTATCAAACATTCAGATTTATATTAATACTCAACATTTAAAACTATATTAATCCTCAGCGTCTACAGGCAATTGAACAATATCTGCTAGCTTATTAATCTCGCTAAAACAAGGACAGTCCTTGCCGTGATCGTTGATGAGACCACTAGCTTGCAGGTGGGAATAGATGGTAACAGGGCCTACGAACTTGAACCCTCGTTTCTTTAGATCCTTACTAATCCGCGTGGACAAGCCATTCTTCGCAGGTATATTTCCATCAGGGTGGCTTTCATAAATAATAGTTTTATTGTCTGTGAAAGCCCAGATATAGTTGCAAAACGAACCAAATTCATCTTGAATATCTTTAAATGCAGAAGCATTATTGATGATGGCCTCAATTTTAGGACGAGATTTGAGCATCCCCTCGGTTTGCATAATCCTGTCGATGTCGCTTTCACCATAACTAGCAACCGTATCAATATCAAAATGATCAAAGCAGCCTCGGATAATGTCTCGTTTATTCAAAATCGTAAGCCAGCTGAGACCACATTGGAGACTTTCAAGACAGAGATGTTCAAACTGCAACCGATCATCATGAATAGGCCGCCCCCACTCATGATCGTGATAGGCCTGATACAAAGGCGTAGTAGGCCACTCGCAAGTCGCCATCACACACCTCCATGTGCCCACACGAGGACATCATACATGAGAGCCACTACGAGGCCCATCACGAGATGACCGCCTACGTAGAGCGGGATTAGCAAATAGATGAATAACAATAGAGAATGTAAGGTTCTGCGTAACCATACAATCGGCGTAGATGTACCTCCGCCAACCTTGCCATCAAGCCAATTGTGAACGATGTAGATAGGCGTGCCTAAGCGGCGAATCCAATCAGGAACGCGCTTGCCATGGTTCAACCCAGGGCAATACAAAATCACCAATGGTAACGCCACCGCATCAAGAATGAGCAGCACCGTTAAGGTCAAGGAGAACAAATCTATTTCGCCTTCCCATGTCACTGGATGTGCTATAAAGCGGAGAGCCCACAAATAGGCTTTATATACGATATACGGTTCTAATAGCCATAATAAGGGCTTCACTATACTCATGGGACTACCTATACCAAACACAAAATAATAAAAACTACGCATCTGCGTAGTCGTTTCATATATACAACGTTCCGATCGCATCGATTTAACTATAAGAACTACGGATATTTTTAGGCCCAAAGGTGAGTCTAAAAACATCAATTCACACTCAAAATTTTTAGTCCTTTCATACATCGATTTCTATACTATTATTATATCAGATTTTGGCCTTTTTGTGGGGTTAAAATTCACATAATTTTGCTAAAATATACAATTTATAGTAGTTATCAACAATAGAACCCACTATATAAGCTATTCCTCACTATCGACTCATATATACTAATTTTTCATCAAAATTATGACTTATTTTGATAAATTCCTTAGAAAAATGCGGCATACAAAGTAACATAAAAGCCAAAATAAAGAACTAAGAATCTGTATCAATACTATGTGGCATTTTATGCCCATACCCTATGTTATTATAAATACAGGTAGTAAATACCGTCTCACTTTCTTTTGATAAACAATGCAAAAAGGGCAGCTTCTTAGGGCTGCCTTTTTTGTATTCCACATACAACTTAAAAATATAGTCATTTAGTTATATAATTATACTTAACAACTTAGCCTATGGATTACACAAGATCAATAGATATGAGAGTATAAACGGGAGATACTACCATGACCAAACTACCAATATTAGCAGGTGTTTTCATGATAAGCACTATCTTATCACCAGTAGGCGCCATCAATGTTAATATTCCTGGCGCAGATTCGAAAATTCCAAAGGATGCCTACATAAATTACAAAACTACGAATCCTGATATTGAAAAGGATGTAGCAAACTATGTGGAAACACTAAAAGCAACGGACAAGGCTAAAGGTATTAGCAAAAGCGAAATGGAGTATGCTAAAGCTGCCTCTATCTATCGCGGTCAACATTACCATAATACGGTCATTTCCGTTCATGACAAATACAACCAAATTCGACTTTCATTCCCCGTAGCGGGCATAAAAAGTGATTATAATATAGGGCGTTACAAAAGTCCAAGTCGAACCATTGAGGACTATCGAGTGTTTACCGATAATGGAAGTCTCAATTTAGAAATTGACTATGCTGATTACAAAGACTATGACTGGCGTAACACAAAAATAGCTTATGAAAAACTAACTGACAAGAATGTACGTGATTTCTTTCAAGACATGGCAAAACATAATCCAGCTAAACACATTTCTGATATAAAGGGTACTGTATTCTCATATCCTACTGTTACCTACAGCACTTGGGATAGCATGAAGATGCCACACCTTGAAAACGGTAAAAAAACAACTCTTACCATCGACACGATTAATTTTAAATTTAAGGGCTATAATATGCGTCATCCCTTATATCACGCAGGGTTTGTCTATTATGATAATAACCCTGTTCTGAACAAAGTTCCTACAGATAAATTATTGGCCAATTATGTGCTTCCCTCTGTACAAAACCTAAATGAATTAAATCAATATTCACGTATAGAAAGCTTAAACGGTATACAATATCGCATACCAAAAGACGCCATATACGAAGGTGAACGTAAGGACTCCGACCACCAAGATAGTAGACTCTACAAAAAAGGAGATATAACATTCTTTGTTTCTACTGACTATGTCCCTAAGAACTTATATGCCCGTGAACTTGTTGTAAACGATCATTACAATTTTAAAACTGAATTAGATTCGGTCTGGGATCTTTACTATTACTACCCAACATCAGATTATATTAATTATACCGTTATATGGAATAATAATATTCCTGGATTATCCACACACATCTATACACCTCATAAGGATGATCACATCCTAACCTTTTACTCCTATGATGGAACCTATAGTTTTATCTATACCATCTTTTATCCAAGTTTTTTAAATACTGAGGAAGTTCAAAAATTACGGAATATGATTGAGTTTTTTGAGTCTACCAATAATCCTAACTTCAAACTGAAAGCGCATGTTCTATTTCCAGATACAGAGGGGATCCATGCCCATTAAAACATCGTTCAAAATCAACCTAATAGTATCAGAGGTGTAAACCAAACAGCCAGTACTGCAAATCGCAATACTGGCTGTTTTTATATCTCATTATTTCTTTATAAGTATATATTTATCTCAGATACAGCATTCACAGTACTCCAAAGAATTGAAAATTGAATGCACATCCTCATTTGTTACGTGAACAAACTAGCCCTCTATAGCCTCAAGTACTTCGCCGATGTACATATAATGTGGTTCCCAACGATCATGACCAATTTGAGTATAGGCAGTAGGGTTTGCTGCATAATATTCCTTTATTTTATCTGCCAAATGAGCTTCATCGAATTGGTGTTCATATAACTTTTTACATACAAATGTTAAATCTGCTTCTTTGAAGGTCACTCCATCACCGACTGCCACTGGTGTTAAACCAGAATTGGCAACCTTATCTTCATCGCGACCAGAATGAGAGCCTAAATAGCCAAGAGCCTTACGCTGGCTGTTAGGGAATAAGCTAACTGTAAAAGTATCGTATTTCGCCATGAATTCTTGAGTATAGCGAGCTGGATGAATGTACACAGTCACGGTAGATATATCATTGCCAAGCATGCCCCACATGTTACCCATACTGCCCCAACTAACTGTACACGTATTAAAATCATCAAGCGTACCCGCTGTAACAAGAGCCCAACGTTCCTCAAACATGGTAAACGCCTTATAATCTTTTGTTTCAAATGCTTTCATAATAACCTCCGAACATAGAATTTAATTAACAATAACCTCATCAAAATGTTCCTTATATACTTCATAATACACTGCATCAGCGATATCGTAAAACTCTTTATTTAGAGAATCTTTCACAACGGGTCTGCGCAGAAAGGCACCACGATTGATAGGCCGAGGCGTTCCATCAAAGCCAAAGCGACTGATTTCCTCTTCATCGCGCATAATACCTGGATTAGACCACATATCTTCATTCATATCCATATTCGCACCCGCATCAGTATTAATCGCCGTTTTCCCTTGCTGTTGCGCCCGATAGACCTTACTAGCTGCTGAATTGCTACTATCATAGGTGAAAGTCATGTCCTTAACGGTAATCACTTTCTCATCATTCCACTGATACACTTTATATACCGTCGCCTTGATTGTATAAATAGGCGGCTCAAAACCGATTACTTTCACCGTATTCACGTCAATATAGGACGCGCCACGCTCGTCTATATTAGGAATATCCGATACAAACTGAGATACCTGCTTAAACTGCGGCTGAGACGTGAGCTTCTCAATCGTGATTGCTTGAGCTGGGATGGTGAAAGCAAGCATAAGCCCTAGAGTTATTAAAAATCGATGTAACATATATCCTCTCATCTTTCTAAACTTTTACAACATAAATAAGCACAACCTTATTAGCATAAGTATACTATGCAAATAAGACTATGCATATTACGTATTATTTATAAGTTTATATTTTAGAATATAAAGGGATTAGCGCTATTAGTACTTATAATGTTTATCTTAATTTGACGATATATATCTTTACCCCTATAATATAAGTAGATAGTCAGACGAGTAGTTACGTCAGGCGCATCTCGAAATTGAAAAAAGATTAGGAAATGGCCTTTCAGTTATCTAGTCACACTAGGCAACGGAGGGCTATTTGCTTTTTGTAAGGCAAATAAGGGCTACTAAGGCTCCAAAAGCAATGACAATAGCCAAGACTTGTAAGAGGAGCATGATTATTTCATAATCACTCATAGACTTATCCCTCCCTTCAAAAACGAAGAGAGGCCCAACCTCGTCCAACTATCCTAAGTCTATTATAGAACGAACTAATATACGATACAATAAGCATTACATTATATGAATATACGAATAAACTAATAAAAGCTGAGCTACTTAACCAACGCAGTAGCTCAGCTTTTTAGTTAATTTAACGTTTGATAGAATACTAATAATCTATCAGTGGAATGCTTAAAACAGTAGAGATAGCGATTAAGATATACACTACAAGACATAGTTTTAGCAAAAGCAGTAAACTGCCAAATAGGACTTTATAGATAGGTGCTTCTTGTTTCTTGGATCGTATCCAGTCTTTAATTTTATAATATATTTTTGGTTTGTTAAAAGCTGGCGGTAATCGCTTACACCATAAAACAAGCCACAGAATACAACATATATTACCAAAGAGAAAGAATAGAAATAGGCCGAACTGCTCCAATGAAGATACTTTCAATACATAGATATTATAGAGTAGCTGAGTAAAGGTCTCTACAAAGTTAATCCATAGATAGACAAGATAAGCCTTAAGCAAAAGCACTAATATAGTTTTGATATATTTGAGTTTACTCATTAGTTCACCCCTATCAGAATATACAAACTAAATACACACAACTATATTACATTTTTTCTTGACTTTGAATGCGGATTACCTTATTCCTCAATGTTTCAATATTTGCAAAGTCAGAATATTCTACTGTATTACGCAGCTGAATATGAGAATATGGCACTGCTCCGTCAGTATAAACTAAACTCATAATATATATATTCTTGTCATCCCGTAAGAATCGATGCATTAAAGATTTTTTACCTGGTTGATAGTTATCTACTAAAAGACTAGGCACGCCATTATTCCAAACAGATGCTGCCTGAATAGGTGCATCACCTATAATTTGACTTTCTGGCTTTACCTCCGAAATTTCGTTAATAAAGGAGTAAATATATTTATCATCTACCTTTACAGATTTCTTGGCCACAACAAGTCGCATACCCAATCCACGATAGTCCCTTATTTCGGCAGAGTCCTTTAATGACTTCTGTACTGTTAGTTTAAGTCCTTTAGGAATACGATACATAAGATTATCCCAGTTGATACTTTCACTATACTGATCCATATCATCTAAAGAGTGAATCGACGGAATTACATAATTACTCATAACACGCTCAAGCTTGTCGGTAACGGGCTGATTTTTGTAGCTAAGCCCTATCATATATTCTTGATTTGGCTGATTATCTAAACCAACTACGGCAACCATAGCAGGCGTATTTTCGCCAAAAGACTCTGTTTCAATAGCCCATTTACCATGTGTGATACCGGGATATATAAACTCCCCTTTTCGGTCCGTTTTTAGTTTGCCTAATGCATCATCATAATTCTGTTTCGTACCGATGGCAAAAAACACAGAATGTTCTCTTACAATAGATAAACGCTCACCATCACTGCGTTTGGGGTAGTATTTACTTGCTAATAGTAGTCCAGGAACAGATGCTCGGATATTAGTACGGTCATCATGCAACAACACAACTGCAGACTCATTAACTAACAAATCCATCACCTTCTCAGAATCGCTTGCTATCTGATTGACTTCATCTTGTGTTAGTCCCCAGTCAGTTCTATACATTTCCATACGCTTATCAGATTCAGAATGTAATTTTATAACATCACTAGCCCCCACATTACTCAAGCTACCTGCCCGATAATTCTCATATGCATTGGCAGGAATACTCGCATCAGCACCTGGCATAGGCGGCTGTCCGGCTGGCACTTCGATTTGTACAGCACTTACATTCATGGTGAAAGCAGTAGCTAGTGCCATCATAATTATACTTTTACGTAACATAAAACCCTCTTTTTTTCTCTCACATTACAACAAAATAAGCACAACCTTATTAGCATAAGTATACTATGC
>OGXE01000019.1_pt1 | contig 93536 bp, 80 predicted proteins | sample 1576181 | NCBI WGS metagenome assembly OGXE01 (sample SAMEA3541478, study PRJEB24748) | human gut metagenome | biome: human gut; feature: human-associated habitat; material: faeces | place: China | collected 2012 | reverse complement strand
CAAATGAGAAAATATCTCGAACTCCACCGTGCGCTGACAGTCAATTAAGGTCAGTTGCTCGCAGGCAACATCAATGGCGACCTCTTCCTTTACTTCACGCGCGGCGGCCTGCAGCGCGGTCTCTCCTGCTTCCAGGCTGCCGGTCACCGACTGCCAGAACGCGGGATCGTCACGCCGCTGTAACATCAGCACCCGTTTCGTATCTTCGGCGTAAATCACCACCAGCACCGAAACGGGCAGCTTAAATGACATATTACTTGTTCTCCAGAGACGCTTTCGCCTCTTTCTCCACAACCTGAATACCCAGTTCACCGAGCGCAGCCGGATTGGCGAAGCTTGGCGCTTCGGTCATCAGACAGGCCGCGGCGGTGGTTTTCGGGAAGGCGATAACGTCGCGGATGTTATCGGTACCGGTCAGCAGCATGGTCAGACGGTCAAGACCGAACGCCAGACCCGCGTGCGGCGGCGTACCGTATTTCAGCGCATCCAGCAGGAAGCCGAATTTTTCACGCTGCTCTTGTTCATTAATGCCCAGAATACCAAATACGGTCTGCTGCATGTCGCCACGGTGAATACGTACAGAACCGCCGCCGACTTCATAACCGTTAATGACCATATCATAGGCGTTCGCTACGGCCTCTTCCGGCGCAGCTTTCAGCTCGTTCGCGGTCATATCTTTTGGCGAAGTGAACGGATGGTGCATCGCCGTCAGGCCGCCTTCGCCGTCGTCTTCGAACATCGGGAAGTCGATCACCCACAGCGGCGCCCATTTGCTCTCGTCAGTCAGGCTCAGGTCTTTACCGAGCTTCAGACGCAGCGCGCCCAGCGCGTCCGCCACCACTTTCTTGTTGTCGGCGCCGAAGAAGATCATATCGCCGTCCTGCGCGCCGGTGCGTTCGAGGATCGCTTCCACGATCTCAGCGGTGAGGAATTTCGCCACCGGGCTGTTGATCCCGTCCATGCCTTCCGCACGCTCGGTCACTTTAATATAGGCCAGCCCCTTCGCGCCGTAGATCTTCACAAAGTTGCCGTATTCGTCAATCAGCTTGCGGGTCAGAGAGGCACCGCCCGGGACGCGCAGGGCCGCCACGCGCCCTTTCGGATCGTTGGCCGGGCCGGCAAAGACCGCGAATTCGACGGACTTCAGCAGATCGGCAACGTCCACCAGCTCCATCGGGTTACGCAGATCCGGTTTATCGGAGCCATAGCGACGTTCGGCTTCGGCGAAGGTCATGATCGGGAAATCACCCAGGTCGACGCCTTTAATTTCCAGCCACAGCTGACGCACCATTGCTTCCATGATCTCACGCACCTGCGGCGCGGTCATAAAGGAGGTTTCCACGTCGATCTGGGTGAATTCAGGCTGACGGTCGGCACGCAGGTCTTCATCGCGGAAGCATTTGACGATCTGATAGTAGCGGTCGAAGCCGGACATCATCAGCAGCTGTTTGAACAGCTGCGGCTGTTCCGGGGTTGTGAAATTTTCCCACGCATCGTTTTTCTTTCTGGTATCGCTAATAAAGAAGCCTATTTGTGGACCTGCATGGATAAAAAATTGTACTCCACGGTCTTTACCAAAAGCCAAATGTGCCAGAAGCGGGATTTCCACATAATTCATTGTACGCGTATATTCCAGTTCAGGGTGATCTTCATCAAATTCGCTCCAGCCATGTTGTGAGAAATTTAATTCCACTTGCGCACCGCAAATCATACTGAAGTACTTTTCAGAGATATAGCGCATTGTCAGACCGCCATTGATGCCCATCAGGTTTTTTTGCCGGACAGTAGGAGAGAAGCTGACGCTATTGATATTGATACCGCCGTTGAAACCTACTGCTAAGTTATGGCGTTGTTCGCCTATCTGTGCACTGCCGGGCAAAGCCCATACGGTAAGTAGCAGGACGGCTCCTATAATGCTTTTTATCTTCATTGTCTTTGAGTTTAAAACCTTCTGTTATCAATCATAATCCAGTTTCACCAATTCATAATTTTTGGTGAAGCGTACAAAGAATACTTTCTTGTTGATGAAGCCACCCCAATTGTTTACGCGTTGGAACTTGAATCCGGTTTGAATAGGCACCAGATCCATGAGTTGCATATTTTTCTCTAACTCGGAACCATAGCGTGATAAGCCTTTCAGGAAGAAATAACCGGTATCAAAGCCTAACATTCCATATTTGGGGTAACGCTCATCCATCTCTTTACCATACCATCTGCGGTAGTTCTTGGTGAAGCTGATAGCCGCAGGTAACAAATTGTTGGTATAGAATGATGAATAGAAGTAAGTATCCAGTTCAAAGAAGGTTTCTAAGTGATCCTTGGTGTAGGTTTGCCATTCCGGATAACCAAACAGATGGATGTTACTTTCCGGATTCTCACGAACCAATAGGGTGAGTTGAGGTAGTATTTTTATCAGAGTCACATTGCTTCCCGATGTAGGGATGAATATATTTTCCCGATCAGAGCGTAACACTGTTTTCAGGGATTCTACCGTTGCATCCTCTTTCAGGGATTTCATTGGGATAGAGCGATTCTTTAGTTCATCCTTTAATCCTTTGATAAATTCGGCTTTATCTTTTGTGCCTGTACTGGCCTCTATAAAGATGACATTGGCATTCGGGAATTGGCGAACGAAGTGGTCATATACTTCTGAGTAAAGATATGACTGGGGAGTGTTAATCTGATAGATGGCAGGGTTGCGGAATACACTGTTATCTTTTGATGAGAATGGTACCACGAGCCGAATATCATTTTTCTGGGCGAAATCAGCCAGTGGCTTGACTTGTTGTGGATATAACGGACCGAAAATAATATCCATATCCTTCATCTCCTTTTTGGAGAGGATCGGATTCAGAGAAGCATTTTCAGGACCGGAATTATAAGCGTACAAATCAATGGAAACTCCGCTGCGTTTCAAACTGTCTACTGCCATGAGGAAGCCTTCATAATATTCTATCACACGGGCAGCCTCGCTCTTGGAAACATCCAGGAAAGGAAGAATCAAGGCAGCTTTAATCGTACTGAAACGTTCTGTTGTTTTCTTGTTCTCACTGAATAATTGGGTGTCACTGGGCACTACCTGTGGCTGGGTAGGCTTCTCTACTTGCGCAGTAGGATAAGGAATACAGAGGAAAGTACCTTTCTTTATTTTGTTTTCACCTTTCAATTCCGGATTGGCTGCTATCAGTTCTGCTTCGGAAATACCATACTCACGACTGATACTGTAAACAGTTTCTTTCCGCTTAACTTTGTGCATATCCCGGCAACGAGATTGTACAGGTCCCTGAATTAAGGGAATTGCAGGCTCATTAACGGTTTCCGTAGTAATTATACCTGCTTCGCTGACGGAAGGTATGCGTATTACCTGTCCGATGCGAAAATTCTCAGCACTCAGTCCGGGGTTGGCATCACAAATAGCTTTGGCGGATATACCATATTTAACGGTCAGCCTATACAAGGTTTCACCTTGGGCTATAGTATGGAAAGTTTCTGTCTGAGTATTGGCAGCGGTGCGTGGAATGCGTAAAGTGCGTCCTACAAATATTTTTTCATCGCTTCCTGGATTCAACTTCACGATGTCCGACTGTGTGACACCGTACATACTGGATATGGAATAAAGGCTTTGCCCTTTTTCAATGGTATGCAGAAAATATGACTGGTTCTCTTGTGCAATTGCTCCGAGACTGCATGCACCGGCGAGCAGTAAGGAGCAGAAAATCCGGTTAATCGTTCTCATTCGATATCGTTGGTTTACGTTTACAATTTCCCAAAGTAGCTGCAAAGGTAAGGATTTTGCCTAAATTTAACGAAAGGAATGCGTTAAGAAATAATATTGTGCATTTTAAAACTGAAAAATCTTATGTATCCGCTGATATTCGCTGGGAAACCGTTATTTTTGCAGGTATTATGCGATGCGGATTGTTTTCATATATCGGTTGTGTGGCGATACTGTTGCTCGGGTATTTACCGGTGTGGGCTGACGGGGGAAGGACAGGACTCTTGGCAGTGTCTCCCGTGGCTATTTTGCTTTCCGAAAACGGAGCAGCTTCGGAAGAGAACGTTTCTATCTCTCCGGATGATACCTATACGGGTGCCGCTCCTCTTGAATTTCGTTTTATGTGGAGAGATGAAGACTCCGGGGAGCCATCGGATGAGACTGCAAACTTCCGTTATGAATGGAACTTCTCTCGCGACGCAGCTTTCAATGATATTTTCCTGACGCGCTTTGATGCTGAAACTATTTATAGTTTTCAGGAATCCGGTATGTTTTATGTCCGTTTGACTATGACGGATGTTGAGACAGAAGTAACGAATACCTCCGGTACTTTTATGATTCGTATTACTGAATCGGAGCTTAAAGTGCCGAATGCTTTTTCGCCTAATGGCGACGGAGTGAATGATGTGTTTCGTGTAAAGCACAAGTCGCTGGTTCGCTTCAATGCGTATGTTTTCAATCGCTGGGGACAGGAACTTTACCGCTGGGGATTGCAGAATATTGATGCAGGATGGGACGGTACTGCGCATGGAAAGAATGTTCCTGAAGGTGTTTATTTTATAGTGGTAGAAGCGGTGGGAGCAGATGGAGTTAATTACAAGATTAAAAGTGATATTAATATATTAAGATAAATGACAGAAGAAACAGAATACATCAATGTATATGGTGCGCGCGTGCACAATCTAAAAAATATCGATGCGGAAATTCCCCGTAACAGTCTTACCGTTATTACGGGACTAAGCGGAAGCGGCAAGTCGTCGTTGGCATTCGACACGATTTTTGCCGAAGGACAGCGTCGGTATATCGAAACATTTTCTGCGTATGCCCGCAATTTCCTGGGAAATCTGGAACGTCCCGATGTCGATAAAATTACGGGATTAAGTCCGGTTATTTCTATTGAACAAAAAACGACGAATAAGAATCCCCGTTCTACAGTCGGCACTACAACGGAAATTTATGATTATTTGCGTTTGCTTTATGCACGTGCCGGTATAGCCTATTCTTATCTTTCGGGTGAGAGAATGGTGAAATATACTGAAGAGCAAATCCTTTATTTAATCCTGAATGATTATAAAGGCAAGAAAATTTATATTTTGGCTCCATTAGTTCGTACTCGCAAGGGACATTATAAGGAACTGTTCGAACAGGTGCGTAAGAAGGGGTATCTCTATGTTCGTGTAGACGGTGAAATCAAGGAGGCATTACCCGGCATGAAGTTGGATCGTTATAAGAATCATGATATAGAAGTAGTTATTGATAAGCTGGTTGTGACGGATAAAGATGACGTGCGTCTGAAAAACAGTGTGGCTACCGCAATGCAACAAGGTGACGGGTTGTTGATGATACTTGATTTACAGTCCGAAAATGTACGTCATTATAGCAAGCGGTTAATGTGCCCTGTTACCGGGTTGTCCTACCGTGAGCCGGCACCCCACAATTTTTCATTCAACTCTCCTCAAGGTGCTTGCCCTAAATGTAAGGGATTGGGAGTTGTGAATCAGATTGATGTGGAAAAAGTGATTCCGGATCGGGAACTTTCTATATACGAAGGAGCTGTCATTCCATTAGGTAAGTACAAGAATAGCATGATTTTCTGGCAGATTGCCGCTTTATTGGAAAAATATGAAGCTACCTTGAAGACTCCTGTTAAGGAGTTGCCGGATGAAGCCATTGATGAAATTCTCTACGGTTCGGATGAACGTATTAAGATTAAAAGCTCTCTTATCGGCACTTCCTCCGATTACTTTGTAACGTTTGAGGGAGTAGTGAAGTATATTCAGATGTTACAGGAAAAGGATGCTTCCGCCACTGCACAAAAGTGGGCGGAACAGTTTGCTAAAACTACTGTATGCCCTGAATGTAAAGGAGCGAGATTGAATAAAGAAGCCCTTCATTTCCGTATCCATGATAAGAATATCTATGAACTGTCTTGTATGGATATCAATGAGCTTTACGACTGGCTGATGAATGTCGATCAGTATCTGGATAATAAACAGAAACAAATTGCTGTCGAGATATTGAAAGAAATCCGCACCCGTTTGAAATTCCTGTTGGATGTCGGATTAGATTATCTTGCTCTTGACCGTGGTTCTGTAACCCTTTCCGGTGGTGAGAGCCAGCGTATTCGTTTGGCTACCCAAATCGGTTCACAATTGGTGAATGTACTTTATATCCTTGATGAGCCTAGTATTGGCTTGCATCAGCGGGATAATCAGCGGCTTATTCATTCTCTGAAGGAGCTGAGGGATATCGGTAACTCCGTCATTGTTGTGGAGCATGATAAGGATATGATGATGGCTGCCGATTATGTGATTGATATGGGCCCGAAAGCCGGACGCTTGGGTGGTGAGGTTGTTTTTGCAGGAACTCCGAAAGAAATGTTAGAGACACATACGCTGACATCACAATATCTTAATGGTGAACGTGAGATAGAAATACCCCAAAAACGTCGTGAAGGTAATGGACATAGCCTTTGGCTACGTGGTGCACGGGGGAATAACCTGAAAGGGGTGGATGTGGAATTTCCTCTTGGTAAGTTGATTTGTGTCACCGGTGTATCCGGTAGTGGAAAATCTACGCTTATCAACGAAACATTGCAACCTATTCTTTCGCAGAAGTTCTATCGCTCGCTTCAGGATCCCCTGGAATACGATACCATCGAAGGATTGGAAAACATCGATAAGGTTGTAAATGTGGATCAGTCTCCGCTGGGACGTACGCCGCGTTCTAATCCGGCCACTTATACGGGAGTTTTTTCTGATATTCGTAATTTGTTTGTAGGATTACCGGAAGCCAAGATACGCGGTTATAAGCCGGGGCGCTTCTCCTTTAATGTGAGTGGCGGACGTTGTGAAGCATGCCAGGGAAATGGTTACAAAACAATTGAAATGAACTTCCTGCCCGATGTATATGTACCCTGTGAAGTCTGTCATGGCAAACGCTATAATCGTGAGACATTGGAAGTGCGCTTCAAGGGAAAATCTATTGCTGATGTACTGGATATGACCATTAACCGTGCAGTGGAGTTCTTTGAAAATGTGCCGCAGATTCTGAATAAGATTAAGGTGATACAGGAAGTCGGTCTGGGATATATAAAGTTGGGGCAATCTTCCACCACACTTTCCGGTGGTGAAAGCCAACGTGTGAAATTGGCCACGGAACTTTCTAAGCGAGATACAGGAAAAACCCTTTATATCCTTGATGAGCCTACTACCGGACTTCACTTTGAGGACATTCGTGTACTGATGAATGTACTTAATAAACTGGTGGACAAAGGTAACACAGTGATTGTCATCGAGCACAATCTGGATGTTATCAAGATGGCTGATTATATCATCGATATGGGACCTGATGGTGGTAAGGGTGGGGGGCAACTCCTCAGCTGCGGCACACCGGAAGAAGTGGCTAAAAGTAAGAAGGGATATACTCCTAAATTCCTGAAAGAAGAATTGAAAGGATAAATTATGAAAATTAATAAAACAAATGCAGCAAGGCTTTTGGACAAAGCCAAAATTGCATACGAACTGATTCCCTATGAAGTGGATGAAAATGATTTGAGTGCTATTCATGTGGCTGATAGCTTGGGGGAGAATATCGAGCAGGTATTCAAAACCCTTGTACTGCATGGTGACAAGAATGGTCATTTTGTTTGCGTCATTCCTGGCGAACATGAAGTGGACCTGAAGTTGGCTGCTAAGGCTTCCGGTAATAAGAAGTGTGATCTTATTCCGATGAAAGAATTACTTCCTTTGACGGGATATATTCGTGGGGGATGTACTCCTATCGGCATGAAGAAAACTTTTTCTACATACATTCATGAATCTTGTCTCAATTATCCTTATATCTACATAAGTGCAGGTCAGCGTGGCCTGCAGCTTAAACTTGATCCAAATGATTTAATTAAGGAGGTTCATGCTGAAGTTTGCATCCTTTTTCATGACTAATTTCACTTTTTTACAGGTTATTTCAGCAAAATGTATATATTTGCATTTAATAAACGAAAATCAATCTAATTACTAATTTAAAAAACTTATATCTATGTTCAAGAATCATCCTAAAGGTCTGTTGGCAGCTGCTATCTCCAATATGGGCGAAAGGTTCGGCTACTACATCATGAATGCCGTACTGGTACTGTTCCTCTGCTCCAAATTCGGCCTGAGTGACGAAACCAGTTCCATTATCTACTCAGTCTTTTATTGTGGTATCTATGTACTGAGTTTGGTAGGCGGTATTATTGCCGATAGGACGCAAAACTATAAAGGAACAATCATGTCAGGATTGATAGTGATGTCATTGGGTTATGTCATTCTATCTATTCCTGTACTGTCCACTGCTGAAAATATTGGTTGGTTGCTTCCTTTGACTTGTGTCTCTTTGTTTTTCATTGCTTTCGGTAACGGACTTTTTAAAGGAAACTTACAGGCTATCGTAGGCCAGATGTACGACAACCTTGAGAAAGAAGCTGAGAAAAAAGGACCTGAAGCCTTGAAGTTGGCTAAGAGCCGTCGTGATTCCGGCTTTCAGATATTCTATGTATTTATCAATATTGGTGGGTTGATTGCGCCTTTTGTTGCTCCCTTGCTTAGAGAATGGTGGCTGAAGGTTCATAGCATGATGTATAATGCTGATCTGCCTGCATTGTGCCATCAATATATTAAGGAAGGTGGCAATATGGCTTCTGATAATCTCTCTAATCTGAATGAACTGGTTGTCAAAGTAGGAGGTACGGTAACAAGTGATTTGAGTGTTTTCTGTACCCAATATCTTGACGTATTTAATACAGGTATCCACTATTCATTCATAGCTTCGGTAGTAGCTATGCTTATTTCTCTCTTTATTTTCATTGCTTGTCGGAAGGTATTCCCTACACCGGGCAAGAAGGAAAAACAGGAATCGGTGACTTATACACCTGCCGAGAAAGCAGCTATGGCAAAAGAGATAAAGCAACGTTTATATGCACTGTTTGCAGTATTAGGTATCGTGATTTTCTTCTGGTTCTCATTCCACCAGAACGGACAGTCGCTTTCACTTTTTGCCCGCGACTTCGTAGTAACCGATAGTATTGCACCCGAAATTTGGCAAGCTGTGAATCCGTTCTTTGTGATAGTACTTACTCCGCTCATCATGCTCTTCTTTGGTACATTGGCTCGTCGTGGTCAGCAAATCTCTACTCCTAAGAAGATTGCCATCGGTATGGGGATTGCAGGACTTGCATTCTTATTCCTTACCATTTATTCGGCAATGCAAGGTTACCCGTCAGGTACTGAATTTAAGGCAATGGCGGATTCTGCCAAAGCTGGGTTGAAAGCCGGACCATGGGTATTGATAGTGGTTTATTTCTTCCTGACTGTAGCTGAACTTTTCATTTCACCATTGGGGCTTTCATTTGTTTCTAAGGTAGCTCCCAAACATATTCAGGGCTTGTGTCAAGGCTTGTGGTTGGGTGCAACAGCAATAGGAAATCTCTTCTTATTCCTTGGTCCTATGATGTATAATAAGATTCCTATCTGGCAGTGCTGGACTGTGTTCTTTGTTATTTGTCTTGTGTCAATGGGCGTTATGTTTGGCATGGTAAAATGGTTAGAACGAGTAACGGAATAATTAGAAATTGAAAATTAAAAATTAAAGGCTGCGCAGTTCAAAAGAGAACCTTGCGCAGCCTTTAATTTTTTCATTCTTTCATTGAATCTCAAGCCCCATTATAAAGTCATTCATATAATATCCGTTTCCTATCGGAAAATCCCCTTCCCTCAATTTCTTCATTCCCATACGTTCATAGAAATTCAGCGCTTTATTGTTACGGTTCACATTCAACTCCATTAGGCATGGACCAGGATGTACTTCCTTGATATATTTGACGGCTTCATGAAATAAGAAGCTACCGCAATGTGATCCTTGAAAGGAGGGGAGTACATATATTTTCTGTAAGTGAAATAGATCTTCACCTTGTTGTTGCACAGATACATAACCACACACTTCTTTGTTCTTGTATCCAATGAAATATACATGTCCTTCTTCTTCCATTTGCTTGCGGATGTTCTCTATGGAGTACATCCATTCCATCATGTAATCGTTTTGCTCCGGTGAAAGTATGTCCTTGTAAGTCTCCGGAAATATCTGCCATGCAAGTTTATGAATCAGCTCACAATCGGCTGTAGTTGCTTTTCTGATAATTAACATAGTTCGTTGTATTTATATCTTTTCCGCAAAGATACATTTTTCTCTTATATGTTATTCTCTCCCTTGGTGCTTTATTAATAAGGTGTGAATAGAGAATAATGTTAATTAAATAAAACATAATGTACTTTGTATTGCATAGTACTAAGATAATGCATATATTCGTGTCATACAAAGAAAAGCTCTATTTCAATCAGTTGCTATCTTTGCTGTAAAATAGAAAATTGTCGAATCGTAAACCAATAAGAGATGGACGTAAATAATGTAAAGTCGCAAATGCGTAAGGGCATGTTAGAGTATTGCATCATGCTACTGCTTCACAAAGAACCGGCCTATGCTTCGGATATCATCCAGAAACTAAAGGAAGCCAAGCTGATCGTAGTGGAAGGAACGCTTTACCCGCTGCTCACTCGTCTGAAGAATGACGATCTATTAAGTTACGAATGGATAGAGTCCACACAAGGACCACCACGTAAATATTACAAGCTCACTCCGAAAGGGGAAGTTTTTCTTGGAGAGTTGGAAGTCTCTTGGCGTGAGTTGAATGAAACAGTGAATCATATAGCCAACTATTAGATTCAGGATATTAAAAACCTCGTATCAGTATAAATTTTAAAAACAAATAGCAATGAAAAAGACATTAACAGTAAATTTGGGCGGAACTGTTTTCCACATTGATGAAGACGCCTATCGCCTTTTGGATAACTATCTATGCAATCTGAAACTGCACTTTAGAAGACAAGCCGGTGCTGACGAGATTGTAAATGACATCGAACTCCGCATCTCTGAACTTTTTTTAGAGAAGCTGACTGCTGGCTCTCAGGTTATCACTATAACTGATGTAGAAGAAGTAATCAATCGTATGGGGAAACCTGAAGAGATGGAAACAGGGACTGAGGAGAATGCTGCTTCCGGTTCCGGAAATACGAAGGGTGCCTCCGGTGAAAGTTATGGTTCCGGTTCCTGGAATGGTGATAATAATTCTTCTTATACTTCAACCCGTCGCCGTTTGTATCGCAATCCGGACGATAAAATGCTGGGTGGCGTGATAGGGGGACTTAGTGTTTATTTAGGCTGGGATTCCACTTGGTTCCGTTTGGTTCTTGTTTTTTGTGCAATTTTTGGTTTCAAGTTCTTGATCCCTATCTATATCATTTGCTGGATAGTGATTCCCGAAGCTCGTACAGCAGCTGAGAAGTTGAACATGCGTGGTGAAGCTGTTACGGTAGAGAACATTGGAAAGACTGTAACTGATGGTTTTGAGAGAGTTACAAATAATGTAAACGATTATATGAAGTCTGATAAACCTCGTACTTCTATGCAAAGGACCGGTGATACGTTGTTAATGATTGTCGGTTGGTTCCTGAAGATTTGTCTGATTATTGTGGCTATCATTTGCAGTCCGGTACTGTTTGTTTTCGGTATTGTATTTGTGGCTTTGCTCTTTGCCGCTATTGCAGTTGCTATTGGTGGTGGTGCAGCGTTGATGTCTTGGTTCCCGGCTATTGATTTTGTATTACCTACATCTCCTTTGTCAGCCATCGTACTATATATTGCAGGTATCCTCGTAGTGGGTATTCCTTTGGTTAGCCTTGTCTTCGCAATCTTCCGTCCGGTGTTCAATTGGCAACCTATGGTTTCCGGGTTGAAGTGGACATTGCTTATTCTGTGGATTGTTAGTGCTACCATCTTCTTTATTTGCTATACCATGCAAGGATTTACATTCCCGGAATTGCTGATGCGAGGGTAACAAATTGTTATTTTAGTTCTTCTGGGGGCTTGGAGATATTCTTTAAAATATCTCCAAGCTATTTTAATTAACCATAAATATAAATACTATGAATCGGACGCGTTTTTATTATCTTGACTTATTACGGGTTTTCCTGACTATGCTGGTGTTTTATCATCATTCTGCGGTTGCTTTCGGAGCTTCCGGTGGATGGTATTACATATCGAAGGAAACAACTACTGGCCTAACTCAAGGATTGCTCTCAGCATCTATGGGCATTGACCAATCCTATTTTATGAGTCTTTTCTTTTTTATCTCTGCCTATTTGATGCCCTTTTCTTTTGATCGTAAAGGAATGAAATCTTTTATATACGATCGTCTCAACCGTTTGGGTATTCCTCTTTTGATTTATAGTTTTCTAGTTAATCCTCTATTAATATATTGGATATACGGTGTATGGGGTAGACCGGGTTTTGGACCGATGTGGTTTGTATTTACACTGTTGATTTTTGAATTGAGTTATGCTGTTTATCGCCATTTTTGTACAAAGCGGTTGGCACTGAATTGGAAATATCCTGCAATAATGGGTATTCTTCTATTTATGATAGTGACAGGTGCCGCAGCATTCCTCATTCGGCTTTATGTTCCTGTAGGAAGTGAAGTTTTAGGATTGCAGCTGGGGTTCTTTCCTTTATATATAGGTATGTATTTGTTGGGAATTGTGGCGCATCGTAATCATTGGCTGGATAAAATCTGTGTGAAGAATGCACTTCCTTGGTTTCTTACAGCAATTCTTTGTGGCATTCCTTCTTTATTGATTGTAATGGGTAGTTTTTCAGAACAGATGGATTTATTCTCGGGTGGATGGAATTTGCAGGCTTTATTTTATGCTCTTTGGGAACCTGTTATGTGTGTGGGTATTTGCTATTTTCTGTTAGCATACGGGAAAGCTCATTGGAACAAACCGATGCCTTTGGTTCAGAAATTGTCCACTGATAGTTATGCGGCTTATTTTATTCATCCTGTTGTTGTGGTAGGTTGCATATTTGTTATGGAACTTTTGCTGGTCTCTCCATTGATGCGATTGGCATTGGTTTGTGTGGTGGGCATTCCGTGTTGTTTTATTGCGGCAAGAGGAATGAGGTTAGTGCTGGGAACGGTTGGCGTGAAGATGTAACAAAAAAAGGGAGTTCGAAAAAATCGGAACTCCCTTTGTGTATAATCATCTCTGATTTATTTCTTCATCCTTAGTACTCTGATTCCTGTCCAGTTATCATTATTCTGTAGCATTTGCCCTAAAGCCACTTTCGAAACAACCACTTTCTTTTCTTTAGAAGAAGCATGCAGCAGACTTAATTTGCCGTTTACATAGAAAGCAATACCCATATGAGCTACATCCAATCCCGGAGTATTCGTTGTAATAGCAATGATATCACCATTCTTTATCCAAGGCAGACCATTAAACGGTAGCTTATCCTTGGGAACATAATGAAATTCCTGACCATTCAATGACTTCTCGATCTCTTTCATTTTTGCTACATTCTCCGGAGATTTACTCAACTGCTTGTACAGTTCCGGATGAGAAGACATGTAGGAAAGAGAAACTTTCTGGGTATATGGGCTGTAAGCTGTTGTTACGTCTTCCAGGAAACCGTTACGAACACCATTGTTTACCCAGTCTGCAATGTAGTGCAGGCGTGAAGGATAACCGTTGATTTTTCCATCACGGTAACGGATCTTTTGCAGATTGGTAGCAAAATCGCCTTCAGCTACCTGTCCGTCTTCGGTAGGAGAGAGGGCCATAGCAAGAGTATATTCTACAAAGGTGGTGCAATCTACTTCATCACAATTGATGATAAGTTCTTCTTCGCCATCAGTAACGTCCAACGTATGTGCTACGTAAGGAATATCCAGAAAATTTATTCCATTGTTCAGCATGGCGTTGTCTTTTTCATCTGTCTGAGCACTGACAGTAGCTACACAAAGCGCACTGAACAGGAGGGTAATCATTGTTTTCATTGTTCTTTCGTTTATTAATATAAATAAAAAAGGATGTCGCAAAAGTACGACATCCTTTTCATAAATCCTTAATTTGGACAGATTAAATTTAATATTGATAGATTAAATTTTTGTAATCCGCCTTTTTGTCAAATGGTACGATGGAGAAGCCGTATTCAATGGTATTTTCTACACCGGGTCGAATCAGATACGGTTCGTGTGCTATAGCTCCCCAACTATTATCACCACCTACACCCATCATACGATAGTCGATAAACATATCTACCTGTTTTACAGGTTGTGGGTCGGTGAGGTGACGGTGATTCGTTTCGTTGGTACGTGGAGCACCATTGTTGATGGTTTCGCCGCTATCCAGACTTCCAAGCAGATAGTTGGAAGCATTCAGTTCAAACGTACGGTCGGCAATGAAGAGTAAACCGGCTTTTTGTTTAGTGGTGAGTGCACACCAGTAAATATCCGTACGATGCTCATTTTCTTGCGGACGGATGTACGGTTCGTACAAGTCCTTTATCGGAGTAATATATTCTCCGATAAACTGGGAAGTGCGACGATCACGATAGTTCTCTTCCGGACCACGGCCGTAGTAAGTAAGGTCGTTTAATATTTCCGATAATTGCATGCGCAAACCTACACGGGGTATCATCGGAGTTTCCGTACCTTCGGCTACAAAGCGATTATCCACTTTGATAATGCCATTGGCAAAGACTTTATAGGTAATTTCCCACTGCGCATCTACCTGCGGAAAACGATAGGTAACTTTTACAATGGACTTGTCACCATCTTTAGAAACATTGAACGATTCTGCCTTAGGTGTCTGGTAACTGGCCTCGCGCCATGCTTTCAGGCGAGTGGGAAGCTTTGCTCCGTAATCATTATCGGTAGGTGCACGCCAGAAGAAAGGTTGCGGACCTTGACCGTTATGGATATACTCTTGTTTCTTATAGATATAAGAGGTCAGCAAGCCGCTTTGTTTATCAAATGTAGCTTTGAAATCATCACCGCTGAAAACAACCTGTGAAAAGACTTCATCTACTTTAGCGGGATCCATGCGTACCACTTCTTTCTTAAAGAACGGATGAACATAAGTTTGTTCACGTGCGATTACCGTACCAACCGGTAAGAAAGGTTCTGCATTACGTATGGTTGCATAGAACTCGATGCGTACATCTCCCGTAGTATTCTTTTCTTTAGGAATACCTTGCAGGAATGCACTGGTAGCTGTCTTGCCCGGAGCAGCATTGATATTGTCCATCTGACCTTTATAAATCTCTTTTCCATGATCGCGAACGACATAATGGAAATCATATTTATTTAGATCAGTAAATGAGAAGTCATTGCGTATCTGCACCGTGCAGGTTTGCGGATCGAACTTAATGAATTTAATGTTCTGATAAACCTTACCCATTTCAATAGTCTGGGGCTTTATACTGCGGTCGGGATAAACTACACCATTGATGCAGAAGTTGCCATCGGAAGGAGTTCCGGTATCGCCGTAGTCACCACCATAATTCCAGTATTTGCGTCCGTCGCTGGTCTTGGCGGCAAAGCCTTGATCTACCCAGTCCCAGATGCAACCACCTTGTAATATCGGATATTTCTCAATTACATCCCAATAGTCCTGGAAGTTGCCAAGACTGTTACCCATAGCATGAGCATATTCACACAGGATAAGCGGACGAGTCATTTCCTTATTCTGGGCATACTTTTCAATAGATTGGGGAGAAGAGTACATCGGACAATAAATATCCGTATTCCATTCTAATCCGGCACGTTCGTACTGGATAGGACGGCTATCGAGCATCTTCAGAGTATTATAAGTAACGTAGAAGTTCAGTCCGTTTCCAGCTTCGTTACCCAATGACCAGATGATTACAGACGGATGATTCTTATCGCGTTCGTACATATTCATGGTACGGTCGAGGTGAGCATTCATGAATAACGGATTGTTACCCAAAGTACCACCTACATTGAGGTTATAACCCATACCGTGGCTTTCAATATTTGCTTCATCAATTACGTACATACCATATTGGTCGCAAAGTTCGTAGAAGCGTTCCTGTTGCGGGTAGTGGCAAGTGCGTACGGTGTTCACATTATACTTTTTCCAGAGTTCGAAATCCTTAATCATAAGATCTTCCGGAACGTAATGCCCCGTGTATTCATTATGCTCGTGTACATTCACACCTTTTATAAGGATAGGCACGCCATTTACAAGCAGTTGCTTATCCTTAATCTCTATCGTACGGAAACCTACCTTGCAACTGGTAGCTTCTATTACTTCGCCATTGGTGCGCTTCAGGCTGATGACGAGTGTATAAAGATTAGGCGTTTCAGCTGTCCAATGCTTTACACCACGGAGGGTTTTCTTTGTGAATTCTACTTCATTCTGATCACCTTCCACACGGGTAGAGGATTGGGTTACTTGCTGATCCTGATCATCGAGTAAACGATAGGAAACTACATAAGGAGACTTAATATCACTTTCGTTCGTAAGCTTCACTTTCAGTTGCAGGATACCATCCTTGTAATAAGGATCCAGCGGAGTCTCTACCTTGAAGTCTGCAATATGGATTTTGGGCGTGGCATAGAGATAGATATCGCGCTCTATACCGCTGATGCGCCAAAAGTCCTGACATTCCAGATAATTGGCATCCGAGAAACGGTGTACTTGAATGGCAATCATATTCTTGCCTTTTTTTACCATGGCGGTAACGTTGAAGCGGGCAGGAGTTTTAGCATCCTTGCTCATACCTACAAACTTGCCATTCATGTAATAGAAAGCAGCACCGCGCACACCGTCTGCACTGAGGAAGATTTCTTTTCCATCCCAGTCATTACCTACGACGAAATCGCGGCGATACGTACCTGTCGGATTCCAGTCTTTGGGTACATAAGGCGGATTAGGCTTGTCCCAATAAGGTTCGTAACCCTTAGAACAGAACTCGTAAGGCTGGTTGACGTAGATCGGAGTACCGAAGCCCTGCAATTCCCAGTTACCTGGCACATTGATGTCCGGCCAACGGTTCACCTCAGTACGCACGTTCATGAAGTCTGTGGGACGGTCGGCAAAGTTTTCCACATAGTTGAACTTCCATTTCCCGTTGAGGGATAGGCGGCTGGCTCCGTTCGTCCGGTCGTTGACGATAGCATCTTCTTCGGTGGCATAAGAAGTGAATGTACTCCGGGGAGCCTCCTTGTTGATACTGGTCAACTTCGGATTAGTCAACTGGTCGTAACGGTCTTCCTGTGCCTGAAGGGCGAGGGGTAGTAATACGAGACAGGTGATAAAAGTCAATTTTTTCATGAGTTGATATATTAATTATTTTTTCTCGAATTTCACCCCGTCACGCAACCACTTCTCTAGTTCTTCTGTCCACTGGCGTTTGTAAGTGAAGTTATCACGGAAGCCCCAGCCATGTCCGCCAATGGGGTAGATGTGCATGGATACGGGAACTTTCTGTTGGTTGAGAGCAAGGAAGTAGCCGATACTATTCATGGGCGGCACAGCGCCATCATCAGCAGAAAGTACGATGAAAGCTTGTGGAGAGCGGGGAGATACACGACGTTCCAGAGAATACGCATTTTCCAGTTCCTTGGTCGGGTTATCACCAAGAAGGTTCTTGCGCGAACCTCCATGAGTAATGCCCGGTACCATCGAGATTACCGGATAAAGTAATATCTGAAAGTCCGGACGCGTCTCATCACTACTGTAAAGTGTAGAGAGAGAAGCAGCCAGGTGTCCTCCTGCCGATGCACCCATAACGCCTACCTGATTCGGATTGATACCCCATTCTTTGGCATGTTGACGAATAATGCGGATGGCCTGTTCTGCATCTGAGAGGGGCACTTCGCGGTTCCCGTTCGGCACACGATATTTCAGAACAGCATACATGATTCCCTGTGTGTTGAACCAGGATGCCATGTCATGGCCTTCGTGATTCATTGCCAGGCGGGCATATCCGCCGCCCGGACACATCAAGATAGTCATACCGTTCGGCTTTGCCGGACGATAAACCGTGATGGTGGGATTAACAACATTGGCCACACGGCCGCCGTTCAAATCTTCCTGATCTCCTGTCAGGCCATTCGTATTAGGAGCACCGTTGGGCCACAAGGGTATCTCAACGGGCTTCTGAGCAGATAGCAGAGTTGACATAAACAATGCTGTGATAAATAAAATTGTTCTCATTGTATTTCTATTATTTGGTTTTCATCGAAGCCTTGATAAAGTAAATTATCAGCAATGCATAAGCACCCAATGCCAGTACTTCTGACCACGTATTGTTTACCCAGGCATCATTCACCAGGTTGATACCTCCGAAACGCATTGCTGCACTGACTACGCCCATAAGTGCACCACCGGCAATGAAACCGGATGCCAGCAACGTACCTTTTTCGCCACGTTCTGCATTGAGAGCAGCATCCTTGCTACGGCTGGTTACGTACCAGTTCACAGCACCACCCACAACGAGAGGAATGTTCAGTTGTAATGGAATGAACATACCCAATGCAAATGCCAGTGCGGGAATTTTGAATGCATTCAGTACGATAGCAAGTACTGCACCAATGCCGTAAAGCAACCAGGGAGCACCCACGCCATTCATTAACGGTTCAATAACTGCCGCCATCGCATTAGCTTGTGGAGCAGCCAGTTGTCCGCTGGTAAATCCGTATGTCTTATTCAGGATAATCATTACACCACCTACGGTTGCAGCTGAAACAATCGTTCCGAGGAACTTCCAGGCTTCCTGTTTGGCGGGTGTACTACCCAACCAATAACCGATTTTCAAGTCAGTAATGAACCCACCTGCCATAGATAGTGCCGTACACACAACGCCACCCATTACCAATGCAGCTACCATTCCTTCAGGACCTTTCAAACCAACAGATACCATCACTACCGATGCCAGAATCAATGTCATCAGCGTCATGCCGGAAACCGGGTTCGTACCTACGATTGCAATGGCATTGGCAGCCACAGTCGTAAACAGGAAAGCGATACCTGCCACCAATAGAATAGCTACCACAGTATGCAGCAAACTGCCTTGCATCACATCGAAGTAGAAGAATAAGAATACCAGTAACAGCGTTATAATAGAACCGATAGCAATAATCTTCATAGAAATATCGCGCTGAGTACGCTTCATGCTGGCTTCTACATTGGATTTTCCACCCATCTCCTTAGCTGCCAGTCCTACAGCACTCTTGATAATACCCCATGACTTGATGATACCGATGATACCGGCCATAGCGATACCACCGATACCGATGCTCTTGGCATAATAATTGAAAATTTCTTCGGGAGCCATGCTACCTACGGTAGCCACAATTGACGGATTCCACTGGTTCAGCACGCTGTCACCCCAGATCATGGACATTCCCGGAATGATAATCCACCATACAGCCAGTGAACCGGCACAGATGATAGAAGCATATTTCAGACCTACAATATAGCCCAAACCAAGTACGGCCGCACCTGTATTCACTTTGAATACCAGTTTTGCTTTATCAGCCAACATCTCACCAAAGCCGCATACACGTGTGGTGAAATTTTCGTTCCACCAGCCGAATGTGGCAACGATGAAGTCATATAAACCTCCAATAATACCTGCCAGCAACAACGGTTTGGCCTGGCTTCCGCCTTTCTCGCCCGATACCAGTACCTGTGTGGTAGCTGTTGCTTCGGGGAAAGGATACTTGCCATGCATATCACTTACAAAATATTTACGGAACGGAATGAGGAAGAGAATACCCAACACACCTCCCAACAGAGAACTGATGAATACTTGGGTGAAAGTAACTGTGATTTCTTCCGGATAAGTTTCTTGCAGAATGTATAAGGCGGGCAGGGTAAAGATGGCACCTGCCACGATAACGCCGGAACTGGCGCCGATGGATTGGATAATAACATTTTCACCTAACGCATTCTTACGTTTGGCTGCGCCTGATACGCCCACGGCAATAATTGCAATAGGAATGGCTGCTTCGAACACTTGTCCTACTTTCAATCCCAGATAGGCTGCCGCAGCCGAAAAGAGGATAGCCATAGCGATACCCCATAATACAGACCAAAGGTTAACTTCCGGGTACTTCTTGTCAGGGCTCATCAACGGGTTGTAGACTTCGCCCGGTTTCAGTTCACGGAATGCATTTTCCGGTAGACCGGTCAATTTCTCTTCTTCTTGTTTCATAGTTTCTTAATTGCTTTTATGTTTTATAGTTATTATGTCGTCAATTAATTGTTTATTTTATCCAAATCAGCTTCAAAGAAAGCAAAAAAAAAGGAGAATTGAAAAATTCTCCTTTATTCTTATATATAAAGATGCTTATTTTGCATCTTTCGGTGTCATATCTCCTTCTACAAAGAGTCGCATCATTTCTGTTTTGGCATTCGTGCGCAAAGTGATGGACTTTTTGAAGTGTCCCGGATACTTGCCTGTTCCGTTGTAAGTAATCTTAACGGTTCCGGTTTTGCCCGGCAATACGGGTTCCTGGGTATATTCGGGAACTGTACATCCACAGGAAGCTACGGCTTGATGTATAACCAGCGGAGCATCGCCCACATTGGTGAATGTGAATACACAACTTACTACCGGATCATTTTCAGAAAACGTACCGAAGTTATGTGAGGTTTTATCAAACTTAATATCAGCTTTCCCCTGTGCCGAAACGTAACCAATGCTCAGTACGAGCATAAACATATACAATGTAAGTCTTTTCATGTCTATAAATCTTTTGTATTACACAGTGGGCAAAGGTAAGGCATTTTTGTGAAAATTAATCCAATGATGTGCGAAATAGTATTAAATGCGCCTCAGAAGGTGCTGTGGCGTATGATTAATAGTGAAAAATAAGGGAAAGAGAGTGCCGAAATCAGCTCTGTATCATGCAGGTATTTCTCTTTTTCCATGCCTATATTCTCGAAATAATGATAGTTATATTCGGGATGGAGATGGATGCAACGGTGAACTTCTTCGGTACATTGAGAAAGTTTCATGATGACAATGGTAGTCTTTTCCTCCATATATTTCTCTATTTCTTCGGCGGTAATGATACCGGGAATGACGGTCAGGCGTTCCTCTTGGCTGGCAATATGAAGTCCTGCACAGGCACCTGCTGCAATGAAGGCGGGGATACCGGCAATGTGTTGCACAGGAATATTGTCGGCTTGTAGTTTTTCAAAGATATAGTGTATGGAAGAATAGAAACCTGCGTCTCCTTCGGCAACGATACAGACTTTTTTATTTTCTTTGTGAAGAAGGGAAGCTTCGCTATACACTTTATCGTAAGCTGCGAAAGCCTGTTCCCGGTTCTTACTCATAGGCAATGCAAAGCGGGAGAGGGTGGTATCCGGAATATCCAGCGCGTGCAGTATGCCGGCAGCCCGCGAGAATATCTGTCCGCTTATGGTGCGAGTTTCAGGACAAAAGATACAATCGGCATTTTGCAGGGCTTTCAAGCCTTTCAGGGTGATAAGGTCCGGTTCTCCGGGACCGAGGGATACGAATATGACGGGGTTGGACATTTTGTTAGTGATTAATGGTTAGTGTTTAGTGATAAGCACCCTCATAATAACTTTTATGGGGAGTGCAAAATTGGGGATTTTCTGAATATAAAACAAAATAAAACCCGATTTCTTGTTTATCTACCTTTTCTTGCTTACTAAAGTCAAACGCTCTGGTGCAACGGTACTTTTTAATGAACCGAATGCAACAATAGCTTGCTTGCCAACTTGATGCTATCAATATACTTGTCTGCCGTTCAATGAAGCAAAGATCTGTACGAGAAAAGGTTAGCATGTAAAGTCTGAAAACAGTTGGAAAAAACGGCTGAAAGACTTGACTTCGCCTTCCTTATGTAGTATATTTGTAGGGCTTTGAAGAGAACATAACTTTAATAGTAAACCTAAAAAACTTAGCAAATGACAAAATCTAATCTTTCTTTTCCGGACTTTGGCGGATATGTATTATTACTGCCGGTTTTCTTGTTTTTAGTAATATAATTTTATTGTTGAGAATTGGGGATATCCGTTCTTGGAATAATAACATACGAAAAACGATAAAGGCGATACTTCCTCATAAGGATTATCGCCTTTTTTGTTTGTATTTATCGCTTTTTGCTTTTAAGTACCCCTTTTACGTTTTTAATAAACGTTGGGTACATTCTTTAAAAACGTTTCTGTTATTCTTTAAAAACGCTGTTTGTCGTTATTAATGGGGTAGTTGATTTTGTTGTGATTTTTACTCGTTGGATTCCTTTCTGGGTTTTCAGGTCTTCGGCGCATACTCCCCAATATGTAAACTATTTAGGTAGAGTACTACCTCCGGTTATATTCGGTATGTTGGTAGTTTATTGCTATAAAGATATAGAATCACCTTCATACGGCACTCCGGAAATACTATCGGGTATCTGTGTAGTCGTTATTCAAATGCTTTTTAAGAATATGGCTTGCTCTATTTTATTAGGGACTGGATTGTATATTCTACTCATAAACTAAAATATAGTTATAACGAAATATGACCTTACATGGGGTAGGGCATTACGAAAAGCGGAGATGATGAAATAGATTGCTTCTTTTATTTGCATTAGCTTCCGGAATAGCGTATATTTGTATTTCGGCATACGACAAAGAACTCTAACTTTTTAACATCATGATAGATTATCAATTAAATACCCGCCTGAACGGGAACTTGGCAATGACCTTTTGTTTCCACGAAAATAAAGCACTGCAACAGGATACTACTTTATATAAGTTCATTTGGGTGCGGAGTGGAAACTTGACTCTGGAGATAGACCATATTCCCATACAGTTGGAACAGGACGAAATCATAAGTCTTACTCCTTTGCAACATATTGAAATTAAATCGGTGGAGGGAGAGTACCTCACTTTTCTGTTCAACAGCAATTTCTACTGTATATTCGGTCATGATGACGAAGTATCCTGTAACGGTTTCCTTTTTCATGGTTCTTCCCAAGTGATGAAACTGAAACTTTCGCCGGAACAATCCGCCAACCTGAATGACATTATTCGTATCTTCCGGCAGGAGTCCGCCGTTCGCGATAATCTGCAAGAGGAAATGCTACGTATCATTCTCAAACGTTTTATCATCACCTGTACCCGCATTGCCCGTGAAAAGTGTGGCGTCACGCCGGAACAGGAAAAAGCCTTTGATATCGTCCGCCGTTTTTATATTCTGGTTGACCAGCACTTCCGCGAAAAGAAACAGGTACAGGATTATGCCGACCTGTTATTCCGTTCCCCAAAGACACTCTCCAATCTGTTTGCCTCCTGCGGAGTACCTTCCCCGCTGCGTATTATCCATGAACGGATAGAGTCGGAGGCCAAGAGATTACTGTTCTATACCCCTAAAAGTGCCAAGGAAATCAGCGAACTGCTGGGCTTTGAAGATTTGTCCACTTTCAGCCGTTTTTTCAAGAAAATGACCGGTGAAAGTGTATCTGATTTCCGTAAATCGAACACAACGGGAAATATTGCCAACTGATACGGTGGAATTGCCATTTCATACCCCGACATAAACCCCGATTTTTGCATCAGAAAAACAAAACAATTCATTAATGCAATAATCGTATGGAAACAAAATTAAAATCTATGTTCGTAGCAGCCCTGACACTGGCTGCATCTACTCAAAAGTTAGGTATCAATCTTATCCGTGTGGCAATTCTGGTTATTTTCGTTTGGATCGGCGGATTGAAGTTCTGGAATTATGAAGCGGAAGGCATCGTACCTTTTGTGGCAAACAGCCCTTTCATGAGCTTCTTCTATACACACGATGCTCCCGACTATAAAGAGTATAAGCTGAAAGAAGGAGAATTTGATGCCGCGAAGCATGAGTGGCACAAGGAGAATAATACGTATGTTTTTTCTCACGGATTGGGTATTCTTATTATGAGCATCGGTATCCTTACATTCCTCGGCATATTTTGGCCGAAAGTAGGACTGGTAGGTGCGGGACTTGCTATTATCACGACTCTCGGAACGCTTTCTTTCCTTGTCACCACACCCGAAGTATGGGTGCCCAACCTGGGCAGTGGAGAGTTTGGTTTCCCTTTATTGACCGGTGCAGGAAGATTAGTTATAAAAGATACAGCCATTTTGGCCGGTGCAATTGTTATATTAGCAGACAGTGCGAAGAGTGTACTGGAACATTTAAAAAAATAAAGATATGAAAAAGTATGATGCCATTATCATTGGTTTCGGCAAGGGTGGGAAGACCCTGGCTGCCGAATTTGCAAAACGTCAGAAGACGGTTGCCATAGTAGAACGTTCAGATCGTATGTATGGAGGCACGTGTATCAATATCGGCTGTATTCCTACAAAGACGTTGGTACATCTGGCTAAGGAAACTCCGGTAAAGGCTACGTGGGAAGAGAAGAAGGATTATTATCGTCAGGCCATTGGTCGTAAAGAAGAGGTGACTTCCTTCCTGCGGAATAAGAACTATCATAATCTGGCTGATAATCCTAATGTGACGGTGTATACAGGTGTCGGATCGTTTGCTGGTCCTGATGTGGTAGAAGTGCGGGCGGAGACAGAAGTAATTGAATTGCAGTCTTCTCAGATCTTTATAAATACCGGTGCGGAAACCATTGTACCACCTATTGATGGAATAAAAGAGAATCCCCGCGTATACACCAGCACTTCCATCATGGAACTGGAAGAACTTCCCGAACGGCTGGTAATCGTGGGTGGAGGTTATATCGGCTTGGAATTTGCTTCCATGTATGCTTCTTTCGGTTCGAAGGTGACGGTACTCGAAGGGTATCCCGAACTGATTGAGCGCGAAGACAGGGATATTGCCGCCAGCGTACAGACCGTATTGGAAAAGAAAGGTATTGTATTCCATCTCAACGCAAAGGTACAATCCGTGGACGGTGCAACAGTGATTTATGAGGATGCTGTAACTCATGAAATCCATCACCTGGAAAGAGATGCTATCTTATTGGCAACAGGGCGTCGTCCGAACATCTCGGGACTGAACCTGGAAGTTGCCGGCGTGAAAGTGAATGAACGGGGAGCCATTATTGTAGATGAATGGTTGCGTACTACTAATCCGGCCATCCGTGCCATTGGCGACGTAAAAGGCGGATTACAATTCACCTATATTTCATTGGACGATTACCGCATTATCCGTGAGGATTTGTTTGGTGCAGGAGAACGGCGTACGGACGACCGTGAGCCTGTGAGTTATTCGGTATTTATGGACCCTCCTTTGGCACGTGTGGGGCTGAGTGAGACGGAAGCCCGTAAGAAAGGACTGAACATAAAGGTGAATACACTTCCCGTAGCAGCCATTCCGCGGGCACGTACTTTAGGTGAGACTGACGGATTGTTTAAGGTAGTAGTGGATGCCGATACAAATAAGATTCTGGGCTGTTCCCTGTTCGGACCGGAAACAAGTGAGATCATTAATATCGTATCTATTGTAATGAAAACGGGACAGGAATATACTTTCTTGCGTGATTATATATTTACACATCCAAGTATGAGCGAAGCATTGAATGATCTGATGAATTTTTAGACATTCTTATATAAGAGGTGTTCGGGCACAAATTCGGTTAAATTACAGGACGGGTATTTGCGTATCTCCCCAAAAATGACGAATATTGTGCTCGAATTCTATACCTTTTTATTGTCATGAAACGAACTACTGCAATAACTGTCTCCCTTTTAAGTATTTTATGTGTGGCTTGTGGCCCGAAAAACAAACAAAACTCTATTGATTTACAGGCTATCACAGCCTCCGTATCAGCCACAGACTCTATTTATCCGGTTTATGCCCAAGGGTTTGAAGTGAAATATCTCCCCAATCATGTCTGCTTGGTGGACTTGCGTGATCCTCAAAATGAAAGTAGTAATACTTTCCATTATGCATTGGTGCCCCGGGGGACGAAACCCGAAAGGATTCCTTCTGATTATACGGTGATCGAAACACCGGTACGCAGTGTCATTTGCATGACTTCTTTACAATTATCCAATTTCATCAAACTGGAAGCCTGCGATAAGGTGGTGGGTATAACCAGTACACGCCACTTGTTCAACAAAGAAATGAATGAGCGCCTGAAGTCGGGTAAGACTGCCAAAATAGGAATTGAAGGTAATTTTGATAATGAAGTGATCATGAGTGTGAATCCGGATGTCATTTTTATCTCCCCTTTCAAGCGTGGCGGATATGATACGATGCGTGAAATCGGAATACTTTTGGTTCCGCACCTGGGATATAAGGAAATGACTCCGCTGGGACAGGCGGAATGGATTAAATTCATCGGCTTGTTTATTGGACAGGAAAAGGAGGCAAATGAAAAATTTGCTGCAATAGAAAAGCATTATAACGATCTGAAACAACTGGCTGCTGATGTAAAGAAGCGTCCGGTAGTATTCAGCGGTGAAATACGTGGAGGAAACTGGTATGCAGTAGGCGGTAAGAGCTTCCTGGCCGAACTGTTCCGTGATGCGGGAGCCGATTACTTCTTGAAAGACGATCCCCGTTCCGGTGGCGTTACACTAGATTTTGAAACAGTATACAGCCAGGCGGAGAGTGCCGATTACTGGCGTATTGTGAATAGTTACGACGGCACATTCTCTTATGACGCTTTGAAATCCCTTGATCCCCGTTATGCCGACTTCCGTGCATTCCGTGACAAAGGCGTTATTTATTGCAATATGCGCGAGCAACCTTTCTACGAAAGTATGCCGATGGAACCGGAAATAGTGCTGGAAGATCTGATCCATGCGTTCCACCCCGATTTATTACCTGATTACCAACCGAAATACTACGTACGTTTGCAATGAAAAGGCCGACACTGCTCCTGATGTTGGTGATACTGGCATCTATATTCCTGTTTTTCTTACTGAACCTGCTGTTAGGCTCTGTCCATATTCCTTTTCGTTCCGTCTGGAACATCTTATGGGGGAATACAGATGAGTCCATTATCTGGCAGAATATCATTTGGAAATCCCGTGTGCCGCAGGCATTGACGGCATTGGTGGCGGGAGCGGGGCTATCGGTGAGTGGTTTGCAGATGCAGACGGTTTTCCGGAATCCGCTGGCAGGACCGTCAGTGTTGGGTATCAGTTCGGGTGCCAGCCTGGGAGTAGCCTGTGTGGTATTGCTATCGGGAGCGATGGGCGGTGTGGCATTGAGCAAGCTCGGATATATGGGAGAAGTGGCGTTGTCCATTGCAGCGATTATCGGAGCACTGTCCGTGATGGCGCTTATCGTATACGTTTCACAGAAAGTAAAGGGAAATGTGACGCTGCTGATTATCGGTGTGATGATCGGTTATGTGGCAAGTGCCATTATCGGCGTATTGAAATATTTCAGTGTGGAGGAAGATATTCGTGCATACGTCATTTGGGGACTGGGTAGTTTTGCCCGTGTGTCGGGGGATCAGATGATACTGTTTGTCTGTATCATGGTGGTCTTGTTGCCACTCTCGTTTCTGCTGATAAAGACGATGAACTTGTTGCTGCTGGGCGATGGATATGCCCGGAATCTGGGGCTGAACATCAAGCGGGCACGCCTGTTGGTGATCTCCTGTTCAGGTGTACTGGTAGCGATTGTGACGGCATATTGCGGTCCGATTATGTTTATCGGTCTGGCTGTTCCCCATCTTTGCCGGGCTATATTTCATACATCCGACCATCGGATACTGATGCCTGCCACTTTGTTGGTAGGGGCTTCGTTGGCGTTGGTGTGTAACCTCATAGCCCGCATGCCGGGATTTGAAGGAGCTTTGCCGGTGAACTCGGTGACAGCTTTGGTAGGTGCTCCGGTGGTGGCATCTGTGCTCTTCAGGAAGCGTAAAGGGGAACTGGAAGAATAATTGAGAATTGAAAATAAAGAGGTCTTGAAACAGGAAACTATACATATTGAGAAACTATCCATTGGCTATCCTAGTAAAGGAGATGTGAAAGTCGTGGCAAGCGATATTTGTGCCGGAATCAATAGCGGGGAGTTGACTTGTCTGCTGGGTGCCAACGGGGTGGGGAAGTCTACATTGTTGCGTACACTTTCTGCATTTCAACCGAAGTTATCCGGTGAAATACGTATACAGGGAAAAGAGATTGGCTCTTATACGGACAAACAGCTTTCAAAAGTGATCAGTGTAGTCCTGACTGAAAAGTGCGACATCCGCAATATGACTTCTGTGGAACTTATCGGTCTGGGACGCAGTCCATATACCGGTTTCTGGGGAACACTCTCCAAAGAAGATAAAGAGGTAGTGGATCATGCTATCAACCTGGTCGGAATATCTCACTTGGCACATCGCATGGTACATACACTGAGTGATGGTGAACGACAAAAAGTGATGATTGCCAAGGCACTGGCTCAGGAAACTCCGGTGATTTTCCTGGATGAGCCCACTGCCTTTCTTGATTTCCCGAGTAAAGTGGAAATGATGCAATTGCTCCATCAGCTGAGCCGGCAGACGGATAAGACTATTTTCCTGTCTACACATGACCTGGAACTTGCCTTGCAGATTGCGGATAAAATCTGGTTGATGGATAAGGTGAACGGGGTGACTATCGGAACTCCCGAAGACCTTTCACTGGATGGAACCCTCAGTGGTTTCTTTGCCCGTAAAGGAATGGTGTTTGATCTGGAGACAGGATTATTCCGGGTGAACAATGAGTATACTTCCCATATCCGTATTGTCGGGCACGGACAAAAATACGCTATGGTGCGGAAAGCTTTGCAAAGAAATGGTATTCTGGCAAACCGAAACGTGGAGTCGGACGTTTATATTGAAACGGGAGATTTGAAAGGGGACGGTACTTTTGTACTACACCCGGTAAACGGCGAAGCGGTGACTGTGCAAACCATTGGTGAACTGCTTGCAGAGATTGTGAAAATTCTATGAGACATTCGACAAAAGATAATTATCTCTATCTGACTACCACCCCGGTGCCTCGTCTGATAGTATCATTGGCTGTACCTACGATTATCAGTATGTTGGTTACGTCATTCTATAATATGGCGGATACGTACTTTGTGGGGAAGATCAATACTCAGTCGACGGCGGCTGTAGGTATTGTGTTCTCGGTCATGTCCATTATTCAGGCGGTGGGCTTTTTCTTCGGACATGGTTCGGGGAACTATATTTCGCGGAAACTCGGTGCGCAGGAGACTGGGAATGCAGAGAAGATGGCGGCTACCGGTTTCTTCTGGGCATTGTTTATGGGTATATTTCTGGCAGTAGTGGGACTTATCTTCCTTACCCCGTTGTCGTTAGCATTGGGTTCTACACCTACTATCCTGCCTTATACGGAGAAATACCTAGGCATCATATTGCTGGGTGCCCCTTTCATGACTGCTTCGTTAGTACTGAACAATCAGATTCGTTTCCAAGGAAATGCAGCGTATGCGATGGTAGGAATCGTATCGGGTGCGGTGATTAATGTGATACTGGACCCTATCTTGATTTTTGTTTTTGATATGGGGATATCGGGTGCTGCGCTGGCTACAGTCATCAGTCAGATATGTAGCTTCTCCCTGTTGTTGTATATGGGTAGAAAGGGAGGCAATATCCGTATCCGTTTCAAGAACTTCACGCCCTCACTGGCTTTCATAAAGGAAATTATCGGTGGTGGTACTCCTTCGCTTGCCCGTCAGGGGCTGGCGAGTGTAGCTACTATTTTGCTGAATGTGGCTGCCGGGGCTTATGGAGATGCGGCTATTGCGGGCATGTCTATTGTTACCCGTATCGCAATGTTCATTAATGCATTTCTGATAGGTTTTGGGCAAGGTTTTCAGCCGGTATGCGGTTTCAATTATGGTGCAGGATTGTATGCGCGTGTTCGTCAGGGATTCTGGTTTTGTGTAAAGGTGGGATTCATTTTCTTACTGGTGTGTGCGCTGGCAGGCATGGGATTTGCAGAAGAGATTGTTTCTCTGTTCCGTAAGGGAGACCCGGATGTAATTGCAGTAGGTGCTGCTGCCTTGCGTTGGCAGTTCATTACTTTTCCGTTGGGTTCATGGATTGTGATGAGTAATATGATGTTGCAGACGATTCGTAAACCGGTAAAGGCTACCATTATTTCTTCTGCCCGCCAAGGATTGTTCTTTATTCCGCTGATTTTTATCCTGCCTCATTATCTGGGTTTGCAGGGTGTGGAAATGTGTCAGGCTGTTGCTGACCTTCTTACGTTCATTCTTGCCATACCGTTGACATGCAGTGTACTGAATGAAATGAAACGAAAGCAGGCGGAGCAGTTGTAAATCAGAAACGGTATCCTACGGTGAAGAACGAAGCGAGATTCTTGGGAGAGAATTTCTCAATGCCGGATGATTGCAATAGATTATCCAGCTGGTCGTTTACCTTGATCATTCCTAATTGAAGCTCTGCTCCGAATATGAATTTGTGATATTCGATGTTGAGGCCGAACATAAGGCCGGCGTCAAAGCGTTTGTTTCCCATTTTGTCATCTATCCGGTTACCGAAAGTATCTATACGGAATCTGTAGCTTCTGTTAGGATTGTATTCACTACTGTAATCATATTCCTCCATCTCGCCGGATGTCTTTCCGCCTACGCCATAGGCAATATACGGGCCGGCACTCAAGGAAGCACTGTAATTCTTTCCAAGGTTGAGGCGGGCGGCCATCATGATGGGGAGCTGGATATACAACTCGTTCATATTCACTTTGCCTACGTATTCCACTTCTTCACGGGCACCTATCGATACGAAGTTCAGTGATGGTTGAAACACCCATGTGCGGTTGAGCTCATAGTTCATGCCGACACCTACTTTGTAGGCGATACGTGTATCACTTTCTACATTTTCTCCATAGAAGTTGGAGGTACCGACTCCGGCTTTTACCTGAAAGGAGATAGGGGATTGGGCACTTGCTCCCAATGCTATGATTGCAAAGAAAATAGTGAGAATAGTCTGTTTCATTACTTGAACCTTGTAAGGGGTTGATGTTTATTTGCTCGCAAAGATATAAATTATATGATTACATACAATTCCTGTTGGGGGAATATTATAAGCTACGAGCTACAAGCTACGGGTTACGAGTGGTTGTGCTATATTTCGTGGGGCTCACGACGGGTATCCCATACATCTACGATATAAATTATGCCCGCAGTTTCATCTATGCGATATATTACCTTACAATATTTATGAATGAGTAATCCTCGGTAAACATACTCCCGATTTACTAATAAAGGCTCTATTGGAGCCATATAAGGATTGGAAGAAAGACGTTTTTTGTTTCTCTGATAGGTTTCAATCAACCTGTGTGCAATCTCAATGCCCCATTGCTGTTTACAAAAAGCGGCAATCTTGCGTAGCTCCTGAGTAGTTTCAGGATAAGTCTTTATTTTCATAGTGTGCGCATGAAATCAGCTAATTGGGCATCTTCTGTTTCAGAATCAATTACATTTCCTTCGATGATCGCTTTTTCTGCTTTATCAATTCGCTCATGTAATTCATTCATTGTATACGGAATCATGTCTTCATGTGCTACATCTTTTGTTGATGTAGAATTACGCAAACGACGTATATAACGACTTATACGGCGCATCGCCGCTTCATCATCCATCAATGCGTTGATATCTTGTAAAATACTACGTTTTAATTCAAAAGTTGTCATACATCCTCCTTTTTGAATGGGTATGCCACAAAGGTAGTGTTTTGGAAAGAACACACAAAATGCTATTCTATAAAGTTTTGCCCAAAGGGGATGAGCTACACAGCTAATTAATAGAATTTCCTGATCAGCCAATCTACCAGACTAAACGGCAGCATAGGTTTGATGCGGGCAAAGAATACTTGCTCCCACGGACCGACCTTTGTGCGGAAAGTAGGGCGGCGGCTATTTACCAGTTTGCAGATTGCTTTGCCTAACTTTTCCGGTCGGCAACCATTGTTTTCAGACAACTCTACATTTTGCATGGCTTTTGCAAAACTCTCTTCGTATTGTGGATGGGAGAGAGTGGTCTGGCTCACTTGCCGCTGCGCTGTGAAACCAGTTTGGAAATCTCCCGGTTCGACTACGCAAACTTGTATACCCAGTGGTTTTACTTCCTGGTAAAGTGCTTCACTATATCCTTCAATCGCAAACTTTGATGCACTGTAGAAAGCCTGAAAGGGAACGGCAAGGACGCCTGCAATGGAACTGATATTTATGATTCGTCCGTGTCCGGCTTCGCGCATGAAAGGCAGTACTGCTGCACACATACGGACGGCACCCGTGAAATTCGTATTCATCTGGCGCTGTATCTCTTCCTCGGTAGTGAGTTCGATAGCTCCGCTGATACCCATCCCGGCATTGTTGACAAGTACATCAATGCTACCTTGCTCTTTCAGAATTGTCGATATGGCATTGGATACTGATGCAGGATCAGTAATATCCAATTGCAACATTGTGAAGCCGGGATTATCGGATACTGCTTTCCGACTGGAGCCATAAACGATATGTCCTTGTGCAGCCAACTGCGTAGCAATGACTCTTCCAAAACCGGAAGAAGCACCGGTGACGAGGATTATTTGAGGGTGTTTCATATTTGAGGTTTTTAATTTAAGTTTCGCATATAACCTGAAGGGCTTTTATTATATAGCGTAGGACTTTCAGTCTGATAGACTACATGTAAAACTTGTTTTTTTATTCTATGTAATTATTTTCCCTTCTTCGCTGATGAGCAGAATCGTTAGCTCTCCTTCAGGTAGCAACGGGTCACAATATTGATGACACAGTTCGAGTAAACGGGAACAAAAAGCTTGCAAATCTTCAGCAGAGAGCAATGTCCATAACTCACGGGCTAATGTTATCTTTTCGATAACAGCAAGTGTTTCCCCGCCGCATCCGGTAGAAAGTGCTACTTCACGTAGGAAATCCTTATTCATCGTCACCTGTTTGCTGTGCGTATCCAGATTGCCTTCTGCCAACTTCACGGCTTTTCCTATCATGATACCCAAAGTCACCGCTTTGATTTCCAAATCTGCGGCAATCTTTATCGTATCTCCAATGAAGTTTCCGTAATGAATAAATGCCTGTACAGGCAGTTCGGGATAATACCCTCGGACATACTTTTCACTCTTTGCACCGGAATTAAGGACGATGCGCGGGCTTCCTGTTGCTCGACCTACTTCCATAGATTTGCGGATGGAATCTATAAATGCTTCGGAAGAAAAAGGTTTCACGATACCCGAAGTTCCGATGATAGAAATACCACCCTCTATACCCAGACGGGGATTAAAAGTCCGCCGGGCTATCTCTTCGCCACCCGGCACGGAAATAGTGACGGCAAAAGGATTGGGTTGTTTGGAAATGCCAAGTCGTTGAAGGCATGCCTTTACATTGTTTTCAATCATTTTGCGGGGAGTAACGTTGATGGCAGGTCCTCCCACTTCCAGTCCTAAACCCGATAGGGTAACAATGCCTACACCTTCGCCTCCACAGACAATAACGGTATAATCATCAGCACCAAGTTCTGCGGGTGTTGGATCGTCAAAACGGAAAGGCACGGCAACATTGGCCTTGATTTGCATGCCATTGGTTACATCGGGGTCATCACCTGCATCTTTGATGACAGTGGCATCTGCCTCCAGCATCCAGTCATCGTTTACACAGCTGGGATGCGGGTAGAGTTCTTGCTCTTCGACGGGAACATAAATGCTTTCTCCGTTAGGGAGAATAACAGGGAATTCTTCGGGTCGGGGCTGGCGTTGAATATTGAAAATATCCCAGGTTGCAGCTACAGCGGCCGCGGCTGCACAGGTACCCGTAGTCAGACCACTACGCAAAGGGTAAAAATCGGGCAGATGCTTTTCAATCATCCGGCGTAGGCCATGTTCACCGTTCACTATCATAAAACTTCCGGGCATTGGCGGACGACGGATTGCAAAAATGCGGATACCTTCCTGAAGGGCAGCTTCCACTTTTTCATTGAATCCTCCGGAAAGTCCGCTTTCCTTTATCAATATGGCTTCGGGGTGAAGTCGCTGTAACAGGATGCGTTCGTCTTCGCCTGCATGGTAGTAATGCAGATATTTTTTGGGAAAACCTTCACGTTCGGCCAGGCGGCGGGAGCTCTCACGGTTAAGGATACGAAAGTAGCAACAGGCACTTTCCTGCCAGAGGGGCTTTAGCTTGGCAATGCTTTGTACCCCTGTCAGTGCCAGGAGGGTGAAGATATCTTCTTTCCTGATTTGCCGGATGGCATCTTCAAAATCATCGCACCAGGTGATGTGCTCTTCATCGCGTGGCGGATAAATACGTTCGAATCGGATGACAAGCAGGTTCAGGGTATGGGCTACTTTCTCTACGGTCTGGTGTAGTTGTATGGCAAAGGGGTGGGCGGCATCTACCAGTAATTGAATGTTATGTTCCCGGCAACAGCGCTCCAAGTCCAGTTTATCCATGGCACCATGCAGGCGGATACCATGGTGCATAGTTACTTCCTGCTCGTCTCCTTTGGTAGAGTAGTAGAATGGTTTTCCGGCTTCTTCAAGGGTACGGGCAGCGATGCGTCCTTCGGTGGTTCCACCTAATATTAATATCATTACTTTTAGGTTTTAGTTGAACAAAAAGTGATAGGGTGATAAAGTGATAACACTCCGTGATATATAATACAGATACTTTATCACCCTATCACCTTATCACTCCCTTCTTATTTACGGAAGAGATGTTTGAACTCATGGGCGTAGAGCCGGGAAAGGCCTTCGCGGTTGTCGATGGCTTTACCTACGACAATCATGGTGGTGAGCGTTAGGTTGTTCTCTTTCACAATCTTTGCAAGGTTCTTCAACTCTCCACGATAGATGCGCTCGTCTTTCCAGGTAAGGTGGTAGCAAACGGCAACAGGGGTGGTTTCGGGATATTCCTGTAAGAGCTCTTCCTGCACCTGTTCGGCAATGCCGGCGCTGAGGAAGATACACATGGTGCTTTGCGAGCGTGCCAGCAGGTGGAGTTGTTCGCGTTCCGGCATGGGGGTGCGTCCTTCGCCGCGGGTAAGGATGATACTCTGCACTTTCTCAGGAATGGTAAACTGAGACTTCAGCGCAGCGGCAGCAGCCTGGAAGGAAGAAATGCCCGGTGTGATGTGATAACTCATGTGATGCTGGTCGAAATAGTTCATCTGTTCCTGAATGGCACCGTAGATGCAGGGATCGCCCGTATGCAGGCGGACGATGAATTTGTCTTCATCATAGAATTTCTTCATCAGTGCAAACTGTTCTTCCAAGTCCATAGAGGCTGAGTTGCGGACGGTAGCACCCGGTTTGGCACAGAATGTCAGTTCGCGGGGGACGAGACTGCCGGCGTAGAGGATAAGATCTGCCTTCTCTAGCATTTGCCTTCCACGCACGGAGATAAGGTCGGGATTACCCGGACCGGCGCCGACGATTTCGATGTGCCCTTGACGCAGGTATCCGTTCTCGATGGCAATGGCGAAGGTGGATTTTTTGCTGATGCCTTTGAATTTCTCGGCATATAGCACACCGTGATGCGATGAGAGTATGGCTGCTGCTTCGCATACACTGGGCGTGCCCATGTACTTTTGTACGGTGGTGCTGGGATTGGGAACTTCTACCTGGCTCAGTTCTTCGGCCGTATAGAAGCGGACGTCGACCAGTTTCTGTAATTTTTTTATCACTTCTACGTTGCGTTTCACATCGATGGTGGCTACTTCTTTGATGGCTTGCCCGCAGATGTTTTTACCGGGTGCGCCTACAACGAGATTGACGAATAGTTCTTCGAATTCGGGGGGATCGAGTGCGAGTCCGAGGCCGACATGCAATATTTTAGGAATATACTGTATGTGGGCTATTGCGGGGTCGAAGAACATAAAGGGACTGACGATAATCAGCAGTTTGTACTGGCTGAGATCCATGTCGCTGCGATGGTAATAGACGTCGACGTGTTGGGGTCGGGTACGTTCCAGGTAGTCAGTACCTTCATCGCGGATTTCAAGTAACAGGGCGGTACGGTATTTGTTGACGAAGAGGTTAATGATGACGTTGAATTCCTTGGTTCTCTCGTTGTAATTGGTACCGTCCCTCATTTGAAGTATGATACTGTTATCATCCTCAATTTCATCCTCATCTTCATCGTACTCTTCATCCTCGTCCTCGTCGTACTCTTCATCCTCATCTTCGCCGTACTCTTCTTCTTCATTGTAATCTTCCCCCTCATCGCTTTCTTCTTCGTCGTCGAGGAGTTCTATATTTTTATAGTATGCGTGCGACATACCTACCAAAACCTCCCAACCGAACTCTTGTCCGAGGGTGTCAAGAGCCCATAATCCGCTATTGTCGCTCAAGGTACTGATGACGGGATTCGCCCCTAAAATGTGGGCGACATCTTGGGTGATTTTATTGGCTTGCCCGATGTGACCGGACAATACGGATATGGCATTGCGCCCCATACTGTCCACGCAGATCACGGCTGGGTCGGTGTGCTTATCTTTTACATGGGGGGCAATGGTGCGGACACAAATGCCCATGGCACAAATGAAGATGAATGCATCATATTCGTCGAAATTCTCTTCTATGAAATCGGAAAGGGATGAGATATAAGTGCAACCGGGAAAATGTTCGAGTGTGAATATTTCGGAGTCGTTCATTTCTTGGTGCAGTGTCTCGGCCAGGCTGAGGCTGTTGCCTGTTACTAAAAGGATAGCTGTTTTCATATCGTTGCTTTCATTATTTCTATAGGGTTAAAATTGTTGATGATGATACGCAGAGAGGAATGTAAGGTCATTCCTGTAGCATGAACTCCTTGACGAAATAGCTCCTTACTACTTTCGGACACGGAGTTGAAGACGATGCAACCGTTGGGCTGCAATACTTCTTTCAGGCGTACCAGTATATTTTCTAATTTTCCACCGTGTCCGCCGATAAAGACAGCGTCGGGGCGGGGGAGAGCTTCCAGATCAGTTTGCAGGAAATCTCCGATTAAGGCTGTGATTCCCGGCGCACCGAAACGTCGGGAGTTGATGCGCATCAGTTCTTCTCCTTCGGGACGTATCTCGAACGAAACAATCGTAAGATGCGGGAATTGCAGGCGGGCTTCGATGGAGACAGAGCCTGTGCAGAAACCTATGTCCCAAAAAACACGGCGGCGATTCAGTTCCAATACCTGCAAGGTAAGGAGGCGGATCGGAGCTTTGGTAATCATGCGGGCACGTCCGTCCAAATGGGCAAATTGTTCGTCGGGAAGACCGAAGGGGCGGGTGAGGTGATTCCTGAACTCTGATAGATCAGTACAGGGTGTCTGCATAGATTTGTATGAGGTGTCTGCATAGAGCAGCAGGTTGTTGGGGTGCTCGAAGACCTCTTCTGAGGCTTCTTCAAGGCCCAGTTGCCGGATGCGTTCGCGTTCGGGATTACCGAGGTGCTCACCGATGTACATCGTGTAATCGGTGTATCCGTATTCCAACATCCGCGCGGCGATAGTAGCAGGGGTATGCTCCCGATCTGTCAGTACGCCTATTTTGTGGGCACGTTCTATGAGTGCTTTGTCCAGTTCCTGCCACGGACGTCCTGTCAGAGAGACGGTACGCATATCGTCGTAGGGCATCACCAGCCTGTGTGCTAATGTTTGCAGGGAATTGAAAGCCGGGTAGAGGCGTATCTTTGCATCGGGCAGTTTTCGTTTTACCGTATTGGCGAAGCCGAAAAACAGGGGATCTCCGGATGCAAATACGACAATCGATGCATCGGAAGCCTTCTTCTCAAAGTCTGCAAAAATGTTTTCGTATTGGGCAAAGACGTTATCCAGTGGAACTGTTATGGAAATCCACTCCGCACCTTCCGGAAGTAACTTCTCTACAATTTCCCGATGCCGCAAGCCACCGGAGAAAACTTTTCCTTCCCGGATATGTCGCAGCACTTCGGGCGGGAAGAAAGGTTCCCGGTTGTCGTCCATACCTATGATGATAAAGTTTCGTATCATAGCGTATTTATTTACACATCCCGTCCCGGCCTTAACTGTTCCGCATCATTGTAGCACAAGATTGCATTCACCAGCGTTGCAGCCAAATTACTTCCTCCTTTTCGTCCCTCCACTATCAATTTGGGTATTTCCATGAACGACTTCACCATGTGTTTGGATTCCTGTACATGTACAAAACCCACAGGCGCGGCAATAATACCGCTTGGTACAGCCTTTCCTTTACGTACCAGATCACAAAGTTCCATCAAAGCCGTTGGCGCATTACCGAATACGAACAAGGCATCCGGATGTTCCTCCACCGCCAGACGTATACCGGCTTGTGTACGGGTGATCCCTTTTTCCGCTGCCATTGCTGCTACCCGTTCATCGGAAAGATAACATTTCACTTCTACCCCCAGCCGTTGTAAAGCTCCTTTGCGGATACCACTGGCAGCCATCGTCACATCCGTAACAATCGTTTTCAACCGGCCGTCCGCTATTCTCTGATAAAGCTTTTCCACAGCACCTTTGTCCGTATATAGCAGCTTTTCCATTTCAAAATCAGCTGTGGTGTGGATGGCGTGCAGCAAAGCCCATTTATGATCCAGAGGAATATTCTTATTCTTTAGTTCCGACTCAATGGTCCGGAAACTTTGTATCATGATGTTTTGACCTATCCCCTTAGTCGGTTGTTCATCCTTATCCGGACGGTTATAGTATCCCCGGGGAGTAATGAACTTGTCGTTCCACGCATAAGACTGCGAGTTACCGATCAGGATGACCGTAAACATATCCACTTCTTCGGGATTGAAATCAGCGAGTGTCGTCAGATGCACTTCCTGTTCCTCCCGTCCGGCTTGGCGTACATAACCTACCGGAGTCTCCGGAGCGCGTCCTTCTGCGAGAAACAGCTCTTTCAGTCGATAGAGTTGCCAATACCGCCCTTCGCTTTTCGGATTGTATACAACCGTTACGAAATCAGCCATGGCTGCCGCACGGATGCGACGCTCAATCCGTTCCCACGGTGTCATCAGATCGGAAAGAGAAATCACACAGAAATCATGTCCCACAGGAGCACCCAGCAGTGAAGCCGCTTTCTGAAAAGCACTGATACCCGGAAAGGCAATCACTTCGACGTTGCTGTTCCGTTCCCGCTTCATCTCGTAAATCAGCGGAGTCATTCCATAAATCCCCGCGTCACCGGAACTGATGACACAAACCGTTTTTCCCTGTTCCGCCAATTCAAATGCCTGTTCCGCACGAGTGCGTTCCCGCTTCATGCCCGTATCTATACATTCTGTTTCAGGGTGGAGATAAGGCTGGATAAAACGGAAATAATATTTATATCCCACTACTACATCCGCTTCGCGAACCGCATTCAGAACTGCGGGCGTGATGTCTTGTTCGCTGCCCGGACCGATGCCGGCAACTATTATCTTTGGCTGTTTCATATCGCTTTTATTTCTACGGCGCAAAGATACGCTCTATTCTTTAAACTTCGGGCATAAAAGGCTGTAAAAAGGGCTACACCCTTTACCCGGAATGGTGTAGCCATCCGAGGCAAAGGGTGTAGCCCTGAGAAGGAAAGGGTGTAGCTATTTCAGCAACGCCTCAATGTGTTCCATATATAACTTCCGGATAGCGGGTTGTTCACCCAGTCCCTGCATGCGGACATTGGCCTGATAACCTGCCTTTTCCATTTCCGGCTTCCATACTCCGACGATGTCTTCTTTCGTATGATTACCGCATACCAGCAACAACGGTATCAGTGTTACTTGTTTCGGGCGTGTCTCTTTCAACTGTGCCAGTGTAGCATCCAGTGTAGGATAACCCTCCTCATAAATAGATATTGTGGGATTATTTTTTGAAACGTAATAAAAGGCTTACATAGAATGTGCGTCCCGGTGTAAGAGAGGCCAGATGGGATGCATCCGGACGGCGGTCGCTGTAATCGAAAATATTGCTGATTCCTACGCCCGGTTCTATGGTAAAGTATTTTAAGCCGTCAAAAGTATGTCTTGTGCTGATATTCCATAAACCAAATCCGGGAGCGGATTCGTCAATCCATTCATCATTTTTTAAAGTCTCATGGATGCGTTTGCTTTGTACACGACCATTCAGGTTGACATTTAGCCGATAGCTCTTCCAAGCATGCGCATAGTTTGCGTTTACATTACCCGAGTGGCGAACACTGCGCTCTATTTTGTGCCAGCCAGTTTCACTGTCTTTAGTTCTGGCGTCGGCAAAGGTATAATTACCGCCTAAAGAGAAACCATAACCCAGATTTGCATTCAGATTCACTTCAAATCCTTTGATTAACGCTTTATCGTTGTTGACGTAGTTTTGGATATTACCCAGCTTGGCATTGCCACCATATAATTCGTTTGCGATTTCCTGGAAAGCTGCTTGTTCAGCCTCTGAAAATTCGGATAGTTTAACGGTACGCGCTACAATCATATCGCGTAACTCGTTGATATATCCGGTTACTCCCACTGTTAACCATTTCTTATTGAACTCTAAATTGATGGAGCCATAGTTGCTTTTCTCTGCATCCAGATTCTTGTTTCCGGCACTTAATGTTCCTGCTCTGGTTCCTCTTTGAGAATAAGAGTATTTGTATAGCTCATCAAGTCCTGGGGCACGGAATCCTGCCGAATATTGTCCGCGAATGGTAAAATCGCCCAAACGATACATTACGGCAAGTTTGGGTGTAACGTTACTCTTGGCTGTTTCGTGATATACATAGCGCAATCCTGCCTGTATCTGTAAGTTCTTAAACAAAGTGATTTCTTCTTGTGCATAGGCAGCCCAAGTGTATGCGCGTTCATCAACGTTGAATGAAGGTCGATCCAGAGTTTCCTGTATATATTCCACTCCGAATATGGTACGGGTATTTTCCGTAAAGCGGAATAATGACTTCAGGTTTCCGCTATAATAGTGCTGCCGTTTCTGACGCACTTCGTCTCCAACCTTGTTATCTCCATCCTCATTGGTGTACAGATAATTGGTATCGTAATTATCATTCTTAATATCAAACTGGATATAAGAACGTTTGTTGAAATTATATTTAGCTCCTGCTCCTAAACTGTATGCATCGTATGTCAGATTGTATTTCAGGTATTCGGGCTGACGTTTAACTGTACGGTCATAATAACTACCTTCAACATACATTGACAGTTTGTCGTTCGGTGTAAATTGAAACATCTGGGTATAATTGTCCGTATAGAAAGCGTTAGCATCATGTTGGTCTCTCGCTTCACCATCTGCATCTACACGTGTGAGAGTCCAACCATCGGCCTGACGACGTTGATAAGAAGTATAAGAAGCAAACTTCTCTGTTTTGATGTCTACGTTGGCAGTCTGGGTGAATTGTCCACGCTCTTCTACCTTTGTATTGCTGGTAACTGTTATGTCATTTATCGGTTGGTTTGTAATGATATTGATTACACCACCAATAGCATCACTACCATAAAGAGCGGAACCGGCACCCTTCAGGACTTCAATACGTTTTACGTTACTCATGTCAATGCGGTTCAGGTCGATGTTGTTACTGCTGTCTCCTGTTAGCTTTTTGCCATTAATAAGTATAAGCACATACTTGTTCGACAGTCCGTTTAGCATAAGGTAGTCTCCCATTGAGTTGGTAGAGAAAGACAGCGACGGAACCAAAGCAGTCATCGCCTCACGGAAATCTGTAATTCCAGCCTTTTTAATGTCGTTCGCTGTTACTACTTCCACTGGTGTTGGGGTGTCTTTCAGTCTGTGATGCGTACCTGTACCTGTTACTACAACGGGATTAAGTTCTACACTCAGGTCTTGACTCTGTTTTGTCTCTTGTGCAGATGCACTCATTGCTACACATCCTCCCATGAGGATGAACAGCCAATTCTGTTTCTTCATTGATTGATAAATAAGAATTAATACTTGCCTTCTTGACCCCGAGACGGCGTTAATTATGTGATTACCCAGGCAGGTTTCCTGACTCAGCCTTTACGGAAAGTAACCTTCCCATCCTTGGTTTCCCATTTGTTGGACAGTGGTTTCTGGAAGTTCTTCAATGAATACTTCCCGTTTTTTGTTTCGCGTTATCTGAAACAAAATTAAGGCTTTACAGTAGCGGGCACTGTTCCGGTTTCTCACCGGATTCCCTTTTATGTGGAGTGTTGAACACACTTCACATCACCTAAGCGGGTACAAAGATAAACATATCTTTAGATAAGGAAAAGTATTTTAGGCTTTTATGTTTAGGAAAGCAGAAGTATGTATAAAAACATCGAAAGGATGAATCATAAATAAAAACTCTATATTTGTAGTATGTAATTAATACGGTACTTTATGACGACAGGAGAACGTAAACAACTTTTGTTTCAACGCCTAATGGCGGTAAACGATGAACGGCTATTAGAAGACATTGAGGCATTATTAAATAATCGTTGTCCGGATGATGTTCTATACTTTTCTTTTGAACTGCGTGATAAGATTGATAATGCTTTGGAACAGATGCAGTGTAAAGAGGTTGTGTCTACTGAAGAAGTGGAAAATAGATTAAGTCGATGGAGCGGAAAGTAAGAGTACTGTAACTCTCATAAAAAAACACTTGCGGCTGCGAGAGCCTGCGCTTGTACAAGTGTGAACATTCATTTGTACAAGCGCAGGCTCTTGCAGCCGCAAGTGTTCAATTACAATAATTAGAACGACCGTCCTTTAAATATATTCGACTCGGACAATGGAACGAGTTTACCGTCCAGTGTTAATCTATTCGAGTTGAAATTAGGATTTACTGTGGCAGATACATTGTTGCGGCCACGAGTGAGCCTGATAGAGACTTGTGCTGAGATTCCTACACCTGTCACACTAAAATTGCAAGTTACATTCCCCTTTTTGTCGGTGGTGGTTTTTACTTCACCTACAGTGCCATCCACTGTAACACCTCCAATTCCGTTAGGACCTGCAAAGGCGCCATTGAAAGCAATCTGTACGGATGCCCGGTCACCATTTAAAAGGATAAAATTGGTATTGGATGTAACAAAAGCACTACGGCCTCTTTTGAATGTTACACGATCCGCTTCCAATACAAACTTTCTCTCCTTTATGGCTTGTACTGCATCAGTGTATGCTCGTTCTTCTTCTATTTTCTCCCGAGCTTTTTCTGCATCACGTTGTGCTTTACGTTCAGCACGACGACTTTCACTTTTACTTTCCTGTGCATAGATTGTTGTAGATGCACCTATGAAAACCAACATCAATAATACGATAATCTTTTTCATAACTTCTTCTTTCTTTTGTTAGAATAAACAATCAAAAAATGAAAAGGATGCATGTGATCTATATTAATATTATATGAATTAATATTTATTATAAGTAATACACTGTTATGTTATTTCTTTCTTGAATACATTTCTGTTGCATAGACCATCTGCCTGTATGGAGCAGATGGTCTATCAACTTGTCTTTAGATTAATTAAGAAAAGCATTATTCTATTATTAAGTTTCGCCCTTTAGGGTACTTCACTTTATAACGTAAAGCTAAATCACGTTGTTCGCCGGGTTGTAAGGTTATTTGCCAGGTGATGATACCTTTCGCTTCATCCAGACTGCCGCCGCTGATTTCTTCTGCTGTTACGGTAATGTTATTGTTGCGTGATACGGGTAGTTGGTCGTAAAGCGTAAGGGTGACAGGCTCTGGACGCGTATTGCGGACAGAAAGTTTCCATGCAATGGATTGCGTCTGATAGGAACCCATAAACTTGCGTGAGGTATATTCGTTCTCTTTCGTACGCTGTATCATGATACGTTTATCACGACCTAAAGAGAAGGATAGTGTGTCGTTCTGTTGGGTGACATTCATAATGGACTTGCCAATGAAAGTATTCTCAAAATAAACATTTGCTTCGCCTTCAAGTAAGTTCAGCTTTTCCCAATCGGTTACCTGGGCAATCAGGAAAGCATCTTTATCTATCTTCGGAGTACTTTGGTAAGTATAAGAAGCGGGTAATTCGTAATGACCGATTTCAGCAACTACAGGCTTGTTATCAGAAGGAATGGTGTAGGGCACTTTTATTTCAAATTCGTAGCCCATCTGTCCCTGGCTTTGTTCAACGTCAAGGGCCATGCTGGCTTCTTCTTCGTATTGAATATCTTTTTTATGGTTTACCTTAAGACCGGAGACAGCACCTGCCATAAGAGGTTTCTTTTCAGCGCCGTAACCTACTACCACTACTTCATCCAAAGCCTGTGTATCTTCCTGAAGGGTAACATTCATAATATTCCCTTGTATATCTCTGGTCTGAGTCTGATAGCCAATATATGAAAATTGAAGTTTGTTTTGTCCATTGGGAATAGTTATAGAATACTTACCGCTTATGTCGGTTATGGCTCCTATCGTAGTCCCCGGAATGGTAACGGTAGCACCTATTACGGGCGTACGTTCATTATCAAGAACGATTCCTGAAACAGTGTTTCCATTGAGATTCAAATTGTAGCGTGGTGCTGCAAGTCCGTAATCCAACCAGTAAGTAGACAGAGTGGGGGCTACGCTTCCGGTGGAAGGATTAGAGGAGGAAAGGGATAATTCTACGTTCTTCCACTCTTCCTTGGTATTCTGAAAGATATTGGCTTTGTAGATGATGGAGATAGGCTCGGCCAAGCTACCGGAACGAACATCATAGGAAGGGAACCAACCGGCATTTTTTACATAATAGTTCAGGGTGAATGTAGCTTTGCAAGCTGCTGGCGCATTTACATTGACCTTAATTTCACTCATAGGGGTTAGAGATTTACCACTTAGTTGTGCCAGTTCAGAGCTCAGTTGCCCCTGTTTGATGGCAAGTTCGGCTATCTGTTCATTGATAGCCAGTTCTTTTGTTTTCAGAGTTTTCAATTGTCCGGAGTAATATTGATTCACTTCTTTGATAGTGGCCAGAGAAGTAGCGGTATTCTTATTGCTGACGGAGCAATTTGTTTTCAGCATTTCATATTCGGCATTGATAAGTCCAAGCTCGGCATTTTGTTCTTTCTGCTGTTTCTCTATTTTTTTAAGCTCCTTTTGCAGGCTTTGTTGTTTTTCGCTGACGGCAAGGCTGTCTATATAGTTGTATTGCCGGTTGACTGCCGTAACGGTGAGTTTTCCCTTTGCGCTGACCTGCATACTTTGTGCATCCATATAGGGAGATAATCCGGTAAAGATGAGCGTTGAATTTCCTGCCGGAATATCTACTTGTTTGGTACGCGTCACTTGGGCGCCGTCAATGAACAGCATTACCTTTTCGGCAGTAGTTTTCACCTTGTTTTGTCCCATAAGGGTGGTGGCTGCACAAAGGCAGAAACATGCCCATAGTCCTAATCTCAGTCGTTTCATAGTCAGTCTTTTTAATGTTATGTCACAAATATATGGATATTTCATTAACAATTGCTTTTATATATTGTCTTTTTTGCTTGCATCTTTACTGAAAAGATTGTTCTTTTGTACAATGTGTTTGTTTACTTAATCTATCTGGGCTTTATGAAAATCAATCAATGGATATTTTACTCTTTGTTTCTGGGACTCATCAGTTGCCAATCGCAAGAACAGACTTTTATTGTGCATTGCACCGGACTGGACGCTTACGAAGGAGATACGGTCTACCTGTGGCGATATGGTGCTGACCGTATGACGGGTGACCGTGATTATGGGAAAGCTCCCCTGGACTTCGCTATTATCAGAAACGGGGAAGTTTCATTTTCCGGAAAAGAAGATACGTTGCATATCTATGGAATGGAGCATTCCGGCAGTATGAATTTCTTTTATCCCGAGGGAGGGAAACTGACGTTGACAAATGTAGTCCCACCGGCAATGCCTGTACCGTACAAAAGTACCAATCCCCATTCACAAAACGTACGTCTTTGGAAGCTTTGGCATGAAGATCTTTTTCCGCTGGAAGCTACGCGGCAATTTGTATTCGACAATGCCCGGAACGCAATAGGATGGATGGTGTTTGATCGTTGGGCAGCAATCTATCCGGATGAACTGGAGACATTGTACCAGAAAACTCCTTTACAAATGCGAGACAGTACATCTGTATTGATAGGACTGAAACGGATGCTGGATGCTACCCGCAGCCTGAAGCCGGGAGATCGTTTTGTTGATTTCAAACAGGTGGAATATGCAGAGAAAGACAGTTTGCTCTTTTCAGACATTGCAGGGCAGGGATATCCCGTGTGTTTACTCTTTTTTCTGAAGCCCGATGAAAAAGGTACTGTTCGTGCAGAAATCAAAAATCTGCGAGAACAATATCCTGATATACGTATTATTGTTCCCACTTATAGATATCAAGATCCGGAATTCAAAGAGTTCATTCATGAATTGGAAACCGAATATCAGGCGACCATCCTGGATGACAGTCGCCGTTTTGAGAAAAGTGCCCGTTGGAAGTATCGTATTTACGGTTCCTTCAACTACGAATACTTATTTGATGCCCAAGGACAGTTGGTGAAGATGAAACCTGTTTTATAAAGACGCATAATAGGCTTCTGCCTTTGCAAGTGTCTCTGGTTTGCCCACATCAAACCAGTTTTCGCTGTCTATAGGAAATCCCTGAATGCATGCTTTCGGGCAGATATCCACATAAAATGGAATAATGGAAAATTTTCCTGTCCAGCGTTCGCCTTCCATATAGCGGAAAATAGAGGGAGAAAGAACATGGATGCAGCCAAAGGCCTGCAACTGATAATGATCGCTGGGATAATTGAGTTCTTTGGGGAGTACTTCGCCTGTAGAAAGATTTGTCCAACCACAAAGGCGGTTATCTTGATTCATCAACAAATAACGGGATGTTTTCCGGTGATTAGTGAGCAGAGTGGCATCTGCATCACTTTCCAGATGGTGGTGGTAGAAAGCATTGAGATCCAGGTCCGTCAGGATATCGGCATTATGTATAAGGAAAGGCTCATTGCTCTCCAGCAGAGGACGGGCTTTTTTAATACCACCACCGGTATCCAGCAGTTCACCCCGTTCGTCACTGATATGAATATCCACACCGAAGTTCTGGTTTGCGCGGAGGAAGTCTATAATCTGACTTCCAAAATGGTGGATGTTTATGGTGATATCATGGAAGCTGGCATCTTTTAGCTTTAAGATGACACGCTCCAGCATCGTTTTGCCTGCTACGGGGACAAGTGCTTTGGGCATATTGTCTGTCAGTGGGCGCAGGCGGGTGCCGAGGCCTGCGGCAAATATCATTGCTTTCATTCTTTTTATTTCTTGAATTATCGAAAGTTTAGACCAATATTCTTATCCTCTACTTATTCTTTAGTTTTTCGCTTTAAAAGTCTGTTCAATATTCTGTTCCCTGTGCATCAGATTTACCTGTACTCCGAATTTCTGGTTCAGATGTTCTGCCAGGTGTTGTGCTGAATAAACCGAACGGTGTTGTCCGCCAGTGCATCCGAAACAAATGGAAAGGTTCGTAAATCCACGTTCCATGTATCGTTTCACGGAAGCATCTACCAGACCGTATACATGTTCGAGGAACGTGGTTATTTCTCCATCGTCTTCTAGGAAGCGAATAACAGGTTCATCCAGTCCGGTGAAGGGTTTATAACGGTCGTACTTACCGGGGTTGTTTACGGCACGGCAGTCGAATACAAAGCCACCACCGTTGCCACTTGAATCCTCAGGTATACCCTTTTTATATGCAAAACTGGTGACTTTTACTACAAGACGGCGCTTCTGGAGGTCGTCAGTAAATTGTTTCAGCTCAGTAAGCTCTTTCAGCACATGACAGAGGTACGGATATTCGGGATAGGGTTCCTGCAATAGCTGTCGCAGGTTTTCAATAGCAAAGGGGACGCTTTGGATGAAATGGGGTTTCTTCTCGAAATAGCCACGGAAGCCATAAGCACCCAGCACTTGCATGGTACGGAACAATACGAAATGACGTAATTGAGCATAGAAATATTTCTCGTCCACAGGCTGGTATTTACACAGAGAGTCCAGATATTCCTTTAAAAGCTCTTTGCGAAGGCTCTCAGGATAATTGGCCTTGGCTTGCCACAGGAAGGAAGCCACATCATAATAAACAGGCCCCTTACGTCCGCCTTGGAAGTCGATGAGCCATGGTTCACCTTCTTTAATCATAACGTTCCGGCTCTGGAAATCACGATACATGAATGTGGCCGAACTACTGCGCATCAACACGTCTGCCATTTTCAGGAAATCATCTTCCAGACGGTCTTCCTGAAACTCCATTCCGGTAGCTTTCAGAAAACAGTATTTGAAGTAATTCAAATCCCATAAGATGCTGCGACTGTTGAATTCTGACTGTGGGTAGCAATATGAGAAGTTCATTCCGTCTGCACCGGAGAACTGTACGGCAGGCAACAGACGCATTGTCTTGCGCAGAAGTTGCTTCTCTTCTTCATCAAAAACACTGGTCTTGCGTCCTTTTTCGATGGCATTGAACAGGAGAGTGTCTCCCAAGTCTTCCTGCAGATAAAATGCATCGTTATCACTCTTTGCTACGACTTGTGGCACGGGTAGTCCTTTCTTGCGGAAATGGTCTGCCATATAGAGGAAAGCCTGATTCTCTTCGAGGGAAGTCCCGCTGACACCGATAAGGGTAGGGGTGCCCGTAAGGCGGAAGTAACGACGGTTGGAGCCGGATGAAGGAAGTTCTTCAATAGTTCCCGGCTCGTGTCCGGTATACGTACAATATAATTTCTTGAGTTCTTCAGTAATCATAGTAATTTACTTTTATTTGGGCAGCTAAGGTAAGAGTTTTAGGGAATATATACTACCTTTGCGGGAAATAAATCTGTGCGGTATGATAAGAAATATTCCCCAATTTCTGATAGCGGCGCCTACTTCGGGCATTGGAAAAACCACTGTCAGTCGATTGTTGATGACGTTATTGACGCAGAAAAAACTACGTGTACAGCCCTATAAGTGCGGGCCGGATTATATCGACACGAAGTATCATGAAAAAGCTTGCGGAATTCCATCTTACAATCTGGATCCTTTTATGGCTTCCGAACAACATATGCATGAAGTGTATGTTTCACATGCCAAAGATGCGGATGTCTGTATCGTAGAAGGTATGATGGGCATGTTCGACGGATACGACCGTAGTAAAGGTTCATCGGCAGAGATTGCAAAGATTTTGAATCTTCCTGTTGTGTTGGTGGTAAATGCTAAGTCGGCTGCTTATTCACTGGCAGCAATGATTAAAGGTTATTTGGATTTTGATCCGCAAGTGGAAGTTGCAGGCGTTATTTTCAATCAGGTGGGGAGCGACCGCCATGAGGAAATGTTGCGTGAGATTTGCGATGATCTGAATGTGCCTTGTTTGGGTTGCTTGCGGAAATTCGATGCTTTGAAAGAGGAAAGCAGGCATTTGGGACTGGATTTCAGTCGTAAAGATGAAGATGGTATCACTGAGACACTGCTGAAGCAGCTAGACGCACAATTGAATCTTGATCTCTTGTTGCAGATCACACGCCGGGAGGTGGATGTCACCACAGAAGTCAAAAAGAATGTCTCTCTATCCGGAAATATATGGGTGGCATGCAATAAGGAAAGTTTCTCCTTTATCTATGCTGAACATCTTGATTATCTGAATCAGTTTGGTACGGTTACTTTCTTCGATCCGGAAGATAACAGTGCGGTAGTACCGGATAATGTGGATTTGCTCTATCTGCCCGGAGGTTATCCGGAAAATCGTGCGCTTCAATTGAGTGCCGCCCCCCGTGTAATAGATTCAGTCAAGGCTCATATTGAGCGGGGAGGAAAAACAATTGCTGAATGTGGTGGTATGATGTATCTGGCTTCGGAACTGGTGATGTGCAAAGATCCCTATACAGCTTTCAAAATGGTAGACGCATTACCTATGAAAGTTTCCGCTTGTAAGGATGATATGCGTTTGGCAATGGGGTATAGAAGCTTTGATTTTCGTGGGGTGAAGTTGCGTGGACATGAGTTTCATTATTCACGGATCATTGAGCAGGATGAGAAGCTTGCTTCGGCTGTGCAAGTTTATAATGCTAAAGGACACCCCGTGAATACAGCCGTGTTTTGTTATAAAAACCTGATAGCGAGTTATACGCATTTGTATTGGGGAGAAACGGGAATTTGGTCATTATTTGAACAAGTTCCGGGAAAGTGAAATAATGTAAGATATACCTGTAATTTATGAGAAGGATTTATACTAAAACAGGAGATAAAGGAATGACAGGCATCCACGGTGGAGAGCGTGTTCCGAAAGATGATATCCGCATTGAAGCTAATGGTTGCATTGATGAACTGAATACGGTGATAGGAATTGTCAGGTCGTTGCTTCCGGTGAAAGATGTATGGCAGGAATTACTCCATGATATACAACGTGAGTTGATGGTGGTGATGAGCCATGTTGCAACCCCTTCCGGCTTACGGGATGCAGATCCGGAGAGGCCGGGTAGTGGCAATCCCAACGAACTTCATGCTGTGGAAATGACAGTGCGGTGCGAACAGGCTATGGACGCAATGATGCTTCAGCTTGAAGACAACGGCTATTTCCTGCTACCGGGTGGAACGCAGGTGTCGGCTCAATTACAGTTTGCCCGTGCCGTAGCCCGTCGTGCCGAACGCAGGCTTTGGACGCTGAATCGGGAAGATCTTGTACCGGAAGATATATTGCGTTTTATCAATCGACTTTCCGACCTGTTTTTTGTCATGGCCCGTATGGAAATGCAGCGCCAGGGATGGGATGAGGAACGGTGGCAATCATTTGCTTATAAACGAAAACGATAATGCTTATGCTTGAATACCCATAAACTCAGCAAGAAGTACACTACCACTTGTACCCACAGGGTGATCATTTCCGGACGGATATCTGCCATATCTCCTCCCATTGAATTCAGTTTGACGAAAGCAAGCACGGCAGGTGCTGCCGGAACTACGTAGTGTGCTGCCTGCCAATACCATGGCATCAGTTCAAGTGGATAAGAGACACCGGACAGGAAGATATAGCCTACGGAGAAGAAGGCGATCATTAGTAAAGGTGCTTCAGAGTCTGTGAAGTAACGTGATGCAGCCAGTCCGAAGAAACTCGTTCCTATCAGGAAGGGAATCATCATTGTGATAATGTCTCTGCCGTTTCCAATATTAGGGATACTGAAAAAATGGGGGAGTAAGCCTAATAAAAATAAGGCAAAGATGAAATAAAGCATAACGTAAACGAAGGTTCTTCCGGAAACATTATATAATGCTTGGCGCCAGGTAAGATTCATATTGAGTTGAGATTGTTTCGAGAAAATAGGGCGTCTGTTTCGTTCTGCCTCTTCTCCCGTCACCATTCCTATCACCATTAATAAAGTCTGAAAGATAATGATAATCATAACTGCCGGAATAAGATATGAACCATATCCTTCCGTATAATTATATAGGGCTGTGCCCGCTACATTGACAGGTGCGGATGAGGCTACTGCCAGTAATCCCTGTGGTGGCAAGAATACGGCACCCTCTGCACGGTGTGCATCGTTTACGGCAAGCATCACGCGGGAAGAAGCCTCTTGCAGATTCTTGAAATTCAGGAAAGCATCCGTTGCGGCGTAAACACTAAAGACCGATTGTTCCCCACGGCCTACACGGGCGTCGAAATCGGCGGGAAGATATAGGATACCGTCTACTTTGCTCTGTTTCAGCCACTCTTTTGCTTCAAGGTAATTGGGTGTCAGTGCGTAGACTGAGGCTTGTGGAGTTGCATTAAGTAGCCGGATATATTCGCGGCTGAGAGCCGAATGAGAATTGTCGACAACTGCAACCGGAGTTTTCCGTACAAGGTTGGGAGCATACATCAGGTTATAGAGAAGGCCGTAAGCAAAGATTCCGCCTATTAATACCAGGAGGATTGCTGCATTGGTGCTGATGGCACGCCATTCCCTGAAAATGATAGTGGCTATTGAGGAGGAATATGCCGTACTGTGGATAGGGGCTGAATCTTCTTCTACTGCATCTTTCAAAATCCAGTGTCTCAATCTCGGCAGTATCAATAATGCCAGTAGTGGAAAAAGCAAAAGTATAGCTGCTGATTGCCAGTAATACCCGAAACCTGAGTCAAAATAAATCATCGACTGTGAGATTTCGGTGAAGTGCCGGACGGGAAACAGATAGGATGCTGCGTGTACCGGAGGATACATACTTGTTACGGGGAAGGTGACACCTGAAAGAGTAGCTCCCAATGAACCGATCATGGATACGATACTGATAATGTATGCTATCCGTGGGAAGATGGAAAATATAAACACTGCGAGTGCTTGCGTGGCGATGATAAAAATCAGTGTCATGAGGTTCATCATCAGCAAGCTACCGTGGAAAGGAATGTGTACTACTCCATAAAGGATATAATTTGCCAATATACCGATTACTGAGAAGATGAATGTATAAGGCAATAGTTTACCGATGACGGTAGTCAGAATATTCCCTCGTGCTGTGGTCAGCCATTCCTGTGCTGTATTGAACTTGATTTCGCTGCCAATGGCATATACTGTCATCAACAGGATGAGTATCTGGAACAGGACATAGAAAAAAGGTTGGCTCAGATAAACAGAATAATCCAGGTCGGGATTATAGAGTGGGTGCATACTGGCTTGTACAGGCAGGAGGAATGTGGTTATCTGTTCCTGATTGAGCCCTAAAGATATAGCTTCCATGGCAATGGGAGAGAGAGCGACAGGTGCCAGCGCGGTTTCGAAAGCTGCCATCAACTCGCTACCTACGGAGAGGAGAGCATAATGGTAGTAGTAAGAAAGCGTGGCATCCATTCCTGTCGTAGCATGCTGTTCAAAGCCGGTAGGAATAGACAGGTAACCATATATTTCTTTGCGTTGCACGGCTTGCCGGGCGGCGGCTTCGTCGGTAAAATGCCGTGTGACGCTGAAAGTGGGTACGGCAGATATATTTCGTGCGATTTGCCGGGATGTGGTAGTATTGTCCTGATCGACAATGCCAATAGGAATGTTCTCCATTTGTCCGCTACCGAAAATGGTTGCCATGAAGAATAAGCAGAATAGGGGCAGTACGAGGCATACGCCGAGGTATAACCTGCGGGAGGTCATACGGCAAAGTTCGCGGTGGAGTACATTGTATAACGGACTTTTCATCATTCACACAGATTATCGGTTAATCATTAATAGTAAGCAGCACCGACATTCCCGGACGCAACCCTTCTACCGTTTGTGTGGGACGGGCATGTATTTCAAAGGTCTGCATATCATAGCTTCCCGTCTGTTTGGTTGATTTCCAAGTGGCGAAGCTACCCAGCGGACTGATATAATAAATACGGAACTCTACGTTCTTTTTACCGATGGCAGGGACATCTGCGTGGAATATACTGTCCATCTTGAATTGTGGCATCAGGTCTTCGCGTACATTGAGTACAACATGAGCGTCATTCATAACGACAAGGTTCATGATAGGTGTGCCTGGTGCAACAAGCTCTCCACGCTTGGGAAATATAGTTGAAATCTGTCCTGCCTCCGGTGCTGTCAGACGTGCATCGACAAGGAGGGCGGACACCTCATCTACTGTACTGCGTGCAGCATCTACCATGCTGCGTGCCGATGCGCGGTCTTCGCTTTGTGCTCCGTCTACGGCCATTTGGTATTGTTCGTAAGCGGCGCGCTCAGCAGCTTGTGCGGCACGGTACATGGCCTCTACTTCATCTTTCCGTTGGGAGGTGACGACACTGTCTTTATAAAGTGTCAGGATGCGCCCGTAAGTTGTTTGTGCCAGGGTCAGGTCACTCTTGGTTTTGTTCCAGAGTTGCTGGGCGGTGGCGATGATCTGCCGGCGTGTACCGGCATCGATTTTTTTGTTCTGTTCTTGGGCTACTTGCTCGAGGGCATTTACTTGCCGGTATTTGGCTTCTATCGTCGGACTGTTGATGACGACAAGTGTATCGCCTGCCTTTACCCAGTCTCCTTCACGGACAAGAAATGAATCCACTCGTCCCGGTAATTTACCACTGATACGGATTTCCGTTGTTTCTATTTGTCCCTGAAGAACGAGGGGCTGATGACTCATAAGGACCATTCCCAGGATAGAGACAAGTATGGTGATTGCCAATATGATGACAAATGTGGTGCTGATGCTTTTTTTTGTTAGTTCCATATTGCTATAAATTTATAATTGTCAACTGTCAATTGTTGAAGTTTTTAAACTGCTCCGGCGTACCACAGAGAGACAGTAGATTCATGAGTGTTACATCGTATTCGTAATAAGCGGCCAGACGGGCTACTTTGACGGTAGCAAGCATGGTCTCGGCATCCACTACCTCGGTACTGGTTGCCATACCTTCTGCAAAGGATTTCTTGCGGATACGTACAAGTTCTTCACTCAGGGCAATGGTCGAGTTCAGTGCACGTACGTTGTCCTGGGCTTTTTGTAATCCGGTGTATAGTTTGTCTATGCCTACAGAAAGATCATCCTGTGCTTTCTCTTTACCCAATGCAAGAGTTTGCTCGGCAATTCGTGACTGGCGGATGCGTTTCTCGCGTGCCAGCCCGTCGAAAAGATTCCAAGTAAAGCCTATGCCGATCATTGTACGCGGAACAAGGTTGCTTTGTATGCCGTGGGCATATAGCGTTTGTTTACCGAACAAGGCGATGTCCGGCAGATAACCGCTTTGGTCTATCCGTAGCTGCTGCTTGGCGATACTCTGCTGAATGGATAGCTGGTTCAGCATGGGGTTACCGGCACGCATGGTTTGCACGAATTCTTCTTTGAGCGGAAGCGTGGAGTTGATGAACAGAGGGGAGGTAGGCTCAATCTTGCAACTGTCTTCCAGATTGAGCAGGGTGCGCAGGGCGCTTTCTACCACTGTGACTTCTTTCTGTGCTGCTTCCAGTGCTCTTTGTGCTTCGTCCATATTGACTTGGGCAAAAAGGCGTCCGGCTTTATCAATCATTCCGGCAGCCTCCAGTTTGAGAGCATTTTCGTAATGTTGCTTCAAACCATTATAGGTATCCCGGCGTACTGCTGCGACTTCGCGGGCAAGGCTGAGACCATAATAACTTTCGGCAAGCAGGGTTCGTTGGGTTGCGTCAGTTTGAGCACGGTTTTCACGGGCGAGGTCAATCATCCGGTTTCCGATTTTACCGGCTCGCACACGCTTACCGCCGGAGAAGACGATCCATTCGGCTGTAAGGCCTACGGTGGTGAGGTTGCGGGGAGCGAGGGGGAAGACGAGGGTATGGGCGCCTATCTGGTCCAGTATCCCGCTGATGAACTGGTCGTCGGGGATGATGTCATGTACAAAATCCTTTGCGGGATCGGTGAACTGGGATAGAGGTTGTTTTACTTCTATCTTTTCGGACATATGGACGTAGGTACCGGCTCCCTGCAGGCTGGGATACCACAGAGCATTGAGCTTGTCCCGTTCTGTGCGGGCGGCTTCAATGCCTTTGTCGGCGATCTTGAGGCTTTGATTGCCTTTCTGCAACATTTGTAAGGCGTCGTCGTAGCTGAGGGAGAGGTTCGTTTGTGCCGACACGGCTAAGTTTGCTCCCAACAGAACGATACATAAAATTAGTTTCATACGTCAAGTTGTTGGTTTAGGTTCGTTTATCTCAAACACTCTTTTTTTTCTATTGTTCAATTTAGCTGTCATTTTACTGAAAAATCATTTCTGTATAGGGAATTTGTACCGGCTATCCATTAAATTTTATAAATTTGCATCCTAAAAAATATTGCGGTGTGAAAAACGAGCGTTGTATTTATCTGGCTGTCACTTTCGCTATTATGGTGTTAGGGCTTGCTTCCCGAAAATATGGTGATGTATTGCCTGAGTTTATAGCAGAGTATTCGGGTGATACGCTTTGGGCGGCTATGGTATATTGGGGAATCCGTTTTCTTTTCCCATCGATATCTATAGTTAAATCTGTTGTAATCTCTTTGTTGTTTTCTTATTGTATAGAGATCAGTCAATTATATCAGGCGGATTGGGCAAACATCGTACGAAGTACTACGCTTGGAGCATTAATTTTTGGACATGGTTTTCTCTGGTCGGATATGATATGCTATACTGTTGGAGGACTGCTATCTGCCGCTATAGATTCAATAAAAGTTATTTTGTTTCCGCTAAAAAATATATATGAAGAAACTTCATCCAGTTATGTTTGCCGGAACCGGTAGTGATGTAGGAAAAAGCATTATAGCCGCTGCCTTTTGCCGCATCTTCCGTCAGGATGGTTATCACCCGGCACCGTTTAAGGCACAAAATATGGCACTTAATTCCTATGCTACTCCCGAGGGGCTGGAAATAGGCCGTGCACAGGCTGTCCAAGCCGAAGCAGCAGGTGTACCCTGTCATACAGATATGAATCCGCTGTTGTTGAAACCCTCCTCTGACCATACCTCACAAGTGGTGCTCAATGGACGCCCTATCGGTAACCGCAATGCTTACGACTATTTCCGCGTGGAAGGGCGCGAAGAACTCCGTCGTGAAGTCTGCTCTGCCTATGACCGTCTTGCCACTCGTTATAATCCTATTGTATTGGAAGGTGCTGGAAGCATTTCAGAAATAAATCTCCGGGATACGGATTTGGTGAATCTGCCTATGGCTCTACATGCCGGGGCAGATGTAATCCTTGTAGGAGATATTGATCGAGGCGGAGTCTTTGCCAGTGTCTATGGCTCGTTGATGCTGCTTCGTCCTCATGAAAGGGAACGTATTAAAGGTATCCTTATCAATAAATTCCGTGGAGATATCCGTCTTTTCGAACCGGGAATCAAGATGCTCGAAGATCTTTGTGGCATACCCGTGGTAGGAGTAGTACCTTACTATCGCGATATTTATATCGAAGAAGAAGACTCCCTGGCTCTTGCCACGAAATCTGTACAGGCGGAACAAGGTAAAGTCAATATCGCTGTCATTCTCCTGCGACATCTCAGTAACTTCACTGATTTTAATGTTCTCGAACGCGATCCGCGTGTTCATCTTTTTTATACTAATAATACCGATGAAATAGCTAAAGCTGACATCATTCTGTTGCCAGGTAGTAAAAGTACGCTTGCCGACTTGCATGAACTGCGCCGTAACGGTGTAGCACAAGCCGTCATCCGGGCACACCGTGAAGGCGCCACCGTCATGGGTATCTGTGGTGGTTATCAACTGATGGGCCAGGAAGTTTGTGACCCCGATCATGTAGAAGGAGAAATAGAACGTTTACCCGGCCTCGGCCTTCTGCCCGTCAGCACCCATATGACGGGAGAAAAAGTTACCCGACAAGTCAAATTTCAATTAACAATTGACAATGGACAATTGCTAAAGGGTTATGAAATTCACATGGGCACTACCATTCCTACCCATGATGTTCCGGTTTCCCCGCTGAATCTTTTGGAAGACGGTCGTACGGATGGTTATTATGTCAACCGTACTTGTATGGGAACCTATATCCATGGTATCCTTGACAACCCTGCGTTTATAGACTTCCTTCTCGAACCTTTTGCAGATAAGCTCGCTGATACCGGAACGGCTTTTGATTATCAACAATTCAAAGAAGAACAATATGATAAACTCGCCGATCATGTGCGTCGTCACATCAATCTGCCGCTTATCTACCAAATACTGACCACTCATGATTGAAGGACACGGAGACGATGCATATAAATATAAACGCCCGATAGAGGTTAATTTCAGTTCCAATGTATATGGCCGTGTGGATTTGTCTGGCCTTCAGGCACATCTTTGCCATCATATCAGTGGAATTTCTTCTTATCCCGAACCGGAGCCTTATACATTGGAAGGTCGTTTGGCAGAGAAACACCATCTTCCTTCCGCTTCCGTTTGTGTAACGAATGGTGCCACGGAAGCCATTTACCTGATAGCGCAAACATTTAGGGGTACTAATACCGCTATTTTTCAGCCTACATTCAGTGAGTATGCAGATGCTTGCCGTATGCATGGGCATCGGGTAGCATCAATGTATAAACTTCCTACGGCTGAAGATAATTATCTCTTGCCACCTGACATCCGCATGTTTTGGCTTTGTAATCCTAACAATCCTACAGGTGCAGTAATAGAAAAAGCATATCTGAAAGAATTAATAGAACATAATCCACAAGTTTGCTTTGTAATTGACCAGTCTTATGAGTTTTTTACTCTGCAACCTCTGTTTTCACCGGTTGAAGCTGCCCATTATTCAAATGTCTTGTTGCTTCATTCTATGACGAAGCGTTACGCAGTTCCCGGTTTGCGTCTGGGCTATATAACTGCTCATGTAGGTTTGCTTAGCCGTTTGCGTACCCACCGTATGCCTTGGTCGGTAAATCAACTGGCTATTGAAGCCGGTCTTTATTTGCTTGAATATGACGTTCCTAATCCATTGAATATATCTGCTTATTTGCAGGAGGCGGCTCGTTTATGCCATGCATTGGAACAAACTGGTGGTCTTGAGGTATGGACTACGGAAACTCATTTTATGTTGGTTCATCTTCGTTTGGGTAAGGCTTCCGCATTGAAGGATTATCTTGCCAATGAACATGGTATTCTCATTCGGGACGCTTCTAACTTTGAAGGTCTGGATGAACGTTTTTTCCGTATTGCTACTCAGACACCGGAGGAGAATGACCGCCTTGTGCAGGCGATAGAACAGTGGTTTGAAACTTATTAATAACAGATATGATGGAAGATATCCTTCTCATACTGGGTACCGTTTTTACCCTTAGCCTGCCTTTGCTTACCGCCTGGCTGCTCGATCGCTGGTTGGGTGATCCTGTTTGGTTGCCCCATCCCGTCATCGCATTCGGAAAGATTATCTCATTTTCCGAACATCTGTTGAATAAAGGACAGAACCGAAAATTGAAAGGTGCACTTGCTGCTATCGTTCTCGTTCTTGCTATCTATTTTGTTGCTTCCTGCTTGTTTTGTTGGGTAGCATCATTTTCTCCGGGGGGATTTCTGACGTTGCAGATACTTGTCATCTTTTTCTGTTTGGCGGGCACCACACTTGTTCGTGAAGTCCGTATGGTATTCGAAGCTGTAGACCGTTCGTTAGAAGAAGGAAGAAAGCAGGTAGCTCGCATTGTCGGCCGTGATACTTCGGAACTTTCTGCCCAAGAAGTACGTACTGCTGCTCTTGAAACTCTTGCAGAGAATCTGAGTGACGGAGTGATCGCACCTTTATTCTGGTATATGCTGTTGGGTGTCCCCGGTATGCTTGCCTATAAGATGGTGAATACCCTCGATTCTATGATTGGGTATCGTAACGAACGTTACCGGGACTTTGGTTGTTTTGCTGCCCGTTTGGATGATGTTGCTAATTACATACCTGCTCGTCTGACAGCTTTCCTTATGATACTTGCTTTTCCACGCGGTGGGTTCTGGAATCTATTAAAATTTGTCGGTATGTATGGTAATCAGCACGCCAGCCCTAATTCCGGGTATCCTGAAGCTGCTCTTGCCGGCATTCTGAATTGCCGTTTCGGAGGCCCGCATAATTATTTTGGTGAGGAAGTATGGAAGCCTTACATTGGAAGTAATGGTCGCCTCCTGACTACAGAAGATATGAAAATTGCAGTTAGTGTCAACCGTCGTGCAGAAGGAATAATGATAATAATCCTGATAATAACGATTACTTTGGTCTCTTTTTTCATTTAGGTATTCACAATTTTTTGCTTTTCGGAAAATATTGAATATATTTGCCAACGTATGCGGTGAATGACAACACAAACACCACACAGCACGAAACAAACAAACTTCATGAGAAACTTACTGAAATATCTGCTTCTTCATATCGTATGCTTTGGGGGCTTTTTTTCTCTATCTGCAGGAGAGAATGCACCTCACGAGGATAAATACAATATACAGGATGAAATAATATACTCCTTTCATACCAGTATGGGATTCGATTATCTCACCAAAGAAGAGAGTGATATGATTCCTACAGACAGTATACTCGACTATCTGGAAGCAGGCAAACAATACAAAACTTATTTTGAGTTAGAGCGTGTTATTATTAAATCATTTCTCTTTCGGGGAGAAATTCGTTTTGCTATTGCACAAAGTGAACAGATGTATTCTAAGGCAAGTGTATGGTCCGATCATCTGGGGATGGCTCTTGCCCTGAATGCTATGGGGGAAGTTTATTCTTATACAGGACGTATAAAAGAAGCCGGTGACACTTATGCACAAGCTTTGGAACTGTTCGACCGGTTACATGGTGAAGATATACACATCCGTATGTTGTTGGTCGAATTAGTAGAATACAATTTACGTATCCGGAATTATGCCCAGGCTGCTCGCTTCATGACCCGCCTGAATCGTTATCCGGCAGAGAGGCTATCTGTACAGGAACAGGCTGTCCGTCATATCTTCAATGCCTATTGCCAACTACTGAATGGTTCAATAAAGATAGCCCGTCAACATTTGGATGAAGTGGAGCCGTTGCGTGAAGAACTGGTTCCCGGCATCCTGCAACATCTTTTGATAGCAGATGCCTTGTATTGGGAGAAAAAAGGTGAATATGAGAAAGCTCTGGAAGCTTATGATACATTCTTCCATACGGATTATGCTAAAATAAACAGCAGTCTGTATAAAGAAACGATGATGAATAAGGCGAATCTGCTTGTAAAGATGGGACGGAAAGAAGAAGCCTACGTACAGTATGGTGCAGTCTTTTCGTACATAAAATCATCTTTCGAGAAAAACTACCCTAAGGAAATCGACCAGTTGACTATCCATTTCCAGGCAGACCAGTTGACTTATCAGAATGAGCAAGACCGGTTGTTTTCATATCGCTTTTATCTGGGTGGCATTATTATCTGTACGCTTGCTTTGTTTCTTTTCCTTTATTTCAGTTGGAAAAAAATATTCCGTTTGAAGGAGTCGAAACGTTCACAGGAATGTATGATACAGAAGGCAGAACGGGCTATAAAAAAGAAAAATATGTTCCTCTCCAATATGAGCCATGAAGTGCGTACGCCGCTTAATGCCATAGTAGGATTCTCCGCTGTATTGTCATCAGACGATGATTCATTTGATGAAGATTCCCGCAAAGAATTCTGTGAAATCATCAAAGTCAATTCTTTCCAGTTATTGAAATTGATTAATGACATCCTTGATTTTTCTGATTTTGAAAATGATAATATCACATTCAACATACGTCCGTATGATGCGGTGAAGTTATGTAAAGAAGTGGTGGAAACAGTATCTGCTTCCCGCAAGCTTGAAGTGGAGTTACGCTTCGATACTGAACTTTCCGACTTAGTAATGGATACGGATGATGCCCGGCTTCGTCAGGTTTTGATTAACTTATTGGTGAATGCCACTAAATTTACCAAGGAAGGTTCCATTGTACTGAAGCTGGAAATGTCCGATCGTAATACAGCTTTCTTTTCTGTCACCGATACAGGATGTGGCATTCCGCTTGAAAAGCAGGATCTGATTTTTGAACGTTTTGAAAAGCTGAATGACTTTGCACAGGGAAGCGGCTTGGGACTTTCTATCTGTAAACTGATTGTTACTTACATGAAGGGACGGTTGTGGGTAGACTCTAACTATACACAAGGTGCACGTTTCTGCTTTACACATCCGTTGAAGTTTCAATCTAAAATGGAGGATACCGCTTTATGAAACATACTATAATCATATTGCTTTGTTTTTTGTGTGGACATGCTTACACGTTGCAGGCGGAAGATGCCAATGCGCAGCAGTATCAGGATAGTATTCTGAAAGTGGCGCAGGCTATGCCGAGTACGTCCGACAAGCTTGAGTATCTGCGTGATATCGTTTATAAGCACCAGTATGCACCTTATAACAAGCCTTTTTCTACGGCTTTGTATCGAGAAGCTTGTGCGCAAAAGAATGTGCCTTATGAGAATCTGGGAGCCTATTACCTTGCCGCCTGTTACGATAAATTGCATGAACCGGATACTCTGGCGTACTGGGTGGATAAACTGAAAAGTTATGTTACTGAAGTGGGCACTTATGACTATTACCTGGAACAGAAAGCCGCTATCAGTCGCGCATTAGCTTCGAAAAGGCAGATAGAAAAGGCCATATATGTGGCTAAAGAAACTTTGCAGGAATCTTTGGAACATCATTCAAATAATGGGGAAATTGCTGCCTATAACAGTCTGGCATGTGCTTATAATGTGTCCAGTAGAGGCGATGAAGCTCTGAAGATTCTCCTGAAGGCTTATCAGAATTTTACACCTCAGACTAAGCCTTTTTTGCGTATCGACATTCTTTCACGCATTGCCCAGGTATATGGTAATGCAGGTCAGGATAGTTTAAAGCGTCCTTATCTGGCACAGATGGATGAAACTTTGCGGGACGTTGTTTCCCGCGAACCTGAAACACGTAAGAATTGGAGCAATTTGAGAATTGACTGCGAGGTAAAACATGTACTTCACTTTATGAACCGTGGGAAGATGGCCGAAGCGCAAGAACATATAGATAAAGCAAAAGCACTGCTGGAAGATCATGTGGATCCGGTATTCTGGCTGAATGTCCAGCTTGTGCAATTACAATATTATTCCCGCACGAAAGAGTATGATAAGAGTATTGCTTTGATTGATGAAGTAACACCTATAGTGTTGAATCATTATGTATCCACGTTTGCCACACTCATCAATTACAAAGCATCCACTCAGATTGATAAAGGTGATGTCGACGGAGCTATTGAAACACGCCGTTATCTGATTGCAGCACAAGATTCACTGGACAATGCTTTCTCGGCCAATCAGTTGCAACAGGTGAAGGAGATTTATCATATTGATGAGCTTTTGCTGGAGAAGCAGAAAATAAAAGATACCAATTATAAGCAAGGTTTCTTATTCTTGATGACTCTATTGGTTTTGATGCTTCTGTTTTATCTATATACCCGCTATCTGTCCCGGAAAATAGCTGTGGCGGAGAAAGTAACAGCGGATGCGGCGATGCAGGCAGAAGCGGATAATGTCACTAAAGATCGCCTGCAATCGGAGATTAGTCATGATATACGTACCCCGTTGAATGTAGTGGTAGGTTTTGCCGAGCTATTGACAGAGTCGAAAGAACTGGCTCCTGAGGCTAAGGTGGAATATGGCAAGATGATACAGGAGAATGCAGAGAATTTGCTGAAGTATGTCAATAGTATCCTGGAACTTTCCCGTTTGGAATCCGGTAAAACAAAATATAAGCATGAAGGATGTGAAGTCATGTCGTTGTGCCGCAAGGGAGTTGAATTTGCCAGACAAGTAGGAAACGGACGCCTTGCCATCCGATTAGATACGAATATCCAGAGTCAGATGATATGTACGGATGAAAACTGGTTCTCTACATTGCTTTCCAGTCTGCTGGTGCCTGCAGAGAACGATAAGAACTCTTACAACATTGTTGTCCGCATCCGTTATGATAAAGAAAAAGGTATCGTAACCTTTAAAATAATCGGCACACCTCTTGCCAAGTCACGCTTTGAAAATAAAACGACTTTGATTCGTCATGAAATCAATGCGCACTTTATTCATGCTTTCGGAGGTATTTACAAGGTACAGTCAGACACACATGAAGGACCGCTGGTCATCTTCACATGGCCGAAAACGGGTGATTAGATTTTCAGTTGAATGATTCCTCCATAAGGTGTCAGGGCACTGAATGCCTCTTCCGGTTTGACGGTTCCTGCATAGAGTTGTGCACAAATCAGTACGCCACCGTGTGCGAAGATGGCAACTTGTGCGTACTCTTTTTCTTTCAGCTCATCCAGGAAACTGGCAACACGTTGATATTGAATGGCGAATGACTCTCCGTTTGTTGCGGGTACATTCATATAATCGGTATACCACTCTTTCAATCTCGGATCACTTATTTCATCAAACTTCTGCATTTCCCAATCTCCGAAGTTTATTTCCATAATTCGTTTGTCATGTTCTGCATCCGGGTATCCACAATAGGTCGCGAGGCGTACGCAACGAGATAAAGGACTGGTATATACGTGATCGAAATCCCTGCCTTGCGGACGGTAAGTCTTCAAATTCTCAGAAGTAATGGCAGCTTCCTGCTCAAAACTGTCACGCAAGGGGACATCTGATTGTCCGTAGCATACTCCGGGAGGGACGTCGACCGAAGTGTGTCTGATAAATGTAACTTCCATAGGATGACTATTTTAAATAAGCATTGATAAAGTCTGGATTACCGTACCTGATATGTGCATATAGCAAGATAGCGGCACCCAGATAGAATGATAGTTCACAAAGCAGGAATGTAGCTCCGCAGCAGTCTCCCGTATAACCTTGAAGACGATGTTTCATCAATCGGTACAGGAAGATAAATGTGAGAATCGGGCAAATTGTAACGAGCCAGAAATCTATCGGCAGGAATAATACGATGGGGAAAAGTCCACAGATGAATCCTGTCAGCAATTCTTGCCAGGTCATACGGTCGTACACAACTTTAGCCTTGCTGTCTTCCTCTTTTCGTGCATAAGGCAAATAGTTGATAATTTGAGATGCACAGAATTTAGACCAGCAATCGCCGCAAATGACAAGGGCGCAGATTAACTTTAACGGTAGATTTTCCAAGAGTAAAAACAATAATAGTAAATAACCTATCAATCCTATGACTCCATAGCTTCCTATCTGAGAGTCTTTCATGATGGCAAGTGTGCGCTCTTTGGTTGTTCCTCCACCGAAGCCGTCGAAAAAGTCGGCCAATCCATCTTCGTGCAGGCAACCAGTGATGAGCAGCCGCGATAGAATAGCGAGCAACCATGCGATAGATACGGGCAGCACCTGGGCAGTCACCCATAGAACACCGACCATGATACCGCCCGTTAACCATCCGGCTAATGGCCAGTAGGGAACGATACGCTTGAAGTACTTTGCCGGGACTTCTTTGATCCTCCAGAAAGGAAGGCGCGTGAAAAATATGAGTGCTGCGAGGATTTTCATATAGTTAAAAATACTTTGTTATGGATGCATGTGCAAAGTTATCCATTTCGTTAATCATCAGGATGGCGGATTCTACAATAGGATAGGCGCAAATAGCACCTGTTCCTTCGCCCAGACGCAATCCAAGATTCAGCAATGGTTTTACTTCCATGTTGTCGAGCAACAATTTATGTCCGGTTTCATCTCCACAATGCCCGAAGATGGCATAATTCATTACTTCGGGATATAGTTTGGCAGCAGCCAGAATACAGTTTGTCATGATGAAACCATCTACCAGGATAATTATGCCTAGTTCGGCTGCCTGTAGCATGGCACCTACTGCCATAACCATTTCCAGTCCGCCGAAGTAACGGATGATATCACGCGGTGATCCGTCTCCTTTATAGTGATCGAGCGATTGTTTCAGCACTTCGTATTTATGGCGGATACCCGCATTATCCAGTCCGCTACCTGCTCCTACACATTGTTCTAAAGGTATTCCGGTGAAACAGGTCATCCACATGGACGAAGAAGAAGTATTTCCTATACCCATTTCTCCAAAACTGAGCACATTACTGCCTTCTTCATGGCAGCGGCGTACCACTTCTGCACCGCGTTCCAGGCAAAGCTCCATTTCTTCTTCCGTCATGGCTGCCTCATACAGATAGTTCCGTGTACTTTTTCGTACTTTCATATTGATAATACCCTTGTCGTATGGTAAATCATAATCTACACCGGCATCTACTATTTTCAGGGTAAATCCATGTTGGCGACAAAGGAAGTTCACTCCTGCACCTCCATGTAGGAAGTTACTGATCTGTTGCCAGGTAATTTCTTTGGGTGAAAGGCTGACCTTTTCTTCTACTATGCCATGATCGGCAGCAAAAATAATATTCTGCGGATGTCGCAGGGTGGGGGACAGGGTTTGTTGTATCCAGCCTATCTGCAAAGCCAACTCTTCAAGAGTGCCCAATGAACCTTTCGGTTTAGTTAAATTATTGATTTTATCAATCAATGCCGGGCGGATACTCTCGTCCGGTCGTACGATTTTAAATGTTTTCATCTGTTTATTGTTTTATCACTCTATCACTTTACTACTCTATTGCTCTCTCATTTTACCTTCACCTCTATCCCTGATACCATCAGCCATACCTCGTCTGCATGTTCGGCAATATATTGGTTCATCCATCCCTGCATATCTGTAAATTTACGCTGGATTTCATTATCCGAAGTAGCTCCCATACCAATTTCATTGGTGACAAAGATAAAAGTGGCATCTTGCTTTGTAAAGCGGTCGAATTCTTCCTTGGCAGCTTCCAAGGCACTGTCAGTATCTGCATTTACATCAAAAAAGAAGTTTGTACACCATAAGGTTACGCAGTCTATCAATACAGTTCGCCCGGATAATTGATGACGGCTTAGCTGTTTTTCTTCCTCGATATTTGTCCATTCCGGTCCACGTCTTTGCTGATGGCGGATGACGCGTTGCCGGAATTCTTCGTCCCAGATGCGTGCAGTAGCAAGGTAAACAGGATTAGGAGAAAGGCTTAGTGCCAGTTTTTCTGCATGGCTACTTTTACCTGAGCGTGCCCCTCCGGTGATTAGTATGATTCGTTTCATGGATTTTTCACTTTTGTGGCTGTAAAAGTACATTTTTATTTTTGAATATAAAAAAACTTCTTTTACCTTTGCACCGTCTTTGAATGGGATAAATGCGGAAGTAGCTCAGTTGGTAGAGCATCAGCTTCCCAAGCTGAGGGTCGCGGGTTCGAGCCCCGTTTTCCGCTCTTTTGAAAATCAAGCAGTTACAAGGGATGTAATTGCTTTTTTTTGTGCTATTTATATAATTCTAAATAAGGAAATGAGATACATTTTTCACCGTTTACTTTTTGGTATAATGGTATCTCATAGAGAAGACGTATATTTCAATTGTATCCTCATGAACTGAATAGATGATTCGATGTTCTGAATTTGCAACTCGCTTACACTGCCAAATCTGAATTACGTTCCGGAAGAAACAATGCGCATAAAGTGTTGTTTTCATTATTGATATAATGTTGTATTAGAGCAGAAATAGAAATGAACTATGTATTTGTTGTTTTTGTTTTGCAACATAATAGTTATCTATATTAAAAGATAAGGATATTTGTGATACCTTGTAACATTTGTTACAAATTCTATTTTAGAATAGCACTAAATTTGCATTAATCAATTTAAAAAATAAATGAGATATGAAAACTAATACAACATTTGCGTATGCAACAGTATTTAATATCGCTGGAGAGGTAGACTATGCCAGTGGTGGAATAGTTAGTAAACAGATTATTAAAAATCAGGCAGGAAATGTAACTCTATTCTCTTTCGATAAAGAACAGGGGTTAAGTGAACATACTGCACCTTTTGATGCTCTGGTACAAATTCTTGATGGGGAAGTTGAAATACATGTCGGAGGTATCCCTCACAGACTAAAGGCAGGTGAGATAATCATTATGCCGGCTAATGTCCCCCACGCATTACATGCAGTTGAACGTTTCAAGATGTTATTAACTATGATAAAAGGAGAAAACAATGAGTGAATTGATCAATAGTTCAAAAGGAAAGACTTACTCAACACCTGATCCTTTAATTGTATAATGATGAAGCGCCTGAACAAGTGAAAGAAGGCTTGAAGGAACTTTTTATAGGCACTACCCACAATTCTATGTAAATAGTGGATAGTGCCTTAACTAAATTTAGCTAGCTCTTCTGCATTTTGCATCATTAGGTTCGAATACATAGGCATGAACTGCATTTTTGACGGATTCTTCCAGGAAAATCATGGTACGGCGCACGTTAATATATCGCCAATCCAGTGAATTGCTATCCAATGTACGGGCGCCCCAGATTTTTATGCCTTCGCCGATAAAGGAACGTATTGCATTAATTGCCTTGCCATTTACAGGTACATTTAGATCCTCTTGTTCCCTGTTATTGATGTTTACCTCCGGTCTGTTAACGTAATTGACTGAAACATTTGCAGGTGCTTTCCATACACCGCGCGTATTATCCACCATGGTGTAGATACCTACCATGGCTGCGGAAGGTGGCAGTAAATTAAGGGATGCCTTCACAGTCTTTATCATCGACTGATATATGCTCCAGTTCTGCAATAAAACTTGATGAAATTCATTCTTTTTATTATCCGGCGTTTCCTGGTTCTTTATGATTTCATCAATTGTTGCATTTGCATAATTCAAAATGCCGGAATCTTTGGAAAAGAATGCCTTGAAATCAAGCTCACTGTCAGCAGACCAAGAAAACATATCGGCTGTAATATCTTTATCTCCCAGTATTGTTGTCTCAAGCCACGGATAGTAGGCTGCTCCATATGACAGGCCATTGTTGCCGATATTGGTCTGGAACTCTTTTACTTGCTCCATCATAGTCTGATTCTCCGAACTTTTGGCTTGAACATCAAGAATAGCAAAACGATTCTGCATTTTACTGCAATGATCCAGAACCATCGTTTGAATATTTGCACAATCCGGAGAATGCACTGCTTCGGGGATCACAACCATTGTTATTTCCCGCTCTTTTTCAAGAGCATTGATCGCATTGCTCATCATATTCTTGTTCAGCAGTTGGTTGTCTTTATAGTTTCCTGCTGAAAGAACATAGCAAGTACCGCCTCCATTAGCAAAGAACATCAACATCTGATAGTAGAGAGTGAAGCGTTTTTTTTCTTTTCTCTGGGCTGTAAATATATACTTTGTGGTTGTTGTATCAGTTTTGGTATACTCCTTCTCATACGTAAACAGGCAGTCTGTAATAGTGCTATTCGACTTTTTAATACTTAGGATAAACTTTTCTTCGGGGCCTTGACCGAAATAGTTCATATATTCCGCCATAGAGGAAATTCTCCATGGTTTACCTTTAGTATCAGGAGCTTAAAGCCCCCGATATTGCCCTTTTGCATCAAAGCACGGACACGCCTTGTGTATGGAATTACTGAGCTGATAATGTCCCAATATGCTGGCTTGCGGATAATCTGTTTTCAGTTGTCGCAGCAAATCGAGTAGGGAACATTTCTGGGCATACGTCCTTGTATCCGCCGGTCGGCCGCATTCATCCAGTCCGCCTTCGTAGCAGATGCCGATGCTCTTGTCATTCCATCCTGTAGCATGTGCTCCGATCTGGTGAACCGGACGACAGATGTGTACTTCACCGTCACGTGTGATGTAGAAATGATATCCGATGCTTGCAAAGCCTCTTGCCAAATGACATCTTCGAAGAGCTTCTACGGAGAAATTCTTGTTACAGCGTGTTGCTGAACAATGAACTACCAGGAGTTTTACCTCCCGATAGTTCTGATAAAAACTTCCTGCTCTCATAGTCTATTTCATGCAGGAATTTAGTCCGAATATGCCTGCCAGGGCAGATGCCACGGCAATTACCACTTTGATGATCATACTCCAGGTTGAATTTGATTTTTTTTCCATATAACTGTTATTTAGTTATTAGTGATTTAATGATAGCGCAGCCTTTAATTATTAATTTTTTCATTATTAATTTCTAAAGGCTGCGCCTTTAGATCCTATCCCAGCGGATCATCCTCTATACCTCCGTCGCCTCCTGAATTTCCACCTCCACCGGTGTTTCCTCCATCGTCTCCTCCTGGTGTGGGCGTTTTGGAAATATCCACAGTGGTCTGTCCTGCCTTCTGTGCTTTGAGCACGGCGCGTGTGGCAGCACGGGTAGGGACCGGTGAGAACTCCATACCGGCGAAGATGTTTTTCAGATCTTCTCCGGGGATAAACTGAATATTGACTCCGGTAATGTTGGCAGCCGTGAATTTCTCCGCCGTTTCCGCCCCCCGGCTGGTTATCTGTAACCGGAATTTTCCCAGGTCTCCGAAGTCTACCTGTTCTCCTGCCCGCAGGCCGTCAATCATATTCTCGACGGTAGCGATGATAACGGCAGTCACGTCCGCCCTGCTGGCGGTGGTCTGCGATGATACTCTCTTGGCGAGTGCTTTTAGTGATAACTCTTGCGAAACCTGCGCTTTCGCATACGCTTTTTTGGCCTCTTCCTGATTCATTGGATTGCCCATCATTGCAATACTGTAATTCAATGCCATAGTTGTGAATTATGAATTAAAAATAAAAAATGAAGGATGAATTTCACCCGTGTAAGTTCAGTGAAATACTGTGCTTCCCGTGGTGAACGAAACAAAGGTACGATGTGCTGAGGGGTGAATAATGAAAGAGATTATTCCTTCATGAAACTGCATGATAAAGAGTGAAAAGTATTTGCCTAAGGTGAGCTATATGTAATATAAAATGCTTATCTTTATGCTATGATAATCAATAAAATAACTCTTATGAAAACAAGTAATGAAAATGAAAAGGCCCCTGAAGAAGCCTGGCCCGTACGCCCTTACTCCAAACGTGAGCTTGCCGAGGCTTATGCTCCGAATATCTCTCCCGTGTCTGCCCTGAACCGCTTGGCACAATGGTTTAGATATAACCTGCAACTGAGCGAAGCCTTGCTTCAGACAGGCTATAAAAAGCGCCAGCAGATATTTACTTCCATGCAGGTGGAATTGATATTCAGGTATCTGGGAAGACCTTAGATCGTTGATAAATAAAAAGATAAGAAATACTATTGTCAACAATTGATAGTATCTCTTATCTTTATATCGGTTCCCTTTTATTTGAGGAACAATTTGGTTTGATGCCACTTCCCGGTCAGTTCATCCGGTACGAAGTCTTTCGCCGGATCATCTTTGTATTCTTTCCATGGTGACTGTGACCATACGAAAGGCTTGCCCTTGAACCAGGCTACCCCGTACAGCATCCAAAATGAAGTTTTCGTGCCTTCATCGGACGGTTCGTACTTTAGACCTGAAAGTAATTCAAGAACCTTGTTTGCAGAAAACGCCTTAGAGTCGACTGCTCCGTCAGGAATGGTTCTGGGGTATTCCGTTGTTCCAAATCCCAAGTCCCAACGTCCATAGATGGACAGTGGCTCATCATCTGCTATGTGGGTAATCAATGCTTTTGCGTCTTCCTCATTGTTCACATTCCCAATCATGTCAAAGAACTGCACTCGCCTGAGTGGCCTGTTGTCTGTGGAGCCTAAGTCATACGCCACTTTTTTGAATACCGGATAGTTTACTCCCAAGATATATTCATTAGTCATCAGGTGCTTATCATAATCCAAATCCGGATCGAATTCATTTTCAGGTTCATATTTCCCGGTTAAGCAACTATCCTTTCCGCACCTTAACATTGCAAAGCGTTTATAACTCATTTCTATCAATGACATTTCTTTCGTATTGGCATCAATAACCATATAACCGTTCAGATAGGTGCCCGAATTGCTGGTTTTTATGTAGTTGAAGAAATCATCAATGTCTGTCGCGAACATTTCGGCAGCAGCAGAACGCCAACACAGCCATACTGCCTCTTCTTTTTGCGACTGCGACATGGGATTGTATGAATAACGGTGAGTAGTTTCATTGAAGCAAATGCCATGTTTGTTGAATCCAAAATCCATGTTGCTGCCTACTTGCCCGAAACAATACGAATTCTGTGACACAAAGTCGATCCCTCCCTCATTATTGCGGATTGTGTAGGAAATCGTGTGTGAATTCGACAGGTAGCCGCACCAACTGTTGTGCGTCCATACGATGTCTCCGTCATCTGTCCGTTTGACGAAAGCGGAACAATGGTCGGGCTTGTGCAAACCGTATGTGCTTTCCAGTGAGTTGGCCACGGCATCCATCAAGTCCATCTGAGTATTGATAAAGTAGATGTCTCCGAAAGATATTTTATCTTCCCCGTAGCCTAAACTGAATGTATCCCAATTGAAAAGGTCATTCTTCACTTCGTCAATGGAGCGTATATACCCGCAAGACAAGGCATCGTATATACCCCACATTCGATAAAATAGCCTTTCTATCGCTTTCACATACTTGCCAATAGCCGGTTCTTCCCGATTGTCTCTTATCCATTTTGTAGTAAAAAGGTAGTTGCTTTTCAGCGAATTTTCCGCTTTCTTCAAGTCTTTCGGTTCCGGAGGGCACGTATGGGGAAATGTATGGCTTGTGTCACACAAGTAGGAGTTCTTCCAAGTATTGTTGCGTGATGCGCGTATCATATCCTCGCCCTGTAGTTCTCCCTGTATGAACCCGGCAACATACTCGTTGGTAAGGACATCCGAATGCTCGTGCGTGGAAATTATAGAAAAATTCCAGCAATTGTCCTTAAACTCTGCATACCCTACGCAGGATTTCCCCTTCTGAATCCTGTTGAATTTTCTGTCTTCTTGTTGTGTCATATCATTCTAATTTTAGTGGATTTAAATATTGTTCCCTTCCTTGATTTCAGTCGAGTTAAATATTTCCAGTTCATGTTACATTTTGATGTGGAAAATGCAATTTTTATATAGGCTGAAATGGACTAAGACAAAAATAACGGGAAACGATCATATATAGATTCTAAAATCAATAAATTTTAAAGAAAAATCGTATAGCGTTGGTATTTAGAATGTTAATTCTGAAATGGCATTCTTTATTTTACGATTTCAAACTTTTTTTGACGATATCGAGTGGGGGTAAGCGAGCTTTATCTCAGGGGGAATAATCCTATAATGCGCAAACCGAACGCTTATATCTGCGTTGGCTTGCGCACTTATCTGTATCGGCCAACGCTTATATCTGCGATGGCCTTCTCACTTATCTGCATCGGGCGATGCACTTATGTCTGGCAATACCCGGCTCCACTTATTTGAATCCCTTGTCCACTTCATCGTTTTGTATGTCCACCACTTCATATTCCGTACTTCCCTGTTCATTCCTTCTTGTCCGGAAACCGTACTTTTCCAGTGACATTACCAATGTCTGTATGGTCTGCCTGTTCACCTGTATCTTTCCGTAAATGGCGATCTTGCTGAGTATGGCTGCCGCCGGCATCCATTTTATGCAGTAATCCTGCGGTTGCGGCTTGCGGAAGTATACGAGCAGGTTCTCCTCCACGGGATCTTTCATGCGGTGCAGTTCATTGTGCCGGTTCAGCTCGTTTATTTCCTCTCCTTCATACCAGTACCGGTATCCTTCCTTTATCAACGCGTAGGCCTGCGCATATATCCCCTCATAATTGACCGGTGTGCGATAATCCAGTGTAATGATGGAGGAGGGGAGGAAACGCCGGTTTCCGCCTATGTCCTGCAGGCATTGGCGATTGTTCGTACTGGCAATGAAGGATGCATGCCGTATGAAATTGTATGCCTGCATGTCGTATGCTTTCCGCTCCGTCACGCTTTCCTGTGTGATGACCCGTTTCAATCCGGCCAGATCACCTATCCTGGCCCCTTCAAATTCTTCCATATTGATGATGAGGTGCGTGCTGAGCAGCAGCTGGTGGTCCTTGTTGTCCGGGTTCACCATTCCGTTCCGGTAATACTCCCTCCACTGGGGAGGTAAGAGCCTGCGTATCCAGGTACTTTTTCCTTTTCCTTGTTCGGAGTACAGGATGATCACAAGATGGTTGACCTGCTCGTCCTGCAGTGCACATGCCAGCATTCCCACGAACCACCTGCGGAAACTTTCTTTCCAGAACTCCTGATCTTCCGCCTGTACCGTATTCGCCAGCCGGCCGATATAATCTGTCTCTCCATCCCAGGGTTCCAGTTTTTCTACGTAGTCTGTGAACGGGTTGAAATCCCTGGCATAGGTGGAGTCAATGACCGCCTGCAGATAATTCCTGAAACACTTGATGCCTGCCAGTTGCAGGGCCAGGAATATGGAGTTGTAGCTTCTTGCCCTCATAGGTCGGAACCTGCCTTTCCATCTCTCTTCTTTCTCATCGAAGTTTAGGTATTCCAGCCTGTCCAGTATTACATTCCTTCGGATATCATAATGTGCCTTCAGGAAGTCGAGTACTTGGTTGATAATGTCCGGCTTCTCTTCCTTATGATGGATGGCTGCTTCCTCCGTCTTGTCGGTATAGATGTATGCATTGTGTATGGGCACAGCCACATCGAACCCTTCACCGCCGAAATTTTCCTGAGCCAAACGAATTGCCACGCCCTCTTCCAATGCTTTTGCATAACATTTGTTTCCCAGAGCGAATATGAAGCTGTCCCTGCTTCCCGTTTCGAATTTAGCAATCCTCTTTACTGCGAGTACCGCCTTGTTGAATTCCATCCTTTCCCACGGCTCAGCTTCCGCCTTATCACTTATCACCCTATCACTTACCGCCTTATCACTTACCACCTTATCACTCTCACTCATCGCCTTCCCACTCTTTTTTCTCCCCGTCTGCGGTTTTTCAGGCGGCACAATACCGGTCAGTATCTCATCGACCTCTTTCATAAGTTCTTCATTCAGATATGCCTTTTCATCGAAAGAAGTGAAGAATCCTCTTGATATATCCTTTCCGCTTCCGTCCACTTCCACGTCCAGCAGCTTTTCATAGTATTCTTTGCAGGTATCATACATCATCCTGTGATATTTCTCCAACGCAGCAAAGTCCTTTTCTCCGTTAGAGAATGTCTCCCTGAGAGTGGTGGCATCTTCCGTCTGCAGGAACACGAATATCTTGAATCCATGTGCCTTTGGAGTGAGGAAACTGCCCAGCGTGTTAGGATCCTTGTTGATTTTCTCCCTCAAGTCTTCCAACTTCTCTTCGGGCTGGTCGTCAATGTCCAACAGGATGACATGCGTGTACCTTGTGATGCTGTAAGCTTGTCTTTTTTCGCTGTATCCTGCCGTGACGGTGTAGAATGGCAATTGCTTCTTCACATTGTTTGCCTCTTCTGTCTTTCCCTGGCTGACGAGCAGTCTTATTTTGAATACAAGTTTTGCGTGTACTCCCTTTGTGATGTTTTCAATTACTTTTCTCAGGGTTATCTCTCCCCGAACGTTGCTGAATCCGCTGTATGCGGTAACCGGAATATTTTCCATTTCTTTGTTAGTTGTTTTAGTCTGCCTTGTTGGCGGTGCGAAGTAGGGTATAATATCCGGAATGACAAAAACGCCTTTTCGGTTGAAAAAGGCGTTTTTGCACAATTTTGAATTCCTACATCTTTTCCTTCTTCTTTTCCATTCCCGCTTTCTCTTCCCTGATTTCTTTCCTTAAGCTAATGATTTCGGTATTAATGCTTTCCAACGTCAGAAATCCTTCCTCATGCTTTCCTTTTTCGAACCTTGCCATGCGGTACAGCTTCCTTGCCAGATGCTTTGTTCCTTTGAGTCCCGCCTCTTTTTTATGATGGATAAGCATGTTTATCCAGGGAGTGAGGAACTCTATTCTTTCTTCCGCACTGATTACGACCAGCTCGTCAACTGGTTCATTTTCAACCAATAGGATGTTAATCCTGTTTCCTTTTCTCTCGATCTCGATGCCGCAGGCATCTTTAGTTATGAGCTCAATGCTCAAGATTGTGTTTTTTTAGTCATAAAACTACAATTTTAGATGTTAGTAATTTATTTTAAATTTGCATTCGAAAGCAAAATTAACTGTTATTATCGTGAAATCTGTCATTATAGTATAGAAAAATGAAACTTTTCTGTTCTGTGTGTGATACACAAAACGACGTAATAGGTGGTAGCCCCACCTACCTATTAATATAAAGTGTGTGTAACAAGGTCTAAAGAAAAAGTAGGGAAATACGCGCCTGTGCGTATGTATACGTGCGTACATTATTATAAAAGAGAAATATGATGTTAGGAAACTGTCGGGATGAGGTTGCGATAGTTGAAATAGATACATGAAACGGAATGAAAGCTGATGTTTCAAGAAAAATTGTAATGGATGTGGGGTGTTTTTTAATCGTTCGTTTAATATGCGCAAAGATAATGCCTTGAAATGAAACAACAAAATATTCTGATAGATAAAATCGATTTTCTCTTTAATAAATGTCATATGTTACTAATCCATAGTGAGTTATCCCTGAAATAAAATTGTGATTTTAAACTTGTTTTTTTATCGAAAGAATCTTAGGGAAGGTACAGGTTAAAATGCCATCTTTTAAACGAACGATTAAAAGACGTTTTTCTTTATTAATCCATTCGTCTTCAATATATTAAAAGTAGATAACGACTTGATTTATCTATTTCGGCTTGAAAGAGGAAATGTCTTGCTCAAGCCGCGAAGCGTATCCATACCTAAAGTAATATCCTCGATTTTATTTATTGCAAGTGGTTGAAACTCAGAAATATTGGTTTGCAGCTCGTACACGTGATAAGCAAGAATTTGCAATCGGCAAGTTTCTTGAGAAGCTGAAATCAAACGAAAATTTGGATATTGACTATTATCTGCCGACTAAAATTGTAATATCTCAGTTGAAACATCGTCGGAAGCGTAGTGTAGTCCCTGTTATCCGCAATTTGATTTTCGTTTGTGCCACCAAGCAAACAGCCTGTGACATTTCTAATGTTTATGGTGTACAGCTTTTCTATATGAAGGATCTTTTCACTCACTCCATGCTTGTCGTTCCCGACAAACAGATGAAGGACTTCATGTTTGTCATGGATTTGAATCCGGACGGGGTCAGCTTTGACAATGAACCTCTCACAATAGGGAATAAAGTCAGGGTCGTTAAAGGTGATTTTCGTGGTATTGAAGGAGAAATAGCTACAGAAGCTAATAAGACATACGTCGTTATTCGTATTAATGGTATTTTGACAGCCAGTGTAAAAGTACCAAAATCCTATCTGAAGATAATAAAATAATATTTAATCATATCATACTCATATTTCAATGAATGATCTGCTTTCTTGTGCTCGTGAGCTTCAGCATTTGGCTCATAAGCTTATGTATCTTGGCATGGATGGCGAACCCATCTATTCAGATGATTTTACTCGACTGAACAAGGAGGTTCTTGTAGAATCGGATTCTCTTTTTGCCGCAAAAAGTTCCGGTATCGAAGAAGAAGCCAACCTTTGTTTGGCTCTTCTGATGGGCTATAATGCCACCATCTACGACAATGGAGATAAAAGAGAAAAGAAACAAGCTGTTTTAGACCGCATCTGCAATATTTTGAAACAGCTTCCCCCTTCTTTGCTAAAAGTCCGTTTGCTGGCTTTTTGTTATGGGGAGATTTATGAAGAATCCTTGCTTCAAGAGGCCTATGGCATTATTGATGGTTGGGACAAGGCAACTTTGAATTCTGAACAAACAGAAATCATAGAAGAGTTGAAAAATATTGCGGATAATCCTTATCCGTTTGAGGAGATAGAAGAGTAGGATTAGAAGATTTGTCTGATTCGTTAAGACATAAAACTGTCCGTGGTGTTGGATGGAGCTTTATTGATAACATAGCCAGTTCCGGTATCGCCTTTTTGGTGGGATTAGTGCTTGCTCGTTTATTGACTCCTGCGGAATATGGCGTAATGGCAATGATAGCTATATTTATAGCTGTTTCCACTTCCATTATTGACAGTGGTTTTTCCAATGCACTTATCCGGAAAGTACACGTAAAACGAGTTGATTATAATACTGTTTTCTATTTTAATCTGACTGTCAGTATTCTTGTTTATGTGCTTTTGTATTTTGCTTCTCCGGCCATTAGTGTATTTTTCAAAGAACCCATCCTGGTAGAAGTTACAAGAGTTATAGGGTGGGTGTTGATTATCAATGCACTTGCTATCATCCCCCGCACCCAATTTGTGAGGGAGGTAGATTTCAAGACACAAACAAAAGTCTCTCTGATTTCTTCTATCAGTAGTGGAGTTATTGGAATAGGAATGGCATTAGGAGGTATGGGGGTGTGGAGTTTGGTTGGTCAGCAACTTTCCCGTCAATTTCTGAATACACTATTTTTATGGATATATAGCAAATGGCATCCGGTATGGGAATTTTCTACGAAGAGTTTTAAAGAACTCTTTGGTTTTGGATCCAAACTATTACTCTCGGGCTTGTTGGACACTATTTATAAAAATATCTATTATATCATCATCGGGCGTTTCTATACTTCTGCGCAATTGGGCCAATATACCCGTGCCGAGCAATTCAATACGATATTTTCCAGTAATTTGACCACCGTTGTCCAACGTGTCAGTTATCCGGTTTTAAGTTCTATTCAGGAGGAACCGGAACGCTTGCGTGAAGCTTATCGGAAGGTGATAAAGATTACTATGCTGATAACCTTTGCCTGCATGTTGGGATTGGCTGCTGTAGCGAAACCTTTGATTATTATCTTGATAGGCGAAAAGTGGTTGCCTGCCGTTTACTTTTTGCAAATCATCTGTTTTAGCGGCATGCTTTATCCTCTTCATGCCATAAATCTGAATATTCTTCAGGTGAAAGGACGTTCGGACCTATTCTTGAAATTAGAAATTATAAAGAAAATAATAGCTGTTGGTCCCATTGTTATTGGTATCTTTTGCGGTATTGAATATATGCTTTGGGGAAGTGTGATAACTTCGTTTATAGCTTATTTTCTGAATAGCTATTATTCGGCAAGCTTAATAGATTATCCGACAGGAACACAGATAAAAGACATACTTCCCACTTTTGTAGTTTCTTTAGTGGTAGCATTTGTCATGTGGGGACTTTCTCATTGGAATATTCCTGTTTATGCATTATTGTTCATTCAGATTTCGGTAGGAGTATTCTTAGCTTTAATTATTTATGAGAAACTGCATCTTGACGAATATCTTGAGATCAAGCAGTTGGTGCTTTCTGCGCTCAGACGTAAGTAGAAAATCAAAAACAAATTAATTGTAGTAAGATGGAAAATAAAGTAATTACGGTTACTTCTCCATTACTTCCTTCACTGGACGATTTCATTCCTTATCTGCAAGACATCTGGAATCGCAAGTGGCTGACCAATAATGGTCATTATCATCAGGAATTAGAGAAGGCGTTGTGTGAGTATTTAAAAGTACCTTATATCAGTCTTTTTACTAACGGTACGTTACCTTTGATGTGTGCACTCCAGGCGTTACGTATAACGGGAGAAGTAATCACGACTCCTTATAGTTTTGTAGCTACTACCCATTCTTTGTGGTGGAATGGCATAAAACCTGTGTTTGTTGACATTGACCCCGAAACTTGCAATATTGATCCCGATAAGATAGAAGCAGCAATTACCCCAAAGACTACAGCTATTATGCCTGTACATGTTTATGGAAAACCTTGTGATACGGAACGCATTCAGGAGATAGCCGATAAATATGGACTGAAGGTGATTTATGATGCTGCCCATGCCTTTGGGGTGGAGGTAAATGGAAAGTCAATCCTGAACGCAGGAGATATGTCAACATTGAGCTTTCATGCTACGAAAGTTTATAATACTATAGAGGGAGGTGCGCTAATCTGTCATGATGAAAAGACAAAAAAGCGTATTGATTATTTGAAGAATTTCGGTTTTGCGGGAGAGACAGAAATAGTTGCTCCTGGTATTAATGGGAAAATGGACGAGGTTCGTTCTGCTTATGGCTTGCTTAATTTAAAGCAAGTGGATACGGCTATTGAATCCAGGCGTCAGGTTGCTGTCAAGTATCGGGAAGCATTGAAAGATGTTGAGGGTATCAGTTTTATGGAAGATATGCCGGGTGTACGTCACAACTATTCTTATTTCCCGATTTTCGTGGATGCTGAAAAGTATGGCATGACCCGTGACGAACTTTATTTTAAGATGAAAGAGCAGAATGTGCTAGGCAGGCGATATTTCTATCCGTTGATAAGTGAGTTTTCTACTTATAGAGGACTGGAGTCTGCAAGGCCTGAAAATTTGCCGGTGGCGCATAAAATTGCGGATGAGGTTATTTGTTTACCGATGCATCATGCGATGACTAACAAAGAAGTAAGTAAAGTTTTTGAATTGCTTATTAATTAAGATTGATAATATGAATATATTAGTGTTGCCCGGTACAATGTGGCAATTGGCTCTTATAAATAAGATAAAAGAGATGGGGCATCGAGCATTAGTTGTTAATCCAGCCCCCAATTCAATTGGTTTTTCTTATGCAGATGCTTATTTGCAATCAGACATATTTGATGTGGATAAAGTTGTTGCTTTTGGTAAGAAATATCATGTTGATGCAATTATGTCTGATGAATGCGATATAGCGATGAATCTTATAGCGGAATTAGGAGAGATCTTTAATGTTCCCTGTTTGGATAAGGATACTGCACGTCTGTATACAGATAAATTTTTGATGCGTGAATTTAGTAAGAAATTAGGTCTTAAATATCCTGAATACAAATTTTGTAAGACGGTAAAGGATGCTATAGAATTACTGCGTGAAGTGGGTGCTCCGATTATCATTAAACCTTTAGATAGTAACGCCAGTCATGGGGTATTCAAGATAACTACTGAAAGCGAACTTCTGGAAAAATTCAATGAAAGTATCTCTTTCTCAAGACATGAAAAATGCGTATTGGCAGAAAGATTTATTGATGGCATAGAATTTACTATAGATGGGATAAAGACACCTTCGATGCACTATACGCTTGCAATTAGCGAAAAAAAACATTTTAAGCATAATGAGAGTATTGCAAATGAACTTTATTTCACTCACCATAATGCTAAATTTGATTATGATGAGATTCGCCGTGTAAATGATGTATTTGTGATGCATTCTAATTTGAAATTTGGTTTTACTCATGCTGAATATAAGTACGAAAATGGTAGCTTTTATTTAATAGAGATTGCAGCTCGTGGAGGTGGTAACATGATATCATCGGTAGTTACTCAATATATGACGGGCTACGACACCTATCGTTATCTGATAGAATGTGCTACAGGTAATATGCACGAACAGGATTTTTCATTACGCCCTGAATATCGAAATCGTGCAGCTGTTCTAAAATTCTTTTCCACGCCTCATAAAGGTGGGGTCGTAAAAGAGATCAGGGGATTGGATTATTTGGATTTGGAGCCGGATATTATACAATATAAACTAAATTTTAGAACAGGAGATAATATTGTTCCTGCTTCTAATGATTCTGCGAGGATAGGTTTCTATATAGCATGTTCCGAAAATAAAGAGAAGTTGAATGAGGTTATGAAAAATGTAGATCAAAATTTTGAAGTAATTATTTAAAAACTTAAAGATATTACATATGGAATCAATTGTAACGGAAGCAATCAGTCTGATAGAGGCTAATAAGATATCATCAACCGAGGTTGGTGATGTGTTGGGAAAAAAGGGGCAGATAGAAGGTGTTCATGCACTAAACAAGGGAATGTTCAGGACAGGCGAGGTGGCTTTTATCTATGCTATTAATAACAGCAATTACGAGGTGCATCGTCAACTTGCCGAGAAAGATATAAAAGGCAAGATCCTCTTTGTGTATAATGTGAATTGTGATAAAGCCATTTTTGGTGATTTGGTTACCAAGTACATCATGTTGTATAAACAGGCCAGAGCTATCGTTGTCACCGGAAAATTAAGGGATGCCCATACACTTATCAAGGAACAATATCCAATATGGTTGGAAGATGTAAGCCCTATCGGCTGTGTCAACAAGCAAAATGGAGAAGACCTTGATGTAGAGGAGTATGAAAGATTGAAGGCCATCTATGAAGGGGCTGTCATGGTATGTGACGACAGTGGTGTGGTAATGATTCCCAAGGAAAAGATTACGGGACAGTTACTTACCAAACTGAATTTCATAGAGTTTCAGGAGGATATTTGGTTTTACTGTCTAGATACTCTGAAAATGTCTACGTTCGATATTGTTTGCAGAAAAAAGTATTTGGACGGAGAGTTGCTAGATAGAAAACTCTTGGACAAGTTGGAAGAGTTTCAAAAGAATATATGATTATGAATAGAATAGATGAAACCGCAACTATCAACAGTGGTTCGAATATAGGAAATAATGTCAGTATATATAAAAATGTGAGAGTGCTGAACTCAATTCTTGTTGGAAATAATTCTATAGGGGATTTTTCGACATTGAGAGATACAGCTATGGATAAATATGCCAGTGTGCAAAGAAACTGCGACTTATTAAGATGTACTGTAGGACGATATACTTTGATAGAGAAAAATGCCGTACTGCATGATATTTCGATAGGTTCTTTTTGTGAGATTTCATGGCATTGCAGTATGGGAGGCGATAATCACAATTATAAATTGCCAACCATTCATCATTGGTATTGGAATAAGCAATTTGGTTTTGAAGAGGAAGATGTGACGATTGGAGGCACTAACTTTTATAATAAATTGAATGCTGAAACTTGTCGCATTGGAAATGATGTATGGATTGGGTCCGGGGTAACCGTCAATAGAAAAGTGAACGTTGGAAATGGGGTGATTTTAGCTTCTGGATGTGTCGTCACCAAGGACGTTCCTGATTATGCAATAGTAGCAGGCGTACCTGCCAGAATCATCAAGTTTAGATTTGACGAACCTACCATAAAGAGATTACTTGATGTTTCTTGGTGGGAATGGCCAGAAGATGTTTTGAAAGATTGCCGTCATCTCTTTGAGTATGAATTGTCAGAAGCTACATTGTCAGAGATGGAGAGAATAAAAGCATTGTTGTAATGGAGGAACCGAAACCGATAGGTGGTTATTTTGAACTGGAAATAACGTCTGGAGCATCCTTTATGCACCCAGAAGGTGTTATGTTAGCTAGTGGAAGAGTTGCTGAGGAGGTAATTTTACAAAGTTTAAAACCAATATCCCGATTGTGGATTCCGTTTTTCACGTGTCAGGTTATCTTGGAACCTATCAACAAACTGAGAATTCCTTATGAATTTTACCATATCAATTCTAATTTGGAAATAGCACAAGATATCATACTTGGGAAGGATGAATACTTGCTTTATACCAACTATTTTGGGATTAAGGATGGATATATAGACACATTGGCATTAAAATTCGGGAAACACCTAATTGTGGATAATGCTCAAGCACTTTATGCTTTACCTATAAACTATTTAAATGCACTATATAGCCCGAGAAAATTCGTAGGCATACCAGATGGAGGGATTGCATATAGTTCCGGGACTATCAATATTACGCAAGCAGATATAGATATCTCATACGATAGATGTGGTCATTTATTGAAGCGCTTAGACTGTATCCCTTCGTTGGGTTACAAAGATTTTAGGGATAATGCTCAAAAATTGTCACAACTTCCTGTCCTTCGAATGTCAAAACTGACACAGAAGCTTTTGTTGTCACCCAATTATTCAATAATCAAAAAGAAAAGGAGAGCGAACTTTGAATATCTTCATGACAAGTTGAAGAAAATTAATCAATTCGAGATACCTTCAGTAACTTCTTTCTCTTGTCCTTTAGTGTATCCTTTTTTTCCTATAGAAAACGGATTGAAGCAATATTTGATTAGAAATCAAGTATTTGTTGCTACTTATTGGCCTAATGTATTGGAATGGTGTAAAGAAGGAGAAGTAGAATATGAAATGGCGAAAGGAATTGTTCATCTACCTATTGATCAAAGATATAATCAAACCGATATGAAAAGAATCGTTCATTTAATAGAATTATGGAAGTCTCAATTCGACCATTAAAAATAGAAGATGCATATACCTCTGTGAAATGGAGAAATGATCCAGAGGTTTTCAAATATACAGGAAACACTTACAACCATGAAATTACTATTCAGGATGAATTACTGTGGATAAAAAAGGTAATACAAGCTAAGGATGAATATAGATGTGCTATTTTAGTAGGCAATCAATACGTTGGTAATATCTATTTGACAAATATTTGTAATACCTCTGCTATTTATCATATTTTTTTAGGCGAAAAGAATGTGTGGGGGAAAGGTGTGGCTAGACAAGCTTCTCAGTTGATACTTATGTATGCCTTTAATTCTTTAGATTTAAATTCTGTTGAATTGCATGTGAAGATGAATAACGAAAGAGCAAGGGAATTATATAAAAGGATAGGATTTCAAGAAACTTTTCGTGATGAGGAATGGGTGCATATGGTAATCACTAAAAGTGACATCAGAGATATTTGAGGAACCCCTTTGCAAAGCTGTAGGGAACTAGGATTGATTATTTATAGAATTAAAGTTGATAATAGTGAATATACCAGAACCTTTAGTTAGCATTAGTTGCATTACTTATAATCATGCACGCTATATCCGTCAATGTTTGGACGGCTTTGTGTTGCAGAAAACGACTTTTCCCTTTGAAGTATTAATTCATGATGATGCATCAACGGATGGAACTGCAGATATTATAAGAGAGTATGAAATGAAATATCCCTATATTATTAAACCTATTTATGAACAAGAGAATCAGTGGGTGAAAGGGAGAAGAGGTTCAGCGATATTTAATTTTCCTCGTGCGAAAGGAAAATATATAGCTCTTTGTGAAGGTGATGATTATTGGATTGATCCTTTGAAGTTGCAGAAGCAGGTGGACATACTTGAGTCTGATAAAAATATAGGCTTTGTTTATTCAAAATTCCAATTAGTCAATTTTGACAATATGCTTATTGAAAATTATTCAACAGTGTCAAATCAATTATCTCACTCTAAAACAGGATATTTATTACCCTCTTTACTGCGCAATAATTTTCCACAAACTCTCACTGTTGTGTTCAAGAAAGAATTGTTGGCTAATTTCGATAAATATTATAGCTATGGCTATGATTGGCCTCTTTTTATTCATATATGTGGAAAGTGCAAATCAGTCTTCTTAAAAGATGTAACCGGATGTTATCGGACAAATCCTAATGGAATGATGGCTTCCGGTACATTGAAAGATGTGGATAATGGAGGTTTTACCACTTTGAGTGGAGCTTTTAGGGCATATTTGTGTGGGGAATATAAAGTTGCTCCTATTTTGGATAAACTGAAAATTAATGTGTATATGTATTATCGCCTTTCTAAAGGTGATATCAAAGACTCTGTAGAGTTGGAGAACTGTGTCAAAAGTCGTTTGCTGTATCAACTAATGCGAAGGATGATATTTGTTTGGGCTTTTCTTCTAAAAAAGAAATGATGAGCGTTTTTGTTGTAATGCCATTAAATTTTTTGCTGTATTTTGGTACCTTCATTTTTTCTTATAGAAAATCTGGGCTCACTATATATTCCTTTGTATGGTTGATGTATTCTATATTTGCGGCTTTCAGTGTTTATCTCTGTTTGTCCGGATTATATTGGAGTGTTATGTATACATCATCTTATGAATACGAACCACTTTCTCCAATACCATTTTTTATCAATTATTTTTGTGTTTATTTGATATTAATGCCTCTGAATAAAATCAAGGTTGAGAAAATGAATTTCTCAACCTTACTCTATTCCCGGAGAAATTGGAATATAGTTTATGTCTTATTTGCTATTGATATTATATATGCATTGATTAAACTAACACAGCTGAAAACAGCCATTTCTTTCGGTTTTGGGAATATACATAGCATGGGAGGAGATAATATTTCAGATTTGTATTATAGTGGGAATCCATTAGCTAAACTTTTTAATTCTATAGGACGTTTTTCACATGTGATGATTGTTCCTTTTGTTTTATTATATATTTTCAGGGGTTATAAATGTGCTGAATGCTCTAAAAAGTTTTTAGTGTCTTATTTGATAGTATTTTTATTTAATGCTCTATCAATAGGTTTGACTACAGGATCAAGAGCAAATTTGTTTTTTGGCATACTAAATCTATCTTTTTTCTTCATTCTTTTCTGGAATACTATGTCTTACAGATTCAGAAGAAAAGTTTTGTGGGTGGCAGTTGCTGTTGTCGCAATACTGTTTGTTGTCGTTGCTCAAATTACCGAAGAACGTTTTGGGGAGAATGTAAAGAGGACAGCAGTGGATTCAATCTATGAATATCTTGGAGAAACATTTCCTGTTCTAGGTTATGAATATTGGGACAAAGTGAATTTTACTGGAGGAAAAAGATTGTTTTCTGAGTTTTTTAGCTTATTTGATAGTAGTTTTAAAGCTGGAGATAAAAGTGATTGGTATCATTATACAGGGGTAAGAGTGGATTGGTTCAAAACGGTGTATGGTGATTTATATATAGAGTTTGGTCCCGTATTGCCAGTAATAATTCTATTTATTATAGCTTTTTCCTTTACTATATACTTACGAAAGGGGAGTGGAGTATCCTGCTATAGGATAAGTGTTATTTATAAATATTATTCTTTTTCTGTAGGAGGAATATTTGGCTTCCTTAATATGTGTTCTATTTTTGATATAGTGGTAATCTTTTTGACTTTCTTGATGCCTTATTTTTTGCAAAAACAATTCTGCTCCAAATCAATCGTTAACACGTTAGACTGAAAAATGACTAAAAAAAGATATGCTGTAATATTGTTGAATTACAATACAGTTGAAGATGCAGTAATTGCAGCATCAAGTATTGTAGAGAACGCTATATCTGATGATTATGTGATATGCTTCGTAGATGGCTGTTCAACTAAAAATAATCAGGTCGAAATATTTATTTCTGCCAACATTCACAATACTTGTGTTTTAAAATTAGATGAGAATGTCGGATATGCAAGAGGAAATAATGCCGGGGTTCGGTATCTGTTAGAGAAGTATGAGATTGACTATTTGGTAATAATGAATCCGGATGTTGAAATTAGGACAAAGGGGTTAGTTGATAATCTTATTGATACCTTGTCTGAATTAGGTGAGCATTATTGTGGAATTCAGCCGTTAGTATGGACGCCTCACATTAGTAATGAAGCAAACAGACAAATTTGTATTAGAAAGGTTTATAGCTATTTTGATTGCATAATGGATAGCTTTTATCCTATTCGTAAACTATTTACCAGAAAATACCAAGAAATGGTATACTATAAAGAACGTCCATATGAGAGATTAATCGATTTTGAAGTTCCATCTGGATGCTTTTTCATAATAAAAACAGATGCATTCATGAAGGTTGGCATGTTTGATGAGAGAACGTTCTTGTATGCAGAAGAAATAATTCTAGGTTATAAATTAAAGAAAGAGCATTATAAGTTTATTCTGGATCCATCTTGGTTAGTGATACATGAAGGTGGAAAATCTACAGGATCTCATCATGGTACAGTTTCTAGTAGCTTTGTTGCTAAAGAAGAAATTAGATCTTTAGAAACATATATGAAATATTGTTTAAATTGTGGAAAGATAAAAATTCTTTTGGTGAAACTCCTTTTTATGTTCAATTATTATGTAAAGAAGGCATGTACTCTTGGATACTATAAACAATGAATATGGACAACGAGGAACGTAACAAAATATAAATATACGCAAAGTAACTCAAGGCACGGGAGCTTTCTTCTGAAAGCTTGGGCAGATTATATATTTTATGAGACGCAAAGATATTGATGGAATTTCAGGACTGATGATTGTTTATATGATATTTGTTCATATAGTAAACTTTACTCATACAGGGAATTTCTTTGTGGTTCTAATGCGACCACTTTTCTTTTTCATGCCGTGGTTCTTTTTTAAAAGCGGAATGTTCTTTTTCCATAAAAGTAATAATCAGATGTTTTTAGAGGGTAAAAAACTATTGTATCCTTATGTTAAATACTCGCTTTATGGCATAATAGTTTGGTCGGTAATTTTGTTTTTTTATGGAGAAACTTCTTGGGTAAAATATATATTGTCTCCGTTTTATCAGATATTGAAAGAAGGGGCTGTTATGGGTAATTTACCTCTTTGGTTTCTCGCTTCATTATTTGTTGCTAAATTAATGTACAATGCAATATGCAGTCAAAAATATTATTTGACACTTCTGTTTTTATGTATTATAGCTGCATATATACTTGATGTTATAAATTGTAATTATATTGTTTGGTTTGGCAATATTTTGTCTGGACTATTCTTTTTGGGAATGGGACATTTATTAAAAGATGTCCAGTATAAAAAAATAGTGTTTATTATATCTACGCTATTTTATGTGGCATACTTATCAATACCTTCGCTATTCTCTAATGTAGATATGAGAGCTAATCATTGTAATCATGGTTACTATTTACTATATGTATTAGGTTCTTTGAGTGGAATAATTATGATAAATAATATATTTTATTATTTGCCTCAAAATACATCCATATTGCATGCTATTGGTAGTAAATCGATGAATTATTATGTCATCCACTATTTGCTACTAGAGGTTGTTATATTGTTTTCTAATAAAATTTTTCATGTTGATATTGATTCACTATTGATGGTCTTTATTCTATCTCTGAACAGTTTCATTGTGTTACCAATAATTGCTAAATATGTAAATACTTCTAGGTTTATATAATGTTTGAGGTATATCTATTTCTGTGTAATATTGAGTATTTATTTTCTAGTGCGAATCAGTGGTTGAGGTTATAATTGAAGATACTCAGTAAATCATCATTATTGAAATCCGCTTCATCATGAGTTTAACTTAATCCCTGATTCATATTTCTAATTAGTTTAATGATAATTTTATGATTATAGTACGATTATGGGGAGGTTTAGGTAATCAACTTTTTCAGTATTCATTTGGACAATATCTCGAAATTGAAACTGATAAAAAAGTATTCTATGATGTTGCTTCGTTTGGAACATCAGATCAACTGAGAAAGTTGGAATTGTGTTCTTTTATACCTGACATACCGCTTTATAATGCATACTTTACTCGATATACAGGTGTCAAGAATCGTTTGTTTAAAGCTCTATTCCAATGGTCGAATACCTATTTATCAGAAAGCATGTTCGATATTTGTTTGTTAGAAAAAGCTAGAGGAAAAATCTTTCTACAAGGCTATTGGCAAGAGGAAAAATATGCGACATATTTTCCAATGCAAAAAGTACTTAGTGAGTGGGAAACTCCTAATGTTTTATCTGAAATAGAAGAAAACATCCGTTCTGCTAAAATCTCAGTTTCTTTGCATGTACGAAGAGGAGATTATTTTTCACCTAAGAATATTGATGTTTATGGGGTTTGTACAGAGAAATACTATGAGCAGGCTATAGATCGAGCTAATTCCGAAATTGAAGAGGATAAACAGTTCTTTGTTTTTTCAGATGATATATTGTGGGTGAAAAATCATGTATCCTTGCCAGAATCTACAGTTTTTGTTCCTAATCATGAAATATCACAATTTGCATATATCTATTTGATGTCTTTGTGTAAAGTAAATATCATTTCCAATAGTACATTCTCTTGGTGGGGAGCCTATCTTAATCAGCATAAGAATCAACTTGTTATTGCTCCTTCGCGCTGGACTTTTACTTCCAATAAAACTCTCGCTTTGGATAGCTGGACTAAAATTTGATAAGTATGAATCTTGTATACGTAGGTATTCCCTTCTATAATGCCGAAAAATATTTGGATTATGCCATACGATCTGTACTAAATCAGACTTATACCAACTGGAAAATGACTTTGATAGATGATGGAAGTACAGATTCATCATTGGCATTGGCTCGTAAATATACAAGTGATACACGAGTCAAAGTTATTTCAGATGGGCGGAATAAAGGACTCGTTTATCGTCTGAACGAACTCGTTAAACTAAGTGATTGTAAATATTTTGTTCGTATGGATGCCGATGATATTATGCACCCGCAAAGACTGGAAAAACAACTTAGATATTTGGAAGAGCATCCACAGGCAGATGTTGTTGGTAGTTGGGCATATTCGATTGATACTGGAAATCGAGTTGTTGGCATTTTGAAAAACAAGGTAAATCCGTCTGTAATAGGGGATGTATTTGCTCATGCATGCTTCATACATCCATCAGTAATGGGGAAAAGAGACTGGTTTAGTAATAATCCGTATGACTCAAGATATATTAGAGTTGAAGATATGGAACTTTGGTGTCGCACTATAGAGAAATCTAACTTTTATAATTTGTCTGAACCACTATTATTTTATCGTGAGATAGGTGTTCCGTATTTGTATAAATATCTTTTGTCAATGAAGGGGGTTAGGACTTTAATTATAAAGTATTATAGCGCTAATCTCTTAAAAAGATATGGAATGCTTCTTATTAACTATGTAAAATGCTTATTATATGCCTTGTTTACTGTTTTTGGATTACAAAATATCTTGATAAAAAGACGCTCAAATAGTATATCGTTTAAGTTGAAAACGGAGGCTTCAAGCAAATTGATGGCTGTTATAAAATAATTATTATGAATATTCTTCATGTTGTGAATATCTCTTTTGTAATTCCCTATTTTTTGGGTAATCAACTTTCATATTTTAATAAAAAAGGTTATAAAGAGTATATTGTATGCAGTAGTTCGCCTGAATTGGAATCTTTTTCCAGAATATATGGTTTTGAATATAAAGAGGTTGAAATCCTGAGAAAAATTTCTGTTATGAAAGATTTTGTGGCAATCTCTAAAACCATGCAATATATTAAATCTAAGCAAATAGATATTGTTGTTGGGCATACTCCTAAAGGGGCGTTAATTGCTATGATTGCAGCTTTCATTTTACGCGTTCCAGTTAGAATCTATTTTAGGCATGGTCTGGTCTATGAGACTTCGATGGGATTCAAAAGGAAGTTGTTAATATCAATAGATAAACTTGTCGCAGCTTTAGCAACTAAAATAGTGTGTGTAAGCCCTTCTCTATATAAGAAAAGTATTGATGATAAATTGAACTTAGTATCGAAACAAGTACTACTGTCTAAGGGTACTTGCAATGGCATTGATGTCGGTCGCTTCAATAAGGAGAACTTAGATTTAAAACGCTTAAAAGATTTGAAGGATAGTTTAGGAATAGCTGATTCTAGTTTTGTAGTGGGTTATACAGGTCGTTTAGTTCGTGATAAAGGTATTGTAGAATTGGTTAAGGCTTTTCAGATTCTTACCCAAAGGCATGATAATATGGTTCTGTTATTGGTTGGGATGATGGAAGAAAGAGATTCTTTACCTATAGAAATTAAACGATTTATACAAGATACTTCTAGCATAATAAATACAGGATATGTTTTAAATTCAATTATAGAATATTATTATGCCCTAATGAATGTTTTTGTTTTTCCTTCATATAGAGAAGGCTTTGGAATGTCAACATTAGAAGCTTCTTCAATGGAATTACCTATAATAACAGCTCGTGTAACAGGGTGTGTTGATTCAATAATTGAAGAACAGACAGGAGTGTTTGTAGAGCATACCCCTGAATGCATAATAAACGCTATTGAAAGGTTTTATTCTAATGAAAAACTTCGACTGAATTTTGGAAAGAATGGACGGAATTTTGTTGTTGATAATTTTGAACAGCATGTAATTTGGACGGAAATAGAGAAATTGTATCAATAATAAATTTAGATTCATAATGAAAAAAATAGCATTGCTTACAGGCATTACTGGACAAGATGGTTCATTTCTTGCCGAATTTTTAATAGAAAAAGGTTATGAAGTTCATGGTATCCTCCGTCGTTCTTCTTCATTTAATACAGGACGTATAGAGCATCTATATCTGGATGAATGGGTACGTGATATGAGGCAACAGCGACTAGTTAATCTTCATTATGGTGACATGACGGATAGTAGTTCATTGATTCGTATTATTCAGCAGGTACAACCTGATGAAATCTACAATCTTGCGGCACAAAGTCACGTAAAAGTGTCTTTTGATGTTCCGGAATATACGGCTGAAGCTGATGCTGTAGGAACGCTTCGCATGCTTGAAGCTGTCCGCATTTTGGGTTTAGAGAAAAAGACGAAGATTTATCAGGCTTCCACTTCGGAACTTTATGGTAAGGTACAGGAAGTTCCCCAGAAAGAAACAACACCTTTCTACCCTCGTAGTCCATACGGTGTAGCAAAACAGTATGGTTTCTGGATTACGAAGAATTATCGTGAGAGTTATGGCATGTTTTCTGTAAATGGTATTCTGTTCAATCATGAAAGTGAGCGTCGGGGAGAGACTTTTGTAACCCGTAAGATAACTCTTGCCGCTGCTCGTATTGCACAAGGTTTTCAGGATAAGTTATATTTGGGTAATCTGGATGCCCGTCGTGACTGGGGGTATGCGAAGGATTATGTGGAGTGTATGTGGTTGATGCTACAACATGATACGCCGGAAGATTTTGTGATAGCTACCGGTGAGATGCATACAGTTCGCGAATTTGCTACTTTAGCTTTTCGTGAGGTTGGCATTGAACTGTACTGGGAAGGTGAGGGTGTTGATGAAAAAGGAATTGATGTGAATACAGGCAAAGTGCTTGTTGAAGTTGACTCGAAATATTTCCGTCCTTGCGAGGTTGAACAATTATTAGGTGATCCTACCAAAGCCAAAACAGTACTTGGTTGGAATCCTACGAAAACTAGTTTTCCTGAGCTTGTGAGGATAATGGTGGCACATGATATGAAGTTTGTGAAGAAATTATATCTTAAGTCGCAAGTTATGGAATAATAATTAGGATATTCCGATATTGCAAATTACCTTTGTAGAAAATGTTGAGATAATGAGTAAGTCTAAGGCATATAAAAAGCAGGAACTAATAGAGCAGACCGTCAATGAGCCTGTAATGGAATACCGTTCACCTTCTACGATAGGAGAAATAGAATTATTGTCGGACGAAATTATTATTGGGGCAGTAAAATATGCTCAAATAGCTCGTGAAAAAGGCCGGATGATACCTAATAGTGAGGTATATGGATTGTTAGCTGATAGATTGGGATGGAAGTAGTCTGGTCTGATTTGGCTATAGAGTCTCTTTATGATATACTATCATACATACAGGGTTTCTTTGGGAAAAAACGGCAAATAATATTGCTGTTAAAATTATATCTTTTATAGAGTCATTGGGAAGTTCTCCTTACGTAGGTAAGCGACTGTTGCATTTGTCTCAATATGGAGAAATTAGATGCATTTTTTATAAACAAGACCATATTTATTATCAGATTTATTGAGGATAGAATTGAAGTGATAATTATATGGGATGGACGACAAGATCCTCGTCGACTACAAAATCTTCTTATTGATTTTCTTACTAAACAGTAAGTATTCGTTTTTTATTTCTGCGATTTTATGAATATTCTTATTACCGGAGTTCACGGTTTCGTGGGTTCCAATTTTGTTATGGCTTTAAAGGAATATCATACTCTTTATGGCTTAGATATTGTTGCACCTGAAAAAGAGGGAGTAGTGAAAACTTTTGCTTGGGAAGATATTGAAACGATCTCTTTCCCTATGCAGAATTTACCCCAGTTTGATGCTATCATTCATCTTGCAGGCAAGGCACATGATACAAAGAATCAGTCTGCTGCACAGACATATTTTGATATCAATACAGGACTGACACAAAAAATCTTTGATTTCTTTTTGGAATCTACAGCAAAGAGGTTCATATTCTTCAGTTCTGTGAAGGCTGCTGCTGATAGTGTAGTGGGGGATATGTTGAGGGAGGATGTGATACCTGCACCAGTGGGACCTTATGGAGAGAGTAAGATAGCAGCCGAGAATTATATTCTTAGTAAGTTGAGAGTTGAGAATGGAGATTTGAGAGTTGCTATGCAGCGTGATAAACTGGTGTATATTCTTCGGCCCTGTATGATTCATGGCCCGGGTAACAAGGGGAACTTGAATCTACTTTATAATGTGGTAAAGAAGGGTATTCCTTGGCCTTTGGGAGATTTTGAAAATAAGCGTTCGTTCACTTCTATAGATAACCTTTGCTATGTGGTGGAAGGTTTGCTGACAAAGAATGTAACGAGTGGTATTTATCACATGGGTGATGATGAAGCTCTGTCTACCAATGAATTGATTGCTCTCATGTGTGAAGCTATGGGCAAGGAACCTCACATCTGGAAGATGAACAAGAAAATGATGGAAAGTTGTGCTGGTTTGGGAACATTGCTTCATTTGCCGTTGAATACTGAACGTCTTCGGAAGTTGACAGAGAATTACGTGGTGAGTAATGAGAAGATTAAAGTAGCACTTGGCATTGAACGAATGCCTGTTCGTGCTGCTGATGGGATTATGAAAACGA